>CAJDVJ010000094.1_pt1 | contig 11660 bp, 11 predicted proteins | sample 7391371 | NCBI WGS metagenome assembly CAJDVJ01 (sample SAMEA7055699, study PRJEB34461) | soil metagenome | biome: terrestrial ecosystem; feature: Peninsula; material: soil | place: Antarctica | collected 2016 | reverse complement strand
GCGTATCGCTTGATCTGGTCCATCATAGCCACCAGGCCATTGCTGCGGTTGGGTGAAAGGTGCTCGCGGAGACCGATGGTATCGATGAAGGTGAGCGGCGTGGTCAGGATCTCTTCCGGCGTACGGTCGTTCAGCACGCGGATCAACAGCGCCACCATTCCCTTGGTGATCATGGCATCGCTATCGGCGGTGAAGTGTACGAGGCCATTGCTGAACCCAGCAGTGAGCCATACGCGGCTCTGACAACCGCGTACGATGTTCTCTTCGGTCTTGTGTTCCGCAGCGATCAAAGGCAGTTCCTTGCCCAGTTCGATCAGGTGCTCGTAGCGGTCCTGCCAGTCGCTGAACATGGCGAACTCGTCCACGATCTCTTGTTGTGCTTCTGCTAATGTCATCGGTCGGGTCATCGCAGCATTTTCACGGCCTTCTTCGTCGCGGCCACCATCACATCCACCTCGGCGATCGTGTTGAAGGGCGCGAAACTTGCCCGCGTGGTACCGCTCACTCCGAAGCGCTGCATGAGAGGCTGTGTGCAGTGGTGGCCGGTACGTACAGCGATGCCTTGCTGATCGAGCAGGGTGCCGAGGTCGTAGTGGTGAACGGCAGCGCCTGATGCACTGACAGGGTCGATCACGAAGCTGATCACACTGATCTTCTCTTTCGCGGTACCGATGATCCGCAGACCTTCGATGGTGAGCAGCTCCTTGGTGGCATGTTCGAGCAGCGCGTGTCCGTGCGCTGCCATGGCCTCCAGGTCGTAGTCCTGCATCCAGCGGATGGCCTCGCCGAAAGCGATGATGCCCGCGATGTGCGGCGTGCCAGCCTCGAACTTGAAAGGCAGTTTTGCATACGTGGTCTTCTCGAAGGTGACCACATCGATCATGTCGCCGCCTCCTTGCCAGGGTGGCATTTTCTCCAACAGTTCCTCGCGGCCGTAGAGCACGCCCGTACCAGTGGGTGCATAGCATTTGTGACCGCTGAAGGCATAGAGGTCGCAGCCGAGGTCCTGTACATTCACAGCCATGTGGGAAATGGCCTGTGCGCCATCCACCAGTGTGATGATGCCGCGCTTCTTCGCCTTCGCGATCAGCTCCTTCACCGGGTTGATCGTTCCCAGCGTATTGCTGACGTGCGTGATCGCGAGGATCTTGGTGCGATCCGTGAATGGTTCACTGCTCAGATCCAGTTCGCCGGCGTCCGTGATCGGGATCACCTTCAGCTTGGCTCCGTAGCGCTCGCACACCATCTGCCAAGGGACGATGTTCGCATGGTGCTCCATGCCGCTGATCAGCACCTCATCGCCTTCTTTCAGCAAGAGCTGACCGAGGCTTTGTGCCGCCAGATTGATGCTTGCCGTGGTGCCGCTGGTGAAGATCACTTCGTGGGCGTGCCGGGCATTGATGTGTTTGCAATCAACTCCTTCAGGATCGGGAATTGCGCACGGATCTCTTCGACGTTATATGCGGAGGTGACCTTCATTGCAATGGAGCGGTCTGATGTGTTCTGCGCACGAGCGACCATTGCTCGCCGGACTTGCAGTCGTAGGCGACCATTCCCAGACTGTCCGACCAATAGACATGTGTCAGGTCCTTTGGATCGCGGGCAGTTGTAGGATCGTATCGTGGCACTTGATAGACCGGAAAAGAACTGGAGCCCATCGGGAAGTCGACCTGCTTTCCTGATCGATCGATCGTGCCAATGAAATGGTTGAAGTACAGAACCTCACTTGGCCTGTCGCTTGGATGGGTCTTATAGATCGTCATGAAGTCACCGTCAGCCATGCTTGTGACCCCGCCGCTCGTTAGCGGATAGCGCCATTTCCCCTCAGGGAGATCAACGTAAGTGACATAGGCTGTCGGAGGGCTGTACAAACCTGTATTCGCATCCAGACCGTGGTGCTGAATGCTCTTCGATGTAATGACGAACGTGTCTTGTTCAGATGCGCTGCTTTGGAAGATGATGGTATCTCCGGAGTTGTAAGAATGGTATGCGACCAAGTCCTGCGGTGCGAAGTTGTGTCTGCATGATGACATGCACGCCGCAATTAGGACCAGTCCCCCTGTTGCTTTGGGAAAGACCGTATTCCAATTGGGACCTGACAGCATCATGACTACAGTGTTTCCAGCTTCGCGTCTATAAGCTCGGCCAAGTGCTTGCTCCAGTCCTTGTTCTCGATCCGCTCCACCACATCGTACATGAAGGCGTGTGCCATCATCTTCTTCGCTTCAGCTTCACTGACACCGCGTGAACGCAGGTAGAACATGCCTTGCTCATCGAAGCGACCGATGGTGCAACCGTGGCTGCATTTCACATCGTCCGCATAGATCTCCAACTCGGGCTTGGAGTACACCTTGGCATCGTCGCCTTGCAGGATGTTCGCATTGCTCTGGTAAGCACGTGTGCGCTGAGCGTCCTGTTTCACGTACACCTTGCCGTTGAAGACGCCCGTGGCCTTGTCCGCCACGATGCCCTTGTAGAGCTCATCGCTCGTGCAGTCCGGAGTATCGTGACCGATGTAGGTGTGGTTGTCGCAATGTGTAGTGCCGTTCAGAACGTACACGCCATTCAGTTCGGCATGTGCATTCGGGCCATCCAGCGCGATGTGTATCTCGTTGCGCACCAGTGATCCGTTCAGCGTGGTGGTGTCCATGCCGAAGTGGCCTTTGGCGGCGATGGTAGCGGCATCCACTCCTACGTGCGAAGGACCGTTGATCTCGTTCTGCAGGAGATGGATGATCAGGTTGGCGCTTTCGCCGATCACGCTTTCGCGGATGCTATTCACCAATGACGACCGTGTTCCATGGTCCGAAGGCGTTCCCTGAGCGGAATCGAGGGGCGCCGAGACATGCTCGATGATCACTTCAACAGAAGCGCCTTCGTGCAACATGAAGAGGTCGCGCGGCTGGATGAGGTGAGGCTGCTGATCAGTAGCAAGTGCGATGTGCAGCACATGGATCGGCTTGCTCGTCTTCGAGCCTTTGGTAGCCAGAATGATCAGGCCATCGGTGGGCGCGGCCGTGTTCATCGCATTGAAGAAGCAGTCCTCCGCAGGGGCGATCTTGCCGTAGTGCGCCTTCACCGGTCCGTGCGCTAAGTGGTGCTTCAGGCTGTCTATCACTACGCCTTTGTCTGCCTTCAGATCGTCGCTGAGGTCCGCACGGAAGTGGCCGTTCACGAAGACCACACGGGTGGTCTCGAAAGGCAGGCGAGCGGGCAGGGTGACGGTGGCATCGCCATTGGGTGCTGCATAGGGGTCACGGAACAGCTTGCCAACGCGTGTGTACTTCCACGCTTCGGTCTTGGTGTTCGGAATGGGCAGTGCGTGCACGTGCGCCAGTGCTTCCGCAGCGCCGGGCCAAGTGCTTCCTTCCAGCAGCGGCAGTGCCGTGGCTTTGGGGTCGGTGATCGTGAGTGTGCTCATGGCATCATAGGTCGACCCAAAGGGTCGACGGTACAGGTGCATTTTTAGCGGCTTGGGTGCTCATCATCTATCGTATGCCCCGAAGACTTTCGGAGCTCTGATCGATCACGCCATTTCCTTCAGCCAGTCGTATCCTTTCTCCTCCAGCTCCAGGGCGAGTTCCTTCGGGCCGCTCTTGATGATCCTTCCATCGGCCATCACGTGCACGAAGTCAGGGACGATATGGTCCAAGAGGCGCTGGTAGTGCGTTACCACGATGAAGGACTTGTCGGCTCCGCGCAGCTTGTTCACGCCGGCGGAAACGATGCGCAGCGCATCGATGTCCAGTCCGCTATCGGTCTCGTCGAGGATACCGAGCGTGGGCTCCAGCATCGCCATCTGGAAGATCTCGTTGCGCTTCTTCTCGCCACCGCTGAAGCCTACGTTCAGGTTGCGGTTCATCAGGTCGGGATCCATCTCCACCAGCTTGGCACGCTCGCGCACCAGGGTGAGGAAGTCCTTTCCGCCGAGCTCGGGCTGTCCGTTCGCTTTGCGCTTCTCGTTCAGTGCAGAATTTCACCATCGGTCACTTCGTATTCTTCACGCCCAGCAAGGACGTTCGCCAGTGTGCTCTTGCCACTGCCGTTGGGGCCCATGATGGCGTGTACTTCGCCGGGCTTCACTTCGAGGTTGACGCCTTTGAGGATGTCCTTTCCCTCGATGGAGGCGTGGAGGTTTGTGATCTTTAGCATTCTTCGTACTTATGGTAATGGTGGTAGGTCGACCCAGGGGGTCGACGCTCCATGTGATTATCCAACAGATCCTTCAAGGCTTACAGCCAGTAACTTTTGCGCTTCGACCGCGAATTCCATCGGCAACTGGTTCAGCACGTCCTTGCAGTAGCCGTTCACGATGAGCGAGATGGCTTTCTCGGTTCCGATGCCGCGCTGGTTCAGGTAGAAGATCTGGTCCTCTCCGATCTTGCTGGTGGTGGCCTCGTGTTCCACCATCGCGCTCGCATTCTCCGTCTCGATGTACGGGAAGGTGTGCGCGCCGCAACGATCGCCGAGCAGCAGTGAATCGCACTGGCTGAAGTTGCGTGCGCCCTTAGCGCCCTTGCCGATCTTCACCAGACCACGGTAGCTATTGTTGCTGAAGCCGGCGCTGATGCCTTTGCTGATGATGGTGCTCTTGGTGCCCTTACCGATGTGGATCATCTTGGTACCGGTATCGGCCTGCTGCTTGTGGTTGGTAACGGCCACGCTATAGAACTCGCCGGTGCTGTAGTCGCCTTTCAGGATGCAGCTCGGGTACTTCCACGTGATGGCGCTTCCGGTCTCCACTTGGGTCCAGCTGATCTTGCTGCGGTCGCCGAGGCAGATACCGCGCTTGGTAACGAAGTTGTAGATGCCACCTTTGCCGTCCTTATCGCCGGGATACCAGTTCTGGACGGTGCTGTACTTGATCTCAGCGTCCTTCATGGCCACAAGTTCAACCACTGCGGCGTGCATCTGGTGCTCATCGCGCATGGGTGCTGTGCAGCCTTCGAGGTAACTCACGTATGCACCTTCGTCCGCGATCAGGAGCGTGCGCTCGAACTGGCCGGTCATGGATTCGTTGATGCGGAAGTAGGTGCTCAGTTCCATGGGGCAACGCACTCCCGGTGGGATATAGCAGAAGCTGCCATCGCTGAACACGGCGCTGTTCAGCGCAGCGAAATAGTTATCGGTACGCGGTACCACGCTGCCGAGGTACTTCTTCACCATCTCCGGATGGTTCTTCACCGCTTCGCTGAAGGCGCAAAAGATGATGCCCTTTTCCTTCAATGCCGCTTGGAAGGTGGTCTTCACGCTCACGCTGTCGAACACCACAGGTGCGCTGTAGTAGTGCGCGTTCTGGTAATCGATCTTGGGGTAGCTGACGTGGGCCCAGTTCGGCTCCTCCATCTTCAACCACATGCGGTAGGCCTCCAGACGCCATTCCAGCATCCATTCGGGCTCTTCCTTCTTAGCGCTGATAAAGCGCACGATATCCTCGTTCAAGCCTAAAGGGGCCTTGTCACTCTCGATGTTTGTGACAAAGCCGTAGGCGTATTCCCTCTCGGTAACTTCCTTGAGGAGATCTTCTGTTTCCTGTGCCATTGTTATGCCAGTAGGGGTGTAGGTCGACCCATCGGCCCCGATGCATCCCGATACATATCGGGACGGGGGACGGTACGGATTAGTGCGGTGAGGATGGGAGTGGCCATCAGATGCTGAAGCTCTCGCCGCAGCCGCAAGTGCGATTAGCGTTCGGGTTCACGAATTGGAAGCCTTTGCCATTGAGGCCGCCGCTGAAATCGAGGGTGGTGCCCAACAGGTAGAGCATGCTCTTTTTGTCGATCACCACTTTCACGCCGTTGTCCTCGAACACCTTGTCGCCGTCCTTCATCTGGTCGTCGAACTCCAGGTCGTACATCAGGCCGCTGCATCCGCCGCCTTTCACGCCCACACGTACGAAGTGGTTGGGGCCGCGGTCGTTGCTGTTGAGCAGCTTGGTGACCTCGGATTTTGCTGTATCACTGACTTTGATCATGATCCATCTTATTTAGAATCTGTCTAAACAAGGATTTGGCACAAAGGTAAGGGCTTTAGGGCGGGGTAGCAACGCCTTAAGGTAACAGCTGGGCCTGTCCGCAGTTCGTTCCAGTGGCCTGTCCAGCGCCTTTTGTGGTCGGGTCGAAGCTTCATTCCGACCTTTGCCCACGCGGAAGTCCATCGCTTTCGCTGATATGCTCATGTCCGAAGGTCCTTTTGAAACCTCAAGCCAACGCACCGAACTGGCCTCTTTGGGTGAGTTCGGTCTCATCGAACGTCTCGCAGCGCAAGTGGAACTCGTGCAACCTTCCAGCAAGTTCGGTATCGGTGATGATGCTGCAGTGATCGACCCCAGTGGTCTTCACCAAGTGATCACGAACGACATGCTTGTGGAGGGTGTACACTTCGACCTTAGCTACATGCCCCTGAAGCACTTGGGCTACAAAGCGGTGGTGGTGAACCTGAGCGATGTGTACGCCATGAATGCCGAGCCGCGCCAGATCACGGTGGCGCTTGCGATCAGCAGCCGCTTCCCGGTGGAGGCGATCGATGAACTCTACGAAGGGATCCTGTTGGCATGCAGCCACTACGGAGTTGACCTGGTGGGCGGCGATACCTGCAGCAGCACCAGTGGCCTCATCATCAGCATCACGGCCATTGGCGCGGCCAAGCCGGAAGATCTGGTGTACCGCAACGGTGCCAAGGAGAGTGACCTTCTGGTGGTGAGCGGCGATCTGGGTGGAGCGTACATGGGTCTGCAGATCCTGGAGCGCGAGAAAATGGTGTTCAAGGAGACCGGCACACAGCCCGATCTGGAAGGCAACGACTACATCCTGGAGCGCCAGCTGAAGCCTGAGGCGAGACGTGATATCGTCGAGCTGCTTCGCAAGTTGGAGGTCAAACCCACCAGCATGATCGACATCAGCGATGGACTGGCCAGCGAGGCTTTGCACATCTGCCGCGCCTCAGGACTGGGAGTTCGCATCTACGATGAGAAGCTGCCGATCGATCCGACCACGTACCAGGCGGCGCGCGATTTCGATCTGGATCCCACCACCTGTGCGCTCAATGGCGGCGAGGACTACGAGTTGCTCTTCACCATCGCGCAGAGCGATTTCGAAAAAGTGAAGGCCAATCCGAGCCTCAGCATCATCGGCCACATGACCAACGCTGCACAGGGCTACGTGCTGGTGGACCGTCAAGGCGGAACGCACGCGCTGAAGGCACAAGGCTGGGATGCATTCCTGGCCAAGGGTTGAATTGCAGTGTCAGGCTCAGGCCGCCTTGCGTTGCCGAAGTGCGATTTCCTGCACAACACTTGCAAAACTGCGTGCACTCGACTTTGCTTCTGCCCAGGCAGCAGCGTTGAAGTGATCGTGTATGCCCATGCTATCCCGTTCGGTCATTAGGTCCGCCATCGCTCGTTGGAAGCTGGAATAGGCTCGGTCCTGATCGGTCCGAGCACTGGCTTTGGTCAAAGCACGCATCAGTGAGATGAAGATCAGCTCGCTGGGTTGCATGTGACCGCGGTTCTTCAGGAAGCGCTCGGTGTTGCGTAACGCGTAGTTCAAGAGGTCCTTCTTTCCGGTCTCGAAAAGCACCACGAGGTACAGAAGGCGACCCGCTGTTGCGAGCTCGCTGCTTTCGGTGCTGCTCAGAGCATCCAGCAGGCGATTGGTCCAGTGCAGCGCTTCGTCCGCACGATCGGCCAAAAGCAGTGTGTAGGCCACTTGGTAGTTGAAGTCGGCCCGTTGGATGGGTCCCAAGCTCTCGCCATAGCGCTCAAGACCTCGTTCTATCCGTGGAACAAGCGCCAAGGCAGCATCGCTCTGGCCCATTTGAAGGTGAATGCCCAATTCCAAGCTGTAACTGGTGCTGAAAAGCTTCAGTTCCAGGTCCTCGGTCTCGGGCATGCTCCAGACGGAAGGCGCGGTACGGAAGGCTTTCAGGTGTCGCATCGCCTCTGCGGTCCGACCCAAAGCAGCGCACACAAATGCCAAGTTGCTCAGCACTGAGAGTATCTGAGTGGGTTCCTGCGCAGAGCGATCGCGGTCCTTCTCCAGCAAGATGCGGTTAGCATCCAGATGCCCATGGCATGTTTCCAGATCGCCCATAGCGAAGGCCGCCGCGCTGTGGATATGGTGGTACAGGAAACGGGAACGAGTGCAGTGGGCATTGTCCGGATCATGTAGTGGTATTGCAGCAAGTAGATCAGCGATCGACTTCCGCATGTGGCTGTCCTGCGCTTTGCCTTTGCGGTAGAGAGTTTGGAAGAGACGGCTCTTCAATTCCCACAGCGTGTTCAATTCTTGCTGTTCTGCGAGCAGATCGCCATGCTCCTTGGCGAAGCGTTCCAGCTGTGTTTCATCGCTATGCGCATAGTTGTCGCGCTCGGCAAGCTTCTGTTCCCATTCCATAACGGAGAGGAGGATCGGTCGTCGGTCATGATCCCGTGCCGTACGACGTATGCCCTGCAGCAGTTTGGCCGCGTCCGTGTACAGCGCGCGATCGTAAAGGATGCTCACTTGGTGAAGACTCCTTCCCAAGCGTGCGTCCAAGGAATGCTCGGCATGGAAAGCATCCAAGCTGCGCAGTATGCTCTCGTAAAAGCGGCGTTTGGTGGTAGCGAACTGCTTGGTAAGAGCCTGCCCCTTGAATTGTTCAAGCAATGCTGCCTCGTCATAGCTCTCCATGCCGGCGATCGTTTCGAACAGCAACTGACGGTCGCTCACCAGCCCGGTAGAGTGCCGTTTATTATGCAACGTGAAGTAGCGCTTCTCGGCCTTGCTCATGGACCGGATCAGGCGGTGTACATGATCGTGGACCTTGTTCGACATGGCTCGGACGCAAGGGGATGAGTGCCGCTGGGGCGTCTTGCGCTTGTAAATTATCCCATGTGAAGTGCGCGCTCAAGTCGCCTACGAGGAACGGTGCCAACCAGCAGGGCAACGACCGGAAAGCGAACGCCCGGTGTTGCCGGGCGTTCGTGTTGGTCCAAAGAGAGGATGCTCAGTTCTTGCGGCTCTTCCGGTTGCGCTCGCTTCCGGAAAGGTCGTCGCCATCATCGCTGATAGTACCACCGTCACTTGGGTTACTACCAGCGTTAGTGATCACAGTGCCACCCGTGCTGCTGCCATTCTGCGAAGAGAAGCCGTTGGACCGCGCGGTCAGGTGTTGCTGAACAGGTTCCACCAATGCTTCTTTGGAGCACGAGGTGAACAAAGCCGCAAAACACACAACGGCTGCGATGATCAAGATGCGGAATGACAAGGCTTTCATGACAGGTCCAAAGGTAATTCGTCCGGAAGCCTATAGCAAGGGCATTTCAGCCTTCTGGCCTACCGTTTCCGAAGGCAATTCGACCGTTACTCGTGTACCCTGTACAATGGGCTCTCCCGGAGCGCTCCGAGCTTCAGGTCCTGTGATCCGGATATCGGTCAGCTCCAGCTTCCGCAGAACGTCCGCCCGACCCTTGGTGATCTCAATTCCGCGCGAGATGTGGTCGGCCTCGCCCGGCTGCTTTTCGCGCATGCTCCGTTCCAGTCCGATGCCGTCGTCCTCAATGCGCACCTGCACCCGGCCGGGGCTGCTCCGCTCCACGATGATCTCCACCTTACCTGGGCGGTCCATGGGTAGAATTCCATGCCAGATGCTGTTCTCCACATAGGGTTGGAGCATCATGGCGGGCAGCCTCACTTGGTTGCAATCCACATCCGGCGATGCCGTGATCGTGTAGCTGAAGCGGTCCTTGAAACGCATGTGCTCCAACGTGAGATAGAGCTCCAGGCGCTCCAGCTCCTCGGCCAAGGTGGTGGTGTCGCTCTGGCTGGCATCCAGGTTCTTGCGGATCAGCTTCGCGAAGCTGCTCAGGTAGCGGCTCGCAGTGGCTTTGTCCTGCTTGTTGATGTGGTACTGGATGCTGTTGAGTGCGTTGAACACGAAGTGCCTGTTCATGTTGGCGTTCAAGGCCTGTTGTTCCAATTGCAGCATGCGCGAACGGAGAAGAAGCTGGCGCGTGCGTTCGTTGCGCTCGCGGCGTACGGAACGGTAGCGTTGAATGCCCAGCACGATGGAGGCGATGACCAAAAAGCAGATCGCGAAGAACCACCAGCGCAACCAGAAGGGTGGTGTAACACGGAAGGTGAAGGATGCCGGTCCGCTCCATGGACCCTCGCCCACGGAGGCCATCACTTCGAAGGTGTACTCGCCTTGCGGAAGGTTGCCATAGCTGGCGAACTGGGCATCGGTGGAAGGGAGCCAACCATCGTCGATGCCTTGCAGTCGATAGCGGTACACCACGCCCTCCGGATCGCTCAGGCTGATGCCGGTATAGTCGAAGGTGATGTAGTTGCGCCGGTAGCTCAGCCGCAACCCCACTGGCAGTCCGTTGGCAGAAAGGCTATCGCTTTGGCCCTTCCAATCGGTATTCTCCAAGTAAGAGCGGAGCCCGGTGATGTGGACGACCGGGGCTGGTGCTTTACCACTTGGTATATGTCGGAGCACATCGTGGTACACCAGTCCGCCGGTGCTGCCGAAAAGCAGTCTGCCCCGTGCATCGCGATAGCCCGCATTGAGATTGAATTCCAAGCTGCGCAAACCGCCATTGCTCGTGATGTGCTCATGTGCCTTGGGGTCTGCGATCAGGCTATCGGGCTGGAATACGAAAATGCCGTTGTTGGTGCCGGCCCAGATGCTGCCTTGAGCATCTTCCAGAAGTAGGTCGATGTAGTTGGATCCGAAGTCGGATGCGAGCCGTATTCCGTTCCAGCGATCACCGTTCCAGTAGGCGAGGCCATTGGTGGAGCCGGCCCATAAGCGGCCTTTGGCATCGCGGACCAGACATAGGATGTTGCTGTCGGTGAGGCCTTCAGCCGTGCCATAGGTGCGGAAGCTTTTTCCATCGAAGTGGCTCACGCCCTGCTCAGTGGCCATCCAGAGCTGTCCTTGTTCATCGCCCAGTATTGCCCGTACCGATCTGCCCGGTCCATCATTACCAGCCGCGTACTGCACAGCATGTTCTCCGTTCTCGATCCTTGTCAATCCTTCGCGCGAACCTGCCCAGATGAAGCCTTGCTGGTCCTCGTACAAGGAAAGCACGCGTTGATCGGCCAAAGCGGTCTGCGGAGGAAGTGGAAGCACTACACCGCGTTCGATCCGCGCCAGTCCTTCGTTGGTGCCGAACCACAGCACTCCGTTGCGATCGCAAAGTCCCGTCCAAACGGTGTTGTTCGGCAAGCCGTCGAAGCTGTTCACCATGGCCATGCCGTCCATGCGACACACCCCATTGTCGTAAGTACCCAACCAGATGTCCCCTTGTGCATCGGCGGTCACGTTCATGATCAGATCGCTGCAGAGCCCATCGCGTACGGTGAAGGTGACGAAGCGATCACCGGCATACTTCAATGCGCCCGCACCTTCGGTACCGACAGCATTCTGGCAACGCGGTTCTGGAGCGCTGTGAAAACCGGCACCAGCAAGGACATGCGCGACAACTGGGCGGTCGGCTGGTCGCAGCGCTACACCGTTGGCGTGTGGGTCGGCAACGCCAGCGGCGCGCCGATGTGGGACGTGAGCGGCACCAGCGGCGCGGCGCCGGTGTGGGCCGATGTGATGGGTTTTCTGCACCGGCACGAACCCAGCCGAGCACCGGTGCCGCCGCCCGGCCTGGTGCAAACGCGCGTCGA
>CAJDVJ010000199.1_pt2 | contig 11721 bp, 11 predicted proteins | sample 7391371 | NCBI WGS metagenome assembly CAJDVJ01 (sample SAMEA7055699, study PRJEB34461) | soil metagenome | biome: terrestrial ecosystem; feature: Peninsula; material: soil | place: Antarctica | collected 2016 | reverse complement strand
TGCTCGCTCTTGAACAGTACAAAAAGGCGGATAGTAGAGAGGACAAGGCGTACATCATGAGGGCAATAGGAAAATCGCAGCTCCAGCTCGGACAACTTGTTGCGGCGCAACAAATGCTCGATTCTGGTCGTGCTATCGCGAAAGGGATCGGAGCGAGCAGCTTGGTCATGGACTATGAGCGCACCTTGGGCGAGCTTTCCGCGAAGCAAGGTGATGCCGCAGCCACGATGGAACACTACGAGCAATACCTGTTCCTGAAGGATAGTCTGCAAGGCCAGGACACCCAGCGTGAGTTGGCCCGTCTACGTACCGCGTTCGATACCGAGCGCAAGGAAAAGGACAACGAGATCCTTAGGGCCGAGAACAGTGAGCAGGTCCAGCGCTTGCGCAACCGGAATATCCAACTCTACGGAACCATCGCGTTGGGTTTGCTGGCCATCACCGCAGCCTTGCTTTTCCGACGCAACTACGTACAGAAGCGCAAGTATGCTGATACACTTGAAGACCTCAACGGGCAACTCGAGGACAGCAATGCGGAGATCTCGGAGATCAACGGTCTGCTGGAGCTGAAAGTGCTGCGAAGCCAAATGAACCCGCACTTCATCTACAACTGTCTGAACAGTGCCGCGCAGATGACCAAAGCCGGAAAGCTGGAGGAGGCACACGCTTATCTGAACAGCTTTGCGCGCCTGTTGCGCACCATGCTGGACCATAGCGTGAAGGACATGGTGCCCATCGACGAGGTTGCGGATTTCCTGCGGCAGTACTTGAATTTGGAGGTGTGCCGCTTACCCGGATTACGCTACACCATACGTGTGGACGATGCGCTCTTGGATGACGAGGCGGAGATCCCTGCTCTGCTGGTGCAGCCTTTTGTGGAGAACTCCATATGGCACGGACTGCCAGCAAAGGAGGGAGAGCGGGAACTTGATGTGCACTTCAGACAGGAAGGAGAACGGGTGGTCTGTACCATTACCGATAACGGGATCGGACGGCAACGTGCAGGCATGGAGGCAGAAGGCAAGAATGGCCATCGCTCTTTGGGCATGGAACTCACCAACGAACGTCTTCGACTGCTCTCGCGCCGCATGCGTGACGAGGGCTCGATCGCTGTGGAGGACCTCGTTTCTTCTACGGGAGATCCTGTTGGTACGCGTGTCACCCTGCGGATCTGAACGCTGGCTTTATATTGCGGAATGATCAGAGCCTTGGTGGTGGATGACGACCCGGGTAACCGCGAATACCTGAAGGGTCTTTTGAGGGAATTTGCACCGGATGTGCAAGTGCTGCAGGAGGCAGCCAATATCTCCGGTGCACAGAAGGTCCTGAATGAACAGCGGATCGATCTGGTCTTTTTAGATGTCGAAATGCCCGGAGGCAGCGGTTTCGACCTCCTTCGACAACTGGGCACTTGGCCCTTCAAGGTGATCTTCACCACTGCATTCCACCGCTACGCCATTCAGGCGATCCGCTTCAGCGCACTGGATTATTTGCTCAAGCCGGTCCAGTCCGACGAACTCCTTATTGCACTCGACCGTTTTCGCGATTCAAGTGCGGGTACTGCCGCGGAATCGGCGATCCAGAAGCAATTCATCCACAACATCGATCAGGAGGAGGAGAAATCACTGAAACTTACGCTCACCCACGGTGACCGCAGCTATTTTGTTGCGCCTACGGAGGTGGGATATTGCAGCTCACAAGGCAACTATACAGAACTCCATCTCGCGGATGGACGCCGCTTCGTGAGTGCACGAACGCTGAAGGAGTATGAGGAGATGCTGGGCTCGTGGGGTTTCCTTCGAGTTCACCGCAACTCCTTGGTGAACCGCTCGGCCGTGTCGCACCTCAACGAGGACCACTTGGTCTTGAATGATGGTGTCCAGTTGGAGGTGAGCCGTCGAAAGCGCGGTGATGTGCTCAAGGCGTTAACGCGATAGCTCTCTATTCCTTAAAATGATGAGGACTGCTCTTCTGACATTGGTCGTTCTTCTAGCGCAGCTATCATGCACTCAAGAAAGGGCTGAGAGCAGGACTGTGCTGAACAAATACGCCAGTGCTCAGATAGTGCGACAGCATGTGAAATATGCAGGCAACGATACGGTCGTGGAGTTCAGATACTATCAGAACGGTCAGTTGAACCATAAAGGACAATTATTGAACGATCAAAGAACAGGTCGGGCATACACCTACAACAAGAAAGGGGAACTGCTTTTTCAAGAGAATTACCTGAATGGTGAACTGTCCGGTGAGTTCAAAGCTTTTTACCCCTCGGGACAGATCTCAAAAGTTGAGCATTACCGAGAGAACAGGAATGTTGATACAAGAAGATATTACGATAGAAATGGAGAGGTGACCAAAGAAGTCGCTTACCTCACGCCTTGTGACCTTGGTTCCTGCAAATGCGATCAATTCGTGATCGTATATGGAAACGGAAGGAGGGTCTAGTCCTATGAGATCAGGTATGGATCGGAGTTTGGAACCCGGACCGTGTCTGACCAAGCGGATCACCTGAGCCTGATGGCGAAGGACGAGCAAGGACCTTTATATGAGGAAGGCCGATCCATTTTTCGGAGCGACTGTGGAATGTGCCATAAGCTTGGTAAACAACCAGCCGGGGTATCTCTCAATTCTTTTCCCAAGACAATGAACCAGGATGAGCTGATCGAGACCGTAGCTGGCAGAATTGGCCACCCCGCGATCCAATTATGGAAGAAGCAAGCTGAGGCACTGATGGAGTACATGAATGATCATTGCCCATCGGAGTAAAGAGATCGGCCAGGATACTGAAAGTCAAAAGCCCCCCGGATGAGCCGAGGGGCTTTTCGTTCCTGAAGGAGTCACTGCCTAACCCTTCTTTCCGGTCATCGGATCCTTCTCCCGCGCCCAGTGGCGGTGTGCGGCAATGTCGCGGATGAAGTCCTGCGTAAGCGCTTTGGCTTGCGGTGCGCTCAATACACCCGGTGCTTGCTTAGCATCCTTCATGCCCCACGCATCGAAGAGCGTATCGGCACCATCGATCATCGCGATGGCCTTGCAGTGGCGGAAAGCATCGCGCACGAAATCTTGTGCATCGGGTAGATCAGCCCACGGCTCCCGACCTACCACAGCGATCGCATCGTAGACCACGGAGGTGGTGGTCATCAAGGTGAGGTCCGCATCGGCATGCTTCACCGGGGCGATCACTTTTACCATGGCGCCCTTGGCTTCGAGAGCGGACTTCAACGCATTCGCTTGGTTTGCACCCTTGGCATCGGCCAATATGCCCACTCGTCTGGTGTGGATGGTGTCCTTGATCGTATCGGCCATGCTCAGGGCCTTGGAACGCTTGATCATCGGTTCCTCGTCGTAGGGCTGAACGTCGCCTGGTGGCGTATCCGCAGGGATACTGTGGTTCAGCGGATATTCCACCTCGGGAACTTCGATGCCAAAGGCATCCGCCACGGCGCTGGCGAGCTGCATATCTACGTAGGCGAGCATGCCGTCGAGAATCTCGCGATCGTTGTCGATGCACAGCACACGCAGGGGCATTGATCAGGTGGTTCTGCTCGGGCTTGCTCTGGCTGTGATAGAAGAGCTTGGCCTGACTGAAGTGGTCCATGAACTTCTCGCTCTTGGCCCGCACTTTCATGTCCTCCATAGGTTCCGGGAACGAGGTGAAACCGCCATCTTTCAAGCCGGCCTGGTATGGGCAGCCACCGCCCAGTGTATTGGGCTCGTAGTTGATGTGCTGCTTGGCGATGGTGTGCCGCATGAAGCCATCGCGTTGGTTGTTATGCACCGGCGCGAGTGACCGGTTGATCGGCAGTTCATTGAAATTCGGGCCACCCAGCCGCGTAAGTTGAGTATCGGTATACGAGAAGAGGCGTCCTTGCAACAAGGGATCGTTGGAGAGGTCGATGCCCGGCACCAAGTGGCCCGGGTGGAAGGCGACCTGCTCGGTCTCCGCGAAGAAGTTGTCCGGGTTCCGGTTCAATGTCATCTTTCCCACGCGTTGCACGGGCACCAGTTCCTCGGGGATCAGCTTGGTGGGGTCCAGTAGGTCGAAGGAAAACTTGTGCTCGTCCTTGGCCTCCACGATCTGCACGCCCAGCTCCCACTCGGGGAAGTCGCCGTTCTCGATGGCTTCCCACAGGTCGCGACGATGGAAGTCGGGGTCCTTGCCGCTGATCTTGGTGGCTTCGTCCCACGCCACGGAATGCACGCCCAATAGAGGCTTCCAGTGGAACTTCACGAAGCTGCTCTTCCCCTGTTCATTAACGAAGCGGAAGGTGTGCACCCCAAAGCCTTCCATCATGCGCAGGCTGCGTGGAATGCCTCGGTCGCTCATCAACCACATGATGGTATGCATGCTCTCGGGCATTAGGGAAATGAAGTCCCAGAAAGTCTCATGCGCGCTGGAAGCTTGAGGCATTTCGGTATGCGCCTCTGGTTTCACACTATGCACGAGGTCCGGGAACTTGATGGCATCTTGGATAAAGAAAACCGGCATGTTGTTGCCCACAAGGTCGTAGATGCCTTCTTCGGTGTAGAACTTCACGGCGAAGCCACGCACATCACGAGGCAGATCCGTGCTGCCCCGGAAGCCCGCCACTGTGCTGATGCGTGCGAACACCGGTGTGCGTCGCCCTGGATCGTTGAGGAAACCCGCCTTGGTCCACTTGGCCAGCGGCTCGTACACTTGGAAGTGACCGTGCGCGCCGGAACCTCTTGCATGCACGACGCGCTCGGGGATGCGCTCATGGTCGAAGTGCGTGATCTTGTCACGCAGAATATGGTCCTCTCCCAAAGTAGGACCCCGCTGACCGCCTTTCAGGCTGTTCTGGTTGTCGTTGATGGGCAGGCCCTGAGCGGTGGTGAGCTTCTGGCCCATGCCGTCGGTGGTGTCCTTTTCAAGGTCTGCCGCTTTGCTATTGGCATCTTTTTTGGGGGTGCTGCGTTTGGCCATCTCTTTAAGGTTGAACGCATTCTGCCCGCGATCACGGTGCCAGATCTTGCCACGATTGGCGATCACGTACAGCGACGCGGGAAGGAGCAAGACAAGGTTCGTTGAAGGCTTTGAGGTGTGTGGAACCCAATACACACTGAGCCAGCAGATGCCCTCTCGACCGCACTATGTGTCGATCGCTCTTCCGCTCATCGTCTGTTTTTCGGAACATCGATCATGAGAACTCTGGCCAGAAACTTTTTAACGGAGTTCCAAGTCCGCGGATAGGGCTCCGATCTAGCGGATAGCTTTGCAGGCAACTGAAGCGGGTGCTGCACGGTCTTTGGTAGTACCTTGGTAACCCTCAACGAAAACACAAGCAATTAGCACCATGTTGATCAAGATCGCAGCGCTGGCCACTTTCGGCCTCTTCGCAACCACTACGCACGACCCGCTCCCGGATCTTCAGATCGGGACCATGTTGCCAGCAGCAACCGTGAAGATGAAAGATGTCTCAGGCAAGGAGCTGAGCCTTAAGGATGCGGCAAAGGCCAATGGTCTTGTGGTGATCTTCTCCTGCAACACCTGTCCTTTCGTGATCGGGTCCGAGGGTAGCGAAGGCTGGGAAGGCCGCTATCGCGAGCTGGTCGCCTATGCAACGCGCATGGGTATCGGTGTAGCGTTCGTGAACAGCAACGAGGCCAAGCGCAATGATGGCGACGGTTTAGAGGACATGAAGAAGCGCTACAAGGAGAAGAACCTCGACGGTTACTACCTGCTGGACAAGGACCATGTGGTGGCCGATGCTTTCGGTGCACGTACCACTCCCCATGTATTCCTGTTCGACAAGACCATGAAGCTCGCCTACAAAGGAGCCATCGATGACAACGTTGCACGTTCCGCCGATGTGAAGGAGCATTGGCTGAAGCGCGCTATGGCAGCAGTTTCCGCAGGCGAGCCTGTCGATCCGACCACCACCCGCAACACTGGTTGCAGCGTGAAGCGCGTCGTTCATAAGCACTAGTTCCAACACGCATGAGGAGCGCCGCTTTCCATCACGGAAAGCGGCGTTCTTCGTTGATGCCATAGCGCGTCCTGCACGATCGTTGAAAAGATCATTTCGTGCCCCATGCCGGGCGGTGTTCCTTTGTACGAAAGCGAAAGGGAATGAATGTTCTGTTGATCGGTAGTGGAGGAAGGGAACACGCCATGGCCTGGAAGATCGCCCAGAGTTCCCTTTTGGACGAATTGTACATCGCCCCGGGCAATCCCGGAACGGTGCGCCATGGCCGCAATGTGAACCTTGACCTCAATGATCATGCACGCCTGCGGACCTTCCTTCTGGAGAAGAAGATCCGCATAGTGGTGGTAGGTCCCGAGGCTCCATTGGTGGATGGCCTCCATGATCGCATCGCCGATGATCCGAAGCTTTCCGGCGTCACAGTGATAGGCCCGCGCATGCTGGCGGCACAACTGGAAGGCAGCAAGGATTTCGCCAAGGAGTTCATGTTCCGCCACAACATCCCCACTGCTGCACACCGCAGCTTCGTGAAAGGCCAATTGAAGGAAGCCGTAGAACATTTGGATCGTGCCCAGCCACCTTACGTGATCAAGGCCGATGGCCTGGCCGCAGGCAAGGGTGTGGTGATCACCAGCGACAAGAAAGAAGCCGCGGCTACGCTGAAGGACATGCTTGAAGGCGGTCGCTTCGGTGAGGCCGGCGAACGCGTAGTGATCGAGCAATTCCTGAAGGGGGTGGAGCTTTCCGCCTTCTTGGTCACGGACGGTGATGCCTTCAAGATGCTGCCCAGTGCCAAGGACTACAAGCGCATAGGCGATGGTGATACGGGCCCCAATACCGGTGGGATGGGAGCGGTGTCGCCAGTGCCCTTCGCCGACAAGGAATTCATGCAGAAGGTACACGACCGTATCGCCGCACCCACCATCCGCGGTCTGCACAAGGACGGTATCCCTTACAAAGGATTCATTTTCATCGGTCTGATGAACGTGAACGGTGAACCCTACGTGATCGAGTACAATGTGCGAATGGGTGATCCCGAGACGGAGGCCGTGCTGCCACGTCTACGCAGTGATCTGCTGGACCTTTTCGAAGGTATCGCCACCGGTACGCTCAGCGAAGGACATGTGGATGTTGACGACCGCACCGCAGTGACCTTGGTGCTCGCTTCCGAAGGATACCCGGGAGACTATGAGACCGGCAAGCCGATCGTGGGACTGGAACTGGTGCGCGATGCCTACGTGTTCCACGCAGGGACAGTAATGAAAGGCGATCAGCTCTATACCAATGGTGGTCGTGTGCTGGTGCTTACCGCTTTCGGCAAGGACCTTGAGCATGCCATCGCTTCAGCCTACCGCAGCGCAGCACTCATCGCCTATGAGGGAAAGACCTTGCGCAGCGACATCGGACACGACCTGATCCGCGTGCCTGCAACACGACCGAACGCACAGAAAGGTTGAGAGATCAGGCCAGCGTATTGTTCTGCTTGGCCTTGCGGTCATAGCGAGACTGCAGCACCATCCAGTATACCAGACCAAAGAAGATGACAAAAGAGAAGCCTATCACAGGCAACCATCCCAACATGGGAAGGAACGTGAAGGTGGCTTCTAAAAGCTGTCCGATGGAAAAGGCGATCTGTTGCATGGTGCTTGTGCTTGAACCAAGGCAAAGATAGACAGCCACGATCAACCACGCATTTTCATGTTAGCACAGGCATTCCGAAGCAATAGACCCGGCATTCTGCTGGCTCTGCTGGTGCTTCTTCCTGCGCTATTCCTTTCCGGCTGGTGGAGAATGACCATCGTTCCCGCCAACAATATGCCGCTGTTCGCGGTGGTGGTGGGACTCTGCCAGAAGGCTTTCTGGCTACCGGGTGTGATCACAATGGTGGCCGTGGCCATCTGTTCCATTCAGCTTTCCGCTCTGGCCAACAACTTGGAGCTATTGGGCCAGCGTAGCCATCTGCCCGCACTGCTGTTCCCCTTGTTCTTGGCGGTACTCTCTCCGAACATGGTCCTGGAACCCGCGTTATTGGGTATGCCTTTCGTGCTGGCCGCTATGGGTCGAACGTGGTCCATAGCCTACAGTCCCAAGGTGTTGGGTGCTTTGTTCGATGCTGGAGTGTTGCTGGGAGTGGCGGCACTTTTCCACCTCCCCTTCGCTTTCCTCTTAGTGGTGGTGTGGGCTTCGGGAATATGTACTGCCGATACTTGGTGTGGCAGTGGCCCTCTATCTGGCCTGGGTGGTACACAGCTTGATCAACCCTACGGTCTGGCGCCCGCTCCATACCGTGCTCAGCGGTCTACGACCTGCTGCGCGCGCCATGGCACTGAACGCGCCAGCGGCCTGGAGCGTACGTTTCCTGCTGTTCCTGTTCATACCTGTATCGCTCATGGCCTATGCCGATCGCTATCAGCACAGCGTGATGCGCGAGAAGAACCTGCAAGCTTCGTTCATGGCCTTCTTCTTTGCATCGGGAGTGCTCATGTTCATCGCGTTCCTCATGGAAGGGAGCTATCCGGCCGTGCTGTTGGCCGCGCCGTTCGCTGTGTTCGGTAGCCATGCCCTCAGAGGAACAAAGCGTGCGTGGCTTTCCGAAGCGGCGGTGCTGATCCTGCTTTTCGCAGGGCTCTGGGCCCAATGGGCCTAGGGTGAGCAATAGGCCATCGGTCGCTTTTTAGAAAGATATCTGCGGTCCGAGAGCCGCGCAGCTGAGCAAGGAAGACCAGCTCTCTATGGGCTCCTTACCTTCGTGCCGCCTTAGCTGCTACCATGTTGCTTCGGTACAGGTCATGAAATTCGGTGTTGTCACGTTTCCGGGCTCGAATTGCGATGAGGACATGGTACAGGTTCTGGAGGGCTTGCCAGATAGTACGGTGGAGCGCCTCTGGCACAAGGACGAGGACCTCAAAGGCGTGGACATGGTGGTGCTTCCAGGTGGTTTCTCCTACGGCGATTATCTCCGCAGTGGCGCCATAGCCCGCTTCTCACCCATTATGGGTGCTGTGGTGGCACATGCCCAGAAAGGTGGTCTGGTACTGGGTGTTTGCAACGGATTCCAAGTGCTCTGTGAGGCAGGTCTCCTTCCCGGTGCTTTGTTGCACAACGAAGGACAAAAGTTCATCTCGAAGAACATCTTCATCCGTCCGGCCACCAAGCGCAGTGCGCTCACCTGTCTGGTACCGGACAAGGCTCTTCGGATCCCGATCGCCCATGGCGAAGGCCGCTACCATGCCGACTCTGCTACCTTGAAGGCTCTTCACGAGAACGATCAGGTGCTCTTCCGCTACTGCGATGCCGATGGTCGCATCAACGAAGGCGCGAATCCCAACGGGAGCAAGGAGAACATCGCTGGTGTGTGCAATGCTGCGCGCAACGTCTTCGGCATGATGCCCCACCCGGAGCGTGCTGCGGACGAACGACTCGGCAATACCGACGGTCGCTCGCTATTCACCTCGCTGTTGAGCTTGGTGACGGCCTGACCGGCACTCCATTGTTCCTTAGGTGGCCATCGCCCCCGCGAGGCTGAGTGGGGTCCAGTTCTTTTCGTTGAACGCTCTTACCTACGGGCCTGGTTCAGGCTCACGGAGCGGAACTGTACTCTCATGCGAACATGCTGTGAGAGGTCGAGGTGGATCTTCGGCTCGATCATCGACGCGCTTTTCCATCCTGTGAATTCGTATCCCACGCTGGGGATCGCTTCCAGTTCCATCTGGATCCCGCTGAAGCACAGGACCTGTTGCTTGCCAGGCAGAAGTGCGCTGCCGTTGAGTTTAACGCTGCCCATGCTTGTCGGGGGTACGTTGATGGTGACGCTATGCAGTCGCCGACCGCAGTGTTCGGCAAGGTGACGCATCTGGTGCTTCGGACGCTCGGCGATGAAGCTATGCATGTTCTCCAGAACAGCGTCCGGAAGGGGAGGCTCCAGCTGCAGGTCCCAGCGCGCGTGGTCCCTGTAAAGTTCCTCACGGTGTGCGGCATGGATACTATCGGCCACTGCGGTGACGTATGCTGGTTTGAAGGCGGTGGCCTGTAAGGTGGTCATGCGCGCGAGCAGCATTTGCTGTAAGGCCGGGTGTTCCAAGAGCGCGGGCAAGTATGGCGCATCGGGCACTTCCTCGGCGCAGTGTGCATCCACGCTGTTCATCTCCACAGGGCTCCAGAGGTCCATGTCGTACAGGATCCATCGCCAGCGACCACCAGCTTCGCGCGGCCTGTAACAACGCACATTGATGTCGTGGTCCAAGCGTCCGGTCCAGAGATCCACGCATGCAAGGTCAACCAAGCTGTTCAGATCGATCATCGCCATCAGGCTGTCCACTGGCGCACCGCGGAACAAGGCTTCTCTGGCGTGCAGGAAATGGGCTTCGCTCCCGCTGCGTGGCCTATGACCGGCACCGGCCAGTAGATCCACCACTTCGGCACCGCTGATGGCTCTTGCCCATTCGGTATCCTTGGGTGGCATCAGACGGTAGAGCCCTCGGTACTGGCCGTTGAGGTACAAAGCAGTGACCGTTGATGGTTGGACGTCGACTGACAGACCGTAGCGACGTACCAGCACTTCGATCACTCGGTTGCGCAAAAAGGAATGCGGCGAAGCATCGGCTCGAAGGATCGCCTCTCGGAAATAGGTCCCATCAGGGAAGGGAAAACCCTGCTCCGGGCTGTTGTAGCGAGCTCGGTAGTAGAGCTTGAACGAGCGTTTGGCCAAGCCTCGTGATCCACTTCCGCTCAAGCGCAATCCGATCGGCACCGCATCACCGCCATTGTACTGCATCAGAGCTTCACGTTCCCAGCCTCGGCCACTACGCGTGTTGTTGGCGAAAAGGCCGGGCGTTTCGATGCCCACGCTATCGTCATGCAGTGATCCCGGATCCAATGCGATGCTCATGACCGGCACTGTATGGGAATACCGAAGCGTGGTGATCAGACCTTCGGAACCGGGCAGAGCTGTTGGTGAGAATGGGGCATAGCGGAGCACGTTACCGGGAGCAAGTTCGATCGGGCCTTCGTACACCGAGCCTGTGCTCTCCGTAACAGCCGAGCCACTTGTGGTATAGCGCAGGGTGCTTCCTTCAAGCTGTTCGGCGTTGAGCACTATGCGGCCGTTTTCCAAGTGCACCAAGGTCACCGAGGGCTTTTCCAAGCGCTGTGTGCGCTGCATTTGCGAGGGGTTCACAGCGCCCGGACTCGGCTCGGTGGCATAGCCCCGGTTCAATGCCCCATCGGGCATTCGTGCTATGCTTATTCCGTTGGGCAGGTCCTTCCAAGAGATGGAATCCACAAGGGTTCTGCCATCCGCATCGAACAGTTCCAAGGGACCACCGCTTTTCGGCAGGGTGAATCCAAGGTGCTGGGATCCGCGTTCCGGTCGTCCATCACACCAAAGAAGCAGAAGGCCGCGCGGCGGGATCATTAGCTGGTGGTCGAAACGGTGTTGCTTGTCGGCCAACACCAAGCGCATACCCTTCAGGTCCACGGCCTTTTTGCCGGGGTTGAAGAGCTCGATCCAGTCGGGTGTAAGATCGGTGCCGGACAGCAGCACCGTGGAGTTGGAGGCTTGCAGCTCGTTGATCCGAAGGCCAGCGTTCTGGCCGTGCACGCAGACGGCCAGCAGCAGCATAAAGATGATAAGGCCCGCTCTCACCGGCCGAAGCTATGGAACCAACCAATGCAGCGCCAGTGCCAAGTTCCCGTGGGCCTTCCGCACTGGGGTCGGCGGAAGGGCCCAGGCCTGGCGTTTCCTACCTTTAGCGGCATCAAAGCACAGCACATGGCC
>CAJDVJ010000053.1_pt2 | contig 11753 bp, 10 predicted proteins | sample 7391371 | NCBI WGS metagenome assembly CAJDVJ01 (sample SAMEA7055699, study PRJEB34461) | soil metagenome | biome: terrestrial ecosystem; feature: Peninsula; material: soil | place: Antarctica | collected 2016 | reverse complement strand
CGATCCGGCCAGTATGCGTTTGTATGCGTTCATAGGTGTTTGTAATCGTTTGCTTTACGGAAATGGAAAGGTGGCCGCAAGGCGGGAAAGGGCCTCCTGCCCGAACGGGCATTCACGTATCTTTAGCCGCTCTATAACACCACGATAGCCCACCGAAACAAGCCCATACGATGAGTGCACGAACCAATAAGATCCTCGTACCCACGGATTTCACCAAGGTGGCGGACAGCGCAATGAGCCATGCGATGAACCTGGCCGGTCACACCGGTGCCGAGGTCTATCTCCTGCATGTGGTGCCGAAGCAGAGCGATGTGGAGGAAGCCCGTGAGCGCTTGGGTCTGGAAGTGGAACGTATGAAACAATGGGGCAGTGCCAAGGTGTTCCGCATGGTGCGGGTCGGCTCCATTTTCGAGGATATCGGAGATGCCGCTGCAGAGATCGATGCTTCCTTGATCCTGATGGGTACCCATGGCATGCGTGGAATGCAGTTCCTTACCGGAAGCCGTGCATTGCGCGTGATCACCAGTTCACCGGTGCCTTTCATCGTGGTGCAGGAGCGCTCGATCAAGGAAGGTGGATATGACTCCATCGTGGTACCCTTGGACCTGAACCGCGAGACCCGTCAGAAATTGACCATCGTGGCAGAAATGGCCAAGACCTTCAACAGCAAGGTGCACATTCTGGTGCCCAAGGAGAAGGACGAGTTCTTGCACAAGCAACTGCTGAACAACATCAAATTCGCCGATCAGTACCTCAGCGAGCGGGGTATCCAGCACGAGGCTTCCATCGCCGAGGAGGACAGCAATGATTTCCATAAGGCGCTGATGAAGCACGCCGTGAAGGTGGATGCCGATCTGATCACGATCATGAACAACTCGCAGGGTAACATCTTCGGACTGCTCGGCGTGCCTTACGAGCAGGAGATCATCACCAACGAAGCACAGATCCCCGTGATGTGCATGAATCCCCGCGAAACAAGCACAGGGGGAGGTTGGTCCTTCCAATAAGCAGCAAGCTGGAACTGTGCTGAGCGCGGTTCCGGAGCTCAGACGCGGAAACCCATCACCAGTATGTCGTCCACTTGTTCGTGGGCGCCGCGCCAGGTGTTGAATTCCTCATGTAGCATCGTGCGCTGTTTCTGAACGTGCTCGGTGCTGATGTGCACCAGCAGATCACGGAACTTGCGATACATGTACTTCTTCCCCTTCGGGCCACCGAACTGGTCGGCATAACCATCGGAGAACAGATAGACCATGTCACCCGGCTGCAGCTGGATGGTGTGGTCGGTAAAATCGTTGGAATTCATCTCCAAGCTGCCGATAGCGTTCTTATTGCTGGAGAACTGCAGCAATTGCTGCGCGCGCACTATGTAGAGCGGATTGTTGGCACCGGCGAACTGGAGCTCCAATGTCAGCAGGTCCAAGGTGCAGAGCGCCAGGTCCATGCCGTCGCGCACCATGCTTTCGCCGCGGTCCTTGTGCAAGGCTTCGTAGGCCAAGCGGTTCAGTTCGAAGAGGATCTCCGCCGGGCGGGTCTGTCCCTTCTCCTTCACCACTTGGTTCAGGCCGTTGTGTCCGATCAGGCTCATGAACGCACCGGGCACACCATGTCCGGTGCAATCCACGGCAGCAATTATCACTTTGCCGCCCATGCGGTCCATCCAATAGAAATCTCCGCTCACAATGTCCTTCGGACGGTAGTACACAAAGGAATTGGGCAGCATCGCTTCCATCCGCTTTTCAGGCGGGAGGATGGATTCCTGCAGGCGCTTTGCATAGCGGATGCTATCGGTAACGTTATTGTAGAGGTCCACCACCTTGCGACTTTGGCGCTCCACCTCCTCCTTCTGCCGCACCACTTCCTCGGTGCGTTCCAGCACCTTCATCTCCAGCACACGCTCCCTTTGGCCCAGGTCATCGCGCATCTTCAGCAGGGCGTGGCCCAGCACGTCATCCTCGCTCAGGGGCTGATATTCGGCATCGAAGTCGCCGGCGGCTACAGCGTGCGAGAATTCGGTGGTCTGCTTCAGGCCGTCAACCAAGGCGTTGAGAGCTTTGGACATATCGCCGATCTCGTCGTTGGTGGTGCGCACCTTGCCGTTGGGAAAGATGCCCAGACCCAATTTGAGAAGCACTTTGCGAAGCCGGCGCACCGGTGTCACAATGCCACGGGTGATCAGGAACGCTGCGATAATACCCACCACCACCAAGGCTATGCCCAGGTAGAACACGAAGAACTTCAAGGAGTCGAAGCTGCGGATCATGCTCTCACCGAGAAAGGTGCGCTTCTGTTCCTGCATGTCCAGCAGTCCGTCCAGATCGTTGATCACGCGCTCCATCTGCTGGTCCAAGGGGCCTCCCTCTTCGGCCAGATCGTTCCGCTCCATATGGATGAAGGGGTCGCTATAGCTCTGCAGATCGGGCAGCAGCACCTTGATCCTGTCGTGTAGATCGAACAGGGTTCGCATTTCAGTGGAAAGGCCCAGCTCTTGATCAGCATGTGGGAGCTCACCATCAGGTTGCGCAGCCGCACCAAGGCGTCCACCGAAGGGGAATAGACCTGGTTGATCTTGCCGTTGATCATCCGGCTACCTTCCAGTGAGCGGTTCGTCAACAACACTACCACCAAGGCGAAGAAGATGAACAGGCCGAAGCCCATCCCCATCTTCTTGGCAATGGTCATACGAAACCTCATCATGATGGTGCTATCTGTCCTTTTCCTGCGGAGGAAGCTCTTCGAAGAGCTGTCTGAAGCGATCGGAGTTCACTTCGTCCTGTAGGCTGTAGTAGATACCCTCCAAGCCCACCAAGGTCTCGCGGCGATCGGGCCGCAGATCGTGTGCTTTCAACATGTAGGGCAAGGCCTGCTTGAAGAGTTCACGACCCACCTCTTGGATGGCCTGTATGCTCGGAATGTCGTCCTCGGCAGAGATGGCGCGGATGCGCAATACCCCACGGTTGAAGTACAGGGTGGCGATGTTGTAGTTGGCGCCGTAGTTCTCGGGGTCCAACTTCAACACTTTGGAGAAGGTGTTCACGGAGAGGTCGAACCACTTCAGATCGCTGCGGTCCTCTGTGTAACGCTTGTTGTACAGTGTTCCAAGGGCGTTGTAGAACTCCACTTCGCGGGCCCTCAGGTCCGCAGTGGGGTCCACGCGCAAGGTGGTCTCCTTGTACTTGGCGAAAAGGCTTTGGGCGCGTTCGGCATCGTTGAAGTAGGTGCGGGCCAGGTACTCGTAGGCTTGCAGGGCATTCTCACGGTAGGTGCCAGCGGCATCCAAGCTCAGGCTGGTGTAGAGGCTTCCAACGGCCTCGTCCCTTATCTCGTCCGCATCGGCTTTTCCGCTCAGGTCCTTGAACAGGTCCTTGTATACGAAGCCGCGTACCAGCCACGCCTCGGGGTTCTCGGCATGGGCAGAGCTGCGCACCGCCTCATCGATGGACTTGCGCGCTTGCGCAAGGTCTCCACCCTGATAGCTGCGCAAGGCTTCCACCAAGGGATCGGACTGCGCGGTCGACAGTACCGTGCTCAGCAGGGCAAGGAGTGCTATGGCTATGTTGCGTACCATGTTCATTCCTCAACGCGGTGTGCAAGGTTCTTCAAGGTGGCACCCACTACCAGCCCATGTTTCTGGGCATTCACCAAGCTCAATTCGTATTTCAATAAGTTGTTCACCTGAACGAAGTTGACCACGGAACCATCGTCCAAGGCGCCTGAGTACTCTGTGACCACCATTGTCGGCCTTCCCTGCATACGCTTGTAGATCTCCGGCAACAGGTTCAGGTCCGACTTACCTACGAATAAAATGTGGCAACGGTCCACTTCGGCACTGCGCGGAAGCTTGCGCACCTCGATGGGCTGCCGGCCGATGGTGCGGGTAGCGTACTGCTTGATCAACTCCTGGTACAGGTTCGCCCCGCCGATAAGCCCAATGATGAAGTTGCCTTCGCGCATATCGGCACTCTTCCACTCCACGAGCTTGGCGATGTTGTAGAGATAGTTCGCTTGTAGGATGGAAGTGGTGTCCTTCTCTGCGTCGCGCTGCTGCTGGACGGAGCAGAGCAGCAGGGGCGCCAACAGGAGGGCAATGCGGAAGGTGCGTAGTTTTCTTAACGGCACGATGGTTCTGGAAGAGGCGGACGCGAGTCCTCCTACCTTCCGCTTAGCGGATCTTGTGCCAAGGAACCAGAGCATGGAACAAAGGAACCACGCAGCACAGCTCTGAACATGCATGCCGGAGGCTCAGTGTCCACAGTGCGTTGTTCACGCACATGTCCTCGGCAATAACCCCGGAAGCGACCTTCGCAAGGTGCGGATATCGTGCTCAATCCAAACGGTGGGCGAGGGTAACGGTCTTCCGGTAGCGTTCCACGTTCCCGTTCAGATCGAACACTTCCAGCTGAATGACATAGGGTCCCATGCGCCCCTTGTCGCCGCCGTCCTGCACACCATCCCAAGTAACAGCACCGGCGGTGCCGAGAAGCTGGTTGTCCAACAACCTGCGGACCTCGCGCCCGGCCATATCGAACACGCCCATGGTGCCCACGAAACCTGCCTGCTCAAAGCTGTAGGCCACAGTGAGCAGGTCCTGGAAACCGTCGTTGTCCGGGCTGAAGATGGCCGGTTCAATGGTGAGCTCTCCGGTCGGTACGGGTGCCGGTGCGTACTGGGAGTTCCTGTAGCCGGGAGTTCCATAGCCCACGCCGGCCGCTGCGCTGTGCCAGTTGCTCACATCGTCGGTAGGCCTTTCGGGATCCTGCCGCTCCAGTGCGACACCCTTCACCGAGCGGAGCAGCGGGAACTGCTGTGCCTCGTCGTAGCGGTACAGGTCGATCACTGTGCCCTGGCCGTCCAGCACCACCACCGTTCCTCTCGCATTGGTATAGCTGGGCAGGTCCACGGTAATGAAGCGCTCGCTGCGGCCTTGTGGGAACTGGGAAGCTGTTACGGTGATGTTGCGCGTGAGGAGATAGTAGGTGCCGGGAAAGAACAGTAGTGGTGCGGTGGAAATGCTGCGTGGGCTGCCTACAATGCCGTTGCTCTCGTTGGCCATCTGCCAGCCCTGAAGGCTCAGCACTTTCTCGCTCCGGTTGTACAGTTCCACGTATTCGCCTCCGGTGGTCATGGGGTTGGAGAGCACTTCGTTCACCACCACATCACCCGGCTCCGCCATCTCGGGCAATGCGAACTGCCCAGAGTTGTTGCTACCGATGGTATTTCCCGGACAGTCGGTGAGGCCTGCCACGGTGATGGTATAGACCACACCCGCTTCCATTTCCTCCACCAATAGGAGTTGCACGCGCTGAGCGCTCGGGGCAATTCCGGTGATCTGTGCTATGGAAAGTGAAGGAGAGATCGTGTAGCTGCCGTTCGCAACGCTGGTGGCGTCCATGCCTTCATTGAAGACCAGTTCCACAAGGTCGGCCTGCAGCGTGAGAACCTGCACCAGCGCCGGCGCATTGGTATCAGGCGTCACGTCCAGCACGGAGTTGGGCTGGCCGGGTGTACCGCCCTGCACCGCGTTGGACGCACGCCAGTTGCTCTGGCCGGAGCAAGGGTCGTAGGGGTTGATCTGCTCCAAGCTCCAACCGCCATCGCTGCGGCCCGCTTCCTGGTACCAGCTCAGGGTGTAGCTCAGCATGTCCAAAGGCACGCCACCCAAGCCCTCCAGAGTAACAGTGGTACCTCCGTTCACCAAGGCTGTGCTGCCAAGGCCGAACGGGATGCTGTTGGGTACGAAGCTGAACAAGGGGTGGTTAGCGGTACTCACCAGCATTACATACTCACCCGGACCCAAGGGATAGCTCGGTAGGATGGCAGAAGTACTGCTGGTGGTGATCCGCCAGCCGGCCAGATCGAAGTATTTATCGGTGGTGCTGTTGAACAGTTCGAGATACTCGGCATCGGGCAGGCCCAAAGGCGGGTTCGGGTCCACCATCAGCTCATTGATCACTACGTTCCGGTAGGTGGGCACATCGGCCATGAAGTACAGGAAACTCGCGCTGGTATTGACCGTGGCGTTCCCGGCAAGATCCTCCACTGCGTTCGCGGTAAGGATGTAGGTGCTGCCGTTCTGCATGGCGCTGCCAAGGCTCAGGCGTACACGTGCAGGATCAATAACATCGCGCAACGCGCTTGTTATATTGATCTGCGGGGACAAACCATAGTTGCCCGTATTCTGTGCGCTGGTCAGTTCCACGGGTTCATTGAAAAGCACATCGATCGTCTGTGCATCCACCACGCTCACCGAGGTGATCGTTGGAGCGGTCCCGTCCACCGGGATCTGACCCACCGAGAACTCATCGAAAAAATGGTTGTTCACTGCCGATGCCGCTGTGCTTTGCACGATGAGGATCCCGAAATGGCTGCTGCTCGTGAAGCTGTTGTCCGGCGCGGTGCCCACGGTACTGAAGGCGCCGATACCACCGTTCTGGTAGGCCAAGGTCCAGTTGTTATCAAGGTCACGGGTAACGCGGATGCGGAACGGATTGTTGGAACTGCTGCCCACCACGCTGCCCGCACTGGAGACCAAGGCCGTGTTGAGGCCCGCCACGCGCTTGTACAGTACGATGTTGTCCTGGGTATCGCCGATCCGCACGAAGTAGCCGTCGGGCCGAGGGTTCAGGTCGGCTTGCGGGCTCATCAGGTAGGCGTCCACGTAATTGGCGCCACTGGTGGCGAACTTCAGGTTGATGAAGAACTCCCATTGGGCGTCAGCGGCCAAGGTGCTCGCTGTGCTCAAGTGGTAGGTGGCAGCGCCGCTGCTGTTGCTCCGCAGGCGCATGTTCCCTCCATCATCGACCACGGTGAACAGAGCGACATCGCCGCTCCAAGTGGGAGCGCCTGTGAGGTCGCCGTCGGTGAAGTCGTCTTGGAATTGGGCAAATGCATGCTGGGCAACACCTGCCGACCAACAGCACAAGGATACCCGAAGGAGCAGCTTGAACATACCTTTCATAGGGTGTGAAAGGTAGTACTTTCGGTCGCCGTACAACGTTATCGATAGGACATGAAAGTAGCTGTGGTGGGCGCTACCGGTATGGTGGGCCAAGTGATGCTGAACGTGCTGGAGCAGCGGAGTTTCCCGCTCACGGAACTGCTACCGGTGGCCAGTGAACGCTCACAGGGTAATAGCATCACCTTCCAAGGCGGGCGGATCCCTGTGATCGGTCTGGAGCAGGCCTTGGCAATGGCTCCGGACCTGGCGTTCTTCATGGCTGGCGGTGCGGTATCCTTGGAGTGGGCTCCGCGTTTCGTTGCGAGCGGTTGCATCGTAGTGGACAACAGCAGTGCGTTCAGGATGGACGCTGACAAGAAGCTGGTGGTGCCGGAGATCAACGGCAACCTGCTCACACCCGAAGACCGATTGATCGCCAACCCCAATTGCAGTACCATCCAACTGGTGATGGCCCTGGCTCCCTTGCACAAGGCATATGGTGTGAAGCGCGTGGTGGTAAGCACCTACCAGAGTGTTACCGGAACAGGAGCGCAGGCGGTGAAGCAAATGGAGGACGAACGAGCGGGTGTGGAAGGCGAGAAGGTCTATCCCTACCGCATCGATGGGAACGTGATCCCCCGCTGCGATGTTTTCCTGCCCAACGGATACACCAAGGAGGAGATGAAAGTGGTGGACGAGACGCACAAGATCCTCGATCCGGCCATCAAGGTAACCTGCACTGCTGTGCGCGTACCGGTGACAGGCGGGCATAGCGAAGCGGTGAACGTGGAGTTCGAGAAGCCTTTCGACCTCGAGGAGGTGAAACGCTCGATCGCAGCCACACCCGGACTCCTTTTGGTGGATGATCCGGCCACGGACCGCTACCCTATGCCACTGGAAGCAAATGGCACGGACGATGTGCTGGTAGGCCGTTTGCGCCGCGACGAGAGTCGAGAGAACACCTTGAACATGTGGGTGGTGGCCGATAACCTCCGGAAAGGCGCTGCGACGAACGCGGTGCAGATCGCCGAGCTACTGATCGCCAAGGGTCTCTTATCGGTTCGTGCAAAGACGCACCGGGAATGACCAACTCGCACATCGCTTTCAGGTCTTTGCCGGCGAAGTTCTGCGCAGCTTTTGTGTTGCTCACGTCGGCCGTGGCTCAGGCCCAGGACGATTATGTAGCGGTGCCGCAGCCTTCCGGCTTTTGGGCTTCGGCCTATGTGGCCAATGGCGCTTCCACCGTGGGCAATCGGGAAATGGTGATGACCGACTACCGTATGCTTATGGACGGTTCGGCGTTCGCGCAAGAGGACCTTGGTACGTACCGCCAGAACTTGTACCGTGGCATGATCGGTCGGCCGACCCGCGCATTCGTGTTCGGTGCCGGGTTCCATCCTTTCCAAGGCAATGCTGGCAAGGGTCCCGAGATGCGTTTGGGCTTCAGCTATATGAGCGGCGGTTCTTCAGAACTGGAGTTGAAGCGCAGCGAACGCCATCCGCTGGATACGTTGATCTCTGCTTCGAGTGGCGCGGTGTATTTCGTCGACAGTATCTCTACCAGCCGGTATCTGCTTCAGCATAGCTCGGAGCATTTCGGGCTTGATGCATCGCTGTTGTTCCGTAGTGACCAAGCGGCCCGGTGGTCGGTATTTGGTGGAGGTGGCCTTGGTTTCGGAGGTCGCTTCAATGCGAACACGACCGCCACCCTCTATTCGGAAAGCTCAACGAACCGCCTTGGAAATGTCGGTCTTGTGGCCACAGGGGTGCTCAGCGTGGAGCAAGTGGACAATAGCGGGGGGCTCTGGCTGATGCTTTATGCGCCAGTGGGCCTTGGATTTCGCCTTGCCAAGGAGAACGAGTTCTGGAACCGCATGGAGCTGTATCTGGAGGGCCGTCCTGGAATGATGGTGCAAGGAACCCGTGAGTTCGGCACACTCACCAGCTTCGGCTCACAGTTCCTGTTCGGGCTGCGCGTCCGCTTGGGCTGAAGGCACCTCCTTGGGCTCCAGGCCTGGCGAGCTCTCTGCCTGCGCAACTTCTTCCTCGCCTTGGCGCATGAACAGCACGAACATGCCGACGCCTACCGAGATCGCTGCATCGGCTATGTTGAACACGGGACGGAAGAACACGAAGTGTTCACCGCCCATCCAGGGCATCCACTCCGGCAATCGGCCTTCCCACAACGGGAAGTAGAACATGTCCACCACGGCGCCATGCAGAAAACTGGCGTAGCCACCTCCTTCGGGGAATAGTACCGCCTTTTGAAAGGGTGTGCTATTGCTGAAGATCAGCCCGTAGATGCTACTGTCGATTATATTGCCCAGGGCGCCGCTGAAGATGAGCGAGATGGTCACGATGTGGATCACAGGACTCTTGCGCTTGACCATGCGCCACAGGGCATATCCGATGCCAGCAACAGCCACCATGCGGAGTAGCGAAAGGGCCAACTTGCCCCATTCACCACCGAACTCCATGCCGAAGGCCATCCCCCGGTTCTCAATGAAATGGAGGAAGGCCCAATCACCGAAAAGCGGAATGGCGCTGTCGTAAAAAAAGTTCAGCTTCACCCACACCTTCAGCACCTGATCAGCGATCAGGACCAGGAATATGGTGATGAAGGCCGGCTTCACAGGAGGCTATCGATAAAGCGGGAACTACCCGTTCATCTGCTGCTTGGCCTCGATGCTCAGCGTAGCATGGGGCACCAAACGGAGACGCTCCTTGCTGATCAAGCGGCCTGTTACACGGCAGATGCCGTAGGTCTTGTTGCGCACGCGCAGCAAGGCATCTTCCAGGTGCTTGATGAACTTTTCCTGACGGGCGGCAAGCTGCGCAGTCTCTTCGCGGCTCATGGTCTCGCTACCGTCCTCGATCATCTTGAACGATGGGCTGGTGTCGTCGGTGCCGTTGTTGTCCGTGTTGGCCAATGTCTTCTTCAGCAGGTCGTAGTCACTGCGGGCCTCGTCGAGCTTGCGGTTGATCAGGTCCCGGAATTCCTTCAGTTCCTCTTCGTTGTACTTGAGCCTGTCGGTTTCTTCCAAGGTGGAGACCTGGATCTTCACCGTGGGAGCGGAAGTGGGCCGGAACGGCGATACTTTCTGCGTCACCAATGGTTTCGCGGGTGCCTTGGGCTCTTTTACGGCCTTGGTCTTCTTCTTCGATTCCTTCTTCACAGTAGGCTTGGGTGCGGCCACCGGGGCCGATTTTTTCTCTGGTTTCGCCGCTTTCGCGGGCACAGCCTGCTTGGCTACCGCCTTTGGGGCGGGAGCTTTGGCGGCTGGTTTGGTAGCAGCTTTTGTTGGAGCTGCTTTTTTAGCCGCGGCCTTCGGGGCTGCCTTCGGGGCTGCCTTGGGGGCTGCCTTCGGGGCTGGCTTGGCAGCGGCCTTGGCGGGCTTGCTGGCAACGGTCGCTTTGGGCGCGGCCTTCTTGGCCACGGCCTTAGCTGGAGCCGCTTTCTTCACCACAGCCTTGGCCACCTTCTTCGGGGCTGCTTTGGCAACTTTGGCCACCACCTTCACCGCCTTTTTCGGAGCTGCTTTCGCGGCTGTCTTGGGGGCTGCTTTCACTGCTGGTTTAGCAGGCTTGGCTGCCTTTTTGGGTGCGGTTTTTTTGGCCATGGTGGTACCGGTTTCGTTGAAGATCCGCAAATATAGGCTCAAGGAGACCTTAAGGGGCCGTTTTCACAAGGCTTAGCAAACAGCGAAGGCTCTCGCTCAGCTCAATTTCTGTGGTGTTATCCCCCGGGCCGGGCAATTCGTCCACGAGCAATTGGTCCTCATTGGTCAATGCCAAGGTCTCGGCAAGGATATGCGCGGCATGCTTCTGTACCGCCGTTTCGAACTGCGGATCCCCATTGCGTGCGATGTGCAACGCGATGCGGTCGGTGATCTCCAGTCCACCTTCCTTCCGCAGGGTCTGTATCCGGCTCACCAGCTCGCGAGCGATGCCTTCCTCGATCAATTCTCCGAGGCAACGCTCAGTCCGGGGATCGCCTCGGCGATGATCTCCACATCGTCCATCAGCACCTCCACCTCCTGGCCTTCTATGTTGAGTTTTATGGAGCCATTGGCTTCCAGTTCAGCGATCCGGGCCTGGTCGAAGGCGTTCACTGCAGCGGCAACGCTCTTCATCAGCTTACCCATGCGGGCGCCGAGCTTTTTGAAGTCGGGCTTGATCTTCTTGGTCAGTTTGCTCTCATTGGCGTCCAAGAAAACCAACTCCTTCACGTTGCACTCGGAAAGGATCAGGCCCTTTACGCTCTCAACACGCTCTTTGAAGGTGTTCCAAGCGGTGGTGCTGGCAGTAGGGATCAGGATCTTGGCCAGTGGTTGTCGCACGCGGAGCATTTCCTTTTTGCGGATGCTCAGCACCAACGAGGTGATGGTCTGCGCATGGCGCATGGATGCCACCAGTTCGCTTTCCTGTTCGGGCTTGCCGAAGACCTGTGTCTCGCCTGGCCAGTTGCTGAGGTGTACCCCTTTCACTCCCTCCGGAGTGCCAGCGTGCAGGTCGCGGTAGAGGCGATCGGTGAAGAAGGGTGCGAAAGGTGCGCTCAGTTGGGCCACCACTTCCAAGCAGTGGTGCAGGGTCTGGTAGGCCGCTAATTTGTCGGGATCCTTTGTGGTACCGAGGGCATCGCCTTTCCAGAAACGGCGGCGGTTCAGGCGCACGTACCAGTTGCTCAGGTCGTCCACCACGAAGCTTTCGATGTCGCGAATGGCGGGCGTGGGATCGTAGTCGCTGAGTTTCGCATCCACGAAGCGGGTCAGCTCGTTCAAGCGGGAAAGCAACCAGCGGTCCATCTCGCTGCGTT
>CAJDVJ010000167.1_pt1 | contig 11755 bp, 12 predicted proteins | sample 7391371 | NCBI WGS metagenome assembly CAJDVJ01 (sample SAMEA7055699, study PRJEB34461) | soil metagenome | biome: terrestrial ecosystem; feature: Peninsula; material: soil | place: Antarctica | collected 2016 | reverse complement strand
GACCCCAGCGACCTGTACGATGCGGTGAAGCAGGAACGGCCCAACTACTTCTCGGTGGCCATCAACGACACACTCCACCCTTATCTCTTGGAAGCCTTGCTGCGAAAGGAATTCGCACGGCGCAATATCCAAGAGGACTTCGAATACGGAATCTACGACTGCTTCACCGATAGCGTGGTGTACGGCAACTACGTTTCGTTCGACACCCTGGACATGGGTGCGGTAACGCATAGTAAACTACAGAAGCTGGACAAGGACGGACATTATTTCGGCGTGTACTTCCCGGACCGTAGCAGCAGTTTGTGGGAAGAAGAGAGCAGCCGTTGGATGTGGATCTTTCCCGCCATTGTCACCCTCATCGTTTTCAGCTTCTTCTCCTACAGCGTATGGGTGATCCTGAAACAGAAGAAGTTGAGCGAGATGAAGAACGATTTCATCGGCAACATGACGCATGAGCTGAAGACCCCGATAAGCACGATCGCGCTGAGCGCCGAAGTGCTCAGCGATCCGGACATCGTGAACGAGCCGGAACGACTTCGTGACTACGCCCGGATCATACGAAGCGAGAACGAACGCCTGCGCACCCAGGTGGAACGCGTGTTACAGCTATCCACCTTGGACAAAGAGACCCTGGAGTTGAGCCGTGAAAAGGTGGACATGCACCAGCTTGTGACCGAAGTGGGTGCCTCGCTACGATTGCCCTTGCAGGAGCGAAGCCTGGAACTGCACCTGGAGCTGGATGCGGAGCGTCATACGGTTCTTGGCGATCGCGTACACCTGACCAACGCCTTGTTCAATCTGCTGGACAACGCTTTGAAATACGGCCGCGATGGCACCTCCGTCACCATCCGCAGCAGCAGCAAGGGCGGCGAGCTTATCCTGAGTGTTCAGGACCAAGGCATCGGCATCAGCAAGGATGACCAGGACCTGGTGTTCGAACGCTTCTACCGCGTGCATACCGGTAACGTACACAACGTGAAAGGCTTCGGGCTGGGCCTTCATTACGTGCAGCAGATCGCACTGGCGCACGGCGGCGGCATCAGCTTGCGTAGCGAGCTCGGCAAGGGCAGCACCTTCATCCTATCCCTTCCGCTCGCATGAGCACCTCTACCCCATCAATTATCTTACGCTCGGCGTTCAGCACTTCCGGCACGGGCATTGGGACACTAAGCATACAGCATTGCACATCATGAGCGATAGCAAACAGACCATATTACTTGTCGAGGATGATCAGAACCTCGGCTTTGTGATCCAAGATGCCTTGAAGCGCAAGGGATACATTGTTCACCTCTGCCGCGATGGCAAGGAAGGATTGCACAAGTTCAACGAGCAGGCCTATGACCTCTGCGTGCTGGACGTGATGCTTCCCAGCAAGGACGGCTTCAGCCTTGCTGAGGACATCCGCACGGTGAACGCCATGGTGCCGATCGTGTTCCTTACCGCCAAGAGCCAGACCGAGGACCGTATCGCTGGATTCAAGGCAGGCGGCGATGATTACCTCACCAAGCCTTTCAGCCACGAGGAACTGATCCTGCGCATCGAGGCGATCCTGCGCCGCACACACGGCAAGGCCGATGATCCGCGCGATCGCGATCGTTTCGAGATAGGCACCTACACCTTCGACCACCGGAACCTGATCCTGAGCCACCCTACCGAAGAGCGCAAGCTGACCAAGAAGGAGGCCGAAGTACTCCGCCTGCTTTGCATGCACCAGGACCAAGTGCTGGCCCGCGAGCTGGTGCTGAACATGGTATGGGGCGATGATACCTACTTCCTCGGGCGCAGTCTGGACGTGTTCATCAGCCGTTTGCGCAAGTACCTGAAGGCCGACGCGAACGTGCAGATCGTGAACGTACACGGCGTAGGCTTCAAGCTCGTTGTGGGCTGACCCGCTCTCGAAAAGACTTCCGGGAACGGCGAGGGCGCACCCCTTCCCGAGTGCGCCCCCATCCTTCACCCAACCCTGAGTGTGCTCAGCCTGAGCTGAGCAACTTCTTCACGAGCGTTGCCACCAGAGCTCCGTCCGCCTTGCCGGCCAATTGCTTGTTGGCCTCGCCCATCACGCGCCCCATGGCCTTCATGTCGGTAGCGCCCAGTTCGGCGATCACAGCCTTTACGGCCGCTTCCACCTCTGCTTCGCTAAGCCGCTTGGGCAAGTAGGCTTCTATCACCTGTGCCTGCGACTCTTCTTCCACTGCGAGTTCTTCACGCGACTGTTCCCGGTAGATCAGCGCGCTCTCTTGCCGCTGCTTATGCAGCTTGCTCAGGATGCGCATTCCCGCCGCCTCGTCCAGACCGCTCTGTCCATCCCTGGTAAGCTCCAGTAGAATGGCGCTCTTGATCGCCCTGAGGGCGTTCAAGCGGTCCTTGTCGCGTGCGAGCATCGCCTCCTTGATGTCGGCATCGATGCGTTGTTGCAGTTCCATGGTTGATCGTTGTTGGGCCGACGATCATCGGCCCGTACTAACGTGGCCAAGCTTTCGCTTAGTCCACGTTATCGTGCAAATAGGGATTGTTCCTGCGGAGCTCCACCCTCCGCTCGCCGGTCTCGTCCACCTCTTCGTTCAGGGTGTAGCGGCTCACGTTGGATTCGGTGCTGTGCGGAACGTCGTTGAGATGGAGGTTCTTGCGCTTGTATGCGGGTTCGTTCTCCATGTCGGCCAGTCCGCTGGTGGTGCGGAGACGTGCGGACATTTCGCGCATACGTGCCTGGCGCTCCTCCACCCGTGCCTGATGCTCGGGCTGGGAGAGGCGTGCTTCGTTCACCTCGGGGATCTCGTTGCGTACGCTTCCCTTCTGGTCAGCTGCGTCGTAGAGGTCCAACACCACTTTCTCCACGTTCTGTTCGGGCTGTGGCTTGGGAGCCTCTACTGCAGTATTGTGGACCGGGTTCTCGTTGGTGAACGGAAGCGCGCCCTGGGTGAGCGGAGCAGGGGTCTGGCGCACCAGGATGTAAGGTTCGGACGGCAGTTCCACCATCGGCGCTGCAACGGGGGCGGCTACCGGAGTTGCCGGGGTGGTGGTACCACCCACAGGATTGGCGATCGGGGCGGTAACAGCCCTTGCGCTCTCGTCCATCAATGGGATCACGGTGCGCTCGTTCTGCTTGGCCTTGGCCTCAACAGCATCGGGGGCGGTCTGGAAGCCGGTAGCGATCAGCGTGATGCGGATCTCATCTCCCAGCGTTTCGTCCTTGCCGTAACCCCAGATCATGTTGGCACTGTTGCCTGCCGCTGCTTGGAAATGTTCGGTGATCTCGGAGATCTCGTCCATGAGGATCTCGCGGGTTCCGTAGGTGATGTTGAACAACACGTAACGTGCTCCGCTGATATCATTATCGTTGAGCAAAGGGGAATCGAGCGCCTCCTGCGCAGCGCGCATGGCACGGTCCTCTCCCTCCGCCTCTGCCATGCCCATGATGGCAACGCCGCTGTTGGTCATCACGGTCTTCACGTCCTGGAAGTCCACGTTGATGTCGCCTGTCTCGTTGATCATACCAGCGATACCTCGTGCTGCGGTGGTGAGGATGTTGTCCGCATTGTTGAAGGCATTGCTCAGCGACAGGTTGCCGTAGAGCTCACGGAGGCGATCGTTGTTGATCACCAACAGTGTGTCCACCGATTTGCGCATCTCCTCGATACCATCGAGGGCCTGCTGCTTACGCTGGCGTCCTTCCCACTGGAACGGGCTGGTAACGATGCCCACGGTGAGGATGCCCATTTCGCGGGCGATCTGCGCGATCACCGGCGCAGCACCGGTACCTGTGCCACCGCCCATGCCCGCGGTGATGAACACCATTTTGGTGCGACCGCTGAGCAGTTCGCGCACCTCTTCGATGTTCTCTTGGATGGCATCGCGGCCACGCTCCGGGATGGAGCCGGCACCGAGGCCCTCGGTAAGGTTCACTCCGAGCTGGAGCTTCACGGGCACAGGACTGATGTCCAGCGCCTGCCGATCGGTGTTGCAGACAATGAAGTCCACGTTCTTGATGCCTTGCTCATATTGAAGAAAGTTCCCAGGGTGCGCTTCGAGTGGTTCTTCACCTCCTCCTTGCCGGGGTGGTTGTGGACAACCGTCTTAGGGCGGCGGCGCTCCAGATGGTCGAAGCCTTTCATCACGAGACCCACACCGGTTGCGTGCAGGGGGCTGGTCACATCCTCGATCGCGCTGGTCGCGAGGTGTTCATTGGGATAACCGATGCGCGTGGTCATACCGGTCATCAGTTCCACCAAATGCTTCAGGTGCTTCAGTTGGGCTCCACCGCCAGTGAGAACGATGCCAGCGATGAGCTGCTTCTCCAGACCGGAGTTCTTGATCTCGAAATGGACGTGCTCCAGGATCTCCTCCATGCGGCTCTGGATGATCTCCGCAAGGGTTCGCAGGCTGATCTCCTTGGGCTCGCGACCGCGGAGCCCCGGAATGCACACCACTTCGTTCTCCTTGTTCTCGGCGGCCAGAGCACTACCGAACTTGGTCTTCAGCAATTCCGCCTGGTCCTTCATGATACCACAGCCTTGGCGGATATCCTCGGTGACCACGTTGCCTCCGAAGGGGATCACGGCGGTGTGGCGGATGATGTTGTCGAAGAAGACGGCGATGTCGGTGGTACCCCCTCCGATATCCACGAGCACCACGCCTGCTTCCTTCTCCTCATCGCTCAGCACGGCATCGGCGCTGGCCAATGGCTCCAGGATCAACTCGGTGACCTCGAGATTGGCCCGGTGCACACACTTGTTGATGTTGCGCGCCGCGGTCACCTGTCCGCTGATGATGTGGAAGTTGGCCTCCATGCGGATGCCGCTCATGCCGATCGGGTCGCGGATGCCTTGCTCACCTTCCACGATATACTCCTGCGGCAGCACGTGGATGATCTCCTCACCCGGCCCCTGTGCTGCATGCTCCGGATATGCTGGCCTGCGATCCCCACGATCACCGTGCTGATGTCCACCCCGGCGCTGTCCTCGGCCTGGCGTATGGCCGCCTGGATACTCTCCACGGTCTTGGCGATGTTCGCGACCGTACCACGGGTCACCCCTTCGGAACGGGACTTTCCCATGCCGAGGATCTCGATCTTGCCTTGTTCGTTCTTGCGCCCTACGATGCAGGCGATCTTCGTAGTCCCGATGTCCAGTCCGGCTACGATATCTTGGTTATTTTCCATGGTCATTTGAAGGGTATTAGGGCGTTGGGCGGTTGGTACAGACGATCTGGTCGGCGAAGCGTAGGTCGATGCGCGCGTAGCGGCGCCAATCAGCTTGGGGAATGCCTTTGTCGTAGAAGACCTTGAGCTTCGCGAAGCGTTCGGCGAGTTCGCTGCCATCACCGATCAGCACGCGCTGTGCACCGATCTTGGGTATGAGCTCGAACTCTCCGGCGCTGTTCACATACACCTGGTCTATAAGGGCGTTCCAGAAGGGATCATTGCGCAGGAACACTGCCAAACGATGGATCTCGTCCGAATGGAAGTGCTCCATGAGGCTATCGTTATCGAGAACAGAGCGCACACCATGGGTAACACCTGGCTCATGGAGATCACCGCCCACCACGGGAACACGAGCGGTGTACCCATTGCTCAGCGGCATGGTGTAGCCGTCCTCATCGATATAGAAGCTGGAACCATCGCGGTTGAAGACCCGCACGATGGGCACGCGCTGGCGCACTTTCACATGCAGAACACCGTCCATGGTGTGGTACACTTCGGCATTGGCCACGGATGGAATGTTGCGCAAACGCTGCTCTATGGCCGGCACGTCCACGCCGCGCATGGGTGTTCCTTCCTCGGCCACACCCTGGTCCAACACTTCGCGCTTGATCGCTTGTTCGTCGATGAAGTGCATGCCCTCCTCACCGCTCACCTGTACATCGAGTGCGGTGATGAGCGCATTGTCCACGGTGCGTTCCACAAAGCCCAAGAGTCCGATCACGCCAAGCACCAGCATGACTATCCCAACAGGGCGCATCAGTCTTTTTATGCGTTCCATGAGCTTTGGATCTCGTTCAACAAGCGTTGTACATCGGATACCGAGCGATCGATATCGCCGGCACCAAGAGTGAGCACCACGTCCAGTTCCCGGGCACGTAGGTCGGTAACAAGATCACGCGCTGTGGTAAGTTGCTTATCGGCCATCGGCACTTGCTGCAGCAACCAAGCGCTGGTGACCCCGTCGATGGGTTCCTCGCGTGCCGGATAGATCTCCATCAGCAAGAGGCTGTCCAACAGTGCGAGGCTACTGGCGAAGCCGGCCGCGTGGTCGCGTGTGCGGCTGAAGAGATGCGGCTGGAAGATGCCTGTGATGCGGCGACCGGGAAATAGTTCGCGAACACTTTCGATGCAGGCCTGGAGTTCCGCCGGATGATGGGCATAATCGTCTATGTACACCACGCGAGGTCCGTTCACGCGCACCTCGAAACGGCGCGCCACGCCGCGGAAGCTGTGCATGCCCTTGATCAGGTCGGACGGCGAGACACCCAAGCGGAGGGCAACGGTACCTGCGGCGATCGCGTTCTCCACATTATGTTTTCCGGGCATACCTAGGTCCAGTCCTTCCACGGTACGTCCATCGGCCACCAGATCGAAATGGTAGCGGCCATCGGCGATACGCATGTTCTCCACACGTGGATCACCGGTGCTGGACAAGGAGTAAGGCGTAAGCTGGGTGCGCTCGGCGAAGTGCGATGCTATGCGCTGGTGTACGAGCAGCGGTCCATCGCACTGCACCGCGAACTGGGTGTAGGCATCGAACATGGCCGCGGGCGTGCCGTAGATATCCATGTGGTCGGGATCCATTGCGGTGATCACCGATTCCGTGGGGCAGAGCTTCAGAAAACTGCGGTCGTACTCATCGGCCTCCACCACGTTCACCACAGCATCATCGTTCAAGAGAACGTTGGTGCCATAGTTGCCTGCGATACCACCGAGGAAGGCGTTGCACTTCACTTTACCTACGGTGAGGAAGTGTGCGATCATGGTGCTCACCGTGGTCTTGCCATGGGTACCGGCCACCGCAACGGTGCGACGGTCGCGGGTGACCATGCCCAACACTTCGGCACGCTTAAGCACACGGGCACCACGCTCCTCCCAATAGCGCAACAGCGGGCTGTCCATGGGAACGGCAGGCGTGCGCACCACCATCACTTCCGAAGCCGGTGCATTGCGGTATTCCTCGGGGATGAACTGTGGATCCTCACTGAACTGAACATCGATGCCTTCGCTCAGCAACTGGTTGGTGAGCTCGCTCGGTGTGCGGTCGTAACCGGCCACATCCGCCCCTTGTCTGCGGAAATAGCGAGCAAGTCCACTCATGCCGATCCCACCGACTCCTATGAAGAAGAGCTTATGTCCGTTCAGCGTTTTCATTTCCTTGCGAGTCTTATCACTTCTGCCGCGATCATTTCAGCAGCGTTCATGGTTCCGAGGCCGGCGATGGTCATACTCAAACGATCAAGTGCGGCAGTGTCCTTGAACAGGTCGAGCACGGTGCTGCCGAGCTTCTCGATCGCATCCGCATCGCGCAACAGGACCGCAGCACCGCGATCGGTCAAAGACCTTGCATTGTGTGTCTGGTGATCTTCAGCGGCGGTGGGCAGCGGGACGAGGATCGCGGGCTTGGCTACTAGTCCGAGCTCGCTTACGCTGATGGCACCAGCACGCGCCACCACCAGATCGGCCACGGCATAGGCATGGTCCATCCGGCCAACGAACTCGGTCACTTTGCATTGCGTGTAGCCCAGTTTGGCCACAGCTGCCTGCGCTTGCGCGAAGAACGGTGTACCGGTCTGCCAGATCACTTGTATACCTGCTTGCTGCCACATGGGCAAGGCTGCTTCAACACCGCGATTGATGCCGCGTGCACCAAGGCTTCCGCCGGTGATGAAGAGAATGGGACTTCCTTCTTCCAGGCCGAACTGCTCCATACCACGCGGACGCTTTCCCGTAAGGCGCACCACATCCTGCCGCACCGGATTGCCCGTGAGCAGGAGCTTGTCCTTCGGGAAGTACTTCTCCATTCCCGCATATGCCACACAGATGCGGTCCACACGCTTGGCGAGGTAGAGGTTGGTCTTGCCCGGGAAGCTGTTCTGCTCCTGGATCAGGGTGGGCACGTCCATGCGCTGTGCAGCGGCCAAGAGCGGTCCGCTGGCATAGCCTCCCACACCTACCGCGACCTGTGGCTTGAATGTGCGCACCAGCTTGCGCGAGAGGACCATGCTGCGGAACAATCGCCAGGGCAGATCGAGATTCTTCAGCAACTGCCCACGCTGGAACCCACGGATGGGCAAGCCTTCGATGCGATACCCGGCCGCAGTCACTTTCTCCATCTCCATCTTCCCTTCGGCACCCACGAAGAGGATCTCCGCGTCGGCCTCACGCTCGCGCACAGCGTTGGCGATGGCGATGGCCGGGAAGATGTGTCCGCCGGTGCCACCACCGGAGATCATCACCCTAAGCGAGTGTTGTCCGGAGGCGATCGCCATTGGGAGTTGGGGTTTGAATTTCTTCGAGAGAACGACTAACGCTGAGCACGATTCCGATGGCAAGACAGGTGAACCAGACCGATGTACCACCCATGCTCACAAGGGGCAGTGGCTGGCCGGTAACGGGCACCAGGTTCACGGCAACGGCCATGTTCACCATGGCCTGCATCACCAACATCAGACTAAGGCCCACTGCTACCAGAGAGCCGAACGGTTTATCGCAGCGGCGTGCGATGCGCACGGAGCGGAATAGCAGGATCTGATAGAGCAAGAGTAGTCCGAGACCACCGAGGATACTTCCGTACTCCTCGATGATGAAGGCGTAGATCATATCCGAATACGGATGTGGAAGCCAATTGCGCGAGGCGCCGCTTCCGGGGCCGTTGGGCAGCAGTCCGCCGGAGGCGATGGCGATCTTGGCGTGCTCCACCTGGTAGTTGGCATCGCTGTCCTGTGTGCCGAAGCTCTCGATACGGGTGATCCAGGTATCCAAGCGAGGAAGCAGGCCCGGCTTGCTGTTGGCGATCACCAGCAGAACCACGAAGAGTGCCACGGCACCTCCGATGATGAGCGCCATGTGCCGTAAGGGCACCTGACCGATGAACATGAGCGTGAAACAGACCGCGAACAATAGCGCCGCGGTGGAGAAGTTGGCAGGCAGGATCAATCCGCAGATCACACCCACGGGCAGCATCAGCTTCAGCATCACATCACGCATGCTCCACTCGATACCGTGGTTCTTGCCCAGCACCCGGGCCAGATACACGATCAGCACGACCTTGGCCAGGTCACTGGTCTGGAAGCTCTGGTTGATGATGGGTATGGTGATCCAACGGCTGGCATCGTTGATGTTGGATCCCAGCAGAAGGGTGAGCAGCAGCAGCCCCGCCGTTACCGGGATGGCCAGCTGCGACAACCTGGAATAGATACCGAACTTCACCTTGGATGCGTAGTACATGATCACACCACCAGTGGCCAGCATCAAGCCATGCTTGAACAGGAAGTGCAAGGTGCTTCCTCCCTCACGCTTGAAGGCGAGTGAACTGATGGAGCTGTAAACCGCGATCAGGCTGATCAGACCCAGAAAGAGGGCTGTCATCCAGATCACGCGATCTCCTTGCAGTTTATGGAGGATACCTTTCACGTTGATATCTGTTGTTGGGTGCTGTTCTTGTCTATCGTTCCTGCTCGGTACTATAGGTCGCGCACGGCACGCTTGAACTCCGCGCCCCGCTCTTCGTAGTTGGCGAATCCGTTGCCGCTGGGACAGGCAGGGCTGAACAGGACCACATCTCCCGCTTCGGCAAGCTCCCTCGCCAGGAACACGGCCATGCGCACAGAATCCGCAGCGAACACCCTGTTCTGCTCCTTGATATTCTCCGGTTGTACACCGAAGAGCACCACGGACGAAACCTGGTCGGCAAGGAGTTCCTGCACGTGACCCTCCCCCATATCATCGCTCCATGCACCGCAAATCCACACAACACGGCTGTCCAGCGATGCGAGGAAGGTGGCACGGCTGTCGTTGATGTACAGCACGTCGTTCACCGTGGCCACTGGCTCCAAGCGGTGGGGTCCGGCACCTTGGCCGAGCATCGCACTGCGCCGCGCTTCCAACAACTGGCCTCCAACCACCCGCAAGGATGCTTCGATACGATCGTTCTGTGTGCTCATGACTCTTTGTTCTTACAAACCCTTCACGGCGGACTTGAAGCGACGTCCGCGCTCCTCGTAGTTCTCAAAAAGATCGAAGCTGGCACAGGCCGGGCTCATCAGTACCACATCGCCGGACGAGGCAATGGCGTAAGCGGCCTGCACTGCATGCTCGGCAGAGCCGGTCTCAACGATGTCCTTCACCACGTGACCGAAGGCCTTGATGATCTTGCTGTTGTCCGTACCGAGGCAAACGATGGCCTTCACCTTCTGCTTCACCAGGTCCATGAGCTGCTCATAATCGTTGCCCTTGTCCTGACCACCCATCACCCATACGATCGGCTTGTCCAAGCTCTCCATGCGGCGTTCACATTGGTGGCCTTGGAATCGTTGATGAACTCGATACCGTGCACCATGGCCACATGCTCCAAGCGGTGTTCCACGTTCTGGAAATCGCTCAGGCTGGCGCGCAACACTTCGCTGCGGATCTCCATTGCACGCGCAGTGATACCGGCGGCCATGGAATTGTAGAGATTGTGTCGGCCTTTGAGGGCGAGTTCGAGAATGGACATGTCGAATGTGGTTTGGTGGGTGGCGATATGGATGGAACCGTTCTGCAGGAAAGCACCTTGTGCGATCTCGCGCTCAATGGAAAAAGGCCACTTGTGCGCCTTCAGATCGTGCTGTGAAAGGCCCTTGTTGATGAGAGCATCATCGGCACAGTGGATGAAGTGATCGTTCTCACCCTGGTTCATACCGATGCGGAACTTGCTCGCGGCATAGTTCTCTATCCGGTGATCGTAGCGGTCGAGATGATCAGCGGTGATATTCAGCAGGACCGCGATGTGTGGGCGGAACGTGCGGATGCCGTCGAGCTGGAAACTGCTCAGTTCGAGCACATAGTGGGCATGATCGCCTTCGGCCACCAAGGCGGCGAAGCTGTTTCCCACATTGCCACCCATGGCCACATCCAGACCGGCTTTGCGCAGGATATGGTTGGTGAGCAGCGTAGTGGTGGTCTTGCCGTTGCTACCGGTAATGGCGATGATGTTCCCCTTGCAATAGCGGTAGGCGAGTTCGATCTCACTGATCACGGGGATGCCCTGCTCGCGTGCGGCCACCATCAGCGGTGCCTTGTCCGGCACACCGGGGCTCTTCACGATCTCGTCGGCGGCAAGAACGCGTGCGGCGGTATGCCCTCCTTCCTCGAAAGCGATGCCCGCTTTCTGCAGGGCCTCGCGGTAGTTGGCCTTGATGGTGCCCGCATCGCTGACGAACACCTCCAGACCGCGCTGTTGCGCGAGCCGGGCCGCGCCAACGCCGCTCTCCTGTGCTCCTATGACCACCAGCTTGCTCACCGCAGTTTGAGTGTTACGATGGACAGGACAGCGAGCATGATACCCACGATCCAGAAGCGTGAAACGATCTTGCTCTCATGGATGCCGAGCTTCTGATAGTGGTGGTGCAAAGGCGCCATCAGCAGCACTCTTCGGCCTTCGCCGTATTTGCGTTTGGTGTACTTGAACCAGGACACCTGCATCACCACGCTCAGGTTCTCGGCCAGGAACACGCCGCAGAGCACAGGGATCAGGAGCTCCTTGCGCACCAGGATCGCCAGTGTAGCCAC
>CAJDVJ010000057.1_pt1 | contig 11933 bp, 11 predicted proteins | sample 7391371 | NCBI WGS metagenome assembly CAJDVJ01 (sample SAMEA7055699, study PRJEB34461) | soil metagenome | biome: terrestrial ecosystem; feature: Peninsula; material: soil | place: Antarctica | collected 2016 | reverse complement strand
GCATCGGTAAAGCCGCACAGCAACGGGTGTTCGATCGATTCTATCGCGTTACAGGTTCGGATGAGCACCGTTTTGCAGGTTTCGGGATCGGCCTTTATCTGGCGGCGGACATCATGCGCATGCACCACGGTGATATCGGCGTTGAGAGCGAATTGGGAAAGGGCTCGACCTTCCACTTCTCGCTGCCCTTATATAACTGGGATGCTTCGGCCTGGCCGGTGAAGTGAAGGATGGATCATGGTTCATTCCACACTAGGAGCCATGCGCTCTCCGAACTTGTAGCCGAAGCCGAATAGCAGAACGGTGGAGTTCGTCTTAATGGTGCCGTCTTTCCCCGAGAGTGCCGCACTTGTGTTGTAAAGACCGAGGTTGTTCCTTAATTCGAATGAAAGGTCGAATTTGGTTTTGAACGGGATGGACATTCCTATACCTGCTGAGATGCCCGTGTCAAACCTTTTATCACTTTTCATATCCACGTGATAAGTGCTGTGATAATTTTCAGCATTTGCTACTTCACTCCGTTGGATCAAGTAACCTAAATAGGGACCTGCGTTCAGAAAGTACCGGCCCTTCTGCCCTAATGATGCCCGCAACAGTATCGGCATGGTCAAGTAGTCGTAGTTGGAGCGGCTAGTTCCTTTGCCAGTGATCGTTCCATTTATATCTGTGAAACTGACCTTCAATACAGAACCCTTCCTTTCATAAGCAATGCTTGTATGTAGAGAAGTTCTGCCGCTGAATTTGAATTGACCATAGATCCCTCCGGTGTACCCGACGCCCATTCTAGGAACCTGCCTGAATATGTCGAGGCCTCTCAAGAAGATAATACTTGGGCCGCCCTCTATACCAATTTCGGTTCTGTTGGTCTGCCCGTAGGAGGTAGTTCCAATGGTTGCAACGAGCATTCCGAGGAACAGTGATCTTATCGTTTGCATTCGGTGCTGGTATTCGGTGAACTGCTCCTGAGGAAAGCCGGTCTTGCTGCGCTCTAAACAACTCGAATGTAGTGCCGTATGGGAGTTTTTCCAAACGGGTACCATGGAAGGAAAAGCCTGCGGTAAAAAGTCCGTGGGAGGCTGTGTCTCGAGCTTGACGAGCAGTCCGGAAATGTTTTGATCGATCCGTTCCTCTCTGGAGTTCAAATGAAAAGAATGTGCGTTCCGCTGCGTGCGGGATAAGAGCAGGGCAGTGTTTCCATACTGTATCGAACACGATAAAGTGTAAGTGCGTTTTTACTTACCTGTGCTCTTCAAAGCGAAAATGCCGACACGTTGGAGCGCATTGACACCATCCTTCCGCACTGGGGAAGACAAGCTACAGCAGTGTGGAGCGGCTGGGGCTGCGAAGCATCGTTCAAGCGTCATTCTTCTTAGGCGCCAGCTTCCAGGGCAGTTTGGCAATAGGCTTCAGAACCTTGGCCTGCCGCTTGATTTCCGGTTGGAATGGTCAGTACCAACCTCCCCGAATTGGTCCGTCAGTTGCATGAGCTGGGTACCGTGCGCGTGACGGATCGGTTGGATACCATCGAACTGCGCTTTGATCCAATGTCGACACAGAGGCGCTCGATGATGTGGTCTGCTATGCGCGTTGTGAATTCGGGCAGCTCCGCGTCTTATGAGTGCTGAACTGTCCTTAACACTATACAACATCATTTCACCATGAATACCTGCACCACCTCCGATACAAGTACGAAAGGATCATCCTCCATCGAACGTGAGCGACAGATCATCGAGCGGATCCGCTCAGGCCGCTACCAGGCGGACGAAACGCCCTATGGAACAAGCAACTCGCGCGATATTTCGCTTTCACGCAGCTCGTTCCGCTTTGTGGATCCGATGTGGGCGCTGGTACTTTTCTCCAGTGTTTGCCTGATGCTTTTGGTGCATTGATCCTATCGGTCAAGCACAGCTTGGCGCTGCACGCGCTGGCGCAGTGCATTCCATGAACTGTACTATCGGATCGCTAAGCCTTTCAAGCCACCTGCCTGAAGGTGAGGTTGATGCGCGGCCCCACCAAGCGCTTGGTCTTGGGCACACAGTGCTCGCTGAGCTCTTGGCAGCCTGGCTTCATCAGCAACAATGAGCCTGATGGAAGCAAGAAATTGTGGTTGATGGCATGATCGCTCTTGAGTCGAACGCGGAAGGTCCGCGATGCTCCCAATGAAAGCGAGGCTACAGCACCTCCGAATGCTTCACGGTCGCTATGCCAAGCCACCGAGTCGGAGCCATCGCGATAGAGATTACACAGGCAGCCGTTGTACTTGAATCCGGTAAGCTCTTCCACCAAATTCTTCAGCAACAGCAAGCGTTCGGGCCATTCGTTGGCATCAGTGGCGTACACGCCTTGATCCTTACTGGTGCCGTACCATGCCATATCCCGTGGCATCTCCACCAACTTGCCGTGCAACTGCAAACTGCGACGCGCCCAAGGAGTGTGTTCCAGAAGCCAGCCGAAGAGTTCATCCGCCTTGGCAGATGGCAGTACCACACCATAGTGATGGATGAAGGGCGTAAAAGGATGGTCCGCAGGGAGCGCGCTGGTATCCAGTGCCGCCATTTCAGCCGAGGAGAAGAGCGTGTGATCCATGTTCAGGGTCGACTTTAAAACTGTCGACCTTGCTTTGATCAAGATAGGTGAGCAATAACCCTTAGCCGAAGTTCAGACTGTTGCGGCCTTAGGCTCTTGACTGGCAAAAGAAGAAGGTGTTCATGCACCCTGTGCAGTAGGCAAGGGATCATCGTTCCGCGTATCCGCAGCATCCGCCTGTACGCAACTCTCCACCAAGCGAGCATGAACGCCCGGCTCAATGGGGTTGCCCTGTTGCTTGGCCACCACGAAGGTGTATTGCGCACCGAACAGCAGAATGATGGAAGAGTAATACACCCAGATCATAATGATGATCACGGCACCGCCAGCGCCGTACGCATCACCTGCGCCGCTCTTGGCGATGTAGAGGCCGATCAGGAATTTGCCGATGGTGAACAGAATGGCGGTGAACGCCGCACCCGACCATACAGAGCGCCATTTGATCTTCACATCAGGTAAGAACTTGAACACCAGGCTGAACACCAGCATGATCACGCCATAGGACAACAGGATAGCCAATCCTGCGAAGAACCAAGAGCGTTCTTCGGCGGCGCCTCCGGCTTGTTCGGCAACCGAGACCAATGCGGTATCGAGCACCATGGAGATGAGCAGCATGAAGCCGAATGCGGCGATCAGAGCCAAGGAAGTGGCACGCGAGAAGAGGTAGCTGAGCACGGCGCGCCCCGGAGCCTGCTCCACACGCCAGATCTTGTTCAAACTGCTCTGGAGCGAAGCGAATGCCGTGGTGGCACTGATCACCAGCGCTGCGATACCGGCGATCTTGGCGAAGAGGCCGGTCTTGGAGACATCGGCATTCTGCACCATGGCCTGCAATTCCTTGCTCGTAGAAGCTCCGATGAAACCACCTGCCTGTGAGTACAGCGCAGCACGCACAGCCTCTGCATCATAGAAAGTGGATGCCACCATCAGGGCGATGATCAATACGCCCGGAATGGAAAAGATGGTGAAGTAGGCCAAGGATGATGCCTCGGTCATCGGAGAGACTTTCTTGAACTCGGTAATGGTCTCTTTGATGCGCGACCAGAAACCAGTGATGGCGGTGGGGAATTTCATGGCGTGGGCAAGGCAGAGTGTGTGCCAAAGAACAGAGCATGGCGATCCGGGAGATAGCATAGTCACTTCGTGCTCGATGGAAGTCCGGTAAAGCGTGCACAGCTGATCGCGACGCACTTAGTTGGGGAGACCTCGCCCCATGAGGCGCCTGTCCACTGAGCGCTTGGTACCACCACTCCAATAGAGTGCACACATTCTTCAGCCCTAATTGTCGAAGAGTATCGGGTCGTGATATATATTATGCCAATGGGATCGCCAAATTCCCTGTCGATCGATGAACGAAGCAAGACTGACCGAAAAACTCGCGGTGCTGGCGGATGCAGCGAAATACGATGTGAGCTGTGCCAGTAGTGGCAGCACACGCAGCAATCATAATGGTGGACTGGGTAACGCGAGCAAGATGGGGATATGCCACAGCTACACGTCCGATGGACGCTGTGTGAGCCTCTTGAAGATCCTGCTCACGAACCATTGCATCTTCGATTGTGCCTATTGCGTGAGTCGGCGGAGCAACGATGTGAAGCGTGCGGCATTCACCGTAGAGGAGGTGGTGGACCTTACCATGAATTTTTACCGGCGCAACTACATCGAGGGACTGTTCCTGAGCAGTGGCATCTTCAAGGATCCCGATACGACCATGGAGCGACTGGTGCGCGTGGCCAAGGAGTTACGCACGGTGCACAAATTCAATGGCTACATCCATCTGAAGACCATACCCGGAGCGAGTGAAGTGCTCATCCACGAAGCTGGGCTCTGGGCGGACCGCCTAAGCATAAACATCGAGATCCCCAGCGATGCGGAATTGAAACGCGTAGCCCCCGAGAAGTCGCACGAGCAGGCCATCAAGCCCATGCGTTATCTGCATAAGACCATCGTGGGGCTGAAGGAGGAGAGGGCGGTGGTGAAGCGTGCACCGCTCTTCGCACCTGCCGGGCAGAGCACCCAGCTGATCGTGGGGGCTACCCCTGATACCGACCGTACTATCCTGGGCTTGGCCAACGGGCTTTACAAAGAGCATGGATTACGTCGCGTGTACTACAGTGGATACGTTCCCATCAGTACCGATGTGCGCATGCCCGCCACAGGCAGCACGCCCATGGTGCGCGAGAACCGTTTGTACCAGAGCGACTGGCTCCTACGCTTCTATGGATTCTCTGTTGACGAACTCTTATCCGAGGCGCACCCGCAGTTGGATCTCGACCTCGATCCGAAGACGGCCTATGCCTTGCGTCATCCTGAGATCTACCCTGTTGAAGTGAACGAGGCGTCGGCGGAGCAGCTGTTGCGCGTGCCGGGAATAGGTCAGAAAAGTGTGCGTTTGATCCTGCAGGCGCGCCGCCACGGCAAGGTGCGCATGGAGCATCTGCAACGGATGGGAGTGGTGCTGAAACGCGCCCGATTCTTTCTGAGCTTCAGTGGTTCCGCACATGCCCTTGTACACCGGCCTGACCGATTGAGGCCACACCTCATTGCGCCCTTGCGGCAAAAAGCAGCTCAACTCGACCTCTTCGTATGAGACAGGTTCTGCTGCAAGGCACCCCCCGCCACTATGTGTACGATGGAACTTGGCAAGGCCTATTATCGGTAGTGTTCACTGTGTTCAGCGAGAAGATACCAGCCTTGAGCGTAGTGCGCTACCGGAAGAAGGTCATCGACCTTTTCAATGGCGTGAGAGAGGTGGATAGCTGCTCTGTTCAAGCAGAGCGCGTGCAGAAGCGTGCGCTAACAATGCTGGGTCCACGGCGTATGCGGGACCTCTGGTATTGCCATTTGGCAGAACGGGCAGATGTGGACCGTTCGTTGGTAGAATTCTTCTCGATGCTCTTTACCGGGGGTGCGGTGAACGATACCCGCAATGAGACAGTGCTGGGACTGCGCCAATGGCGCAAGCACGTATCGCACGAAAAGCACCAGATGGAAGCTTTTGTGCGCTTCCAGGAAAATACGGATGGCCTATGGACGGCCACGATAGCTCCGGCCTACGATGTACTTCCGCTGATCGTCACACATTTCCGCAAGCGGTACGCGGATATGGAATGGCTGATCGCCGATACGCTCCGGAATTATGGGATCCTACATCGCGCTGGCAAAGTGCTTCCTGTGCAATTCCTTCACGAGCCCGAAAGCCCTTTACCAGTTCCACACATTACGGCCACGGTGAACGAACGGATCTATGTGGCCTTGTGGAAGACCTACTTCCGCAGCGTGGACATACCGGAGCGGCGCAATTTGAAGCTGCAAATGCAGCACATGCCCAAAAGGCATTGGAGGCACATGGTAGAGATGATCGGGCGAACGTAGAACGCCAAGCCCGACCATCCACTACCAGTGCTCTTCCATAGATCAGGCTTTAACGGCCGACTTGGCAGACTTCACGGCCTTGCCAGTAGCATCTTCTACGAGGTCGCGCAATTCAGCGAGGTGGTCTTCCGCGCGCAGTACGGCATATCCCAAGTTGTCCTTCATGCCCACTGCCGACTTGCGGATGCGCTTGCGGGTCTTCTTGCCGGAAGAAGGAGCGATAAGTACGCCCAAGGCAACGCCTGATGCGAGAGCGAGAACAACGGTGGTGAGGTAGCTTTTGGCTGACATGGTGGAGTTTGTTTTTGTGTTCATAAAGTTCTGTGCCGACCTGCGTGGTCTCTTCAGCATAACCAATAGAAGTGCCATATCGGGATCGAACGAGGATCAGGTCAAAGAGCTCACTTTTTGCCTCCTGGACCATGGCCGATCCACACATTGTGTGGACCGCTTTCCCCAGATCGGGGAAGCACTTCGGCATTTGGTTCTTCCATCGAGGGCGGCCTCTTCCAGTTGCTATCCCAGACTCAGGAATTTCTTCATTTCCAATGCTCGGAACTTATGCCAGAAGTGCCGTATTCTGCTCCCTCGCATCACTATACTTGCGCTACTCTCTCACCTGCCATGCAAGACAGCAACGGAACTACGCACGATCCATCCCCTTTTCTCTCGCTCACGGAAGCGGCCACCTTGCTGAAATGTCACCACAATACGGTGCGTGCTTGGGCGAGCCAGGGCAAGTTGGAGGCGGTCCACATGGGCGAGGAGAAAGTGCCCATGTACCGCCGGAAGGATGTGGAAGCCTTGAAACAACCGCTTGTGAACGCCGGCCTGATCCTTCGTGATGACAAGCATGCCTTCCCCGTGGTGGGCATCGGCGCTTCTGCCGGTGGACCAGACTCCTTATCGAAGCTTCTTTCCACGCTGCCCACCGATCTGGGTCTGGCCTATGTGATCGTGCAGCATTTACAGGCCGAGCGCGAACCGATCTTCGCGGAGCTCTTGCGCAAGAAGACCGGGATGCCGGTCTTCTTGATCGAGAACGGCATGCGCTTGGATCCGGACCGCATCTATGTGGCACCCGCCGCTGCGCACGTTGCGGTGATCAACGGCACCTTCACCTTACGCGCCGCACCGGAGATTTCGCGGCCCATCGATGCCTTCTTCAAGGCCTTGGCGTCGGAATACCAGAACAACGCAATCGGTATCGTCCTTTCGGGCACAGGCGCCGACGGCACCGATGGACTGCGGGCGATACGTGCCGAGGACGGCCTCACCATTGTGCAGGACGGATCCGCGCTGGAGCAGGGCATGCCTCTCAGCGCACAAGCTGCCGATGTGGTGGACCTGGTCGTAAAGCCGGAGGAGATCGGCAAGGTGCTCGCTGATTTCGTGGACCAGCTGTACCACGGCGGACATGCGCGTATACCGTCCAAGTACGACAACGAACTCAGGCGCATCCTCAACTACCTCTACGAGCAGCGCGGTGTCGACTTCTCGCAGTACAAGGAAGCGACCATCCATCGCCGCATCATCCGGCGTATGGTGCTGAGCAAATGCAGCAAACTCTCCGACTACAGTGTGCTCCTGCAGGGCATGCCCAGCGAGCTGGACACACTGTACAAATCCTCGCACATGCGTGCATCAGCGTTTCGGCGCGACCGGCAATACGATGCGCACGATCCGGGTCGCGCGGCGGGTGTTTCCCGCAGCATCACGAACCGTCGTGGTGAGCGTTGCCATCACCCTCTTGGAGCACATCGGTGAACAAGGGCTTACGCTACCCGTGCAGATCTTCGCTACGGATGTGAACGAGCGCAACATCGAGAAGGCGCGCATGGGTGTCTATAAGAAGAGCTCCCTGCAGAACATGGACCCCCAGCTGGTGAAGAAGTACTTCCAGCATGTGGACGGGCATTTCCAAGTGATCAAGCCCATACGCGACATGTGCGTGTTCGCCAAGCACGATCTATTGAAAGACCCACCCTTCAGCCGGGTGGACCTGATCAGCTGCCAGAACATGCTGATCTATCTGGAGAACAGTGCACAGGAGCGTGTGATCAGATCCTTCCACTACGCATTGAAGCCGACCGGATACCTCGGACTCGGTAAATCGGAGGGCGTGGCACTGGCCAGCGAGATCTTCGACCAACCGGACCGTACGTTCAAGGTGTACACCAAGAAAAAGAACGGCACTGAGCACTTGGCCTTGGACCTGCGCTTCAGGCCTTCACCGCTCCATACCACCGATCTCAAGAACGTTGCACGATCGCCTCTGTCGTCGTCGCTCAGCGATCTGGACCGCGATACCGAGAAGATCCTGCTGGGCCGCTACGTCCCGGCCAGTGTGTTGGTGAACAAGGACCTGGGCATTGTGCGTTTCCGAGGCAACACCGCGCCCTTTTTGGCACCCGCCACCGGTAAGGCGAGCCTGAACATTTTGAAAATGGTGCGTGAAGATCTCGTCTTCGATCTGCGCGCTCTGATACAGAAAGCGAAGAAAGAAAAGACCACCACCCGCAGGAGCGGTGTGCTCATGCATGTGGACGAGGTGGTGGGATCCGTTGCGCTGGAAGTAGTGCCCATGGGCGATCCACGCGATCCCCATTTTCTGGTGATCTTCAAAGAGGAGGTGAAAGCATTGCCCCTCGCACCGGAGGCCCTCAAGGGGAAAGACCTGCGCAATGAACGCGAACGGCGCATCCTGCAGCTGGAAGAGGAACTGAGCGCCGCGCGCGAGCAGATGCGCAACGCAGCGGAAGATGCTGAGAACCACAGTCAGGATCTGCAAGCCGCCAATGAAGAAGTGGTGAGCAGCAACGAAGAGCTGCAGAGCATAAACGAAGAGTTGGAGACCAGCCAGGAGGAACTCCAGTCCATCAACGAAGAATTCGCCACCATCAACGAGGAGCTGCAGGTGCGTAACGAAGCACTCCAGGAGAGCGAAGAGCGCTACCGCAGGCTCATAGACCTGATGCCCGTTGCCGTGTACACCTGCGACGCCGACGGCAACCTAAGGATCTTCAACGAGGCTGCCGAACGGCTCTGGGGTCGCACGCCTGCTGTGGGCGGAGTGAAGTGGACCGGGGCGGCCAGCATGCGTACCGCAGAGGGCCAGCACCTGCCGTTGGACGAATGCTACATGGCCATCGCCATCCGCGAAGAACAGGCCATGTCGGACGTGGAGGTGGTGGTGGTGCGGCCGGACGGTGAGGAGCGCGCTGTGTTGGCCAATCCCACCCCGTTGTACGATCACAAAGGACAGCTCAGCGGAGCGATCAATGTGCTTGTGGACATCACCGAGCGGAAGCGCACGGAGCTTGCGTTGCGCGAAAGCGAAGAGCGCTATCGCCAGTTGCTGAACGCCTTGCCGGTGGCCGTCTTCACCTGTGATACAGAAGGCCGCATCATGCTGTACAACCATGCCGCCACGGAACTCTGGGGAAGAGTGCCGGATCCTGAAGCGGACGTTTGGCACGGTGCCCATAAGCTCTACACCATTGCGGGTAAGCCACTGGACCACAGAGACAGCCCCATAGCGCGCTGCATGCGCGAGGGCGTGGCCATCCACGGTGCAGAACTGATCATGGAGCGGCTGGATGGAACGCGCCGCCGTGTGCTTGCGCATCCGGAACCCATCCGCGATGCACAGGGCACCATCGTGGGCGGGAACACCGTGCTGGTGGACATTACCGAGCGCATGGAAAGTGCCCAGCGCTTGGAGCTGGCCACCAAGGTGGGTCACCTGGGCCTCTGGGATCTGGATGTGGTGAACGACAACCTCGTCTGGAACGATGCCGTCTACACCATCCACGGCGTGGAGAAAGGAGAATTCATACCTACGTTGGACCGGTATACCGAACTGGTGCATCCGGACGATCGCGAAAGGGTGGGTGCAGCACTGAAGGACAGCTTGGAGAACGACGCCCCGTACCAGATCGAGTTCCGCACCCTGAACGCCAATGGCGTAGTGAACTGGGTCTATACCCATGCCGAGGTGTTGCGGGAGGATGGTAGAGCCGTGCGCATCATCGGTGGCGCCATGAACATTACCGCGAGACGCGAAGCGGAGGATGCCCGGAGCAAGAGCGAGCAGCGTTTCCATCTGCTGGCGGACAACCTGCCGCAGATGATCTACATCGATGACCCGGATGGCAAGACCGTGTGGGTGAACGACCGTTGGATCGACTTCACCGGGCTGGGCCGTGAGGAACTGATGGCGGGGAAGTGGATCAAGGACGTGCATCCCGAAGATGCGCTGCCCATGCGCGAAAGCTATGAGCAGTGCTTCGCCAAGGGGAACGACTGGGAGTTCACCTTCCGCATGATGAACAAGCTGGGCAAGTACCGCTGGTTCCTGGCGCGTTGCGTGCCCATGCGCGACGAGGCAGGCCACATCTTGAGCTGGTTCGGCACCAATACCGACGTTACCGAGCAGCAGGAGGCCAGCGAACGCATCCGTGAGAGCGAAGCCCTGTTCCGCCATACCGCGGACCAAGCGCCGGTGCTCATTTGGATCAGTGGCACCGATAAACTCTGCTACTGGTTCAACAAGCCTTGGCTGGAATTCACCGGCCGCAGCATGGAGCAGGAGTACGGCAACGGCTGGGCCGAAGGCGTACACCCGGACGATATGGAGCGCTGCCTGGAGATCTATACCAGCAACTTCGATGCGCAGAAGGCATTCGCTATGGACTACCGCTTGCGGCGGCATGATGGGGAGTACCGCTGGCTCATGGACAATGGCACGCCCACCTTCAATGCGAAAGGCGAATTCACCGGCTTCATCGGTTCGTGCTTCGACATTACCGACCGCCGGAACGCGGAAACCGCCGCGCGCGAAAGCGAAGAGCGGCTTGGCCTATTGGCCGATAACATGGACCAGCTCGCCTGGATGGCCACACCGGACGGCAGCATGCTCTGGTTCAACAAGCGTTGGGAGGATTTCAGCGGAATACCACTGGACGAGATCCCAGAGCGATCGGCCAAGGAGTTGCACCATCCGGACCACTACGAGCGTGTTACCAGCACCCTGGCCGCCGCAGCCGCCAAGGGCGAGAACTGGGAAAGCACCTTCCCCCTGCGCAGCAAGGAGGGCAAATGGCACTGGTTCCTTTCCCGCGTTATGCCCCACAAGGACGAGGCCGGCAACATTACCCGCTGGTTCGGTACCAGCACCGACATCAGCGAGCAGCGCGAGAAAGAAGAAGAACTGCGCATAAGCGAAGAGCGCTACCGCAGTCTCTTCAACAGCATGGAACAAGGCTTCTGTGTGGTGGAAATGATCCACGATGAGCAGGACAGGCCCGTGGACTACCGCTTCATCGAGGTGAACCGGACCTTCACGAAGCATACCGGCATGGAGAACGTGATCGGAAAGTGCATGCGCGACATGGTGCCGGAACTGGACCAGCAATTGGTACAGGCCTATGCCGAGGTGGCACGTACGGGCAAGTCCCTCAATTTCGAACAAAAGGCACAAGCCACCGAAGGGCGCTGGTTCGATATATACGCCTACCGCGTGGATGAAGCCACACGCCGTGTGGCCGTGCTCTTCTCGGATGTAACAGAACGCAAGATCGTGGCAGAGCGGCTCAAGGCAAGCGAAGAGCGCTTCCGCCTGCTTGCGGACAACATCGGGCAGCTCGCTTGGACCGCCGGGCCGGACGGCACCATCAACTGGTACAACAAACGCTGGTTCGACTTCACCGGCACCACCTTGGAGGACATGATCTCCAAAGGCTGGAGCATTATACACCACCCCGATCATAAGGACCGCGTGACCGCCAAGTACCACCAGCACATGGTGAGTGGTACCGACTGGCAGGACACCTTCCCGATCAAGGACCGGGATGGTAACTACCACTGGTTCCTGAGCCGCTCCTTCCCGGTGCGCGATGCCGAGGGTGCCATCGTGCGCTGGTTCGGTACCCACACCGACATCACCGAGCAGAAAATGGCCGAGGATGCGC
>CAJDVJ010000014.1_pt1 | contig 11987 bp, 8 predicted proteins | sample 7391371 | NCBI WGS metagenome assembly CAJDVJ01 (sample SAMEA7055699, study PRJEB34461) | soil metagenome | biome: terrestrial ecosystem; feature: Peninsula; material: soil | place: Antarctica | collected 2016 | reverse complement strand
GCATGCTGGCCTACGTGCGCAATGGAGCGAACGGCAGTGCCGCCGTACGTGACCTTCTAATCAATATGGCCCCCACCGTGGGTGCCGAGGTGTGGGCCGAAACCTTCACCCGTGTCCCCGCTATGAACCCTTGGCACCTGGCACAAGCACTGTTGGCCAACAGTCCACTTGAGCCGAAGGTGCTGGCCCTGATGGATGAAAATGGCTTAGCCGCCTTCTATAAGCAACTTGTCCTCGACGGTCAGGGAGGCAGCCCAAGCTTGCACAGCCTTCGTCGCAGTGAGATTGCTATGGCCCATGCCAAGCGATCGGTAGCCCTGAACCGTGTGGTGCGCAATTCTCTACAGAGCGGCGACAGTACTATGCAGAACAGTGCCCTACAATCGATTACGGCATATGGCGGTGGCACCATGGCCCGCCAACAACTTGCACTGTACCATGCCTTGGGCCACTTTAGCTCCGCACGCTCGCTTGTGTCTACCAAATTGGAAGAGAACAGCTTGGACCATTCGTACTGGCAGGTGCAGGCACTGGTCTTGGAAAAACTGGACGAGGGTACACCCCTCACTGACCTGAACGGAAGCGAGCAACAATTCCTACAAGAAATCGTAGTTGCCGATGAACCTGGCGCGGCCGAGGCGGGAGAATGGCTCGCCCTTCTAGGCCAAGAGTACACTGAGGTGTTACTTCTGCCCACGCGAGTTAAGCGCTACACCGACCCGACAGAGGAAGAACATGGAATGGTGGATGGGCTCTCCGCGCTGGCTGCCTACCCCAACCCCAGTACCGGCCCGGTGTACATAACCTACCAAGTACCCGAAGGTGTGCAGCAGACCGAAGTGCGGATGCACAATGCACAAGGCGCTCTGGTCTTTACTCAACACAAAGCGGCCCGCAACTGCATTGTTGAAGTACCACCCAACAACCTGGCGGCCGGCCTGCACGTAGTAAGCCTATATTACGATGGTATCCCCGTGGGCACTGCCAAGGTGAACGTGATGAGATAACCTGCAATGGGACACTGGAGACCAATACTGTTTGCGCTGTTGCCGGGATGGCTCTCCATCCCGGCAGCAGCACAAACATTCAATGTGCGGAGCGATCCGCATGGCTTGATGCTGCAAGAAGTAGCCTTCAGCTGCACGCAAAATGCGCAAGGCCAATACATCGTGATAGCTGGTGCTCCATTCTATGACAGTGCGTACTACTACAGTTCGGTCGTAACATCCTTGCTGCTGGATCAGAGTGGAACGGTACTTCAAGTGGATCGTGTGATACACCCGGAACATGCCACCTATCCCGGAGGGCCCAACAATGTCACAAGACTCCCTACTGGCGGATACGTGACGGGTGGAAGCAACTTCCGCACCGACAGTGCCGATAACTGGATACAGCGACCCGTACTCTATTTCTTCAATGGGACCGGACTGGTGGAGGACTTTGTTGAACTCGGACCAGAAGACAGTTCATGGATCGGCCGCCAAGCCAAGCCGACCCCCGATGGAGGTTATGTAATATGCGGCGATGCGGGGGGTGATCCGTTTGTGATCAAGACCGATGACCAAGGACAGGAATTATGGATAAGACGATTCGGTGGGCCATATTCGGATTTCGCCTTATCCATATCAAACGGGTCAGGAGGCGGATACTATTTCGGTGGATCGGCTCGGGTGGCTCCAAACAATTTAGACCATTGGGTTGTTGCACTGAACGATACTGGTGGGGTTGTTTGGGACAAGAAGTGGGGAACTATATTCGATGATAGCAACGTATCGTTGATCACCTTGGACAATGGTAATGTCCTATTGGCCAGCAGACGTATCTACGCGGCAAATGGAAGTGGGAGGCAGTATTTGGTAGAATTGGATCGCGCGGACGGCACTATTTTGTGGCAACATGAGTACGGACCAGAATGTCCGTCGTGTGGAACCCATTCTGTGAAGGAGATCATGGCGGGTGGAGACCTAATTGCTGCAGGTACTATTCGCTTACCTACCACCTCTCATAATGGTACGTTGCTACGTACCACAGCTCAAGGGGACAGTCTGTGGATGCGTACCTACCATTACCATGATGCGGACATCAACAATGGCCGAGGATTGTTTTGGGACGTGACCCCAACCACGGATGGTGGATTCTTAGCATGCGGTGGAGCCTTTGGTGAGCTCGCTGCCGATACCCTTCTTTATTCGCAAGATATATGGGTAGTGAAAGTTGATGAGCACGGCTGCTTGGAACCCGGCTGCCACCTGATAACTGGGATGGAAACCCAGATAACCAACCTGCGCGATGCGCTGAAGGTTTGGCCCAACCCAGCTTCCAGCGGCACACCGGTTCAGGTGGAGATGCAGTTGCCCGAGGGTTTTGTGGTGCAGGGGCAACTACGGCTTACGGTAACCGATGCGGCGAGGCGGGTGGTGCAGGAAGAAGTGTTGGGCCAAAACGGTCATCACGAACGCAGTGATACGAACTTGATCGCTTTGAGCGCACCCTTCGCCTCGGGCCTCTACCACCTGCACCTCCACGATGCCACACGCTGGATCAGCGGGACGAAGTTGGTGGTGCAACAGTAAGCCTACACGTACTGGCTGCTTGAGGACTTTAGGCCCATGCACAGGAGTTCAACAACGGACGGAACCAGCCAAGCAACGTTTTGCCCCGGATAACTGTCAAGGGTGTAGATTCGTGTGACGCTACTTCTGACATTCCAGGTGAAGAACTCCATTATCGTCCTACTCTGCTGCGTTGTCGGCGTCTTTGTTGCGTGTCGCAAAGACCCAGCCTTGCCCACGCCCATTCCGCCCGCCGGTAGTGTTGACTCCCCCGTGGTCTTTGATCCCGATGCACTGCCTTACCCTTCGCTAGCCGATTACAATTTCTTCCAAGGCGACATTGCGGACCTTGATCCGGTGGCGGGCGTGCTTCCCTATACGGTTATCACCCCGCTCTTCAGCGACTACGCAAAAAAGGAGCGCTTCATCTGGATGCGCTCCGGCGCACAGGCCAGTTATGACGGCGACCATAACCTATTGGACTTTTCTGATGGAACCGTATTCATCAAGAACTTCTACTACGATGGAGTGATCCCCGGTAACGTGCGCAAGCTGATAGAAACACGCGTTCTGTACAAACTTGATGACGCTTGGCATTTTGCGGAATACGTGTGGAATGCCGAACAGACCGAAGCTGTGTTGGACATGAACGGCAGCTACAACATGGTGGACTTCGTGGATGAGACTGGAGTTACCCGTCAGGTGAACTACCGCATTCCTTCCGCCGGCGAATGCTTTGTTTGCCATAAGAAGGACTTGATCATTCAACCCATCGGCCCTAAGCCGCAGAACCTTAAAATGGCCTATCCCTTTGTGGATGGCACCATGGACCAGCTGAGCAAATGGATCGAAGTCGGTTATTTGGCGCCTGGTGTACCTTCGGTAATCAACGCTACCGTGGCTTGGGATGACATCACTGCCAGCCTTAACGATCGGGTGCGTGCCTATGTGGATATGAATTGCTCCCATTGCCATGCCGAAGGAAGCTACTGCGACTACCGGCCGATGCGCTTTGCCTGGAGCGAGACCCTTGATCCTGTGAACCTTGGTGTTTGCGTGACACCGGATGAGGATATCAATCCGGTGTTGACACATATCGTGAAGCCCGGCGTACCCGAACGTAGCGTGATGCATTACCGCCTTGCGGCCACCGATGAGAGTGTGCGCATGCCCATTCTTGGCCGTGCCGTGGTGCATGAAGAGGGCCTGGCCCTGATCACCGCGTGGATAGAAAGCCTTGAGACCGTTTGCAACTGACCGAAACCCAGCCGAGATGAAAAAAACCCTGACCCTTTTGACCGCACTTGCTTTGGGATCCTCCGTACAGGCCCAGAGCACCTGCCAAACGCCAATAACCATAGTTCCGGGAACCTACACGGTATCGCAGGTGAACGGCATGGGTATCCCCGATCCGATCTGCGCACCCTACGGGGCAGGGAATACCTCGGCAGGCATGTGGTACACATACACGCCCTCCGCGAACACCTTGGCCATCGTCAGTACATCACTTCCGCAGAACAGCACCGACACACGCGTGCACATCTACAGCGGTGTATGTGGAGAACTGGTCTGCGTAACGGGTGACGACGATAGTGGTAATGGTGTTACATCGTTGGCCACGTGGGACGCTATGGCAGGCACTACCTATCGCATCGCGTTCGACAACCGCTGGAGCTCCAACGGTTTCGATTTCCGCTTGAGCGAAGGTGCACTTCCAGTGGAGGAGCTCGTTTTCGGGAGCGTGAGTGTGAGCACCAATGGTAACAGTCTTGCCGTGGTGGACATGAACAACGACGGACTGGACGATGTGGTGAGCGTAACTGCCACCAGCGTGCGTATCGCCCGCCAGCAGCCCAACGGCAGCTTCAGCGTGGTGGACCTTCCCACGCCACCGGCCGTGAACTCTCCTTCCTGGAGCATGGCCGTGGGTGATATCGACGATAATGGACACATGGACCTGCTCTACGGCGGTGGCAACGGCGTCACCTTCATGTATGCCAACCAGGACGGCACCGGCTACACTCAGCGAAGCGGCCCCGAATACGTGTTCTCCCAGCGCTCCAACTTCGTGGACATCAACAACGATGGTTTCCTGGATGCCTTCGTAAGCCACGACGTTCAAGCGAACGTGTACTACCTCAACGATGGCGAGGGTAACCTCACCTTCCACCAAGGCGGTATCGGTGACGTTCCAGATGGTGGCAACTACGGTTCCATCTGGATCGATTACAACAACGATGGTCTTGTGGACCTGTTCATAGCCAAATGTCGCGGAGGCGCATCCGCAGCGAACATCAACCAGCTGTTCCGCAACAACGGCGATGGAACCTTCACCGATGTGGCACCCCAGGTGGGATTGGCCGACAACGTGCAGACCTGGTCCGGCGCTTGGGGCGATTTCGATAACGACGGACTCCAAGATGTGATCGTAGGCGCGAGCTCCTTCACCAACGGAGGCCACAAAGTGATGCGCAACAACGGCAGCACATTCGACGACATCAGCGCAGGTAGCGGCTGGGACGATTTCTACGGCACCAGCACGGAGCACGTTGCCCACGACTTCAACAACGACGGCTACATCGACGTTCTTGCAGGTGGCGGTGTGATCATGCTGAACAACGGCGACTGGACCTTCCGTCAGGCGAACACCGGCGTTAGCGCTGGCGGCGTAGGCGACCTGAACAACGACGGTTTCCTTGACGTGGTGAACGGCGGGACCATCCGCATGAACACTCCCAACGGCAACAACTGGCTGAAGATCAACACCGTGGGCGCACCCGGCAACCGCAACGGCATCGGCGCACGCGTAACCATCTCCAGCGCAATGGGCAACCAGTTGCGCGATGTGAAGAGCGGCGACGGTTTCCGCCACATGAGCAGCATCACGGCGCACTTCGGTATCGGTCAGGACACCGAGATCGATGAGGCTGTGGTGTTCTGGCCATCGGGTCAGGTAACGGTAGTGCCGAACCCGACCATCAACACCACCATCACCATCAGCGAGAACAGCATCACTACAACTGTGGAGGAGGCCAAGCCTGAAGAGCTGAGCTTGTTCCCCAACCCTACCAGCGATCTGCTCCGTGTGGAGGGTAGCGCGTTGAATACCCATCGCACGGTCTACATCTTGGATGCTTCCGGTCGCTTGGTACAGGAAAGTAGCCTCAGCAGCGGTTCTGTGGATGTTTCACGTTTGGCCGCTGGCAGCTACATGTTGCAGCTCACCTTCAACGGCAAAGTGATCTCACGCAAATTCACGAAGCAGTAAGCCTTCGACGGATACGAAAAAGCCCCGTTGCCGAACTCGGCAACGGGGCTTTTTACTTGGTACACGTGAACGATCACTCGCGCATGCGGGTGGCGAACAGGCCAACGCCGTGGTCCAACGCGGAAAGTGAACGATCGAAGATGACCTTGAAATCCTCAGGCTTCGCAATGAAGGTCTCGATAGCGACCCACACATCATCGCGCACCATATAGGCCTTGGCCACTTTCGCCATACCGTTACAGTGGTCCATGGCAACACGGACCTGCAAGCGCTCTTCCTCGCTTTCGATCGGCCAGATGTTGGCCAGCACAAGTCGGAAGCAGATCGCATCGTCCACATCCACATTGATGAAGTAGGTCTTGCCTTCGCGCTTGAAGCGAACGTCGCCATCCTCATCGACCTCTGGCTTATAGCCCTCCTTGTCCAAGAATCCGGTGTAGAGTTTCTGCAGCTCGGCCTTGCTCATTTGACCGCCCTTCTGGGCCATCGAAGGCATGCTGATCAGCACGAACGCTGCCATGAGCAGCGAGTAACAAAAGGTCTTCATCTTACGCATGTAACAGTCTGGGTTTGAGTGTTTGTTTTTTGACTTCGGATCGACGCAGGCGACTTGGTAGTGTGTAAGCGAGAATAAGACCGTCCACTTGACCTTGGTGCTATGCACTTGCCGCTTCCTACACCCTATCGATCGGGTGGTCGGGCGCGGCCTCTGATAACGGCGGCCAAGGTGCGGTTTTCACAGAACTCTTTCAAGTTGCATTGGATAATATACGGGATGGACCGTAGAGGAATTCCAAGGACTGGAGCAAAATGCAAAGTCCGGACCAAATATTACTCGCAGGTACCATCTCGTTGAGGACCAGCTGACATGGCTCCCTTGATCCCGGCCGTTCTGAACGGAACGAGGCTTCCGTAGGTTACAGTCGGGAGGAAGAGATCGCAAGGACCGAAGCTGAAAATAATTTGAGCAAGGGCTTCAAGCCATGCACCACGCTCGACCACAAGGTCAGAGCGATATGTCTATGTTCCGTCCACTGGCACCATCATCGCGTTCCAATGATCTCCTCCCTTGTTACCCGTATCAAGGGTGCGGGTAGGGAACGGCATGGATATCCCTTCTCTATCGAAGGCCGTTCTGATGGCCACGATCGCATTACTACGTGCCGACTGGAATTCTCTGTTGGTACTGGCATTGATCCAGAACCTGATCTCGAAATCGATGCTGCTCTCGCCGAACTTCTGATAAAACAACTCAACATCGTTCTGCGGCAGCACCTCCGCCAACGCGGCAACGGCATCTATCGCCACCTTCTTCACATGGGCCAGGTCATCCTTGTAGCTCACCCTTGCGCCTATGTCCAAGCGGCGCGTACCGTTGCGCGAGAAGTTGATCAGGTTGGTCTGGAAAATGTCCTTGTTGGGAATGATCACTTGGAGGCCCTGTAGATTACGTAACTGTGTGGTGCGCAGATCGATACGCTTCACGATCCCTATCTCTCCGGATGTTTCCACCAGGTCCCCAACTTCCAATGGCCGTTGAGCTGCCATAAGGATGCCTGCGATAAAGTTGCTCACGATGTCCTGGAACGCGAAACCCAGCGCAAGTCCTAGGATACCGGCACCGGCCAAGAGGGATGTAACGGTCTTGTCCAGCTGCAGAATGCTCAGAGCCGCAAAAATCCCGATGAGCAGAACGGTGCCGTACAGGGCACCATTGAACAATCGTGCCAAGCTGGCGCTGAGGAAGAAGCGCTTGAAAACGTTCTTGGAAACATACCGTGCCGATCGTGCCAGCAACCAAAAAACAACCACCGTCACAGCCGCCAAGGCCAGATTCGGCAACATTCCAACAAGGGCTTCCAACCAGGCGGCCAACTTGTTCTGGACAAGGGAAATGGCCTTCTTTGCTTCGATCATCCTTTGTGTATCCGGCCGAAGATACGCGGCTCGAACGGCTCATATCTGTTCTCAGCGGGTGGATCTCTGATTAAAACCCGTCAGTAAAAGCTACCTTCACGATCATCTTTGATCCACCCCTTCGATCCACTCCCCATGAAACACGTACTTGCCAGCCTTGCCCTGCTTCTTATGGGTAGCACTGTAGCTGTTGGACAGACCACGACGCCGGCTGCTGTTGAACAACAGTCGCCAACCTTGGACGAGACGCGAACTGCGGCCGGCAAGTTCAAGGAAACGCTCCAGGCCTTGGAAGATCAGCTCCGCGTGCTGAACAAACTGAGCGCGACCGAACTCATCAGTTCCGAACGTGTATTGGAGCTGCAAACAGGAATCAAAGCGGACATTATGAAGACCGAAGCTGCTTTGACCCGGATGTCCGGTGCGGATAGCGCAGCATGGACGGCCATGAAGAGCGAGCTTCTCGCGGATCAGGAAGTCCTGAACAAGAGCATCGCGGATCGCAGGAAGGAATTGGAGAAGGCGATCGGTTCCAAGTGATCCTGATCGCTCGTTGTGGGTGCATCACCGCTCCATGACCACGCTGGTGGTCAGCCCAACAGACCCAAGTACTTGTCCTCTTGGCCGCGCATGGACTCTCGCTGGGCCTTGGTCTTATCACTGTGTCCTAATAGGTGCAACAGGCCGTGTACCATTACCCGATGCAATTCGGCCTTTACGCTGACCCCGAAAGTGGCCGCGTTCTCTTTGATGCGATCATAGCTCATGAGCACATCGCCCGAAACACCAGTGCCTGTCTGCCCATCGAAGGTGATCACATCGGTGTACTCGTTGTGCCCCAGATAGCGCTGGTTGTATTCCAAGAGGCCATCATCGCTCATGAGCACATAGTTCAGCTCATTGATGCTGTGGCCATGATCATTGGCCACGGAGTGCAACCAGGTACGTAGCACTTGCCTATCGCGGAAGGCATTCGGAACGTCGATGGCCTTGAACGCAATTGTGGGCATGTTGTGCTATTTGTCCTCTACCGGAGCAAGGCCGAAGGTGAGGATGACCGTGGCACCGAGATCGGCGAACTCCACATGATCGGCCAAGGCACGCATCAGGAACACGCCACGACCGTGGGGCTTCTCGATGTTCTGAGGATCGGTAGGGTCGGGCAGGTTCTCGTAGTCGAAGCCCGGACCTTGGTCCTGGACCACAAAGACCAGACTGTCCTCCTTGGCCTGATAGCCGAAGGTCACGGACTTGGTCTCGTCCAAGCGGTTGCCATGGTGTATGGCGTTGTTCACCGCTTCGGTGAGCGAAATAAGCATATTGCCATAGCGGCTCTCGTGCACATTGTGCCGCGCGCAGGCCTCATCGATCAACTTCTCGGCAAGGGCGATATTCTCCGCTTTCGCAGGGAAGTCGATGCGCTGCGTGAATTCCAACTGTTCGGTCAAGGCTCCCATTGGCTTATCAGGGTCGGTCAAATGTACCGAAATAGGTGTTCACCCGATCCCGGTAGTACGGCTTAAGGCCCGGAGGCACGGTACGCAGTAGTTCTGCTTCGCGTGCTTTCCGGCGTTGATAATCGAAGTATTTGGCCGGATCCGGTGGTGGTTGATCACGGCCTTCGTTGCTTGTACGCTTATTATCCTGTTCGCGTTCGCGCTCGGCCTTTTCATGTTCCAGCAACCTGGTCATGATGTCCTGTTGGCGACGCATCGTTTCGGGCGTAAGGTTCTTGTGTACGATGTCCTTCTCCTGCTGCTCCATCTGCTCGGCCAGCTTGTTCAGTTCATTGCCCGCACCACTTCCATCCTTGTTCAGTTCCTGTGCTATGCGTTGCATCTCCTTCCGGATCGCCGCCTGCTGCGCCGCCATCTGCGCGAGCTGCTGGCTCATGCCGGGCATTCCCGTTCCACCAGGATTCTGCTCGCCGGGTTTCTCTCCGGGCTTCTTGCCCTTCTCCATCCCCTTTCTCATCTCTTCCAACTGCTTCTGAAGCGCTTCCTGCTGTGCCTTCATCTTGGCCATGCCACCCTTGCCTTGTCCCGGCTTACCGGGTTTGCCGGGTTTGTCGCAACTGCCATCTCCCTGCTGTTGCATCTGCTGCATCATCTGCTGAAGTGCTTCGTCCAGCAGCAGGGCAAGGTTGTTCAGGGAGGTCATTGCGTGCTGCTGCTTGTCCGCGGCCATGGGCCTGAAGCGCTCGTTGGCGCGGGCCTCACCCATGTAATTGGTGGCATCGTCCATGTTGGCGTTCACCGCGTTGATCTCACGGTTCACGATGCTTTCCAACTGGGGCACACGCTTACTGAGGGCGAAAAGTGAGTCCTCGATCACCTTGGCATCATCCCGCAGTTTGCGCTGCTTCCTGCCGTGCTCCACGAAGCGGGGATCGCGGATGTTGGTGCTGTTCACCTGCTCCATCAGATCTTCCTGATCGAAGCTCAGGTGTACGATGTTCTCCAGCAGCTGGCGTAGGGAATCCATGTCCTCTTCCTGCTGCTCTTCGGCATTGCTGGCCATGGCGCTCTGCATCTGGAAGGCCATCTGTTCCATCTTCTCGGCAGCACTTTTCTGCTTCTCGGAAGCCTTCTGATTCTGCTTCTTGTCCAGCTGCTCGCTGCTCTGCTGCTGGTCCTTTTGGATCTCCTCCTCGGCCTTATCGGTATCGGGGAGGTCCATGGGTTTCTCCAGCTTCTCGTTCTTCTCCTGCAGCTGGTCCATCTCCTTGCGCAGTTCTTCGAATTCCTTGTTCAGCTCGTCCTGCTCTTTCTTCAGCTCGTCCGAGGACTTTTCTCCTTTCTCGCTCTCCTTGGAAAGCTCCTCCTGCTTCTTGGCCAGGTCGCCCAATTGCTTGGCGATGTCCTCGGCCTTCTGCTCCACCTCCATGCGCTTGAAGAGTTCCAGGGCGCGGTCCAGCTCCTTCTCAACGTCCTCCTGGTCCAACTTCATGTCCTGGAGCTGTTCCTGCAGGGTGTCCTTGTCCAGCTTCTCCATCAGCTCCTGCACCTTGCGGTACAGCTCCTTCATCTCATCGTTCAGAATGTTCTCGAAGAGGTTCTGCACCTGCTGCTGCTTCTGCAACAAGCGCTCGTCCTGTGGCCTGAATTCACGCTGCTGCTGTTGGCTCTGACGCAGCTGCTCGGTACTCCGCTCGATGTTGCGCTGCAGTTCCTGCTGGCGCTGCATCACATTCTCCAGCTTCTGACGGTCCTGCCAGTTCATCTCTTTCTTGTCCAGCAGTTCGCGGCGCAGCTTCTCCAGTTCACGCTGTATGTCACGCGCTTCCTGAACGCTCTTCTCCATGGCGCTCTTTATGGCGTCGCTGTCCATGTCCTGCTGCGCCGAAAGCTCTTTGCGGGTGGGTGCTGCGAACACTTGGGTCGTGCTGCGGGCACTCTTGCTTCCGTTCACGCCATCGTTGTCCCATACCTCGAACCAATGTTCGATTCGGTCGCCAGGTAGCACGTTAAGGTCGTAGAGTTCCCAGCTGTGGAAGAATTCCTGGCGGGTCTCCTTGGGGCTGATCCGCAACTCCTTGGAACCACTGCGCAGTTCGGCAGGAACGCTATCGCCACCCTGTACGAAACGGTAGTGGAACACCAGCTTGCGCAGGCCGTGGTCGTCGCCCAGTTCACCGCGGTAGAACAGGCGCTTCGGTGCGGTGCTGTCCGCACGGGTTTCCACTTGGATCGTCGGGTACAGGTCCGGCACCACTTCCACGCGGTACTGCAGCGCATCTTCGGAACTTCGCTCGCCGTTGTGGGCCGTCATGCGGTAACCGTGGCTTCCGAGGAAGCGGCGCGTACTGCGGAAAACTTGACCATTGTTGGTCTTCGCTGCGGGCAGCAACACCAAGGTGGTGTCATCGAATACCAAGTCCATGCGATCACTGCTGCGAGCGTTCAGGTCCCAAGTGATGCGCGTTCCGGCGGGCACGGTGATATCTCCGGAATTGTTGACCGTCTCATCGCTCAGACCCAGGTAATCGGGGTAATCCAAGCTCAGCTTGAAGTCCAGTAGCATGGGATAGGGCACCACGCGTAGTTCATGGTCCTCGCTCCGGAATCCTTCGGCCGTGAAGTGGAAGCGGACATCCTTCTGCACGTTGCGGAAGCGGTGAACGAACTGGCGTGCATTCTTCTTCACCAGCGGAATGCGCTGGCCGGCAACTTCCAGTTCCACTTGTTGCGGCACCACATCGCCGGTCAATTCCACCACGATCTCAATGTCCTGCTGTTCCGGCACGGTAA
>CAJDVJ010000073.1_pt1 | contig 12028 bp, 10 predicted proteins | sample 7391371 | NCBI WGS metagenome assembly CAJDVJ01 (sample SAMEA7055699, study PRJEB34461) | soil metagenome | biome: terrestrial ecosystem; feature: Peninsula; material: soil | place: Antarctica | collected 2016 | reverse complement strand
ATTGCGGACAGGTCGATGGTGAAGCCCTCCACGAAGGGGTTCGGAAAGCTCGGTACGCTGAACGACCATTTGTGGTCCGTCACGGAGACTGAACTGCCATCCATGCTGTAGAGGTCGCTGAAAGTGCCCATGTACAAGCGCTGACCGCTCACGTGGAATTGTTCTTGTGAGACCACATCGATGGCCGCCAGACCATCGTTGAAGGTGGTATAGCTGGCACCGTTGTCCATGGAGACGTAGCAGCCGTTGTTCGTGCCGGAAATGCTCATGATGCGGTTGTCGAAGGCAATGAGCTCTCCCTTGGTCGGGTTGGCCGGAGCTCCCGTGGCATTGATCCAAGTGGCACCGTCGTTGTCCGAGTATCGATACCCGAAGGATGAAATGATGATGAGTCTTCCGTTCACCACCTCCACGGCGTAGATGCTGAAGTTGGATCCTGTGAGCAATGCCCATTGTTGCCCATTGTCCGTGGACTTGTAGAGACCGACACCAGTGGCGGCGTAGAGCGCGCTACCAGAGGAGGCCATGTGGTACACCGTGGCGTTACTTCCAAGACCGGAATGGCCGATCAGCCAAGTATTGCCGTTGTCCACCGTGCGGTGCATGCCGCCGCCATTGGCGATGGTGCCGGTGAAGACAGCGAAGGTGGTATTGCCGAACTGGAAGAACTTGTTCGCGTACACTGTGTTCGTGGCGGTGAGCGTGCCGTAACGCCGGTGTGGGTCCCCGCGAACAGGTGCGTGGCATTGTGCCCCACCGAACGCACGAAATAGCTCGCATTGGTCAGTGGAAGTCCGCTGTTGCTGGCGGTCCAGCTGTTCCCTCCATCCGCGCTGCTGAACACTCCGTTCGGATAGCTCACCATGTGGGTCCTGGACCCTTGGGTGGTGATACTACGGATCGAACCATGCCCAGAACCGTTCGCTTGCCACTGAGCGGATGTGACGAGAGCCGAGCAGGAGAATGCGACGGACAACGCGAGGTAAAGATGTTTCATGCAACGAAAATACACCATTGCCACGGGGTCTTTCCTCCGTGTTGATCGTTGTCAGCACATCATTTCTCCATAGCTTTATGTACAGGGAATAAGCATTTCCAAGCAGTGAAGGGGGGGCTTACCTTTGTGGAATGGCGCACAGGGCTACCGTCCGGTTCATCGCACATTGCTTTCTGGTAGTGTTCGTATGTGCGCTCGTGCCGAAGGACCTCTATCACGGTTGCGTACATGAGCATGAGCCTTCTACACAAGGAATGCATGGTGTCGATAGCGTTCAGGCTTCGGACACTTGCGGGCTTTGTGATGTGATCACTCCGGTACTGTTCGTAGCGAGCATTCCCGCTGTTGTTCCAGTAGCCCAGAAAGGTGCTAAGGCGAGGCCAGCTTCCAAGGAGTTCCCGGTCCACGATGCCTACAGCGATCGTGATGCGCGCGGACCTCCCGCGACCTTTCGCGTGACCTTGGCCTAAGGCCGACCCTCTTCAGGGCAACTTCCCTTTCTTTCCATTCCTTACTCCGCGCACATTCCATGTGCGATCCCGTATGGTATCTCTCAAGGTGCTGGTCCCAGCCCTTCTTGCTCTGGTATTGACCGCCTCTTCGGCATCTGCTCAACCGGCCGGATGTGATCTGGTACTCAGCGGAGCGGTCATTGATGATCACGACCGCACACCATTGTCCTATGCTGAGGTGTTCCTACCCGAGCTGATGCGTGGAGCTATCAGCGACGAGCAAGGCCGCTATCGGATAGAAGGACTTTGCGCAGGTACTTATGTGTTGAAGGTGGCTCATTTGGGCTGCGAGCCGGTGGTGCGGAAGATCGATCTGCAACGGGACCTGATCGTTGACTTTCGCTTGGAGCATCACGCCGAGGAACTTCGCGAGATGGAGATCATTCGGGACCGTCCCGATGAGAATGTCGGTTTCTCCACTGGCGAACTGCGCAAGGCAGATCTGGAGAAACGTTCCGGTACCGGTCTTGCGGAAATGATCGAGGGCATTCCGGGGGTCACCATACTGCGCACCGGGCCCACCATCGCAAAACCGATCATCCACGGGCTCTCGGGCAATCGCATTCTTACGCTGAACCAGGGTGTTCGGCAAGAGGACCAGCAATGGGGTACCGATCACGCGCCCAATCTCGACCCGTTCTCCACTGACGGCATCACCGTGGTGAAAGGCGCCGCAGCCGTTCAATATGGAGCTGACGCGATGGGTGGTGTGGTGATCACCGAACCAGTGCGGCTACCCCGCGAAAGTGGTATAGCGGGTGAGGTGCGTGCCATCGGACTCTGGAACGGTAGAGGCGGAGGACCGGCCGGCATGCTCCACGGTGCCGTGCACAAGGTGAAGGGACTCGGCTGGCGGGTGCAGGGATCATCCCGTCAACTGGGAGATTCCGAAGCGCCGGACTATGTGCTGAGCAACACGGGTATGCGCGAATCGGCGGCATCCGGTTCAGTGGGAATTACAAGGCACTGGGGAAGCGCTTCGGTATACTACAGTTGGTTCGGCCGCGAAATGGGCGTGTTGCGTGCCGCGCACATCGGTAACCTCACGGACCTTGACAATGCCATTGCCAGCGGCCGACCTTGGTTCACCGCACCATTCGGATACGCCATCGATCCGCCGCGACAAGCGATGCAGCACCACCTCCTCAAGACCGAGCTCGCCTACCGCCTAAGCGAACGCGACCAACTGGTGATCACCTATGCCTACCAGAACGATGATCGCCAGGAATACGACCTGCGCCGAGGTGGACGCAGCAACATCCCCAGCTTGGACCTGTTCCTGGATACCCATACCGGCGATGCCGTGGTGAAACACTGGATCGGTCCGAAACTGCACGGAAAGGTAGGCTTGAACGGCATGCTCCAAGAGAACACGAACATGCCCGGCACAGGTATCAAGCCCTTGATCCCGGACTATACCAAGAGGACCGCGGGCCTTTTCATCTTGGAGCACTATCCGCTGAACGATGAGCTGGAGCTGGAGTTCGGCGGAAGGCTGGAGGGCACAGAGCTTGCTATCCGGCGTTTTAATTCGGCCAATGAGTACACTACGCCGCAACATCGCTTCGTGAACAGCGCCATCAGTTTCGGAGCGAACTGGAGCATTACGGACAGCATACAGGTCCGCACCAACATCAGCTCTGCTTTCCGACCACCACATGTGAGCGAACTGTACAGTCAAGGACTACACCACGGTTCGGCAGCGATAGAAGAAGGCGATGAACAGCTCGGTAGCGAACGATCACTCAAGGCCACCATCGACCTACAGGGAAGCTGGTTCAAAGGAAAACTGACCACCGATATCACGCTCTTCGCGGACCGCATCTCGGACTTTATCTACCTCAGCCCTGCAGGCTATCGCCTCACCATTCGCGGAGCATTCCCGGTGTTCAGTTATGTCGCAACCGATGTGTTCATGCACGGTATGGACGCATCGTTACGCTATCGGATCGCCGGACCTTGGTCGTTGCGGTCGCAGCTAAGTGTGGTTCGAGCACGCAATATCGTTGCTGATGAATGGCTATTCCTTACACCCAGCGACCGTCTGCGCAACAGTCTCGTTTGGAATGCTCGATCGGCCGGGAAGTGGAAGGACCCGGAACTGTCGGTCTCCAGCAGTGTGGTCTTCGAACAAACACGTTTCCCGGTAGGGCTCGACTTTATCGATCCGCCACCTGCTTACCACCTGCTCGCTTTTTCCATAAGTGTGGAGCGACCTATGGGGCGCAACGCACTGCGTATGGGATTGAACGGTGAGAACCTTCTGAATGCCAACTATCGCGACTACTTGGATCGCTTCCGCTACTTCGCAGATGCGCGCGGAATGGACCTGAGCCTGTGGTTGCGATATAGTTTTGGACAAGTACGATAAGATCCGTTCCGATACCAGACCAGCTATTCGGGCCGTTCCTGAATGGTGCCTTTTCAACAACTCTTCAACAACACCGACCAGTTATGATGTACTCCATGCTCAAGCGATCGCTGCTCTTTTCCGTGCTCCTCGTGGCCTTGGCAGGCTGCAAGAAAGATGAGGATCCCGGCCCTACGCCACCACAGGTCAACGAATCAGAATTGATCACCACGGTGATCCTCAAGTTCACGGACCCAGAGCTCAATGAGAGCTTCGAACTGCGCTGGCGCGACCTCGATGGTGATGGCGGAAACGCTCCGGTGATCACTACTGTGCCACTGCCAGCTGGCCGAGCTTTCAACCTCAGCGTTAGATTGTTGGACGAAAGTGTTTCTCCCTCAGTGGAACTTACCGGCGAGATACAGGCCGAAGCCAACGAGCATCAGTTCTTCTTCGCGGTTGCCAACGCCAACCTGAACATCAGCTATGCGGATCAAGATGCCAATGACAAGCCGATCGGCTTGCTGAACCTCGCGATCTCAGGTGCGGCCAGCACGGGCACAGTGAAAGTCACACTGCGTCACGATCCGGACAAGTCTGCTACCGGCGTGAGTGATGGTGATATCACCAACGCGGGCGGCGATACCGACATCGAAGTGGTCTTCCCGCTGGTGCTGGAGTGATCCGCCAAATGGTTTCGTAGCGGCTTCTTCGATCTCTGTGCTGTCTGTGGCGTAGCGTTACCTTATTGATCCGGAAGCATTCAGTGGTTCGAAACCCTTCGGACCAATGAACATAGCCTTAGCCCTCAGCCTCTTTTTCATGCCACTTGCACTGGCATGCCAGTCCACCATATCCAAGGATATTCAGCTTGCTGTTCCAGAAGCAGAAAGAGTGGCCAGCATTGTTCCGCTCCAGCGTTTGCTCGATAGCTTGTCCATTCCTGCGGACAGCGTCCGCTTCAAGGTGGTGAAGTCGGAGCGCAGCTTCGCCGTACTGGCCATGGGCAAGGTGCTCAAGGTCTATCCCTGCGTGCTGGGCGAAGTGCCTCGTGGCGATAAGCAGATGCAAGGCGATCGCCGGACCCCCGAAGGCATTTTTACCTTCAGGGACAAGTATCCGCACAGGACCTGGCACAAATTCGTCTGGGTGGACTATCCGAATGCAGAAAGCCGACGGCGCTTCAACGAGCGCAAGCGGAGCGGGGCGATCCCTGCCAATGCGGCCATTGGTGGAGAGATCGGTATCCATGGTGTTCCCGAGGGTATGGACCACTGGATCGCCGAGGCAAAGGACTGGACCTTGGGCTGCATCGCATTACGCAATGCTGACCTTGACGAGATCTACCCCACGATCAAGCCAAGGGTAACGATCCTGGAAGTGCTTCCTTAGTGGGAGGTAGCTTCAGGGCTTCCCGATCAGGCTCAAGCTCGATGGACCGAGCTGGTCGCGAGCTTTCCGCCATCACTCACTTGTCGAAACGGTTCGGGAAGTGCTGCTTCAAGGCTATTACGCCTTCGTTCACTTTTCCTTCCTGTTCCAGTTTGAAGGCTTCCAACTTCTTGGCCAATGCAGCATCGCTAGTGGCCATGATCTGCACGGCCAGAAGGCCCGCATTGCGCGAACCGTTCACGGCTACCGTAGCAACGGGCACGCCCGAAGGCATTTGCACAATGGACAGGAGTGAGTCCCAACCGTCGATGGAATTGCGGCTCTTCACAGGAACGCCGATAACCGGTAGTATGGTCAGCGAAGCCACCATGCCGGGCAGGTGTGCGGCACCGCCAGCTCCAGCAATGATCACCTTCACGCCACGCGCTGCTGCGCCTTTGGCATAGTCGAACATGCGCTCCGGTGTGCGGTGTGCGCTTACCACGGTAAGCTCGTACTCCACACCGAACTCTGTCATTGTATCCACTGCCTCGCGCATCACTTCCAGATCGCTGCGGCTGCCCATGATGATGCCTACCATGCTCGTTGTTCTTTAGTTGTTCGTTGAAGGGATCACCTTGCAGTGCTTCCTGGTCTCGGTGATCGCAATATCCAATATGGCGTGGTCGGCTGCCGTAACGGTCACATGGCCCATTTTCCGCCCGCTGCGCGTCTCTGCTTTGCCATAAAGGTGGATGAAGGTGCCGGGCAGTTGCAGGATCTCCTGGGCGCCTTCCATCACTGGTGCACCGCTTCCACCTTCGCCCACCAGGTTGATCATGGCGGCTGGCATCCGCGTGTGCGCGTCGCCCAAGGGCCAACCCATGTAAACACGCAGAAGCTGATCGAACTGACTGCTCGCGCATGCTTCGATGGTGTGGTGCCCGCTATTGTGCGCGCGGGGTGCGGTCTCGTTCACCAGCAAGCTGCCTTCGGGAGTCAGGAAGAGCTCCACGGCATAGAGTCCCGGCGCTGCGAAAGCCTTGGCCACCCTCAATGCCAGTTCCTGTGCCTCTTTCGCGAGTTTGTCATCGATGCGGGCCGGCGATCTAAGGTGATCCACCAAGTTGTAGCGCGGATCGAACACCATTTCCACGGGATCGTATACCACGTGTTCGCCGCTTGCGGAAATGACCACCAATACGGCCAATTCCAAGGCGATGGAGGCGCGCTGTTCCAGTACGGAAGGCCCGGTGAATGCGGCCGCTGCATCCTCAATGGAATTGATAGGCATCACGCCCTTTCCGTCGTAGCCGCCTGTGCGGGCTTTCAGGAATGCGGGAAGCAATGACGCATGGTCTTTGATCTCTTCCGGCCCTTTCAGCAACACGAACGGGGTGGAAGGAATGCCATGCTCGGCATAGAACTGCTTCTGAAGGCCTTTGTCCTGGATGGTGCGCAGAACCCGTGGATCGGGAACTACGGTCTTACCCGCCTGCTTCAGTGCTTCAAGAGCTTCCACCGATACATGCTCGATCTCTATGCCCACCACATCGGCATCGGCAGCGAAAGCCAGCACGGTGGCAGCATCGTTGAAGTCGCCTTGTACGGAACGGTGTGCAATTCGTGCGCAGGGCGCATTGGCATCGGGGTCCAGAACATGCACTTGGGCATCGTACCGCAAGGAGTTCTCTATGAACATACGCCCGAGCTGCCCACCTCCGAGCAGCGCGATCACTGGTGTTTTCGCCATGGGCGGCAAAGATAGCCGCCGCGTGGGAGGACTACCGCCTGCGTCGCGACTTGTTGGCCACGGACATCTGTGTCAGTCTATAGCCCACAGTAAGGCTCACAGCCCGGTTCTTGGGAAAGAGGACCTGATCGTTGCTCAGCACAGGGGTCATGCCGTAGATGTAGCGAGCGGTGAAGTCCAGCCCTCTGCTCAGGTCGGCACCGAGTCCACCGATAAGGCCGTAGTCCATGCGGTTGAGGCGGTCGGTGAAATCGCGGTGGTCCTCTCCATCTACCCGTTGTGCTTGTATCAGTCGGGAGGCTTGCATGCCGGCATGGACGTTCATAGTGTTGGAGAAATAGAGCTTGAAGCTCACCGGTATCTGCAGGTAGATGCTGCGGATGGAATAGCGGTCGTCATCGGGCTCTATGAAGCCTGAACCCATGGCGGCTATAAGGATCTCCGGTTGGATCTCCATCTTCGGGCCCACGCCCCAAGGCAGGTAAACGCCACCGGTAAGACCGGGCGTCCAAGTGGTGCGCAGCAATTCGGTAGGAGTGCGACTTGCCAGCGGACCGCCCTTCAATCCAATACCGGCTTTTTGGGCGAAGGTTCCGCTTGAACACAGTGGTGCAGATGCGGAGAGAGAGAGCCATGGTGAATGTTGCTGGTTGCTTGCCTGTACGGCAAGTGGAACCAACAGGTTTCACCATCGCGCAGCCTTTGGACGAAGGCGCGGACCATGTCGACGAATAGTGCGTTGATCAGCGCATTCCACCCATCACTTCGAAGCGCAACATCCGCATCCGATCCTGTTGAGTAAGGCGTATCACATACTGGCCAGCGGCGAGGTGGCCCACCGGAATGCTTACCACTTTGCTGTTGAGGACCTCCATGCCCACGGAGCGACCTTGTAGGTCGAAAATCTCAGCGGTGGCGGGGCCTTCCAACTCGCGCTCAATGGTCATAATGTCCAGTGCGGGGTTCGGATAAAGAGCAACACCAAGCTCCTCCGGATCATCCATGCCGGTGTTCAGCTGGACCACCACGGAGTAGTCCTCGGTCTCGCCGTAGGCATAGCTGTAGCACGGATCCAGGGGACTGGGTTCACCGGTATTGACGAACACACCACGCACACGCAAGCGTGTGGGTCCTGGGTCAGCAGAATTCGGAACAGTGAAGTTGATGTTCTGTGTCTGGCCTGCAGTGCTCGAAGTGAACTCGCCGAGTTTCTCGTTCGCCGAGAAGACATTGTCCCGGTTGTAGTCGATCCATGCTGCGTAGCGGTCGGGTGAATACGTGCCGCCTTGGATCGAGATCGTTTGTGCGCTACCTCTTACAAGACCGGTACTCCAAGTAGCGGTGAGGTTGGAATATGTGGGTGCACTGGTGCCACCGCTATTGGTATTGTTGATACTTCCCAAGCTTACTCCGTTGATGTAGTCGCCATCGGCTGTTCCATTAACGGATGTAGGGATGCAGAAGCTGGATGACGGCGCCGTGATCACAATGCCGTAATCCTCCGTTTCGCCATAGCCATAGTTGAAGCAAGGGTCCAAAGGGCTGGGCTCGCCGCTGTTCACGAAAACTCCGCGCACCCGCAGCCGCGTGTTGCCAACGTTGGCGTTGGCGGGTACGGTGAAGCTGAAGCTCTGCGATTGGCCGGCAGCGTTGGTGGTGAATTCACCGAGTTTTTCCGAAGTGCTGAAACTGTTGTTCTGGTCGTAGTCGATCCATGCGGCGTAGCGGTCCGGTGAATAGCTGCCACCTTGTATGGTGATCGTATGGGTGCTTCCCTGCAACAGGCTGGTGCTAAAGCCGCTGGAGAAATTGGTGTAAGTGGGCTGCGTGGTGCCACCGCTGTTGGTGTTGCTGATGGTGCCCAATTGCACGCTGTTCACATAGTCGCCATCGGCAGGCCCAGTGGCCGAGGTGGGAATGCAATAGCTGGTGGTGCTTCCGGAGCAAGCGTTGTTGTTGAGGAGTCCGCTGCGAGCACCGGTCAGGATCCCGCTCATGTAATTACCCTGCTGGTTGCTGAACATGGCCGAGCAGTTGGAGTAGTCCATGAAGTTCTCGTATTGCGTGAGCGTATTGCACTTCTGCAGGGTGGTATTGCTGCAGGAGTAGGTAGGTCCGTTGGTGTTGGGGGTATCGGTGAAACCATCATCGCTGGAGCAGCTGCCCGGGTCCTGTCCCCAGGTGTGCAACAGTCCGAAGTAGTGGCCGATCTCGTGGGTGGCGGTGCGCGAGCTCAGCTGCATGCCGTACTGGTAGTCTATCACCAGGCCGTCGATGTTGGAACCGACCATGCCGCCAGTGGGCAAGTAGGCGTAGCCCAAGGTCACAAAGCCACCTGTTGCGCCGCTGCTTATGTCGCAGACCCAGATGTTGAGGTAGCGCGAAGGGTCCCATGGCGACTTGCCTTGAGCAGCGGTCTTCATGGCATTCGTCTGGGTATCGGGGTTGAACCAGGTCACGTTGGTCTGGGTGCGTGTTACGCCGGTAGTGGCGTTCCCTTGGGGGTCCACTTGGGCCAGGCAGAACTCGAACCCAACGTTGCCAACGCTGCTCTGGAATGTGGCACGAACACTGTTCAAATTGCTGTTCGAGGCGGAGTAGTCCTGGTTCAGTTGGTTCATGACCGCGGTGATCGCGCTCTGCGGGATGTTCTCGGCGGTGGTGTTGTGGACCACGTGGAAAACCACAGGAACGGTCAGTGTGCCTCCTCGCGGTGCTTCCAATTGATCGGCCCGTGGCAGGGCTTGCACCAGATCGGTGGGTAGTCCCTGTTCGGCCAGATAGCGTTCGGTGATCTCGTGTGCCTTACAACGCTCGGTATGAACGTGCTGAGCGAAGGCGGTGGTGGCCGAAAGGGCGAACAGTAAGGAGAACAGGCGCGTGTACATGGTGCTAAAATAAGCTCCATGGCCTAACTACTGAGCGTGTCGCCAAGAATCAGTTCGCACGTAGGCTCTACGCGCTGAGTAGTTCGATCTGCTTCAAGGGCTGGGCATGGCCGAACACGCTATTTCCCGCTACCAGCACATCGGCGCCGGTGCTCACCAACTGCTGGTAGTTCTGTTCACCCACGCCGCCATCGATCTCGATCAGTGCCTTGGAGCCGGTGCGCTCCCGCAGTTCCTTCAGTGCGGTGATCCGCTGGTAGGTGCGCTCGATGAACTTCTGCCCGCCGAAGCCCGGGTTCACGCTCATCATGCACACCAGGTCCAGATCACCCAACACATCTTCCAAATGCGCGGTAGGGGTGTGTGGGTTGATGGCCACACCGGCCTTCATCCCTGCGGCTTTGATCGCTTGTATGCTGCGGTGCAAATGTGTGCAAGCCTCGTAGTGTACGGTCAGATTGTCCGCTCCTGCATCGCGGAAAGCTCCGATGTAGCGATCGGGGTCCACGATCATCAGGTGTACATCGAACACCTTCTTGGTCAAGGGACGTATGGCCTTGATCACCGGAAAGCCGAAGCTGATGTTGGGCACGAACACGCCGTCCATCACATCCAAGTGGAGCCAAGCTGCGGGACTTTCCTCCACCACGCGCACAGCGCTTTTCAGATCGGCGAAATCAGCGGAAAGGAGGGAAGGAGCGAGTATGTGTGCCATTGGCCGCAAAGGTAACCCAACGAAGAAAGGGCCGCAGTGATGCGACCCTTTCACTATTGGCTATCTGTAACGGGATCAGCCCAAGTACGACTGCAACACGCCGCTGCGGCTGGTGTGCTTCATCCGGCGGATGGCTTTCTCCTTGATCTGGCGAACGCGTTCACGGGCGCTCAGCGTACCCAATGAACGCTCGATCTCCTGTCGCAGGCTATCGGTCATCAGGGTATCCACAGGACTTGGAATATCCTCATTGTGCAGAAGGTCCATCATGGTGCCACTATCACCATCGTCGCGCAACGGGGCGTCCATACTGATGTGCCTGCTGGTATTGTTCAGGCTGGTCTTCACCTCTTCCAAGGTCATCTCCAGCACTTCCGCCAACTCATGTGCTGTGGGCGGACGCTCATGCTCCTGCTCCAAACGGGCGAATGCCTTGTTGATCTTATTGATCGAGCCGATCTTGTTCAGCGGAAGGCGCACGATACGCGCTTGTTCCGCCAAGCTCTGCAGGATCTGTTGTCGGATCCACCATACCGCGTAGCTGATGAACTTGAAACCGCGGGTCTCATCGAAACGGCTCGCGGCCTTGATCAGCCCGAGGTTACCCTCACTGATCAGGTCGGGAAGGCTAAGGCCCTGCCCTTGGTACTGCTTTGCTACCGAGACCACGAATCGCAGGTTGGCCTTGGCCAATGCTTCAAGGGCATCGTTGTCCCCTTGTTTGATCTTTCGTGCCAACTCGACCTCTTCTGCCGCAGTGATCAGTCGCACACGACCGATCTCCTGTAGATACTTGTCCAGGGAAGCTGTATCCCTGTTCGTCACCTGCTTGGTGATCTTCAACTGCCTCATCCTTGCCATATGCACGTTTTGTATTTGCGAAGAGTGATGGCTTGAACGCGGCGCTACTGCTGAAGGTTACCGCAAAGGGCATGAATGACGAAAGCCGCCCTTTCGGACGGCTTTCGCTCAGTTCGTATACAATGGGTCAGTTCTGATCGTGACCACTGTTGTTGTCGTCACGGCGTGGGCGATCATCCCTACGGGGACGGTCATCCCTGCGAGGGCGTTCGCTACGCTCACGACGCTCGCCACCTTCCATGGCCGGCTCGCGGTCCACGAAGCCTTCCGGCTTTGGAAGAAGCACCTTGCGGCTCAGCTTCAGCTTTCCGCTGCGTGGGTCTTTCCCAGTGACCTGGAATTCGATCACGTCGCCTTCCTTCAGCACTTCCTCCACACGCTCGATGCGGCGCCATTCCAGCTCGCTCACGTGCAAGAGTCCGTCCACTCCGGGCATCACTTCCACGAAGGCACCGTATGGCATGATGGTCTTCACTTTGCCCTTGTAGGTAGCACCTACTTCGGCCTGTGGTGGGTTGGCAATGGCGTTCACACGGGCGAGGGCAGCATCGATGCTCGCCTTGTTCTCGCTCATGATCTCC
>CAJDVJ010000169.1_pt1 | contig 12056 bp, 12 predicted proteins | sample 7391371 | NCBI WGS metagenome assembly CAJDVJ01 (sample SAMEA7055699, study PRJEB34461) | soil metagenome | biome: terrestrial ecosystem; feature: Peninsula; material: soil | place: Antarctica | collected 2016 | reverse complement strand
CAAAGCGTTCATCACCGGACCATAGGCGCCCAGTAGAAGCAGGATGAACGAGCCGCTGATGCCGGGCAGGATCATCGCGCAGATGGCGATGGCACCGGCAACGAAGTAGAACCAAAGGCTTGTGGAACCGGAGCCGGCATTCATGACACCAACGGCCACAGCGGCCACAGTACCTAATACCATTCCGATGAAAGGCCCTAATGACCAAGCGCGCACCAAGCGGCCGCAAAGCCATACGCTGGCAGCCACAAGACCGAAGAAGAAGCTCCAGAGCAACACGGCCTCATGTTCCATTGCCCAGGTGATGGGCCGTACGAGCAAAAGGATGCTGGTAGCGATACCCGCGAGCAGCGTGGCGAGGAAGTTCCCGTTCACCTGCTTCCATGCTGCGGCGATGCCTCCTTGGCGCAAGGCCACAAAGGTGTCCGAACCCAGCGCACGGATGGAATCCAGCAACTCCTCGTAGATGCCGGAGATGAATGCGATGGTACCGCCCGAAACACCAGGCACGGTATCGGCAGCACCCATGGCCATGCCCTTCAAGAATAGCTTGATGCGTTCGGTGATCGTCATGTCTGGATGCGGGAACGGTCAGTCGCAGAAGATGTTGTTGTCCACGTCCGCCGAGAAGGAAAGGATGCCACCGCTAAGGTTGTATAGGTTATCGAAGCCGTACCTGCTGCACAGGGCCTGCACCACGGCCGCGGCGCGGTTGCCACTGCGGCAATGGATGATCACAGGACAATCGTGTCGAAGTTCGCTGCGTCGTTCCACGATCTGGGCCATGGGGATCAAGGTGCCACCCATGTTGCACAACTCGGCCTCATAAGGTTCACGAATGTCTATGAGCTGATGCTCCACGCCACCGTCGCGCATGGCCTGCAGCTCGATGGTCGTGATCTCTTTGATGCTTAACATAGGAAGGGAACGAGGGACTTCCTCGAAAGTCTCAGACCTTTGCAGGTTCCAGGTGGGGTACTTGTCTGAGCTTTTCGGCCATCTCTTCCGGCAGATACTGGAAGAAAGTGTCTCCGCGCAGGCCCAAACGCAAGGTCTCCAACGGGATCACTTCCTCCGGACCGATATTCCCCAGGTTCACATTGGCGCCAACGAGCTTGATGAACCAGACCTGTTGCGATTTCTGTGGTGCTTCCCAAAGGATGCTCGATGGTGGAACTTTAGCCAAGATGCGGTTGACCAAGGCGGTGTGCGCATGGCCACTGGGACGGTAGATCCCCACATTTCCGCTTTCGCGGGCTTCGGCGATCACTTTCCAGCTGCCTGCCTCGAGTTCGGTGTTCATCATGCGCACCCACTTCGCAGGGCTGATGAGAATGCCGGCTTCCTTGGAACCCACTTCGCTGAGCACCGTGAAGTGCTTCGCCAGAGTGGTGATATACGAGCACTTCTCCTTGGTCGTCATGGTGATCGACCCGTCGGAGACCTCACAGGTATCAAGCCCGAGCTTGTCCATCAGCTTGCGGTAGTCCTTGAAGGCACCGCGAGCCACGAAGGCTTCGAACAAGGTGCCGCCCAGGTAGACACGCATACCGGCCTTCTGGTAGAGTTTGATCTTGTCCTTCAGGTTCGGGGTAACGAAAGAGGTTCCAAAACCGAGCTTGATGATGTCGGTAAGATGACCGCTCACTTCGAGCATGTCTTCCGCCTGCCGCATGGACAGCCCTTTGTCCATCACCATTGTAAGCCCATCCTCCCGTGGCTTGGTAGTACGGGTAGGAATGTGCGATAGCGTGTAGTTCATTTCTTCTTATAGAGGTCCAGCACGTGGATAACCTGTGGCATCGTAGCTGCCAAAGGGTAATGCTCAAGGAGTTGGGTATGTCCCGAATGGTCGGCCATCAGGGCCTCTTCCAGTTCCAGCAATCCTTGTTGTAGAAGGCCTTCCTGCAGCAAGTAGCTCACCATACGATAACGGTACCGACTGTTCAGCTTGTGCACCATTTCGCCTTCGCGAAGCTTGCGCAACGCGGCATTGGGGCCTTTCAGGCGAAGGAGCAGATCACTGTGGTCCAACCAGCCATCGAGGCTTTCGGGCTCGAGCACATTGAGCTTTGTGAAGGCCGCAATGGCCTGATCGTAACGTTCGGCGCGGGCCAGTGAGGTAGCGTAGAAGAACCAAGCATCGCCAAGTTCCGGAGCCATCCGTGTCGCAACCTCCAGGTCCTTGATGGCTTCGGGGATGCGGTCCTGCATGTCCTTCACCACACCACGACCTATCCAGGCGTCCACCCAGTTCGGGTCCAGCGCGATGGACTGATCGTAGTGGATCAGCGCCTTCTCGTACTGCTCCATCTTCTCGTAGCACTCGCCGATGTAGCTAAAGGTGATGGCCTGTGGACCGTCGTGTTCGATGGTGTCCTGGTAGGTATCGATGGCGCCCTCGTAGTCGGCTTTCAGAAGCTGATTGCGGGCTTTGCTGAAGGAGGCCGAAGTGAATCGCTCCTCGATCGCCAAGCAATAGTCCAGCGCCTCGATGCTCTCTTCCAAGCGGTCCAACCGTGCCAGTGAATTGCCCAGGTTGTACCACGCCACGAAGGCATACGGGTGTTCGTTGGTGAACTCGCGGAAGAATGCGACGGATGCCAAGTGTGCATCCTGCAGATCATAGCAGTAGGCCAGCTCGTACATCGCTGCCTCGTTCTCCGGATTCATCTCCAGAGCACGCTTCAGGCAATCGATAGCGCTGTCGAACTGCTCGAGGTTCTCGTACTCGAAAGCAAGGTCGAGGAGAATATCGTCCAGCCCTTCTTCGGCCAGTTCCAATGCGCGCTTGTAATGGTCCACGGCCTTGCGGTAGTTGCGCAGTTGGCTGTAGATGCCTGCTTTGTTGAGGTACACATCCTCGTTCAGCGGTTCCATGCGGCCGATGGTATCCAGCACTGTGAGGGCACGGTTCAGTTTGCCCATGCTCATCATCAGCTGGGCTTCACAGAAAAGCAGGTCCAAAGAACCGGGATGCTGCTGATAGGCGTAGTCCAGCACCTGCTTCGCCTGCTTCAGCTCGCTTCGTTCCAAGTAGTGCTCCACGATCATCTCGAACTCCTCCACATCGAAGAAGTAACGATCGTTCCGATGGAGCATCGCCTCGTAGCGCTCAACACAGTCGAACTGGTCGTCGCGCTCGGGAAGTGATTGTTGTCCTTCGTTCATGCAATCGCGCGCAGCCACAAGTGCTGCATAAGAGCAAAGTTAGAGAGATCCGCCCCAAGCCGACCCTGACGACTGTTGGTTATGAACACTTTCGAGTGCGCCCCGGCGCTGTGCGGCGCACCTTCGGGCAGGCTCTTAGCCCCTGATCAACAGGCGATCGTGCATGCAAGTGGCTGAAATGCTCCCCCTACTTTTCAACCACCGGTAGTTTTGTGGTCCGCTTGCCCTTGTGGCAGGTTCAACCCAATACCAGCTCAGCATGACGCTTATTCGCTCCATTTCCGGGATCCGTGGCACCATCGGTGGTGCTCCTGGCGACGGTCTCAGCCCCCTCGATGTGGTACGCTATACCGCCGCTTACGGCACCTTGATCATGCAAGGGTCCAAGGCGAAAAAGCCACGGATCGTGCTCGGTCGCGATGCCCGACTGAGCGGCGCCATGGTGCGCGACCTGGTGGTGGGTACGCTAACCGGCCTCGGTTTTGATGTGATCGATCTGGGACTGGCCAGCACACCTACCGTGGAAATGGCGGTGCCCGGTGAGAACGCCGATGGAGGCATCATCCTCACCGCGAGCCATAACCCCAAACAGTGGAACGCACTGAAGCTGCTGAACGGCGATGGTGAGTTCATCAATGCCGAACAAGGAGCGGAAGTGCTACGATTGGCCGAGGCCGATGCCTTCGTGTTCGCCGAAGTGGACCAACTGGGCAGTGTTACCCTCAATGACGACTGGACCACGCGTCATATCGCAGCTGTACTGGCACTCGACCTCGTGGACGTGCCTGCCATACGTGCCGCAAAGCTGCGTGTGGTGCTCGATGCCGTGAATTCCGTTGGCGGTGTCTGCGTACCACAATTGTTGAACGAACTGGGCGTGGAAACGGTTCTCCTTCACTGCGAGCCCACCGGTCATTTCGCGCACAACCCCGAGCCACTGCCACAGCACCTTACGGACCTCAGGGAGGCCGTGGTGAAGCACAAAGCTCATCTGGGCATAGCTGTCGATCCAGATGTGGACCGCTTGGCAATGATCTGTGAGGACGGAAGTCCGTTCGGAGAGGAATATACCTTGGTGGCCTGCGCGGACCATGTGCTTAGCATGCGACCCGGAGATACGGTGAGCAACCTGAGCAGTACGCGTGCGCTGGATGATATCGCAGCCAAGCACGGACGAAAGCGCCACGCGAGCGCAGTGGGAGAGGTGAACGTGGTGACCACCATGAAAGCCGTGAACGCGCCCATTGGAGGCGAAGGCAACGGTGGCGTGATCCTGAGCGAACTGCATTACGGACGCGACGCCATCGCTGGCATTGCGCTCTTCCTCACGCTCTTGGTGAAGAGCGGCAAGACCTGTCTGGAACTGCGCCGCAGCTATCCCGATTACTTCATCAGCAAGAACAAGATCGATCTGGAACCGGGCCTCGATGTGCAGGCCGTGGTGGACGCGATGCAGAAGCGTCACGCCAGCTCACCGCACAGCACTGTGGATGGTCTTCGGATCGAGTTCGGCAACACGTGGGTACACCTGCGCCGCAGCAATACCGAGCCCATAATCCGGGTCTATGCCGAAGCACCTTCGATGGCTGAGGCCGATGCACTGGCGCAGCGCATTCTTGCGGAACTGGCCGAAGTGGCAGCGGAGACCGCTAGGGTATAGGTGCCATGCACAGGCATTGTGAGCGTCTCTGCCAGTGTCCGCGAAGGGCGCATGAGCCACCGTGCCGCCCTCCATCTTCAGCGGACCATTACCGCCATGGATGCGCATACCCTTGATATGCTGGATCTGGAGGAACAGGACTTTCCGATCTTCCACGAGCGTTTGAAATTCATGAAAGAGCCAGCGCATGAGGTCACCGCTTTCGCGAACCGCATCCGCAAAGCCGATGGCGTGATCATCGTTACGCCCGAATACAACGGAAGCTTTCCAGCAAGCCTGAAGAACGTGATCGACCTGCTGACCGAGGATTGGCGCAAGAAGCCGATCGGACTTTGTACCGTTTCTTCCGGAGGATTCGGCGGTTCGCAGTGCTTGATGTCCCTGCTCTGCACGCTTTGGAAGATCAAGGCATGGGTGGTGCCGAGTCCATTGCAAGTGCCCACGATCAAGGAGAACTTCCAAGAGGATGGCACCCCGAACGATCAGGAGGCATGGGACAGACGCACCAAGGTCTTCCTCGGCGATCTGCAATGGGCCATGGACGCCACCAAGTGCATGGAGGCCTGATATACTCGCTTAGCTATAAGACGTATGCGTGTAGGTGGCTACATCTTTTTCCATCATTGCTGACGAAATTTAATAGCACACACGTTAAGAACCTACAATAAAGCATATGTGCTATAGCTGTTGCTGGCTGCTATTCCCGACTCATCTAGTCTTCGATCAGCACAAATTCAAGTTTTCGTCTTAAGTCCGTCTTTGTGTTTATGTAAATAGGGGCGAACGTAATCGGCTTACCATTTATCCTTACATATTCCTCCGTCACTTTCTCTGAGAACCAGTTATACCCGGTCATAAAGAATACATCTACGATCGAGTCCTTAGTTGTAAAATATGTAAAGTTCATCGGGCTGCTTAGTCCTTGATAATAGCCAACTGTATCATTTTGATTTTTTACAATACACCAGAGCTCAATCGGCCTGTCCATCTCTGTGTCATTATTTTTAAGTCCTATGGTGTCAATCCAAGTAAGGGAGTAGGAACTATCGTCTTCTGGAATTAACTCCAACGTTACTTTCATTTTTATTTTGTCATTTGTCGTCTGATTACGATCATCGCAACTGAACAACGTAGTCAAAAGAAATAGTCCAAGTAAAAGTTTCTTCATTTTTTTTGGCAGTCACATTTCTTTAGGGCATAGTAGCCAACTTCCAGCTAACCTCAGTAATAACTTGCCCGCAAAACTGCTCATTCCGCGATGATCTTCACCATTTTCTGGAAGAACATCGTGTTGGGTATGGTCACCACTTCGCCTGCCGGAGTGTGCAGCGAGGTAAAGAACATGACGATGTCCACGACCTTTCCAGTAAGGTCGATCTCCTTGTCCTGAATGATGATGGTATCGCCGATCCGGGCTGGGTGGCTGGTGAAAAGCAGAACACTGGCCGTGACGTTGGACAGCACGCTCCATTGCGCGAAGAGGGCGATCCCCACCACGGCAATGAACGAGGAGAGGTATAGTACCAGCTGCCTTTGATCGACACCCCAGATGAACAACAGCACCACCAACGCCACGCAGAACACCAGGATCTTGATGATCTTCTTGGTGAAAGCGACGCGCTCCTTCTGGAAATTGTACTTCACCGCCACACGTGCCACGGATGAATTGCTCGCCAGAATGATCACCACGGCGAGAATGCCGACCGCGAGTGATTCCAGAAGCTGTAGTTCAAGGGTTCCCATGTTTCGTATTGCTCAGATCGATAAGGTATCCGAACGAAAAAAGGCTCCCCGTTACGAGAAGCCTTTTCCCTGGATCCCGCTTCCTTAAACGGCGGCCACTGTGTCGCTCTTGTAGGCTCCGGACACCATCTTCTCCTTCATCTTCCTGAAGCAATCGATGGTGTAGTTCACGTCTTCCATGCTGTGCGCTGCGGTAGGGATCAGGCGGAGCAGGATCTCCCCTTTTGGGATCACCGGGTACACCACGATACTGCAGAACACACCCATGTTCTCGCGCAGGTCCACAATGGCGTTGGTAGCCTCTGGGATACCGCCGTGCAGGTATACTGGGGTTACACAGCTGTTCGTTTTGCCCAGGTCGAAACCGGCATCGCGCAAGCCGCTCTGCAATGCGTTGGTCACTTCCCAGAGTTTGTTGCAGAACTCGGGCTGGGTGCGCATCATCTCCAAACGCTTGATGGCACCGATCACGATGGGCATGGGCAGGCTCTTGGCAAATACCTGGCTGCGCATGTTATAACGCAGGTACATTATCACATCCTCAGGACCGCTTACGAAGGCTCCGATCGTCGCCATGCCTTTCGCGAAGGTTCCGAAGTACACGTCGATATCGGCCTGCACACCTTGTGCATCGCCAGTGCCACGGCCATTCTCACCCAGCTGTCCGAAGCCATGGGCATCGTCAACGAAGAGCCTGAAGTTGTATTTCTTCTTGAATGAGATGATCTCTTTCAGCTTGCCTTGGTCGCCGGCCATGCCGAAGACGCCCTCGGTCATCACCATGATGCCACCGCCGGTGCGCTCGGTCACCTTGCGTGCGTGCTCCAGCTGCTTTTCAAGACTCTCCATGTCATTGTGCTTGAACACGAAGCGCTGTCCCATGTGCAGGCGGGCACCGTCCACCATGCAAGCATGGCTCTCGCTGTCATAGACCAGCACGTCGTGACGGGAGAGGAGCGACTCGATCGCGCTCATGCAACCCTGGTACCCGAAGTTCAGCAGGTAGCTGTCCTCCTTCTGCATGAAATCGCTCAGCTCGTCTTCCAACTGCTCGTGGTACTTGGTCTGGCCGCTCATCATGCGGGCACCCATGGGGTAGGCCATACCCCAGTCCTTAGCGGCTTGGGCGTCCACAGCGCGGACATCCGGGTGGTTGGCAAGGCCCAGGTAGTTGTTCAGGCTCCACACCAATACCTTCTTTCCGCGGAAGGTCATGTGGGGTCCGAGCTCGCCCTCCAATTTTGGAAAGGAGAAATAACCGTGGGTGTCCTTGGCTTGGCGACCCAGTGGTCCGAGGTCTTTGCGGATCTTATCGAAGATGTCGTTCATGCTAGAGTGGTATAGGGCCCGGCCTATGGCCAAGGCTTGGTATCGGTGGCTTTTCTTGGGTGGACCCCTCCGTAGAGAGGACCGGACCAGCGCCGCAAATGTACAAGGAGGGCGCTTGACCGCCTGACACGGGCCAAGCACCTTGTCCATAGTGGGCGGTGGAAAAGCCATAGCCTACGAACGCTATTGTCCGCTCGGGCCACCTTCGGAAGGGCTATCTTTGCGCCCCTTCCGGCCGAACAGGCCAGTTGTACCCGTATGCGCCAACTGCTCATCCTCCTCCTTTCCTCGGTGCTGCTGTTCTCCTGCAGTGACTTCAACAAGGCGCTCAAGAGTACCGATCTGGACTACAAGGCCGAAGTGGCCGAGAGGTACTATGCGGAAGAGAGCTACGATCGCGCCATCCCTTTGTTGGAGGAACTGATCGTACTCACCCGTGGATCGGCACGTAGCGAGCGGATGAACTACCTGCACGCCAAGGCACATTATGGCCTGAAGGACTACATCATGGCCGCTTACTATCTGGCGAATTTCACACGCACCTTCCCCAAGAGCGAATACGCCGAGGAGGCGGCTTTCCTGAGCGCCTACTGCCACTATAAGAACTCTCCGGCCTACGAACTGGACCAGGTGGACACGCGCAGTGCCATCGACCAGATGCAGGTGTTCCTGGTGCGCTACCCGAACACTACGTTGAAGGATAGCTGCAACACGCTCATCGACCGGATGCGCAGCAAGCTGGAGCTGAAGTCATTCGAAGGATCCCTTCAGTACTACCGCATGCAGCAGTACCAAGCTGCCGGTGTTGCCTTCCGCAATTTCAACAAGCAATGGCCCAATTCCCAGTACCGGGAACGTAGCATGTTGTACATCCTCCGCTCCGACCATCACCTGGCCGTGAACAGTGTGGAAACCAAGCGATTGGAGCGTCTTAACGAAGCGATCGGTTCATACCTTAATTTCGCGGACGCTTTCCCGAACAGCGAACGGCTTGCCGAGGCTGAGAAACTGCACCAAGAACTGATCACCGCGCGAACGCGGCATACTGAAGCAAAGAAGCCATGAGCACCAAAAATCAGCAACCTGCCAAGAGCACCATTACCCGTAATGTTGCCGACCTGGACAAGGAGACCGGCAACGTGTACGAGTCTGTTGCGATCCTCGGCAAGCGTGCCAACCAGATCAGCGTGCAGATCAAGGAGGAGCTTACCGAGAAGCTGAAGGAATTCGAAGTGAGCGGCGAGAACCTCGAGGAGGTGTACGAGAACCGTGAGCAGATCGAGATGAGCAAGCTGTACGAGCGTATGCCCAAGCCCGGTGCTATCGCCATCCAGGAGATGATCGACGGTAAGATCTATTCAGAGGCCGATGCAACGCGTCCTCAATAGCAAGGTGCTGCTCGGTGTTACGGGCAGCATCGCTGCTTATAAGACGGCCCATTTGGTGCGCGAACTCGTGCGTGCCGGTGCTGAGGTGCAGGTGGTGATGACGCCATCGGCGCACGATTTCGTTACACCGCTAACCTTGGCCACCCTCAGTGGTCACGATGTGCTCACGGACCTTTTCGTTCGCGATGGGAGCGGACGCTGGAACGACCATGTGCACCTTGCCCGTTGGGCGGATGTGTTCCTGATCGCACCGGCAAGTGCGAACACCTTGGGCAAGATGGCCCACGGACTCTGCGACAACCTGCTGCTGGCCTGCTATCTCAGTACGACCTGTCCGGTGTACGTGGCCCCGGCCATGGACCTGGAGATGTTCCGCGACAGCGGTACGCAGGGCAATCTGGAGAGCTTAACGAAGCGCGGTGTGCGCAGCATCGGCCCGGACAATGGTGCCTTGGCCAGTGGTCTCAGTGGCGCCGGGCGCATGAGCGAACCCGAGGCTATCGTGGAGCGATTGATCGACGACCTCGTCGGCCACAGCAAGCTGAACGGTCGGCGTGTGTTGATCACTGCTGGTGGAACGCAGGAACCGATCGATCCGGTGCGCTACATCGGCAACCGTTCTACCGGCCGAATGGGTATCGCCTTGGCGGAAGAGGCCGCTGCACGCGGCGCTCATGTGGAACTGGTGGCCGGAGCCATGGAGGTGAGCACCGCACGCGCTGGGATAACCCGTACCGATGTGGTCACCGCCGCCGAAATGGCCGAGGCCTGCAAGCGGATCACCAGCACCATGGACGTGGTGGTGATGTGCGCGGCCGTTGCTGATTACAGACCCAAGGATCCCGCAAAGGCCAAGATCAAGAAGAGCAGCGCGACCCTTGCCTTGGAACTGGAGCCCACCGAGGACATCCTCTCCTGGATAGGTGCCCACAAACCTGCCGGACAGCTGGTGGTGGGATTTGCGCTGGAGACCGATGATGGCCTTGCAAGCGCAAAGTCCAAATTGGAACGAAAGAATGCCGACCTGCTCGTACTGAACAGTCTTAAGGACCCCGGTGCCGGATTCGGATCGGACACCAATCGGGTCACACTTCTTGGCAAAGGCACGGATCCGAAGGAACTACCGTTGATGAGCAAGGCAGAAGTGGCGCGTGCTATCTTCGACCGCTTGGAAGAACTGATGCCATGATGTCCATATTCTGCGTGCTGCACCCATTCCGCAAGGCTCTTTTACTGCTGCTTCTGTGTACTACGTCCTGGGGCCTGCGTGCCCAAGAATTCAACGTGCAGGTAAGCGTGATCGCTCCGCGCGTATCCAACGCTGAACCCAGGGTGCTGAAATCCTTGGAGACCGCCATCCGCGAGTTCTATCAGAGCCGTCGTTTCACGAACTACAACTATGCACCGGGCGAACGCATCGAGCTGAACATTTTGCTCACGGTGAACGATATGCCCACCACGGACCGCTTCGAGTGCAACCTCCAGGTGATCTATGCGCGTCCCGTATTCGGAAGCGATTACAACACGCCCTTGCTGGATCTGGTGGATACCCAAGTTGGCTTCAACTTCCTGGAGAACACGCTGATCGAGTTCGCTCCGGAACGCTACATCAACAACCTTTCATCGGTTCTGGGTTTCTACGCATTCTTCGTGCTCGGCATGGATGGTGACAGTTTCTCCTCCTTGGGTGGCACCGAGTTCTACAACTTGGCCCAGCAGGTGGCGAGCAATTCGCAGAGCAGCAACGAGGCAGGCTGGAAACCGGGCGAGAGCGACCGTAACCGCTACTGGCTGGTGGACAACCAGATGCAGGCCGCGTTCCGTCCCTTCCGCGAAATGCTCTACACCTACCACCGCACCGGCATGGACGCCATGACGGAGGATGTGGCAGCAGCACGCAAGACCATTGCCGCCAGCATCGAGAAGCTCAAGAGCGTGCACCAGGCCAAGCCTGCGAGCTACAACCTGCAAGTGTTCTTCAACGCCAAGTACAACGAGCTCGTGGAGATCTACAAGCCCGCCGAGCCCGCTGAAAAGTCGAAGCTCTTCAACACCCTGCAGATCCTCGATCCCGGCCACATCAGCCAGTATCAGTTGATGATGCGCGGAACCTGAGCGGGTTTCCGGCAGTTCTTGTCCTTGGATCATTGGCCTGATTTCTGGAGTTCCGTTCAGGCTTGAGAACTCGTGTCCGATCTTTCCACATTGCCGTTGGTAAATGGCATGGCCGTAATGATCTTTGGGCCACCCTTCGCTATCCCACCAGCATGCTCTGCAACCTGCACATCCGCAACTACCTCCTGATCCAGGAGTTGGACCTCGATCTGCGGAAAGGGCTCACCATCATCACCGGTGAGACCGGCAGTGGCAAGAGCATCCTCATCGGTGCCCTCGGTCTCGCCATGGGCGAGCGTGCCGATCCTTCCACCATGCGCGACAGCGCCCAGCGCTGCATTGTGGAGTTGGAGGTGGACCTGCAGGCATTGGATATCGAGCCTCTCTTCACGGAACGTGGCTGGAGCTATGAAGTGCGTACGCTGTTGCGCCGTCAGTTGGATCCCGGTGGACGATCGAGAGCCTTTATCAACGACGTTCCCGTAAGATTGGAAGACCTCCGCGAGCTTGGTGCTGAGTTGATCCACATCCACAGCCAGCACCACACGCTGCTGCTGAACACACCACGTTTCCAACTCGGTCTGGTGGACCACTTCGCAACGCAGCAGGCGCAAGTAGCGTCCTATGGCGCGAAGTATGCGCTCTTGCGC
>CAJDVJ010000020.1_pt1 | contig 12246 bp, 11 predicted proteins | sample 7391371 | NCBI WGS metagenome assembly CAJDVJ01 (sample SAMEA7055699, study PRJEB34461) | soil metagenome | biome: terrestrial ecosystem; feature: Peninsula; material: soil | place: Antarctica | collected 2016 | reverse complement strand
CGCGATGGCGGCCTTCAGCAGCACCAGCGTAAACAATTGCCAAGCACCGGTAAAGAACGCCTTGGTGCTTGACCAACAGGAGGCATCCTGTTCGGACATGGGGATATCCAACAGTCCAGCCACGTAGTGCGAAACCTCCTCCACCGGACCCTGCAACACGGCGAACAGCCCGAAGAACAGGAATAGCCAGAGCAGTACGGGAGCCATGAATACCCAACCGAGTCCGTTCCGCATGGCGAAGCCGAATGCAGCGAAGTATCCGTGAACGCCGAGTTTGATGTCGCGTAGGAAGGACATGGGGGAGCGAATATCGTTGTTCGTTCGGCGCATTGCGTTGTTCGCTGCTCGTTGTTCGTGGTCTTGTGCAAGCCGATGGCTCAGCGCATTTATCGTTGCAAATCTCCGAGACACAAGCAGTTCGGAAATTCGCCGAACAACGATGGGCCAATGAACAACCACTTCCAGCATGGGTGTTGAGCGTGGTAGGTGGCCGAACAACGATCACCGACCATCGAGGAACGAACACTCCCGCCCCGGTTACCTTTACCGCTTCTTTTCTTCACCCTATGGAACTCAGCCCACTCACCGCTCTCTCCCCCATCGATGGCCGCTACCGGGATCGTACCCGTGCCTTGGCCCAATGGTTCAGCGAGCAGGCCCTTATGCGCTATCGCCTGCAGGTGGAGTTGTCGTACTTCAAGTTCCTGTGCCAAGTGCCCTTGGAGGAGCTGAAGGGCGTGGACGTGAGCAAGCTGGACCCCATCGCCAAGCGGATCAGCGAGTTCAGCACCAGCGACGCACAACGCATCAAGGACATCGAGAAGGTGACCAACCATGATGTGAAGGCCGTGGAGTACTTCCTGAAGGAGCTTCTGGAGGAGATCGGCCTTACGGAGCAGAAGGAATTCGTGCACTTCGCACTCACCAGCCAGGACATCAACAACACGGCCATGCCCCTGTTGGTGAAGGATTTCGTCTACACACATTACATCCCGGCCCTTGTGGGCCTGCGCGACAGACTGCACGGCCTTGCGCTGGACTGGGCACGCATACCCATGCTGGCCCGCACCCACGGCCAGCCGGCCTCCCCTACCCGCTTGGGCAAGGAGATCGAGGTCTTCGTGGAACGCTTGGACCACCAGCTGCGCTTGCTGCGCGATGTGCCCTTCACTGGCAAGTTCGGCGGTGCCACCGGCAACTTCAACGCACACCATGTGGCCTACCCCGAGTTGGATTGGGTGAAGCTCGCCGACCGTTTCCTGGAGGATGAACTGGGACTTCACCGCCAGCAGTTCACCACCCAGATCGACCACTACGATGACCTGGCCGCCCTGTTCGACGGCATGCGCCGCATCAACACCATCCTGATCGACCTGAGCCGCGACCTGTGGCAGTACATCAGCATGGACTACTTCCGCCAGCGGATCAAGGCCGGCGAAGTGGGAAGCAGTGCCATGCCACACAAAGTGAACCCGATCGATTTCGAGAATGCCGAAGGCAACTTGGGCATCGCGAATGCCATCTTCGGGCACCTCAGCGAAAAGCTCCCGATAAGCCGATTGCAGCGCGACCTTACCGACAGCACCGTTACCCGCAACATCGGCGTGCCCATGGCACACACCATGATCTCCGTACAGGCCATAGAGAAAGGCTTGGGAAAGCTGCTGCTGAACGAGGCCGCCATCGAGCGTGATCTGGAGGCACAGTGGGCCGTGGTGGCCGAAGGCATCCAGACCATCCTACGCCGCGCCGGCTATCCCCAGCCCTACGAGCAGCTCAAGGAGCTTACCCGTGGCAAGGACCGCATCACGCAAGCCGACATCGCCACCTTCATCGACTCGCTGGGTGTGGATGATGCCATGAAGGAGCGACTGAAAGGATTGAGCCCGCACAATTACACGGGTATCGATCTGATGAGCCGAGGGAGGTAATGGCGGAATTGCGCTGTGGCGCATGAAGTGAGCAGGAACTGCGTTCTACATCCACCATGCGCTTCTATATCGGGCTGATCCTGCATCTGTTGTACAAACCTGTGATCGCCATCGTGCTGATCGCGGTGGCCTTGGCTTGGTGGAGCAATGCCCACATCGCAAAGCGTTCAGCAGCGTACATCTATGACGATGTGTCGTCCGTACCGCACAACCACGTTGGTCTGGTGCTTGGCACTTCCGAGAAAGTGCGCAGCGGCCGGCCGAACCTCTACTTCGCACATCGCATAGCGGCCGCAGCAGAGCTCTACCACAACTGCAAAGTGGACCGTCTGCTGGTAAGCGGCGACAATGCCACGGTGTACTACAATGAACCTTGGGTAATGCGCAAGGCGCTTATCGCGGCTGGCGTGGACAGCAGCGACATCACCCTGGACTATGCCGGATTCCGCACCCTGGACAGCATGGTGCGCGCCAAGGCGGTGTTCGGGCAGCAACGCTTCACCGTGATCAGTCAGCGCTTCCATACGGAGCGTGCCGTCTACATCGCACGGAGCAAAGGCATCGAAGCCATCGGCTACAACGCTCGGGATGTGGATATGCAGCGCGGCTTCAAGACCCAGCTCCGAGAAAAAGCCGCGCGTATAAAGGTCTTCATCGATCTGCTCTTCGGCGTGGAACCACGCTTCTATGGCGAGCCGCTGCCCTTGGAAGGCGACCGCAGTTAGATGCCGAATTCCACCTGGAACATGGTGGTCCAAGCGTTGCCACGCCCATCCAATGCCATGTGCTGCTCCAGCCATCGGTAACCCACATAGAGCTGCAGCTTTACGCGGTGCCCGTTCAGGTATTTGGTGGAACCCAAGAGCAGTTCCTCGGTGTAAGGCCCTTGGCCGAGCAGGTCACGTTCAGGCGATACCAAGGTGTAGCGTGCAGCCAGCTCGTAATGGCTTCGGAAGAGCTTGCTCAACTGCCCATTGAAGCCCTGCCCTACCTGCACCGCACGCAACAGGCCTGCATCGGAGAACGTGACCGCGTCATTGCTGATACGATCGAAGTATTCACCGCTCAGTGCCCAGCCGCGGTACTTCAGTACAGCATCGGCGATAAAGGTGTTGATGTCGCGCGCTGCATAGAGTTCGCGGCCGGTCTGTCCACCGGTACGCCGAGCGCGATCGTTGTAGGAATACACCGCAGCAAGGCTCAGTTTCGGAGCAGGCTCGAACTCCAGATCACCTTCTGAAAAGTCCCCGGAATTGGTGAATTCCCCGAAGGGCAACCACTCCATGCGCCCTGTATAGGCCATGCCGGAGTTGCCCGGCGAAGCACCACGCCCATCGCCTGTGGTGAACGCTCCTTTCAAGCGCAGCACTTGACCACCGGCCGGAATGGTCCAATAGGCGAATGCTCCGAAATCGCGGTCAAGCGTGTAAAGCCCGTTGGCGATGGAGCGGTCCGCGAACTGCAGGTTGCCAGAGGAATTGACGCGCTGCCTGTTACCCGGCAGTTTTCCCTGCCCGAAACCGACATAGAATTTCTTGTTGAAGTGATAGTAGACCAAGGCATCGCTTACCGGTTGCGGCACGCTACCGCCCTCCAGGTCCATATCGGCCTTGCTCAATGACAATTGCAGGTAATACGCCAGCTTCCTGTTCAGCACATAGCCATCCAACCTCAAGCGCAGGCGGCGCACCCGTGCATCCACCACGGCAGCACTCAGGTCGTCGCCGGAAACACTGGTGAAGCCCAGCCGGTTCTGCATACGGAAACGGAAGTTCAGCAGGAACAGGCTGTCCTTGCTGATACTTACCCCGTTCTTCACCTCGATCAATGCTCGTTCATCCACCTCTTGCTGCGCCTGCACAGCCATTGGCATAACAGCCAACAGGAGTACAGGCAGGAACGTCCTTGTGAGGTTGAGCTGCTGAGAAAATGCGTTACACATGTAGAGATGAGGTCAGAAGAAATCGAGATCACCGAAGGCCAGTTCGAACGACTGCGACGTGAGTTCATGGGTATGCGCCTCGTTCTTTCCCTTCACCAACAGATTGAATCCGCTGCTGCGGGCAAGGCGAGGGAACTGCCGACGTACCCATGGCCGTAGCTGATCCTCGCCGAGTGCAAGAATGCCTACAGCCTGCTGATGCCATGCGATGCGGCGAACCGCGTTCAGAAGTTCAGCACCCAGCTCGGAACGCTCCGGTAGCAGGTCCATCAGTAGAATGAATGGCAGTCCACCTTTGCGCAAGGGCCGCAGTACCGCTGTGCCCAAGGACCTTCCGGAAGAACCGATGTGCAGGATACGATGTTTGCTTACCGAGGTGCTCGCGTACCGCCACCGGAAGTGTTCCTCATCCTTCCGCATGCGCCATTTCGAGCCGGATGAAGGGATGAAAGCGGGTAATGCATCGGTCACTTCACGGTACTCCACACGACCGGGTCTTGCTGCCATAGCGATCAGCGTTGGAGAAGCCAGTCGTTGGTAGCCGAAGCGCTTCAGGAAGATGGGTGTGCTCGCCGCATTGGTAACGGTAAGGAACAGGTCCACGCCGCGCTCCAAGCAAGCCGCTTCGGAAGCCTCGTACAACTTGCCGAACACCCCTTTGCCGCGTACTGAAGGGTCTGTAAGCACCTTCTGCGGCATGGCAACGAGACGCGGCTCTTCTCCCTGCTTTTCGAAGTAATGGTCGTTCGTGGTCGCCATCCCTACGATGGCTCCGTTGATCCACCCTGCAATGAGCGATGCGCTGCGTGAAGGATTGTCGAAGTACCAATGGCGCAAGTAATGTGCATCGGTATTACTACCACCATGCTCACGCATGAACGCGGCCAAGACCTCAAGGTCCTCAACGCGGGCTTGCCGGATGGTGAGTTCGCTCATTTTGCGCCAAGGTCCCGGAAGGTCAGCATACGATACTGGGTAAAGATCGGATTCCCGCACAATGCCACATACTCCGCGACACAACGCTCCAGAAAGGAGCGCTTACTGTCCATCTCGTGGGCATACATGGCCTTTACATCCGCCCCGAGAATGTAGGGATGCACCATCACTTCGAGCACCTCCTCCGAGGTGTCGCGTGCGATCAGTTCATGGTAGGTCTCCGCGCTGTAGGGGCCATGCGAAACCAGGTCATGGATGCTTACCAGAGCGCCATTGGTTAGTCCCGTGAAGCGACGTCGATCCTGCGCAGCGAAGTAAATGTTGAGCAGCTGTTTCGCGGCACGCTTGGGCCGGGTAAGATCCTTGGTCACGGTTCCCCATGGCGGGCTCACCATTCGTACCGGAACGGCCAGTTCGTTCAACACGGGTGCCAATGCTTTGAAGATGGGCGGGAACATCAGGACGTGCTGATGGCTATCCACGTGTCCCAAGTTGGCTCCGGCGCGTTGGAGATGGTCCCACTGTGCTTCGAACTCCTTGCGCAGATCATGTGCATGCACGCGCCCACGCATGGCCGCCTTCAAAAGCACGGCCCGGGGCAGGAAACGGCCTGCGCCATCCGTGATGGACGATACGCCGGTAAGCGCTTCTCCTTCGCTGATGCAGAAGTGCAAGCCGATACCAAGGCCCCGATGGTCATTCAGGCGCTCGATCGCATCGCCGGTGCCCGGCATGTTGGCCATCAAGGTGGCAGAGCTGAGGTTGCCGGCACGGAATACATCGAAGATCGCTGTGTTCACCGAGGTGCAGAGCCCCAGATCGTCCGCATTCACTATGATCCTCTTGGCTTTCATCGGATCAATCCGCTTTGTTCATCAGGCGCTGGAACACGACCAGATCATTCGCCGGAATATCCTTCAGACCCAGAAAACGCATCATCGTAATGAGCTGTCCGCGATGCTGAGTGCTGTGGTTCACGCAGTGCAATACCATCTGCCACACGGGCTGTTCGTGCGTATTGCCATGCAGGTCTTTGTATTGTCGCATTTCGTGGAGCATCTCCTCGTCCATTTGCAACACCGTACCGCTGAAGCGCTTCGAATGGAACAGCACCGTGCTCAGTGAACCATCCGCTTCGGCGGGCCAGTTGGTGGCCTGCCCGGTGATGCGTCCCCACCAGGTATGCTCGGCGTTCCGGATGTGGAGCAATGTAGCGCGCAAGGAAGGAAAACTGCTGGGCACAACTGCGTCCAACACTGCATCCGACTCCTGTCGCAAGCGCTCCACGAAGCGGGTATCGGCCCACATACCGTAGGCGACATATTGATGAAGCAGCGCTTTCATGGGTGCAAGGTGGATAACGTTGTTCACAATACCCTATGACCCTCGTTAGGAATCATCATTTGGTGTCGCACCTTCGTATCAAGAAGAAGAGGCATGATCGCAACACTGTTCGGAAGAAAAAAGCTGACGGAGGACAAGCTCGCGAATGTATTCGTGAATGCTGTTCTGGAGCTAACAGCTGAAGGATTCGCAACTGTATCCGCAGAGCTGAACGAATCGCCGGAGTTCGCGGCTTGCCCGAACATCTCGGAAGCGGACGACCGCGCGTTCGCGTTGATCGTACTTACCGCGAACCTGATCGAGATGGAACGCGTGGTGGGGCCGGGTATGGACAAGCGCATCTACGCCCTGTCCATTTCCAAGTTCGCCAAGGCCATGGACACCACGGGCACCGAGCTCGAACTGGAAGTGAAGGGTGTTCGCGACCGCATGGAGCGGATGAATTTCCCGAGCAAGAACACGGTGTACGCCATGAGCAAAGTGCTCTTCTCGGAGTACGATCTGTTCTGTTTCCAGGACACCTACTTCCGTGAGCAGCGCAGTCCAAATCCGATCATTCTGAAGCGACTGAACGCGCTTATGGGCTACTTCCTCTGGAACTGGGCCGGCGTGCTGGAGCAGTACAAGGTGGTCTGAGTCATTCGGTTCGGCTCTTCTTACTTCCACTTCTCGGGTCAATTTCCCAGCGCCAGTTCGCGCACGGCCATCTCTGTGATGTGACCGCCTATTGCAAGTGCCGCGGTGGCCGCAGGCGACGGAGCGTTCAGTACATGGATGTGATTGCCTTTGCGCTCGATCCGGAAATCGTCCACCATATTGCCATCGGTGCCCAGCAACATGGCCCGCACTCCGGCCCTACCCGGCTGAATGTCCTCCATGGTAAGTGAGGGCACCAAGCGTTGCAAAGTGCGCAGGAAGAGGCGTTTACTGAAAGCCCTCCGGTACTCGTTGATGCCGTAACCCATGTTGCGCATGAAGAGCTTCCATGTGCCTCCGTAGCTCAGCGCATCCCAGGTATCGCGCCCATCGAAATCGGTCTTGCCGTAGCCTTCGCGCTTGAAAGTGAATACCGCGTTGGGGCCGCACTCGATGCTGCCGTCGGTCATGCGTGTGAAGTGAACGCCGAGGAAGGGGAAGCGCGGATCGGGTACCGGGTAGATCAGGTGTTTCACCTTGTGCTTCCCTTGTTCCGTAAGGTCGTAATAGTCACCGCGGAAACCCACGATGCGTTCCTTCACTTCGGCACCATCGGCCTTGGCCAAGCGATCGCTCTGTAGCCCGCCACAGAAAATGGCGAAGCGTGTACGGTGAGTGCCCTTGTTGGTGCGTACAACACTCAGAGGGCCTTCTTGCGCAATGCCCAGGAATTCTTCGCCCAAGGAGACACGGCTGGCCGGGTTCGTGGCCAGCGCCAGTGCGGCCATGGTCTCGGTGGCACCACGGAAATCGATGATGCCGGTGCAGCCCACGCGAAGGCCTGCGACACCTTCGCAAAAGGGTTCGATCTCGCGCACCTGATCAGCGGTAACCCGCTCCATGTCCTCGATGCCGTTGGCGATGCCGGTGTTGTGGATCTTCTCCAAGCGTGGCAGCTCGTCCTTGTCGGTTGCCACGATGAGCTTGCCGCAGATATCGTGCTTCACACCATGTTGTTTGGCGAAGGCGACCAGCTCGCGCCTGCCTTGCACACAATTGGTTGCCTTGTAGCTGCCCGGCTTGTAGTAGATGCCGCTGTGGATCACTCCGCTGTTGTGACCGGTCTGGTGATCGGCCAATGCGTTCTCCTTTTCCAACAGAAGGATCCTCAAAGTGGGGAACCGCGTTTGCAACTTGTACAGGGTCGCTGCTCCTACAATGCCTCCGCCAACTATGGTGAGGTCCCAAATGCTGTTATCGTTCATGCCCTGATCGCCAAGGGTGCGAAGTTAGTTTCACACGGCCGCTCCCTTCCCTTCGTACAGAACACTTGTCTCCTTCGAGGGTACCAGGAAAAGAAGGACCAAAGCCAACACGAAGAAAGAACCGATGATGATCACGGTGTTGCGCAGATCGTCCGTGAGCTGGTAGACCAGGCCGTAGGCGAAGGTGCCGAGCACAGTGCCGACGTAGTAGCTCACATCGTAGAAGGAGAAGTAGGATGCATGGTCCATGGTCTCGGGCAGGAACTTGGAATAGGTGCTGCGGGACAAAGCCTGCGTGCCTCCCATCACGAGCCCCACTCCACTGGCCAATGCGTAGAATTCCCAAGCCCATTGGATCGTATATGCGAACGCACAGAGCAGGACCCACGTGATACACCCGAGGATCAAGGTGTTCAAATTTCCAACACGCTTGCTTAGCCATACGAACAAGAAGGCACCTCCGATGGCGACCAGTTGTATGATGAGGATGCTGAGGATCAGACTGGCATCGCTTATGGGAACGATGGCGCCCGTGTCATCCACGGCCTTCACTTCCTCTTTGGCATAGGTTACCGCCAAGTACATCACAGTCTGCACGCCCATGTTGAAGACGAAGAAGGCCATGAGAAAAGCTTTGAGGCGACGTGTGCTCTTGAGCTGGCGCCACACCTTACGAAGCTCGCGGTAACCGTTAAGCACAATATCGCTGGAAGCCTTGCGCCCGTAAGGATTGTTCGGCAGCACGCGGAAGGCGAACTGCGCGAAGCCGGCCCACCAAAGGCCCACCGTGACAAAGGAGATGCGTGCAGGAAGATCGGTGCCTTCGGCGATGCCGAACCATGTGGGCTGCATCACCATCGTAAGGTTGAAGATGAGCAGGATCACACTACCGATGTAGCCCATCGTGTACCCCAAGGCGCTCACCCGATCATGGTCCTTCGGCTCTGCGATCTCCGGCAGGAAGGCATCATAGAAGATGAGGCTTCCGCTGAAACCCACGCTGGCCATCATCACCAGAAAGAGACCGATCCAAAGCGTATCCAGCCCGAAGAAGAACAAGCCGATGCACGAGGCCGAGCCCAAGTAGCAGAAGGCCTTCAGAAAGGTCTTCTTCCTTCCAGTATGGTCGGCGATGCCACTGAGCAGGGGAATAACAATTGCCACAAGGAGAAAACCAGCGGAAAGCGCGTAGGAATAAAGCGACTGCGCCGGTAGGCCGTAGCGTTCCTTCACCAGGTCCACATCACCTGCGTGCGTGATGGCGAGGTAGAACACCGGAAAGATGGCGGTGGTGATGGTGAGTGAGTAGACCGAGTTGGCCCAATCGTACATGGTCCAGCCTCGGATCACCTTCGGATCGCCTTTCTGCATGGTGGAAATGTAGGGCTGAAAAAGCGGAAGCCGATCCATGGTAGGATCGGCTTCCGCAATAAGGTGGTCAGCAGTGCTTATTTCTGGATGTTCACTTCCACGCGTCGGTTCTTGCTCATACCAACTTCGGAAACATCCTCATCGGCGACCTCGTCCTTGGCACCGGCACGTATGGTAATACGCGAACCTTCGACCCCGCTTTCTACCAATGCTTCCTTAACGGTCTCTGCACGTTCAAGGGCCAAGGCCTCAAGGTCAGGACGCATGCTCATCCGGTCACGCTCGGTCGCATCCACATAACCGACCAGTTCCACTTTCAATGCGGCGTCCTCTTTCATGCTCGCTACCAGATCATCCACCCAGCTCTCCATGGAACGGTCGATCCCACGCTGGAAACGCTTGAAGTAGAACACGGTCTGATCGGCCCGTTGGGCAGGCTTCATGCTCGGGCTCATGGCACCACGACGGCTGAAAATATGCTCGCTCTCGGCCTTGTCCAACTGCTCGCAGCTGCACTCCGAATCACTCTTGATGGGCGTTACGCTCACATCATCGATGAAATAGTAGGCGTTCATCATCTGGGGACGGCTCTCACCCTTGGGACGTTTGATCTTCACGTTGTCGGTCTTTTCGTTCGCAGAGAAGTTTCCGATCAGCATCACCTGCTCGTCGCCGGTGGATGTGTACACACCGCACACGCCCTGCCAAGTGTACAGATCATCCTGGATCTTGTTGCGGAGGTTGGGAACCTGCGGAGTGTAGGTCAGGTTCACCGCATCCTTCTTGGGTACGATGGTCTTGGTGATGTAGGCTCCATGCTCACTGGCGCCGTACTTGCTCAGGTCGGCCAGGCTGATGTAGTACCTCACGCAGTACTTCTGGCCCTTCTTCATCGGCTTCTTGAACTTGGCCTGGAGGTAGGTACGGGGCTCCTTACCAGCAAAGCTCCACCAACGCACTCCGGCATAATTCACCCCGCTAAGAGCACCTTGATCGCCATACTGGTTGCGCGGAACGCTCACTGGAGCACCTGCGATGTTCTCGCTGAACAGGTCGGCATTGGCACCGGTGGGGCTTTTCCAGCCCGTGGCCATTTCGATGCTGCCCAAACGCTTCAGCTTGCCGTTCACTTCCTCGAAGCTGCCGTTGGGCACCAAGTTGTTGGCATCCTTGTCCTCTTCCTGTGCGGAAAGGAAGAACGGCATAGAGAACAGGGCGACGAGGAGCAGTGTGGTGCGCATGGATGTTTGGACTTGAGGTATCGAACTTGGAATGGGCGGCCAAGGTAACAGCTTGTGCTCAGGTATGCGAGAGCAGAGCCGTGGCCGCACTTGCCATTACCAACTTCGTGCCGTTGGGAAAAGCTGAAAAGAGAAAGGGCGCCTTCCGGCGCCCTTTCAGATACTGGAAGTATGGATCACAGGTTCAGCAAGTAGCCGATACGAAGGCCGATGTACGAGGATGACTTGGCACCGTCCGGTGCATCCATAGAAGCCCAATTGCTGCTCGGTGAAGTAGTACTTCAGTCCAGCCTGAACGGGGATCATCGAGTAGCTCTTGATGAAGGGATTGTCATTCTTCAGGGAAACGAACTGGTAGCCGATCTGCGCTGTAACACCGAGCTTATCGCCAACAGGCAGTTCGAAGCCCACAGAAGGACCAACGATAAAACTCGCGAAATCGCCGAAGTCTCCGATGGGAAGACCCAGGTCAGCTGCGAGGGAGATCTGTGGGGACTGAGCAGCCATGCTTCCGGCAAGGGCCATTGCTGCAAGGGAGAGGGTCAACTTCATCATGTCAATGTTGGTTTAAGTGGTTTAGTGATCGAGAGAAACGAAGTCTCATCAGGGCAAACTTAGCAACTTGATGAAAAGATGCATTTCTATTTTCTTGTTCAGTACAAACGTAGCGACTCTTGGGCCTGCTCAGGAGTGACGTTCGTCATGTGCATATGGCCGTTCATCGATAGACGCATCTCGCATGACACGCACAGGTGTGGACATCGTCCTGAAGAAGGAGAGTCCAGATCGGCAACAAGAAAGCCCCGTGGTGGCGGGGCTTTCCGTTACGTTAAAGAAAAACTCAGGCGACGTGCTGAGCGCGAATGATGTTCAATGCGCTGCCGGCTTTGAACCACTCAACTTGCTGGGCATTGTAGGTGTGGTTGCACACTATGCTGTCCTTACTTCCATCTGCGTGCTTGAACACCAAGGTGAGCGGCTTGCCTGGAGCGAATTCGGTGAGGTCCACGAAGTCGATGCGATCGTTCTCCTGGATCTTGTCGTAGTCGGACTCCACGGCGAAGGTGATGCCGAGCATGCCCTGCTTCTTCAGGTTCGTTTCGTGGATACGTGCGAAGCTCTTCACCAGAACAGCACGTACACCGAGGTGACGCGGCTGCATGGCAGCGTGCTCGCGGGATGAGCCCTCTCCGTAGTTGTGATCACCCACCACTACACTGGGCACACCGGCCGCCTTGTAAGCACGCTGGGTAGCGGGCACCGGACCGTATTCCCCTGTCAATTGGTTCTTCACCTTGTCCGCCTCGCCGTTGAAGGCGTTGATCGCACCGATCAGGGTGTTGTTACTGATGTTGTCCAAGTGACCGCGGTAACGCAGCCATGGGCCGGCCATGCTGATGTGGTCGGTGGTGCACTTGCCCTGTGCCTTGATCAGCAATACGGCATCCAAGATGTTCTTTCCGTTCCAAGGAGCGAAGGGCTCAAGGAGCTGGAGTCGCTCGCTGTCGGGCTTCACGATCACCTGTACGGCGCTTCCATCCTCAGCGGGTGCCTTGTACCCGGCATCCTCCACGTCGAAG
>CAJDVJ010000011.1_pt1 | contig 12597 bp, 10 predicted proteins | sample 7391371 | NCBI WGS metagenome assembly CAJDVJ01 (sample SAMEA7055699, study PRJEB34461) | soil metagenome | biome: terrestrial ecosystem; feature: Peninsula; material: soil | place: Antarctica | collected 2016 | reverse complement strand
GCCCCGTTATCTTCGCGGCGATGCGCCCCTTGATACTCCTTGGTGAAAAGGCCCTTGGCCTAACGATGGAGCGACTTTGCCACCAGCTGATCGAGGACCATGGCGACCTTTCCGGCGTGGCGCTCATCGGCCTGCAGCCACGAGGAGTGCTCTTGGCACGTCGCCTGTACAAGGAGCTTCAACGCATACAAGGGACCACAGTCCTGCAGTACGGCGAGCTGGACATCACCTTCTACCGCGACGATTTCCGTCACCGTGCCACTCCGCCTGCACCAAGCACCACACAGCTGGATTTCAGCTTGGATGAGCGCAAGGTGGTGCTTGTGGACGATGTGCTCTACACAGGACGCACCATCCGCGCTGGCCTTGATGCCATGCTCGCCTTCGGCCGCCCGGCCAGCGTGCAATTGTTGGTTTTGATCGACCGACGTTTCAGCAGGGAACTTCCCATACAGCCGGACTATGTGGGCCGCCGTGTGGACAGCATTGCGGACCAGCGCGTAAGCGTGGAGTGGGCCGAAAGCGATGGTAAGGATCAGGTGCTTTTACACAGCCAGCACACATGAGCGATCACCTGAGCACCGAACATCTGCTGGGGATCAAGGACCTCACCGCTGAGGATATCGATCTCATCTTCCGCACTGCGGACAGCTTCAAAGAAGTACTGGGACGGCCGATCAAGAAAGTGCCTTCGCTACGCGATATCACCATTGCGAACATTTTCTTTGAAAGCAGCACGCGCACTCGTGTGAGCTTCGAGTTGGCAGAAAAGCGGCTGAGCGCCGATACGGTCAACTTGTCCAGTTCGGGATCCAGTGTGAGCAAGGGTGAGACCTTGGTGGATACCGTGAACAACATCCTGGCCATGAAGGTGGACATGGTGGTGCTGCGCCACCCGGATCCGGGAGCAGCGCTGTTCCTGAGCCGCAATGTGGATGCACGCATCGTGAACGCTGGCGATGGCACACACGAGCATCCCACCCAAGCCTTGCTCGATGCCTTCAGCATCCGTGAGAAGCTGGGCCGTGTGAAAGGAGTGAAGGTGCTGATCTGTGGCGATATCCTGCATAGCAGGGTCGCCTTGTCCAATATCTTCTGCCTACAGAAACTGGGTGCCGAAGTGATGCTCTGCGGACCCACCACACTGATGCCGAAGCATATTGAAAGCCTTGGTGTGAAGGTGGAACACGACCTTGATAAAGCCCTTGCTTGGTGTGACGTGGTTAACATGTTGCGCATCCAACTGGAGCGGCAGGGAGGTGATGGCATCGCCAACTTCCCCAGTCTGCGCGAGTACGCCATGCTCTATGGCCTTGACCTGGAGCGCTACAAGCGCATCGGTCGCGATGTGGTGATCATGCACCCAGGGCCCATCAATAGGGGAGTGGAGGTAACCAGCCAAGTGGCGGACCATGCCAACAGCATCATCTTGGAGCAAGTGGAGAACGGAGTGGCCATCCGCATGGCCGTGCTCTACCTTCTGGCAGCGCGGATCCCACGATCCACCGTGTAGAACGCCTTTTTCATGCCCACTGTCGGCGGTACGCTTGCCTTGTTATCTTTGGCTCGAACCACCGCACATGAACTTCACCATTGAGGACAAAGGGCGTTACACGGCAGTGACCAGTAACGTCGACAAGCTGGACACCACATGTGCTCCAGAGCTGAAAAGCGAACTCGTCTATCTGAACAAGACAGGCGTGCGCAACGTGGTCATCGATATGAGCGCCACGCGCTATTGCGATTCCAGCGGACTCAGCGCACTGCTCGTTGCCAACCGACTCTGCAAGAGCGTGAACGGCACATTGGTGGTCTGCGGCCTTCAAGAGCCCGTACAGAAACTGATCCAGATCTCACAGCTGGAAAGCGTACTTTCTATTACGCCCACCGTCTCTGAGGCAGTGGACCTGCTCTATATGGAAGAGATCGAAAAGGACGTGAACAAGGATAACTGAACCACATGAAAAAAACCCTACTCGTAACCGCTCTGGTAATTGCTGCAGCCTCCGTTTCCGGTCAGGCTTGTGTGCCCAATCCACTTTACGCCGACAGCGTGTTCGGGGTGTGGCCCGATACCACCACCAACTTTGCTTCCGGCATGGTGGGTGTTGCGTACTCCCAGAGCTTGGACCTTATCGTTCCGCAGAACGCTGGCGATGTGAACCCCGACTTCGAAGGAGTGCTTTTGGATTCGGTGGCATTCTCCACCGTTACCGGTATCACCGGATTGCCTCCGGGACTTAGCGTGGCCTGTGCATCACAGACCACTGCTCCATGCACCTACCTCACCGGACAACTCGGTTGCGGTGTGATCATCGGCACCCCTACCACTGCCGGGTTCTACCCACTTACGCTGAATGTTACTGCCTACGCCTCCCTCTTCGGCAGCGTGCTCCCCGTGGATCAGAGCTTCACCGGATATAGCATCACCATCGAAGAGAACAACGTGGGCATCGCCGACCTGAACCTTGTTGGTCTGGGTGGCGTGCGCAACGTGCCGAACCCCTTCAGCAACCGCACCGTGGTGGAGTTCCAGCTCGGAGCTGCGGCACCTGTGGAGTTGAGCGTTTTCAACCTGCTCGGCGAGAAGGTCTTCTCACAGAACGTGCAAGGCAAGACAGGCGTTAACAAGGTTCCTTTCGAGGCAGGAACGCTTCCTGACGGGGTGTACCTCTACAGGCTGCAGTCCGGTAAGGACACCTTCACGGGCCGTATGGCATTGAACCGCTGATAGCTGCTATAACAATTGGAGGCCCCACCCTGCGCAGAGTCGAAGGGTGGGGCCTTCTGCTTCTACCATGAGCGCACGCCGTTTCGAGATCACCACACTGGGTACCGGCGCGGCATTGCCTGCCCGTGGCCGTTTCCCATCGGCCCAGCTGATCAACGTACACGAAGCGCTCTACCTCATCGACTGCGGCGAAGGAACCCAGGAGCGCTTGCGGATGGCCGGGGTCAACTTCATGCGTATCAGGCACATCTTCATCAGCCACATGCATGGCGATCACTATTTCGGCCTTATGGGCCTGATCAGCTCCATGCATCTGATGGGAAGGCAGACGCCGCTGCATGTACACGGGCCGCCAGAGTTGAAGCCGATCATCGACATCCATATGCGCGCCTCCAAGACCTACCTGCGCTATCCTCTACAAGTGCATGCGCTTCAGCCGGAGAGCGGCGTTATCGCCCATATAGATGCGCATGTTACTGTTACTCTTCTGGCCTTGAAGCATAGGGTGCCCTGCACCGGCTTCCTGTTCCAAGAGGCGCTCGCAGCGCGCAGCTTACGGCTTGAGATGCTCTATTTGATCCCGCACTTCAAGCGCACGGGCATCAAGGCCGGGGAGGACCTTGTGTTCCCGGACGGTACCACCTTCACCAATGCACAACTCACCTTGGATCCTCCCGTGCCTCGTAGCTATGCTTACTGCTCGGATACGGCCTACGAGCCTGCTCTGATACCCTTCCTCCAAGGAGTGGACCTCTTGTACCACGAGGCTACCTTCGGAACCGGTCTGGAAGCTCGGGCCAAGGAGACCATGCACACCACGGCAGCACAAGCGGCGCAATTGGCCAAGGAGGCTGGCGTGAGGCAGCTACTGTTAGGGCACTTCAGTTCTCGCTACCACAGCAGTGATCAACTCCTGCGTGAAGCCCAGCAGGTATTCCCCGATACCTTGGCCAGTGTGGACGGAGAGACCTATGCCATAGGCGAACGCACAGCTGTTTAGAACTTGATACCTCTTACCAAGGCTGTGGGGCGTACCTTTGGGGCGCTCCTTAGAGTCATTCTAAATAAGAGATGAAAGTCCGTACGCTTTTAGCAGACCACAGTGAGCTCGCCTTGGTGGGACTGCAGTCCGTATTGGGCGCCGTGGACCGGATAGAACTGGTAGGTGTGGCGCGTGATTCCATTGAACTTCAAGCACTGATCGTGCGACTGAAACCGGATGTGGTCCTGATCGACCATACGGCCGAAGGCTTCGGCGCAAAGGCGATCCGCGATGGTATCCAGCGTTCCAAACGTACCCGTTTCGTGGCCATCACGCCCGACCCATCGCAAGTTGCCCTCATGAGCGCGATCCGTGCCGGGGTCACCAGCTACATCAAGAAGGACTGCGGTATCGACGAGATCATCGACTCCGTGCTGCAGACCGCCGACGGTGACAAGTTCTTCTGCGGAAAGATCCTGGACAACCTGCGCAAAGCCTCGTTCGATGTGGACCAGTTCATGAAGGAGCCATTGTCCTGTGTGCCGGTCACTCTCAGCGAGCGCGAATGTCAGGTGATAGCACTGATCGCTGAAGGCCAATCCTACACACGCATTGCCGAGCAGCTCTATCTGAGCGCCCATACGGTGACCACTCACCGGCGTAACATCATGCAGAAGCTGGGTGTGAACAACACCGCAGCATTGGTGATGTATGCCATGAAGAACGGGCTTACCAGCCAGAACAAGTTCCTCTTCGACGCCACGAACTGATCGTGCTCCTTCGGCCTTTCGTGCTACCTTTCCCAGCATGGACAACGGTCTGCTGATCGGTGAGGTGGGCGCGAGTTCTTCGCGTTGGGCCTTTATGCAAGATGGGGAGGTATCCACGTTCCCCGTGAAAGGCACTTCGTTGGTCGGATTCAACCCGCTCAATGGCGATGCGCAACTGTTCCAGAACGCTTTGCGCGAACAGTTCGAAGCGCACGGCCCAGCTGCACTACGGACCGAGCGTCTCATGGTCTATGGTTCCGGTTGTGGTTCTCCTCAGCGTGCGGAGCTGATGCGTTCGGCCTTGGCGCCGCTTTGGCCTGCGAAGAGTGCGATCACTGTGGAAAGCGACCTGCTTGCTGCGGCACGTGGACTTTGCGGGCAGAACGAAGGCCTTGTGCTGATCCTTGGCACGGGCATGAACGCGGGTCGTTACGATGGAAAGAACCTTTACCGCCCCATGCCTTCCTTGGGTTGGATACTGGGCGATGAAGGCAGTGGTGCCGACATCGGGCGCACGTTATTGCAGGATGCCTTCTACAAGCGCATGCCGGAACCTGTGTTGAGCGCCCTGTTCGGTGCGGAAGGCCCTTCACTGGACCGAGTGCTGGAAGAGGTGTACCGCTTGCCTTTCCCATCCCGGGCTCTGGCCAGCCGGACAGCCATGCTGGCGCCCTTGCTCGATCAGCCCTATGTGCGGGAGCTGATCGTTTCCCGTTTCCACACTTTGGTGGAAGTGCTCGCTACCTTTTTTCCCTTGGAACAGTGCAGCGAGGTATACGCTACGGGTTCCGTGGCCTGGGGATTCCGCGAACTGCTCGGCGAAGTGTTGCTGGACCGGGGGATGACGCTCACTTCCGTGGAGCGGGATCCTTTGCCGGGACTGGTGCGCTACCATCGGCAAGGATAGCCGCACTCTTGGCAGCGGGCATCAAGCTTTTCAAGAGCGCGAACGAAGCTTGGTTCTGTGGGGTTTTCAAACTGCGCAACACGCGCTTTCTCTCCAGAGCGGTGAGGTGCCAGCTCAACGCGATCTGCTCCTGATCGCCGCGCTGTAGCTCCAGATCCACCAAGTGCAAGGGGAAGTCCACCCAGCCGCTGGCCTGGCGCACCATGAGGTCGTAGTCCTGGTCCTGAGCGTGCAGGAAATTGTCATAGATGCTGCCGACCGGATCCATCATGCGTGCCAGCAGAGAACCGTTGCTCGATCGCACCTCGGACCTGCGTGGGGTATCGCGGATCTGCAGGATCACAACGCCGCTGGTGTTCTCCGCGATCCATTTACGATGGCTGTTCAAGAAGGCGAGCGTCACTCGGTAACCGTAGTTGTCGCGCACACCGGCATCCATTACCCGCATGGCCGGCTCGCTGGGCAATGAAACCACCGGAGTGATGTAGGGGAACGAAGCGTTCATGCGTAGTGCGGTGGTCAACTTCAGGTTCTTGGCACCTTGCGCTGCGAAAAGCTTCTGGAACTCGACTGATTCCGGATCACCCATGTTTGTCACCCGGCCTTCAGGAGCAATGCTGGTAAGGTGTGCCACGGGAACCGGGCTTATCACCAAACGGCGACCATCGTTGATGGAGGTGGGGCTCATTACCAACATGGGGATCCGCGCTTCACGTTCGGCGGATTCCAGATCGCTCAAACGCACATCCATCATCCCGCGCGTATTGGCGTTCAGGCGTTGCTCGAAGGTGTAACCGCGGTCCAGCGTATAGTCCTTGTCGCCATCGTGGACTTTTCGGTAACGCACGAACATGTCGTTGGTAACGAAGCTGAAGATCATGGGGTTCAGCATATCATTGGATACCTCGTCACGGATCTGCGCATCGTTACGGAGCATACCGCCGGTGACCATGTCGTCCTGGTAGAGCTGACGGTAATAGGCCGCTCCGATCAAGCCGCCTGAAGATCCGGCTATCATGGCGCTGCGGTCCATCAGTGTGCCATCGATCACGCTGTCCAAGTGTTGCATGCACACCAAGGTCCAGAGTAATGCACGCAACCCGCCACCGCTGGTATTCATCAGCAAAAGCGGCGGTTTGGCAGCTCCGGTAAGTGCCGAGTTCTGCTCTTTCCACTGCTCCAGGGTCTGCTCCATCGCACGTGCATCCCGCTGTGCCGCAGCGGTATCGTTTGCCATGGCATACAAGGTGTCGCGAACGTAGGGTGCAGGGGGCACTTGGTAATCGAGACCATAGGCCTCACTGTTGTAGAAGAAGGATTCGGTCCGCTGGCTTATGAAGTTGAGCACCAGGACCGAAGCGATGATCAGCGTCGCGGTCCAGCCCTGCAGCCAACTCCATAGCGCACTCACTATCATCAGGAGCATGGTAAGGAACAGGATGGAACTGGCGGCCGCCGGTATGGCGAACAGTCGTATGTCGCTGAAGGCCCCCAAGGCAATGAAACTCAGCACCAAGACCATTTCGAAGATCGATCCGTTGATGTGGTTCTGCCAGAGCACGTCGCGTAGCATCTCGCGGTCGTAGTGGCTGCTGCTCCGGGCCAATTTGATGCGGCCCACTTGGTTCAAGTACGTTTCCACGCGCCATTTCTCACTGCGCTGTGCCCGACGCAGCCAGCGATTGGCCCTGCGTTTGTCCACGCCTTTACGCGGCGGTGTGTCGAACTGTGGCGCCAGGTCATCGCTGACGATGTGCATGGGACCGATATCGATCAGCGGAGCCTCCTGACGATAGGTGTCGGGATCGCGACCCAGGAGCTTGATGATGTCCGTGTTGGTGAGCGAGAAGTAGAGGTAGGCCAAGCCGAGGAAGGTGAAAATCCCGACCACAAAACCGAGCAGGTGCCAAGCGACGAGCAAGGGCTCCACGAATTCGTTCTTGTACTGGAACGTTGCCGAGCACCAGAGGTAGGTGAGCACGAACAGTACAGGGATGACGGCGTTGTTCACGTTGAACTTCAGGAAAGGTCGCGCCAGCGTTGCAATGAACGGGAACCGGTACGCATGCATCGTGTAGCTGTACAGGTTGAAGGCGGTGATGAAACCGCCCAAGGCGAAGCCACAGATGGCGAAGGAGAGGAAGCTGATCTCGCCGAAATATTCCGGATACAGGAAGAGATAGGGCACCCCGTATTTCACCCCCACCGATCCCGTAACGAAAAGGAAGAGCAGAAGCCAACAAACCAGCAGCATATGGTTCTTCTTCACATGCAGCACCAGCAGCTGCAAGGGGAAGAAATACATTACACGGCGTAGGCGGTGGCTATACCTGCGAAGGGCGGTCATGGGCTCGTGTGCCAAGTATACGCGACAGAGGCCCCCAGTGTTGTAATTGAACTCAAGAAGATATCCGCACGCGAATGAGCACCACTTCCGTGCAGGAGAGGCAGGGCCATGATGCTGCGGCTTTCGCTCACATCTTGCTCAATGTCACGGCCATCACTTCGGCCTCCAGCTTTTCGGCCTGTTCCTTCAGCTTTTCGGCCCGGCCGAGCACCTCGGTCTTGAAAGCTTCGTCGTCCAGACCGGCGCAGTTGATGCGTACATTGAGGTAGGCCGCGATCGCTCCGGTACGCGCGCAGAGTGCACCCACACCAGCATCGCTCACGCTGGCTTCCAGGCCTTTTTCCGCCATGGCCCGCATCAGGTCCATGCTTTCCACGCAGACCTCCATGGTTCGAAGAGGAACATTGATCGCTCCTTTGGTGGCCTGCATGATGGCCGCTTTGCGTGATGCTTTCTCGGCATCGCTTTCTTTCGGCAGTCCGAAAGCATCCATGATGCGATCGAAGGACCGAGTATCCTCATCCACCAGATAGAGGAGTTCGTTGCGGAGCTTTTCGGCATCCTTGGCATAGTTGCTGAACTCCTCCCAGCGCTCGTCCCAGCCACGTTTATGTGCGCTCAGGTTGGCCACCATGATGCCCATGGAAACACCCAAGGCACCCACGTATGCAGCTACGGATCCACCACCCGGCGCGGGGCTTTCGCTGGCGGATTCCTCACTGAAGCGCTTCAGGCTCATGCGCACAAGGCGTTCCTGTGCTGGGTCGGCAAGCATCAGTTCGATCACCTTTTTCTCGGGATCGAAGGGTGCCAGGTCGTCCAGTCCCAGGGACTTCACGGCGATCATGATCTTCTCGCGTTCTGAAATGCCAAGGCTGCGTTCCTGGCGGGTAAGGAAGAAATCCGCAGCATCGAGCAGAGCCTGTTTGGGCACAAGTCCCACCAGCTCGCTGCCCGTTACACGAATGCCACGCTCCGCGGCGCTCTTGCAGGCTTCATCGAACGCGATGTGCACGGGGGTGACGCTGATGTCGGTGAGGTTCAGCGAGAGCTGTGCGATGCCGTACTCCTCGATGAACCAACCGATGCCCTTCACGGCTTTCAGTTTGCCCGGGATCTTCACAGGCTCGCCTTGGGCATCGGTCACGATCTTTCCGGTAACGGGATCACCTTCGCGCTTGATGCGCCCCGCTTCACGGATGTCGAACGCGATGGCGTTCGCACGGCGTGTGCTGGTGGTGTTCAGATTCACGTTATAGGCCACCAGGAAGTTGCGGGCACCAATGGCAACAGCACCGCTGCGGGCCACGCTGGGCGTGAATTCCCCAGGTCCGAAATCGGGCTTCCATGCAGGATCGCTCAGTTTCTTGGGCAATCCTTCGTACTCGCCGCTGCGGTTGTTCGCCAGGTTGCGACGCTTCTCTTCGGATGCTGCTGCTTCGTAGCAGTACACGGGTATGTTCAGTTCCTTGCCTACACGCTCGGCCAGTGCGCGGGCATGCGCTGCGGTCTCTTCCATGCTGATGCCGCTGATGGGTACCATGGGGCACACATCGGTGGCACCGAAGCGCGGGTGCTCGCCCTTGTGAGAGCGCATATCGATGAGCTCCTGTGCTTTCTTGATCAGCCGGAAAGCCGCTTCCGCAACCGGGCCCGGTTCGCCAACGAAGGTGATCACGGTGCGGTTGGTGGCACGTCCTGGATCCACGTCCAAGAGGCGCACCCCTTCCACGGTCTCCACCACGGCAGCGATGGCATCGATCTTCGCACGGTCGCGTCCTTCACTGATATTGGGTACGCATTCGATAAGTTGGCGCTGCATGAGCTTTCTGGCTTAAGGCTCAAAGGTAGGATTGACTTTTGCCCTGAAATGAGCGGCGCAGCGCTGTCGCCATCATACAAGCACAACGACGGATCGGTCGCGTTCAAGTCGACAGGAATTTCGATAGGTCCGATACGTATCGGACTCGGGGTCGACAGCACCTGAAAACTCCTGACGGATGGTCGAATTGCCGCACTGAGATGTTGGATGGACGAACGAATATCCTATCGATCACGGATCGAGGAGGTGTTCACCTCTCAGGTCCAGCGATCAGGTCCACAGCACGCTGATGCTGTTGTTCAGCACGTGTAGCAGTACGGGTACCCAGATGGATCCGCTGCGGCTTCGGGCGTAGCCCAACACCACGCCCATGGGAACGATCAGCAGCATGATGGCCCAGTTGTACTGCAGGTGCATCAGTGCGAAAACACCGGCTGTGATCGCTACAGTAACGTGCTCGTCGCGCATGTAGCGCACGGATCCGAAAAGCAGCCCGCGCAGCAGAAGTTCTTCGAACATGGGGGCCATGATGCCCACGCCGATCAAGAGTAGTGTGATGTTGCTCGTGCTGGCGAGCACGTTCACCATGAAGTCGGTTCGGAAGGTGGGTGAGAGCGATGAGATGAGCTCTATGAGTAGCGCCAGCAGAACGAAAATGCCCAGCCAAGGAAGCAAGCGCTTGAAAGAGGGAAGGCGGAGGCCCAAGAAGTCGATGGCATGGTGACCTTTCCACAGCACCACAGTGCCGATGATGAGCATACTGCCGATAAGGCCGCTCCATAAGGCCTGCTTCGCGACCAGATCGCCGTTGTAGAGCATCTCGTCCATGCGCACACGGAATGCGGCATCCTTGAGCAGACCGAGAGAAAATCCCTGTCCAGCGAATTCCGGGCTGGCATTGAAGACGCCAATGATGAAGACACCGCTCTGTAGCAGAAAGAAGGCGAGCAGCACCATGGCGAAGAGCGCCGTACCCATGGCGAACTCGAGACCTGGTGGTCGAACGTAAGTGGGGCGAGGTGCCTCAGCCGAGTGCTTCTCCGGAACGGATCGGTCTTCCATCAATGAACACTGAATCAATATTGTCGCTGCCAAAGGAATAGGGCAGGAACGCCAGCGAAGGTATCTGCTTGGTGATGATCAGGTCGGCACTTTTACCAATGGTCAAACTCCCGACCTCGTGTGCCGTACCCATGGCGGCAGCGGCGTTCAGGGTAATGGCTACCAATGCCTCCTCGGGCAACATGCGCAATTGGATGCAGGCCAAGGAGAACACCAAGTTCATGTTGCCGCTGGGCGTGGTACCCGGATTGAAGTCCGTGGCCAAGGCAACGGGTAGTCCGCGATCGATCAGTTGACGTGCTGGTGCGTAGGGAATGCGCAAGAAGAAGGAGCAGGAGGGAAGTGCTGTGGGGATCGTTCCCGGTGCGCGCCTCTCTCTTGCATCACCGGTAGCTCCCGTGCTGAAGCTGTTCGCCAACGCTTCGATATCGGCTTCGGTCATCACCTCCAGATGATCCACGCTGAGAGCGCCATGCTTTACCGCCGCTTGTATGCCACCAATGCTGGTGAACTGGTTCACGTGGACTTTTCCGGGTAATCCGTGCGCGGTGCCGGCTTCCAACACGCGCTCCATCTCGGCCACCGTGAAGTAGTTCGTTTCGCAGAACACATCGACGAAATCCGCAAGTCCTTCAGCAGCCACGCGTGGAATGAGCGTGTCGCAGATCAGGTCCAGGTAGCCTTTGCGGTCCTCCTTGAATTCTTCCGGCAGTGCGTGTGCCGCCAGCAAGGTTGCTTTGATGTGCATCGGCAGGCTCTCCTTCAGCCGCTTCACTACGCGCAGCATCTTCAGTTCGCTTTCCAGCGTAAGCCCGTACCCGCTCTTGATCTCCACCGAGGTGGTTCCAAGATGCATCATCTCCTGGAGGCGTGCTCGGGACTTGAGGTAGAGATCCTCCTCGTCCATGGCGCGCAACTTTCTTGCGCTGTTGAGGATGCCACCACCCTTGCTCGCGATCTCCTGGTAGCTGAGGCCCTTGATCTTGTCCACGAATTCCTCTTCGCGTGGCGCTGCGAAAACGGTGTGGGTGTGTGGGTCGCACCAACCGGGAAGCACGTAGCGCCCTGTGGCATCGATCACGGTAATGCCCTCAGCATCGGGGAGCCCTTCGGCCATGGTTCCCATGCCTGCGATGCGACCATCGCGCACCAGCAACCACGCATCGGGCAATAACGGCAAACGGGCCATTTCCGCGCCAGCGACATAATGCACGCCCTGTTGGAATGTGCCGACCAGGGCCTTGGCGTTGGTGATGAGCAGGCTCTTCATGGGCGCAAATAAGGCCATTTCCGATCAGAGTAGAACAGGCATCCGGATCACTGCTTGCGATCAGTGTTGCACCACCAAGCGCTGGCTCGCCTTCAAGGTGCTCCCTTCCAGTTCGATCAGGTAGATGCCGTTGGAAAGAGCGGAGAGGTCCAAGCGCTGGTGTTCAGCAACTACCAACTGCTGGTGTACGCTGCGTCCAATGGCATCGCGAAGCGTGAGCAGAACGGGAGCGTTCGAAGAAGGAATGCCGCTTATGAAAACCTCCTGGGCCGCAGGATTGGGATGAACCTCGAAGGCTGCGACCTGCCTTCGGGTGGCCGACGATGCGCTCCCGACGAGCACCGCAGCCGGCCCGGTACCGAGGCCAGGCACCTGAAACGGCGAGGGTGGCCTGCTCATGCCGAGGGCGCGGCCCCAGGCTGCTGCGAAGGCGGCGCCGCCGGCCAGCAAGACACTGTCATGGGCCACCGAGGCAGTGGCCACGGCGTCGAGATCCTCGTTCGTGATCGAGTCGGCGATGATGTGAGTGGCCTGACCACCCGACTGGGCACGAAGCAGGTCGTGCATCGCCGACGTCGCCGCACCGGCCCTGATGACGTCGAGTGGAAGCAGCGCCACCTCCGCTGGCGTCTGGTGAGCGAGAAAACGAACGAGGTTGGGGTCGGTCATCGGGGTGAGGGGGTGGTGCTCCATTCCCGACTCCGAC
>CAJDVJ010000048.1_pt1 | contig 12740 bp, 11 predicted proteins | sample 7391371 | NCBI WGS metagenome assembly CAJDVJ01 (sample SAMEA7055699, study PRJEB34461) | soil metagenome | biome: terrestrial ecosystem; feature: Peninsula; material: soil | place: Antarctica | collected 2016 | reverse complement strand
AAGGCGAACGCAAAGCAGAGCTGTGCGATGAAGAAGGCTCCGATGCCAACGAGGAAGTTGAAATCGTCCACGTAGGTGAACATCAACGCCACGTCGCCGATCAGTGAAAAGAATAAGCCGGCTTGGATCAACAGGGTGAAGCGATCGCCTACGCGCCTGCTATTGAAAAAGAACCAAGAAGAGAGGATGATCATCAGCAAGGGCTTGCAGATGAACTCCAGCGTATGCAACCCTTTAAGCTGGGCCACGCAGGTGCCGATCAAGGCCAGCACGTACAAGGTGCCGTTCACAGCGGTGTTTTTCTTCACGTCCATGGACGGCGCAAGTTAATGCGCCGGGTCTGCTGCCTTGCCCATGTCGTTCGCACGGTGGCTACTTTCGCGACCTGCCGGAACCAATGCCCGGCCCATCTCATGCGCATCTCCTGGAACTGGCTCCGCACTTTGATCGATACGGACGAACTGACCCCGCACCAAGCTGCTGATATCCTTACCAGCACCGGTCTGGAGGTGGAAAGTGTGGACGTGGTTGAATCCGTGCCGGGCATGTTGGCCGGTGTGGTAGTGGGCGAGGTGCTCAGTTGCAGTAAGCACCCCGATGCCGACCGCCTACAGATCTGTTCCGTGGATATCGGTGGCGAAGAGCCTTCCCAGATCGTCTGCGGTGCGCCCAACGTGGCTGCCGGACAGAAGGTGCTTGTGGCCACTGTGGGTGCAGAATTGCACCCCGTGGGCGGTGAGCCGTTCACCATCAAAAAGGCGAAGATCCGGGGTGTCGAAAGCAAGGGCATGATCTGCGCTGCTGACGAGCTCGGCCTCGGCACCGATCATGAGGGCATCATGGTGCTGGAGGCTTCCGCAACAACAGGAGCGCCCGCAGCTGCGCAGCTGCAACTGAAGAGCGACCACGTGATCGAGATCGGCCTTACGCCGAACCGCTCCGATGCAATGGGCCACTGGGGCGTGGCCCGCGACCTGATCGCTGCGTTGAACCACCGCACTGGCAGTACACACAGGGTGGTGGTACCGAATGTGGAAGCCTTCAAACAAGACGATAATGCCCGCACCATACCGGTAGAAGTACAAGCTCCTGATGCTGCACCGCGCTATGCCGGACTCACGCTTACGCACCTTACAGTAGGTCCTTCGCCTGCGTGGTTGCAGGAGCGCTTGAAGAGCATTGGCCTAAAGCCGATCAACAACGTGGTGGACGTGACCAACTTCGTACAGCATGAGCTGGGTCAGCCCCTGCATGCCTTCGATGCCGATAAGTTGAAGGGCGGAAAGATCATTGTCCGCAAGGCGAAGGAAGGTGAGCACCTTACCACGCTGGATGAAAAGGACCGTACGCTGAATGCCGAGGACCTGCTGATCGCCGATGCGGAAGCCGGTGCCTGCTTGGCGGGTGTCTATGGCGGTATCCATAGCGGTGTGTCCGAAAGCACCACGGCTATTTTCCTCGAAAGCGCTTGCTTCGAACCTGTCACCATCCGCCGCACCGCGCGCCGCCATGGATTGAACACCGATGCTTCCTTCCGTTTCGAGCGCGGTGTTGATCCCGAGATCACGGTGTATGCGCTGAAGCGCGCCGCCATGTTGCTGCAAGAAGTGGCTGGTGCGAAGATCAGCTCCGCCATTATCGATATCGCGCAACCACGCAAATGGGCCGAGGTGGATCTGCACTTTACCACCGTGGACCGCCTCTGCGGCGTGGCCATAGCGCCGGAAGATGTGGTGCGCATCCTCGGCATGCTCGACTTCCGCATCGGTATGCGCGATGCAGAAAAAGTACACGTGCAAATTCCGCCCTATCGCGTGGACGTTCTGCGCGAAGCCGACCTCGTGGAGGAAGTGTTGCGCATCCACGGTTTCGATCGCGTGCCCATTCCGGAGCGCCTGATGATGCCAGCCTTGCAACAGCCTGAGGTCACTTCCGAAGGCTTCCGCCAGCGCCTGTCCCAGCACTTGGCATCCCGCGGCTTCCGCGAGGTGATGACGCCTTCACTCGTGAACGGCGGTCGCACCGTGAAGCTGAAGGCCGCGGATGAAGAAGCCTTGGTACGCCTGAAGAATCCCCTGAGCGCCGAACTGGATGTGATGCGCCCCACCATGCTCTTCGGCCTGCTGCAAAGTGCCGAACACAACATCTCCCGCCAGCACCGCGACCTGCGTCTTTTCGAGCAGGGGCGCGTCTATGCCGTCGCTAATGGTAAGATCATCGAGGAGGAACGGGTAGCATTGCTGATCACCGGCAAGTGCGCACACGAGAACTGGCGCAGCACGGACCGTAAGGCCGAACTCGCTGATGTGAAGGAGGAGCTCGAACTGCTGCTCCAGCGCATGGGCCTCGGAGAGAACACAAAATTCAGCGTGAGCGAAAGCTCTTTGCTGTCCTCCGCGGTGGAAGTGAAGGTTGGCAAGAGGACCGTTGCAAAATTGGGCCAAGTGGCCGTGCAGGTTGCGAAAGCTTTTGAAGTGGAGCAGCCCGCCTACTATGCCGAGATCCATGATGAAATGCTGGTGGCTCTCTTGATCAACCGCCGCACCACCTACCAGGAAGTGTCAAAGTTCCCTGCCGTGCGACGCGACCTCAGCCTATTGCTGGACCGCTCTGTGGCCTATGCGCAACTGGAACAGATCGCCTTCCAGACCGAGCGCAAGCTGCTGCGAGAAGTGGATCTTTTCGATGTGTATGAAGGGGAGAAATTACCCGCCGGCAAGAAGAGCTACGCGATCAGCTTCATCCTGCAGGATAGTGAGAAGACCCTCACCGACGAGCAAGTGGACAAGGCCATGGGCCGCATCCGCGGTGCGATGGAGAAGGAGGTGGGAGCGGAGCTGCGAGCGTGAGTCTATCGATCCGAAGATCGGGCTTTGAGATCCCCGGTGCTGGTTAGCATTCGGTCGTGTAGGTTGCAAGAGGCCTACCGTTTCGGCAACCCGCGCCATATACCAACTACCCACGGTGCCAGCAGCGTGGTCAGCAGTACCAGCACCCAGATGCGGCCGTTCAGCGCGTTGTAGTCGGCGAGCAATTTGGACCACGGGTGCTTGAAGATGTAGTGCCCCGCGCCAAACTCAAAGGCCACGGTGAGCACCGTCCAGAAGACCCCGATCCGCCAAGTGTCACTGGTGTTCCGCGGCCTCAACCACTTCAGGCCGGCCCAGGTGGCCAGCAGGATCAGCAAGCAGAGAATCACCGTACTGATCCAGTGGCCAGTGAGTTCACTGGTGTTGGGGATGACCGCGTATTCGCGGAAACCACCGTTGAGGATGGCAAGTACCATCAGGCCGAGCCAGAGGAGCAGTGCGCGCCAATACATCATGCTGTTTCAAAACTAAGAAGTGCTTTCGGACTGCATCAGGGTCCGATGCCCCCCTATGCATTTCGGGGCCTGCATGACGCAGCTGTGAGAGTAATGCCCGAGGTGGAGCTACCCTCATTGCCCTCGGTTTTTACCGCTTGATCAAAAAAGCGACCGCTTGATCGGATTTCCGGTTTCCAAAGTTGAGGCGCCTTTGATTCGTGCTTCAAGAACGGCAGTTGAGCGATGTAACCACCCAGTTGGTCGTCCAAAAGTCGGCAAGCAATCAAAAACCCTTACCACATGAAATACGCACAGCTACCCTCGGATAACCACAAGATCCTTCGGCAGGGCCTTCGAGCGGTTCGGCTCAGTTTGGCGCTGTTAGCGCTGATCCCGTTCTGCGCCCATGCTCAGACTACCGTGAATGCCAGTGGTGGCAGCGGCACCATCAATGGAGACCTGTATGCCTACTCCATAGGTGAGATGGTGCTGGTGAGCACCGCCACCGTCGGGCAAATAAGTGTGACCCAAGGCCTACTGCAAGGTGAAGGTGATCTGCACGTGGGCCTTCAAGAAGACACACTCAATGCGGGGAATATGACACTGTACCCGAACCCGGTGGACAACATCCTCTACCTACAGCCAGAGCTGGACCGCGGAGGGGAACTCTACTTGAGGCTTTACGACATGAACGGACGCTTGGTAGTGGAGCGGGACATCCAACTGAGCTCTGGAACCGAACGACAAGAAATTGAAATGGCCTCCCTGGCGGAAGGTTCCTATTACCTGCGCACCGCCATGCGCCAAGGCCAGCAGACCTTTCATAAGGCATTCAAGATCATGAAGGCCGGCGGGAAAAAATAGCGCACGTGACCCATTCCTCTTTCATAACCCCCAGATAAACTTCCTCATAAACCCACGAAAATGAAGACCAGAACCCTACTCTTAGCGAGTGCCTTGTGCATGGCCATGGGCCTGCAGGCGCAAGCTCCGCCGAAGTTCAACTATCAAGGCATCGCACGGACGAGCATCGGAGCGCCCTTGGAGAACCAAACACTTGGCTTGGAGATCAGCATCTTGGACGGCACCACGGCGCAGTATGTGGAGCGGCATACGGCCACCACCAATGGCATTGGCCTTTACACCGTGCAGATCGGTGGTGGCACGGCCATAACGGGCACCATGAGTGTCGTTACGTGGAGTGCCGGTAACAAGTACATCAAGGTGGGTATCGATCCCAATGGAGGAACGAATTACACGGACATGGGGACCACTGAACTGCTGAGTGTTCCTTATGCCTTGTTTGCTGCACAGGGCACTGCAGCGGGTCCTCAAGGTCCGCAAGGTGACCCCGGACCGGCAGGAGCCACCGGCCCCACAGGTCCGGCTGGGCCGCAGGGTAGCCAAGGTGTTCCCGGCCCTACAGGTGCAATGGGCGCTACTGGTGGTGTAGGCCCTCAAGGTGTTGATGGTCCGGCTGGACCACAAGGTATTCCAGGGGCTGATGGTGCCGATGGTGCCGATGGCACGGGGGTAAGCATTCTCGGCTCGTACCCTGATCTCGCGGCGTTGGAGGATGGTGCCGATGGTGCCGATGGCACGGGGGTAAGCATTCTCGGCTCGTACCCTGATCTCGCGGCGTTGGAGGATGCGCACCCAAATGGAAATCCCGGGGACGCCTATTTCATTGATGGAAATCTCTACGTCTGGTCATCCAATACAAATACGTGGAACAATGTGGGCAACATCCAAGGACCCACGGGCCCAGCAGGTGCCACGGGTGATACAGGTGCCATGGGCCCTCAAGGCGTTCCTGGGCCGGTTGGTCCCGCAGGTACTCCTGGTGCTAACGGTGCTGCCGGCCCGGTTGGTCCCGTTGGTCCAGTAGGCCCTCAAGGCTTGATCGGTCTCACGGGTCCTGCTGGTGCCGCTGGTGATACAGGCGCTGTGGGTCCTCAAGGTCCTATTGGTTTGACTGGCCCGGTTGGTCCAGTCGGCCCTCAGGGTCTTATCGGTCTCACGGGTCCTGCTGGTGCCGCTGGTGATACAGGTGCTGTTGGACCTCAAGGTCCTATCGGTTTCACTGGCCCGGTTGGTCCCGCAGGTACTCCGGGGGCTAACGGTGCTGCCGGGCCGGCTGGTCCCGTTGGTCCAGTAGGCCCTCAAGGCTTGATCGGTCTCACGGGTCCTGCCGGTGCTGCAGGTACTCCAGGTGCTAATGGTGCTGTAGGTCCTCAAGGTCCTATCGGTTTCACTGGCCCTGTTGGTCCCGCAGGAACTCCGGGTGCAAATGGTGCCGTCGGTCCGGTTGGTCCTATCGGCCCCATCGGCCCTCAAGGCTTGGTCGGTCTCACGGGTCCTGCTGGTGCCGCTGGTGATACAGGTGCTGTAGGACCTCAAGGTCCTATCGGTTTGACTGGCCCGGTTGGTCCAGTTGGCCCAGTCGGCCCTCAGGGTCTTATCGGTCTCACGGGTGCTGCTGGTGCCGCTGGTGATACAGGCGCTGTAGGTCCTCAAGGTCCTATCGGCCTCACGGGTCCCATTGGCCCCATGGGCCCTCAAGGCTTGATCGGTCTCACGGGTGCTGCTGGTGCCGCTGGTGATACAGGCGCTGTGGGTCCTCAAGGTCCTATCGGTTTGACTGGCCCGGTTGGTCCAGTCGGCCCTCAGGGTCTTATCGGTCTCACGGGTCCTGCTGGTGCCGCTGGTGATACAGGCGCTGTAGGTCCTCAAGGTCCCATCGGCCTTACTGGCCCTATGGGTCCTCAAGGTGTCCAAGGAATTCCCGGCCTCAACGGCGCTGCCGGTGCCGCTGGTGATACAGGTGCTGTAGGTCCTCAAGGTCCTATCGGTTTCACGGGCCCCATCGGCCCTCAAGGCCCTCAAGGAGTGCAAGGAGTTCCTGGCACGCCGGGTGCTCCAGGCCAACAAGGCCAACAGGGTGAAACGGGTCCAGCAGGTTCGTATACCGCCACAGATGGCGTGTACATCACGCCTAATAACGAGATCGGAGCGGTGCTTGGCACCGATATTGAAACCGACGAACTGCAGGACGGTGCGGTTACATCCGAGAAGCTCGCGACAATGGGTGCGACCCAAGGCCAAGTGCTACAATACAATGGCAACAACTGGGTACCTGGAACACCCGCACAAGGGGGCTCCGGCTGGCAACTTCTGGGGAACACAGCTACCAGCACCGATTTCGTGGGTACCACAAATGATGCCCCACTGCAGTTCCGGGTACATGGCAAAAGGGCAGGAGCGGTATTCGAAGGCTCGGGCAATACCTCCTTGGGCTTCAGGACACTCGACACCACATCGGCCGGGACGAACAACACGGCCGTTGGATACCGTGCTCTTTCGACTACTGTCTATGGTAACGATAACGTTGCGGTAGGGCGTGAAGCGCTCCTGACCAATAACACGGGATCCGGTAACGTAGGAATTGGGTCCTATGCAGATGTGGGCTCTATTGGATTGACAAACGCTACGGCCATCGGTGCCTATTCCAAGGTTACCCAAAGCAATTCACTTGTTCTCGGCAGGATCGGGTCGCTGGCAACGGGAACGCCATCCACCAGTGTGGGTATCGGTACCACCGCGCCAACTGCACCCTTGGAGATCAAGAGCTCGAGCTTCACGAACGTGCCCCAGCTACGCTTGCGCGAGAACTCGGGGGAATACACCCGTATCCATTACCAGAACGCAAACCAAGGTGCATGGGTCACCGCTGCTAAAAAAGGCACCGACGCAGTGGGCTCCTTGTTCAATGTGTTCTACAGCGAAGGAATCGACGGCAATGGCGGGTCGGATATACTCAGCATTTCCGGCCAAGGAAAGATCGGCATCAATACCAGTAGCATGGGGACCGCTCTTTACGATGGTGCCCTCAGCATCCGCCCCATGACAAGTACCACGGCTGCGCTGACCCTCCTGAGTTCCGATGGGTTGGTCAAGTGGAGCTACCATATGAGGGTCAACGCGGGTACGGGACAGACGAATTTGGCGATGCAGTACAACGGAGCCGTGAAAGGCGAATTTGATGCGGTCTCAGGTTCCTATTCCGCCATCTCCGACATCCGCTTGAAGGAGAACATCGTTCCAGTGAGCAACGTCCTGGAACAGATCAAGAACATCGATGTGATGCGCTACACCTTCAAAGCCGATAAAAGCCACCAGACACAGCTGGGTTATATCGCACAGAACCTCGAGGAACATTTCCCTGAGTTCGTGAACAAGCCTGATCCAGAGAACGGGAAGGAGAACTACACGGTGAACTATGCTGGCATGAGCGCCGTGGCGATCAAGGCCATCCAGGAGCAGCAGGTGATGATCGAATCCCTGCAGCAAGCGATGGCCAAGATGCAGGCACGTTTGGATCAGCTGGAGAAATAGGACCACCAACAAGGGAGCACTGCTCCTTTGCATGCCGAACGTGAATTTGACAGAGGCCGATCTTATCATCCGATCAAGCGAAAGCTTGGTCGGATGACGGCCTTTTTGCGGATCCAGCTCAGTGATCAAAACACGGTCGCCCTTGACTGGAATTTCTTCTCACCACATCCACAGGAAAATGGTCCGCATCATCTTTAAGTTCATTTCCGTCTTCGCCCTCTTTCCGCTCGTGGTGGTCCTTCTGATGAGCACTTGTTCCGAGATCGGTAAGCAACCGGCTGAACTATGGAGCGCACGGTTCACGGAGGATGGTAGACGCTTGGTGTATACCTACGATGTGTTCACCGTTTACCAGTACAGCAAAAAGGGAGGTTCCATTCAGCGGTCCGGTTCGCGCAAAGGATATATGAATGTGCGAGATGCGGCCACCGGACGCTTGCTGCTCGCTGAGCCATACCAGTCGTCGAACACGCTGAAGGTTGCTGCTGTGATAGGGGATCTCTGCGCATTGAGTGGCTACAACATCAAGAAGTCCCGCCATGAACTGTCCATCGTGGACCTCACCACTGGTAAGGAGCGATTCGGACCAGAGGAACTTTCCCGGATCAACGGCGGCTTGCGGTTCGACCCGAACACGTACTACGAGAATTTGACCCTGACACCTGGCTTCGTGTTCGCCGCGGAGGATGCACGCACCTATCTCATCGACCCGCAAACCGGGAATGCTGTGCCCGTGGAGGCGGCCAAGAAGATCTCTATCTATTCAGGTGAACGGAATCCAACGAGTGGGCGGCCGTTCAATGCCGGAGTGGGTTTCACCGGTCAGCATCGGAAAAAGCTCGAGATGAACGGCTTGGCATCGAAAGTGGATTTCATTGATCCCAGCTTCGCAGCTGAGCTGAAGAACAATACGGATGAGCGGGACCCCGTGATCTATCAAGGCAATCCGATCATCATCTCGCGCTCCACCACCGAGAACGATTTCAGCTGGGTGATCACCATGCTGGATGCGAAGGGTTTGGAGTTGCTCTGGACGGCATCCGTTATACAGGTTCCCGGAGTTGCACCGTTCTACAATACCGAACCACTTTTCCGGCTGAACGGAGAAGACTTGCTGGTGCAGACCTCCACGCAGTTGAGCCAGTTCGATGCGGCCACAGGTAAGCTGAATTGGGCCGTGCAGGTGCCTTGAGCATAGATGCCAGCGCACCGGACGATCGTTGCTCGACAGGTGGTTGCGAAACCCAGTAGCCCGGTCAATACCGGGTCCTTCAATTGCTCATTGCCTTCACCGGAAATTCACCAGGCCACATCCACAAGAGCATGACCCGTATCATCGTGAAACCCGTTCTCGGTATCGCTCTCCTGTTGCTCGGAGGCTGTATTATGCTCACCGCATGTTCCGAGATCGGGAAGCAGCCGCCTGAACTGTGGAGTGCACGCTTCACTCCGGATGGCGGCCGCATGGTCTACACCTACGATATAAGCACGATATGGCAATACGAAAGGAGGGGAGGTTCAACGCGGAGTTCCGGTACCCGAAAAGCCTACATGGATGTGAGGGATGCGGCAACCGGTCGATCGCTCCTCACCGAGCCGTACAGTTCGAGGAATACGTTGGCCATAGTGGACATCATAGGGGATCTTTGTGCATTGAACAGCCACAACTTCGAAAAGTCACGGGACGAGCTTTTACTCATGGACATCAATATCGGAAAGGAGCGCTTCGGTCCGGATGAACTTTCCAAGATCAATGACGGGCTTCATTTTGATCCCACCACCTATTTTGAGAACACCACCGGAAAGCCGGGTTTCGTATTCGCGGCGGATGATGCGCGCGCCTATTTGATCGATCCGAATACAGGAAAAGCTACGCTCGTGAAAACTGCTACGCAGACCCATTCCAGGGCAGGGGATGCGAATCCGACGACCATAGGCCCGAGGGGATCGGGAATGAGCTTCGTGGGCCAATCCCGGAAAGAGCTTGTGGCAAACGGCCGATCCTCGAAGGTCGACTTCATAGAACCAGCATTCGGTGCTGAGCTGCAAGACGGCAAGGATGAGCGCGTACCGGTGATCTACCAAGGCAACCCGATCATCATTTCACATTCCAGCACCAACGACGATTTCAGCTGGGAGATCTCCATGCTGGATGCAGAAAGTTTGGATCTCATTTGGTCCGCTTCCGTGGCGAACATTGATAGGGCTGCGCCCTTTTACTGGAATGAACCGCTGTTCAAGTTGAACGGTGAGGAACTGGTGGTGCAAACCTCCACGCAGCTGATCCAGTTCGATGCGGCCACAGGGAAGCTCAATTGGACCGTGGAGGTACCTTGAATTATTCGCACGGCTTGATAACTGGCACCCGGTACGTGGTGGCGAACCGCAACAGCGCTATCAAGGCCGGATCTTTCAGTTGCTCAGCAGAGCTGATCTTGACATGCCGAAAGAGTTTGCCCGTGCCTTCCAGTAGTTGCGCAGGATCGGGCAGTTCAGCGCCGTAGTTGAAGCCGAGCGTTACATGCTTGGAGGCTGGCATCAGCCAGCAGAAGTGCTCCGTCTTCTTTTTGAGACCCGTGCCGAAACCGATGTTCTTCTGCTGCACCCACGCCACTTCCATCACTTCAGGCAGGATGCGGTGGATGAGCATTCGGGCTTCCCGCGCCAGCGACTGAACGGGCAATGAAAAGGTCAGGATGATCTGCTCGAAATCGGCGTCAGCTGTTCCCATCATTGCGAAAGGTAAGATGGTGGATCGCGGCTGAAACGAAACGGGCGCGGAGGTGATGCCTCCGCGCCCGTTTTCAAAGTCTCTGCGTGATCACTGTAGGACGATCCGTTCGGTACGTACTTGTTGATCGAATCCCATGGAAACCATGTAGGTGCCGCGCGGCCACGTGCTCACGTCGATGTCGGTGGTATTCATCATGCGGCCTTCCCAATGAATGCGCCCCGTGATATCCAGGATGCGGACCACGCCTTCACCTGCGGCGGTAATGCGGATGTGATCACTGGCCGGGTTCGGTAGAACGCGCACGCCCGCGATAGAGCGTTCATTCACCGCAGTGGCGATGTCGCCGACGACACAAATGGAGAATGTAGTGGTATAGGGCAATTGTGCGTACCAATGGAACACGCGCACTTTGTAAACCGCGTTGGGGGTGAGGCCGGGGACTACCATATGCTCCACACCTCCAGCCAACGTGGAATCAGAGCAAGCGATCGGTGCGGATCCGCAGTCTTCCGTGTACAGTTCCATTACAGCATCCAGGTCACCATTCCCGTTCATGTGGATGGTATGTTCAGTACCGGTGGCGGTAAAGGCGAACCAGACATCGTCGTTCGGATTGCCGGTGTATTCGCCACAGGCATAACTGGGCACGCTGGAAGGTGTAGCGTGCTCCACATTCCCGACCACGCTCACGCAAGTGGTATTCACATTAAGTGTAGTGGCAGTGGCGCAATCGTCGTTTACAGGTCCCGGCGTGCAGGTGGTGGCACTAACTGCGATCTCGTACGTCGCCGCACCCGCAACACTTTGGACCGGCAGGTAGTAAGTGCCGGCCGGCAGGTTGCGCCATTGGATGCCGAACTGGCCGTTGGTGCAGAAGGTACCGAAGTTGGCATAAGAGAAGTAGACCTGTTCATCGCCTGGGCAGGTGGTGGTGAGGAAGCTCCACTGTGCGGTGGCCGGGAGGGGAGTGTTGCAATACAGTGCAGTTACATCGCTGCACGTGGTGGTGGTGAAGGCATGCCACACCGAACTCGCGCCGGCGGTGGTCATCAGTGTATGCCCGGCCACGCCATCACCTGTGACGGTGGCGCCGGCCCTTGTGCCGGTGAAGGTGAGCGAGGAACCGACCGCCAGTGCTTGTGGCGTTATGCTGGAACACAGATCGTTCACCGGTTGCGCCAAGAGCGCGATCGGGAGGGCAAGGGATAGTAGAAAGGCGTAACGTTTGCTCATGATGGTTAGTTTGATGCAAAGCAACCGAGAGCATCTCCTTCCGGCAATAGAACAAAGGTTAGTGGGGGGCTCTTTTGGCTTGGCTCGAGCTCGTCTTTCGCCCTTGACAGCCAAGCGTATTGCACGCTTAGCTGGTGCTCGCGTGTCGCGAGTACCAGACCACCGCGCTCAGTTCTCGCGATTACCAGCTCATGTACGCGCAACGGACCGGTCAAGCCGGTCGATCCTGCGCAGCACCAGCCACAGGGGGATCGCTCCGAACACGCCGAACGATGCATCGATACAGCGCCAGAAGAACGGGATGCCGCGTACCGGTGCCCAGAAGAATGCGAGCGGAATGACCAGCAGGCAGCACCAAAGTCCCCATTCGATCACCCAGCGGTTGCGCACCGGGTCGCGGTAAGGACCGATGAAGGCCAGACCGATAACGATGTGGGCGAAGGCCAACCAGTCCGTGCCATAGAACAGCATGGGGTAATGCGCACCCACGTAGCCCACCGCATCGGCCGTGTCGGCGGTCCAAGAGGTCCAGGGCTCGCCCCAGTTGGTACTGAGGCTAGCAAGCCACTGAGTGCCCCATTCCAACGGCACCGCTGTAAGCCCACTGATGAAAAGAGCCACGATAAAAAACACAAGCCACAAGCGGATGAAGCGGAGGTCGGCAGCGGGTTGGTCAGCCATGTACGGAATGTTGATCCGAAGGTAGATGGCGTGGGAGGAAGCCATAGCTGGAAACTCGCGGAAGAACTCTGGTACTCTCGACACGCGAGCACCAGCCTGATGCATGTGCTCGTGTTCTATGATGGAGGTGCTCGCGTGTTGCGAGTACCTTTCTCATCGCAAACGATAGCTCAAGCTCAACATCACACCCTTTGCTGAAGTGCGTCGAGTAAGATCACCGCTGCCCAAGCTGTTCATCAACTGCCCGCGCATCGCAGGTTCGATCCCTACGGACCATGCGGCATTGAAGCGGTAGCGCACATACGCCCTGGCAGTGTAGCCGAGGGTCAGTTCCAGGAACGGCTCATCAGCGAAGCTTATATAGCCTTCATTGTCCGAAGAAGGCAGTGA
>CAJDVJ010000046.1_pt1 | contig 12942 bp, 15 predicted proteins | sample 7391371 | NCBI WGS metagenome assembly CAJDVJ01 (sample SAMEA7055699, study PRJEB34461) | soil metagenome | biome: terrestrial ecosystem; feature: Peninsula; material: soil | place: Antarctica | collected 2016 | reverse complement strand
AATTGGGCGTTGACGAGCTTTGGTTGAAGACCGCCCAGATCTACGATCCGAAGGATGATCACCCACTGATCCCCACACAGGACAAGTATGCGCGGTACCGTCGCAACGCGAGCGGCATCTGGGAAGTGAAGAACAAGTTGGAGGACAACTGCTGGAAGATGTGGCACAGCTGCGTGATCACCTGGGATGGCCGCGTGGTCCCCTGCTGCTTCGACAAGGATGCGCACCACGTGCTCGGCGATCTGCGCACACACAGCTTCAACGAGCTCTGGCACAGCGATGCCTACAACGATTTCCGCCGGCTCCTGCTCCACTCGCGCAGCAGCATAGAGATGTGCAGGAATTGCAGCGAAGGAAGCCCTGTGTGGGCCTGAGCGCAACGGCAGAAGCCGCCCCTGCCCCGTTATCCGGTTCAAGAGCGGCCGCCGTCAACCATGGGCCCACCAACCCATAGCACCATGAACTATGGCATCAACACACGGTCGATCACGTGGATCACACCGTTGCTCTGCATCACATCATACGTACTGATGTTGGCTACGCCGCCTTTGGCATCCATCACTTGGATGTTGTTGGGACCGTTCATCATGAAGGTCAATTCGGCACCAGCAACAGTCTTCATCTTCACCTTGCCACCGCCCTTCTGAATAGCAGCTTTGATCGTCTTCATATCATAGCTACCGGCGAGTACATGGTAGGTGAGCACGGTAGTGAGGGTGCTTTTCATGTCAGGCTTCAGCAATCCAGCAACTGTTCCTTCTGGAAGTGCCGCGAAGGCATTGTTCGTTGGTGCAAGCACTGTGAAGGGGCCTGCGCTTTGTAGCGTTTCCACCAGTCCGGCTGCTTTCACAGCTGCAACGAGCGTGGTGTGGTCCTTGGAATTCACAGCGTTCTCAATGATGTTCTTCATCGGATACATCGCTTCTCCGCCTACCATCACGGTAGGTGCTTTGCCTTCGGCCTTGGCCATGCCTTGAGCATTGGCGCTAAGAGTAAGAATGGCCATTGCAGCAATGGCGATCATGGGTTTCAGCAGCTTCTTCATGGTACTTGATCCTGGTTCGTGGGTTGTTCCGACATGCCCTTCGTGGGCCTTCAGGATCACATACGGAACAGATCCAGGGATCGGATCACCTCACTATGAAAGAAGCTGTCGATATCGCTGAGAATGATGGACCGAAATACCGATGAACTCGAGATCCAGGATCATGGATACACCAGTAGGAATGCGGCTTTAGCCACTTCCAGAACCATGTGCGAAAATGGATTGACCGCTACACTTGTCCCATAAGGACGAGGGCGGACAGGTTCGGGGCAGGGCTACCTCCGGCGGTCTCCAAAGTGACCGCGAATGCTTGCGCCATCGGAACGTCCTTCATGCGCTGAAGGTGGTCTCCATCCAAGGCGATCACTCCAGCATCAACAGGTTGTCCGTCCACGAGGGCCCAGAGCTGGTACTGCATGCCATCGGGCGGCGGCGGCATGGCCTGCGCATCGAAGTGCACAGCTTGCGCATTCTTGTCCCAATAGATCCGAGCGCTTTTGCCTGCTGCATCGCCCATGCCATCCAAGCGCACGATCTCGGCACGGGGGTCCAGCACCACAGCCAGTTGTGCATTGGTGCGTTCCATTGAAGTGCGTTGCACCTGAAGCTCTTCCGCAAGTACGCTTCGGTCGTCCTCCAAGCGCGCCAATTCTCCTCGCACGGCATGGAGTTCCTGGTACTGGAGGAAGTTCATTGCGGCGCTGAGCACCAGACCGGCCATAGCAGCAGCGGCCAACCAATTGAACGCTGGCTTCGGTGCTGTCGCCGGTGCTGGGGGCAACACCAGTACAGGGGTCTCCTTCTTGGCACCAACAGTTCCGACCTTGCGGGATATGGATCCTTTCACTTGTGTGGGCGGCACAACAGCCATAAGGACCGCGTATTTCTCAAGTGCGCTTTCGATGGCATCGAGTTCCTTCCGCACCTCGGAATGAAGCATCAACGAGCGTTCCACAAGCAAGGTTTCTTCCGGTTCGGTCTGTCCGAAGGCGAAGGCCTCCAGTAGTCCTGATGCTATGACTTCTTGCGCGTTCATCGGTGATCCTTGAGCAGCACTCGCAGTTCATTCATTGCGGCCCGTGTTCGGGATTTAACGGTTCCAAGCGGCAGGCCGGTATGCTCCGAGATCTCTTGCTGGGAATAACCCAGATAGTAGGCCATGTCGATCAGCTGTCGATGCTCAGCCTTCAAGCCTTCAACAACTTTGGTCACCTCAGCGTTCGCCAAAGTGTCGGGCGCTGCATCGGCTGCCAGATGAAATACGTGATCATCCATCGATCGGATCGCATTCCCCTTCTTCACCTCTGCGGAACGCAATTTATCGATCGCGGAATTCCGCGCGATGTTCATCATCCAAGTGAAAGGTCTTCCCTTGGCGGTATCGTAGCTGGCGGCGTTGTTCCACACTTTCAGGAACGTATCCTGCAGCACCTCCTGTGCAAGCTCTTCCGAGCCGTTCAGAATACGCAGTACCACACCGTAGAGCGCAGCACTGAAATCATCGTACAAAGTAGAGAGTGCAGCCTCGTCGCGTTGTTGCACGCGCAAGAGCAGCTCCAAGGCTGGTATGGTCATGAGAGGCATCCCAAATGTAGGGCCACGCGCACACTGCGTGCAACTCGCGAAAAAGTTCCTCTTCAGGTGATCCGATCAGGCTTCGATCGCGTAGGTGCGACAATGCCCTTGAACCACACGACCCGGATAGGTACAGTTCCGAAGATGGATTTTCTCAACTTTGCACCTTGGCCAAGGCAACAGACATATCCCCGGAGATGATCGAGCGCTATGTGCTCGGGCAGCTTTCGCTTGCGGAAGTGCGAATGATCGAGGCTGCTGCTTCGAGCGACCTTGCCTTGCGTGCACGCCTGAACAGATTGCAGGATGATCTGGCCGCACTGGCGCAACGGCGTGCCATCAGTCCACCATCGGAACTGAAGGCAAGGATATTCAGCACCATCGCCGAGCAGAACAGGTCGGATCGACCACCGATATTGCACCAGGGTTCCAAGGCTTCGGATTACTCGCGTTGGATCGATGGGCCGGACATGACATGCCCGAGCGTGTTCGACGAGGTCCATTTCCTCGAGTTCGGAGATGATCCGGATGCAATGAGCGCTTTGGTCTGGGTGAAGCACGGTTCTCCGGCGGAAACCCACACGGACTGTGTGGAGAAATTCCTGATCCTGGAAGGCAGTTGCGAGGTGGAGTTGAACGGTACTGTGCGCTCCCTTTCGCCTGGCGATGTATTCAGCATTCCCTTGTATACCGTGCATACGGTGAAGGTGACAAGCCCTGCTCCTTGCAAGTTCATCTTGCAGCGGATCGCCGCTTGACCCAACGCTCCGCACTGGACTCGACCTCAGCGTTCGGTACCAGATCGGAAAAAAGCTCTTTGGCGACATCGACCTGAACCTTGTGAGTGCGAAACTCGTGGATGCCCCTATGGGTGAAGACCAGATCCCTTTGGCCCCACGCTTCACTACCATCGGAGGATCGGCCTACATGCAGGACCGCGGTTGGAACGCAAGCTTGCGCTACCGTCACATTGCGGATAGACCGGCCAACGAAAGCAACTCAGTGGTGGCCACAGGCTATTTCCTCGTGGACGCGAAAGCGAGCTATCGCTTCAGCGCGTTGGAGGTAGGCGCCAGCGTGGAGAATCTCTTCAACGCGGAATGGAACCAAGCACAGTTCGATACGGAAAGCAGGCTACGGGATGAGAGCGAAGCAGTGAGTGAACTGCACTTCACGCCCGGCACACCGTTCTTCCTGAAAGGTTTCGTGACCTACCGGTTCTGATGCGGAGCGGGTTCGACACACAGCAGACCGATCACACCTTCATGATGTCCTTCTCCTTCGCTTCGAAAAGCAGGTCCACCTTCTTGTTGTAGATGGCGGTGAGCTTCTCCACTTCGGCCTCCTGACCTTTGGCGACATCTTCCGGAAGGCCATCCTTCTTGGCGGCCTTGATGGCCTCCATGGTCTTCTGACGACTGCTGCGGATACCCACCTTGGCGTGCTCGGCCTCTTTGCCCGCGGTCTTCACCAGGTCCTTGCGGCGCTCTTCGGTGAGCATGGGCACGTGGATGATGATGTTCTCACCGTTGTTGCTGGGGTTGAAACCCAGGTTGGCGCCAATGATGGCCTTCTCGATGGCATCGATCATCTTTTTCTCCCAGGGCTTCACGTACAGGGTACGGGCATCACCGGTGTTCACCGCGGCCACTTGGGACAAGGGCACTATGCTACCGTAGTAATCCACCTTCACGGTCTCGAGCATACCGGGGTTGGCCGCTCCAGCTCGGATCTTGGTGAGTTCGAACTCCAAGTGCTCCACCCCCTTTTGCATCTGTTCTTCGCATTGCTGGATGGCAGTTGTGGTATCGCTCATGGTCGTAGGGATTCTTGGTTCTGCTTAAGGGGTGGCAAAAGTAGCCAAGCTTGCTCGCAAAGTCACTTTCAGCGATGTCTTCACAGAAAGCGGATGCTGAGCCCGAAGATGAAATGGCGTTTCTCCCAAAAGCGGTCCACACCATTTCCAGTGGATGTGGAACCCGTTCCAGCGCTCCCGTCACTGCTCATACGCTCAAGGTCCGTGGCGCCGAAGGGCACTGCTCCATCACGTTCCAGTTCGTTCATAGTACGCTGATCGTTCTGCGCTCCAACGAGTAAGGGATAGGCCAGTATGTTGCCCCTTACGCGCTGGTAGCTCTCACCCAGCTCCGTGAACTCCGCGGAGATGTACCATCTACCAGTGGCGAAAAAGTTGAACCGGCCGATCTCCAAACCTCCGCCGAAGGAAAGGTGGGTGAACCACATGTTGGTCGCTCCTCCGGATAACGAAGGCTTGGTAGTGGCGAAATGTGTAACCTGCTTGTCGTAGTGATAGTCGGTGCGGTCCAAGCGGAACATTGTCCTGGTCACGTCATAGATGGCTTGGGTCCGCACCATGTCCATTCCGAAACCGAACTCGGCGTACAGCTTCAGCACGTTGTCATACATGTGGGTCCCGTAACGGGTTCGATGATCACGTTCTCAGGCCCTCGCGACATCAGGAACAAACGGCCAGGCCCCATATCGGTAGTACCGAACCGCACTTGTTGGAACGAATTGAAGCCTTCCGTCCTACGGATGTCCACAATGTGCCCGATGTCGAATTGCACGTCCGGAACATTCACCATGGAAGGCCAATAGCCCAACTGCACGCCAAGGGCCACTTTGCCGGGCACGGCCACGCCTTGATCATGCTCACGTGCGCGCACGGCGATCTCCAGCCCAACGCCAGGATGGAGCTGACCGAAGTAACTGGAACCCAGACCCAAAGCACGGAGCTCCACAATCGAGGCACCCTCACTTCCGCGAACATCCCGCTTCATGCGCACCGGCTCCTGCGTGGCGCGTGGGATCGCGGGGGCCTTTGCCGCCCTGGGGTCCACTTCCTTGCCCTTCGGAAAAGACGTGAAAGTCTCCACGCTTCCCAGCAACACACCGGTGCTGGTATCGAGGAGACGCAACATCAGATGCATCTTCTTGTCCACTTGGAATACGCGTCCGGTGATGATCACATCGGCGGCCATCAACCTACCAAGCTCCACGGCCTCGCGCTCATCGAACGTTCCACTGGCGGAACGGCGCTGTTCTTCTTGGACCATACCCAGCTGCCGGCGCTCCAGCACCATCACTCCTCCTGCCTGTACCAAACGGGCAATGAGTGTTTCCTCGATGTACGTGAGTGTGGAAGCGGGAATATCGCCAGCGGGAGCGAGCATCTCCACCACCGCCACCCGCAGTTTGTTGTTCACCACCGCGCGGTCGCGAAGCCGCTCAGCGGCATGGCTCAAACTATCGCTGAAGGCATTCTGCGCGCTGACACCGAGCGCCCAGAATAGCATCCCGAAAACCAGGGCTATCCGCATTGGATCCGAGGCATTCATGCGCATGTTCGGGGGCTGACAGACCCACTTCCGTGCCATAATGGATCATTGGGACATTGCTGGACTTCAGGAGCCTACATCCACCAAAGTGCCGACCTGCTCACCATTCACCAAACGACCCAGGTTACCTGGCTTGTTCATGTCGAATACGATGATCGGCAGATTGTTCTCCTTGCAGAGGGTGAAGGCGGTCATATCCATTACGTTCAAACCCTTGGCGTATACCTCACTGAAGGAGATACGATCGTACTTGGTGGCCGTCTTGTCCTTCTCGGGATCAGCGGTGTAGATACCATCGACACGGGTGCCTTTCAGGATCACATCCGCGTTGATCTCAATGGCGCGAAGGCTGGCGGCCGTGTCCGTGGTGAAGTAGGGATTGCCCGTACCTGCACCGAATATCACGATACGCCCTTTCTCCAGGTGGCGTACTGCACGGCGACGGATGAATGGCTCGGCGATCTGCTCCATCTTGATGGCGCTCAGCAAGCGGGTCTTGTAGCCTTTGGCTTCCAATGCGCTCTGCAGCGCAAGGCTGTTGATCACAGTGGCCAGCATACCCATGTGGTCGCCTTGTACCCGATCGATGTTCCCCCCGGCCTGCATGCCACGGTAGATGTTACCACCTCCGATCACCACGGCCACTTCAACGCCCTGGGTAGCTATGGCGATGATCTCATCGGCATACTGGTCCAATCGCGTGTTGTCAATGCCATAGTCTTGGTCGCCCATCAGGCTTTCGCCAGAGAGCTTCAGGAGGATGCGCTTGTAGGTCTTGGTCATGGTGCTTCGCTATACGGTGCGCAAATTAGTCAAGGTGGGGTAAGCGATCATGCTGGACAGTACCCTATAACACAAGAACGGCCCCTTTTCGCAAAGGGGCCGTTCGATCCGATCGATCTTCTGCGCTCAGTTACCGAGCGCGTGACGGACGAAGCTCGTAGCGGTGAGCTCCTTGTCCTGCGTTTTCAAGTATTGCTCTACGCTCAACTTGTTGTCCTTGATGAATTCCTGTGCGAGCAGGGTGTTCTCTTTGAAGAACTTGTTGAGGCGACCCAGAGCGATCTTCTCGGCCATGTCGGCGGGCTTGCCCTCCTGGATGGCGAGATCCTTTCCGATCTCGATCTCCTTGTCGATCACGCTCTGTGGCATGCTCTCTTTGTTCAGGGCTACCGGAGCCATTGCAGCTACCTGCATGGCCACGTCCTTGGCGGCATCCTCGAAACCGGCCTTGTTCAGTCCCACCATGCTGGCCACCTTGTTACCGGGGTGGTTGTAGGCGAACACGAACTCAGCGGAAACGGGCAAGCATGCTCCAACGTCGATCTTCTCACCGATAACACCGGTCTGCTCAATGAGCTTCTCAGCGATGGTCTGACCATTGGTATCGTATGCTGCGCTCTTCAGCGCATCAACGTCCTTGGAACCTTTCTCCAGTGCGATGGCCAGAATGCGCTCGGCCATTGCGGTGAAGTCAGCGTTCTTGGCAACGAAATCGGTCTCGCAGTTCACGCTCACCAGAACACCGTTCTTACCGTCGGCGCTGGTCTTCGCGAGCACCAGTCCTTCGGTAGCATCGCGGTCGGCGCGCTTCGCGGCCACCTTCTGTCCTTGCTTACGCAGGAAGTCGATAGCGGCGTCGAAATCTCCGTTGGCCTCAACGAGGGCCTTCTTGCAGTCCATCATACCTGCGCCGGTGATCTGGCGCAGCTTGTTCACATCAGCAGCGGTAATTGCCATAGTGCTCATGATTTGAGGTTCTATTGCATCCACCTTGCGTGATCAACACACAGGGCTTCCGCGGTAACTGTACTTAGTTGGCCTCGGCGCCTGCCTCCTTGGCGGCTGCTCCTTCGGCCTCGCTGTCGTCAGCGTTTTCATCGGCGAAATTCTTGTCGCCCTTACGCTCTTCCAGTCCTTCGTTGATGGCTTGTACCATCACGCTCAGGATCAGATCGATGCTCTTGGTGGCATCGTCGTTCGCAGGGATCGGGAAATCGACCTTGGTGGGATCGCTGTTGGTATCCACCATTGCGAAGGTGGGGATGTTCAGCTTGCGAGCCTCGGCCACTGCAATGTGCTCCTTGGTCACGTCAACGATGAACAATGCGCTCGGCAGACGGGTGAGTTCGGCGATGGAACCGAGGTTCTTCTCCATTTTCTCACGCGCGCGGCTCACTTGGAGGCGCTCACGCTTGCTCATGTTCTCGAAAGTACCGTCGGTCTTCATGCGATCGATGGTGGACATCTTCTTCACCGTACGGCGGATGGTGCCGAAGTTGGTGAGCATACCACCGCTCCAACGCTCGGTGATAAAAGGCATGCCGGTAGCTCTCACTTTTTCGGCAACGATATCCTTCGCTTGCTTCTTGGTGGCAACGAAGAGGATCTTCTTGCCGCTGCGCGCAATACTCTTCATCGCTGCAGCTGCCTCTTCCAGCTTTACCGAGGTCTTGTTGAGGTCGATGATGTGGATCCCCTTCTTCTCACCGAAGATGTACGGGGCCATTGCGGGATTCCACTTGCGCTTGAGGTGGCCGAAGTGTACACCAGCCTCGAGCAGTTGATCAAAATCAGGACTTGCCATTCTTTCCTTCTATTTTTAGTTCACCTTCCTTTTTCCCGTTTTTTACAGGCATTCCGTTGGTAGCACTCTATCTGCCCTCGATGAACTCAGGCAGCTAAAGTGGTCCAACGGAATTGGATCCTGAACCTACCATCGTGTACATGATGCACACTCCGGAAGGCACAACAAACGTGGGATCTTAACGCTTGCTGAATTGGAAACGCTTACGCGCTTTCTTCTGACCGAACTTCTTGCGCTCAACGGCACGCGGGTCGCGTGTCATGAGTTCTTCCGCTTTCAGTTTCGGCTTGTGTTCTGGGTCGATGGTCACCAAGGCACGAGCGATACCCAAACGAAGGGCATCCACTTGGCCGGTGATACCTCCTCCGTGGAGGCGTGCGGTCACGTCGTACTTACCAACGGTGTCGGTAAGCTTGAAAGGCTGCTCCAGTTTGAACTGTTGCATAGTGATAGGAAAGTACTCTTTCCCATCGCGGCCATTGACGGTGATCTCGCCGGTACCCTCGGTGAGGGTTACGCGGGCTACTGAGGTCTTACGTCGGCCAAGGCTGATCACTGGTTCCATCTTACTTGATCGTATTCAGGTCGATACTGCGTGGCTTCTGCGCTTCGTGCTTGTGCTCGCCGCCCACCACCACGTGGAGGTTGCCGAAAAGGCGACGTCCAAGACGGTTCTTGGGCAGCATGCCACGTACGGCATGTTCCACAAGAGCCTCAGGCTTGCGGGCCATAAGGTCCTTGGCCTTCTCGCGGGTCTGACCTCCTGGATACAAGCTGTAACGCTGGTATTCCTTATCGGCCATCTTGGTGCCGGTAAGACGGATCTTATCAGCATTGATCACGATCACATGGTCTCCGCAGTTCACGTGCGGCGTGAAGGTGGCCTTGTGTTTGCCTCGTACGAGCATTGCCACTTTGCTAGCAAAGCGGCCAAGTACTTCATTCTCAGCGTCTACGATCAGCCACTCTTGCTGAACGGTGGCGTCATTCGCCATGCTGGTTGTGTAGGTAGTCGACGCCACTGTATGGTGGTTTTAGTTGGGCTATGCCCCGGAAACGGGCTGCGAAGATAGATCCTTTTCCGGAAAACCAACATGTTGATGTGGACAGTTCCTAAAGAATGCTCCGAAACCCCTCTCCCAGCGACACTTTTACGATGACCGTACATTCGCCGCCGCTACCGCCAGGCCAAGCTACTCTATAGTATGGATGCCTGCCTTGCTCTTCGTGGGCCCAAGTCCTTTCTGATTTGAGCCCTCTCCATTATCGACACCTTCCAGGATCATTATGCGCCCGTTCTTCAAGCTATTCGATCTCGATCAGCAAGTTGACTACCGCACTGAAGTGCTTTCAGGGCTGACCGTGGCTTTGGCATTGATCCCCGAGGCTGTGGCCTTCGCGCTCATTGCCGGGCTCTCCCCGCTCACTGGTCTCTACGCCGCCTTTGTAGTGGGTCTCATCACCAGCATCTTCGGCGGCAGGCCCGGCATGATCTCCGGAGCCGCAGGTGCGATCGCAGTAGTGATCGTCGCTTTAGCTGCCCGCCACGGAGTGGAATATGTCTTCGCCACAGTTGTGCTTGCGGGTGTGTTCCAGATCCTTGCTGGTGTGTTACGCTTGGGCAAATTCATCCGCCTGGTGCCACAACCGGTCATGTACGGCTTTGTTAACGGTCTGGCCATCGTGATCTTCATGGCGCAGCTCACCCAGTTCAGGTCCACCGATGGCGAATGGCTGAGTGACATTCCGCTGTGGACCATGCTCGGTCTGGTGATGCTCACCATGCTCATCATCTGGGGCTTGCCCAAGCTCACGAAAGTGGTTCCCAGCTCCTTGGCGGCTATCCTGGTGATCACTGGACTGGTCCTCGGCTTCGGTATTCCCACACGTTCTGTGGGCGACATCGCTTCCATCGGTGGCGGCTTCCCGCCCTTCCACATCGCAGCCGTACCCTTCACATGGGAAACGCTTATGATCATCCTACCTTATGCGGTCATAGTTGCTGGGGTAGGCTTGATAGAAAGTCTCTTGACCCTGAACCTACTGGATGAGATCACGGGCACTCGCGGTCGCGGGAACAAGGAATGTGTGGCGCAGGGCACAGCCAACGTCCTAAGCGGCTTCTTCAGTGGCATGGGCGGTTGCGCCATGATCGGCCAGAGCTTGATCAATGTGAGCAGTGGTGCAAGGGCGCGATTGAGCGGGATCGTAGCTGCGGTGATGCTCCTGATCTTCGTGATGTTCGCCGCGCCGCTGATCGAACAGTTGCCCATGGCGGCGCTCGTGGGTGTGATGTTCATGGTGGCCATCGGCACTTTCGAGTGGGCCAGTCTGAAGACCTTCGGACGGATGCCTTTTCACGATGTTCTGGTGATGGTGGTAGTGGCCGGCATCACCGTGGTCTTCCACAACCTCGCGATCGCGGTGCTCACCGGCGTGATCATCTCGGCCCTCGTTTTCGCGTGGGAGAACGCTAAGCGGATCCGTGCGCGCAAGCATGTGGATGCGCAAGGCGTGAAGCACTACGAGATCTTCGGTCCGCTCTTCTTCGGAAGCGTACAGGCCTTCAACGAGAAGTTCGATATCGCCAGCGACCCGAACGAGGTCATCATCGACTTCGCAGAGAGCCGCGTGGCGGACATGAGCGGGATAGAGGCGCTGAACCGGATCACCGAGCGCTACCGCAGCGCTGGTAAGAAGTTGCACCTGCGACACCTCAGCGCCGACTGCCGGACCCTGCTGAGCAATGCGGGCGATGTGATCGACGTGAACATCATGGAGGACCCGGACTACAAGGTGATGGTGGATAGCCTCGCCTGAGTTTTCTTCCGTTCAAAGCACGAAGTGCGCACCGATTTCGGCAACCGGGACCGAACCACTTGGGCCCCCAGGTGTTCAATATCGTCTTGAAATTAGATGATGTGCTAAAATGGTCAGCGAGGCCGCTCGTAGGCTCTGAGCATGCATTTGAGCATGAAGCAGAGGAGCCAACATATCGAGGTGTTCACAAGTTTTCACGTTAAACCCATGGAGATAGTTACAACTGTAACTGTTTCATTCCGACCTTTGCGGCCTTGAACGGATCCGACATACCATTAGGCCACTGGTTCGCTGTGCTCACACAGCGCTACTACACCCAGATCCTGCACCGCATGAAGGTGTACGATCTGGACCGTTGGTTCGCTGTGTTGGTGGCGGTCGCCGAAAGCGACGGTCGCATGAGCCAACAGGAGATCGCACAGCAGCTTATGATGGACAAGGTGAGCATGGTGCGCGCGATCGACTTCCTGAGCGGTAAAGGCTACCTGGAACGTGTGAGCTGTCCAGATGATCGCCGCAAGCACCATATCCGTCTGTTGCCCACGGCCAAGCCAGTGGTAAAGGCGATCAAGAAAGCCTATGCTGAAGTGAATGCCCTGATACTGGGACCGATGACGGAAACCGCCAGTGACAGATTCATCAAGGAAATACAAGGGATGCTGGAACGCATGCCTACCGATGGAATGCGACCTGCCCGATTGAACTATACCAAGAAGCTCCCGAAATGAACCGCCTATCCAACTATCTCCCCTCCTCCCGGCTCATCGCGGCAGGCCTTGTGCTTTCGGGGTCGATGCTCCTGACATCATGTGGCAACGATGAAGAGGCCGTTAACGATGTTGGTGCTCGACCTCCAATGGCCGTGCAGGTCCACGTACTGGAGCCGGCTGCCCTGGACAATGCCATCATCACCACCGGCACCTTGATGGCCAATGAGGAAGTGGACCTGGTGAGCGAACTCGCCGGGCGGATCACCGAGATCGGATTCGCCGAAGGTGGTAAAGTGAGCAAAGGCCAAGTACTGCTGCGCATCAACGACGATGAGCTGCAGGCACAACTGCGCAAAGTGTCCGCGAACATGCAGCTCGCCACCGAGGATGTGGGCCGCAAAGAGCGCTTGCTCGAAGTGAAGGGCATCAGCCAAGAACAGTTCGATGGGGCACGCGCCAATCAGGCCAGTCTTCAGGCCGAAGCCGACGAGTTGCGCGCACGTATCTCCAAGAGCACGGTCCGCGCACCCTTCAACGGCAAGGTGGGCCTGCGCTCTGTGAGCGAAGGCGGCTATGTGTCCAACAACGCGATAATCGCCAAACTGCAGCAGGTGGACCCGATCAAGATCGAGTTCGCAGTACCCGAGCGTTATGGCCGAATGATGACACCCGGCACCATCATCGACTTCACTCTTGAAGGTGATACCGCCACCTACAAGGGCGAGGTATATGCGGCGGACCCCAGCGTGGATGCCGCAACACGCAGCGTGAGAGTACGCGCACGGAGTGCGAACGAGAACGGCCTTCTTCTCCCGGGCTCATTCGCCAAAGTGGAAGTGCGTTTGG
>CAJDVJ010000009.1_pt1 | contig 13070 bp, 8 predicted proteins | sample 7391371 | NCBI WGS metagenome assembly CAJDVJ01 (sample SAMEA7055699, study PRJEB34461) | soil metagenome | biome: terrestrial ecosystem; feature: Peninsula; material: soil | place: Antarctica | collected 2016 | reverse complement strand
CTCATGGAAGAGCGTGTCTACACGATCGTGTTCGCAGCCTCAGGATACTATCTGAAGTCCGTGGAGATCGCCTTGCCCGGGCCATCGCCCGAAGATTGGCAGAAAGGCTACGCGATGAATTTGGAAATGATGCTGCTTCCCATCGAGGAAGGTCTGGACCTCTGGGGCGATGGGCAACCCGTAGGCAAAGCGCGTTATGTGGCTAAGTCGGACATCTTCGAATGGGACCTCGCATACACCAAGGTCTACAGCGCGCGCTTCTCCGATGTCATGAAAGAATACAAGGCGCGCCTGAAGCTGAGGGAGTGATCCCCTCTTAACTGCTGTCAAACGTTCTTCTCGCGGACTCGCTCGTAACGTTCCGTATCCTCTTACGTTGGCGCATAGTACCCATCGAGCAGCGTGCTGCGTGCTTTCGCGAAGCTGACTGCTACAGGTAAGCTTGCTGAACACTTCTGTGCACAGCTGCCCTTCGGATGATCCGAACATGCGAGTTGCCGGTGCCTGAATACAAAAGCGGCGCTGGTCAAAGACCAGCGCCGCTTTTGTATTGGGTCGTCGTGAAGACTATTTCTTCTTCTTAGGCTTCGGATCGGTCTTGGAAGGGTCTTCCATAACGGGGAACACCTCTTCTTTCTTGCGCTCCACCAAGGTCATTTCGTCCACCAGGTGTTTTGCACCAGCGAGCTTGTCGATGGTCCAGAGCACGTAACGGATGTCCACGCTGATGGTACGCTGCAGCTCTGGCTCGAAAGCGATGTCGCCGCTCATGGCCTCCCAGTTGCCATCGAAGGCGATACCGATGAGTTCGCCATTGGCGTTCAGCACTGGGCTTCCGCTGTTACCACCGGTGATGTCGTTACCGCTCAGGAAGCACACGATCAGTTCGCCTTTCTCGTTGGCGTATCGGCCGTAGTCCTTCTTCAGCAGCATTTCCTTCTGCTTGGCAGGAACGATGAACTCATCGTTGGTAGGGTCTTCCTTCTCCAGGATACCGTTGGCGGTGGTCTCGAAGTTGTAGAACACGCCATCGGCAGGCACGTAGCTACCCACTTTTCCGTAGGTCAGGCGCATGGTGCTGTTGGCATTCGGGTACCACATCTTATCCGGGTTCATCTCGCGCATTGCTGCAACCATCAGTCGGTAGCCCTTCTCGATGTCCGTCTCGCTGGCTCCGATGGCCGGGGCGAGGAACGCACGGAAGTGGTTCAGGCAGCTCTCGGAGGTCTGGATACCCATGTCTTTCTCCATCACCTTCAGGGTCGGCTTGGCCAGGAAAGCGTCCAAGCGGGCTTTGTCCGTGAGGATGCTGGTCTTGAACATGGTCTTGGCCCAGAGGTCGTAGTCGCCTTTGTACTTCTTCTGGATCGTGGCGATCACCGAAGGCTGAAGGTCCTTTTCGATGTCCTGTCCGATCAGGCGGAACATGTTCGCGGTCACTTTTTCGTCGGTTGGTGGGTTGTAGTCCTTCCAGAACGCGTTGGCGGCGGCCTGCGCAGCAGCCACGTTGGCGGCCACTTTAGCGGCATCCTTGGGGTCGGTGCGAAGCTGGTTCAGAAGCCCGTACATACGGAAGCCCAGCACCACCATTTCGCTGCCGAAGGCCGCTTCCTGCATGTACACGCTGGCCTTCTCGAATTTCGCACGCTCGGCGTAACCGTTGTCCAGCAGGGTGATCACCTCGCCGTACTTCGCTTTGCGACCGGCATCGGCGTTGATCCATGCCATCAGCTCATCTTCCTGCTGCTTCTTCTTGTCGTACACACCAAGGCGCTTCAGACCGCGCTGCTGGCCGATGAAGTACTTCCAGTAGTTGCTCACTTGGGCATGCTTGCTGGCGTACTGCAGACGCACTTTCTCATCCTTGTCCTGGAACTCTTCGTAGATGTCCAACTTCACGCGACGGATCTTCACGCGGCTTGGCTGCTCCACTTCAACAGCGAGCTTCACGCCCTGGCTGCTCAGGAAACGGTCGGTGCTACCAGGGTAGCCCATGATCATTGCGAAGTCACCTTCCTTCACACCGTCCAAGCTGATGGGGAAGTGGTGCGCTGGCTTATATGGGATGTTCGCTTCGTTGTAGTCCGCAGGCTGGCCATCGGGGCCGGTGTACACGCGGAAGAGGGCGAAGTCGCCGGTGTGGCGGGGCCACATCCAGTTGTCGGTGTCGCCACCGAACTTACCGATCGCGCTGGGAGGAGTACCTGCCAAACGCACGTCGCGGTACGTCTTGTAGGTGAAGAGATAGAATTCGTTGCCCTCGAACATCACCTTGAAATCGGCGCTCATGCCGTTCTCCTTGCTTACGGCCGCACGCAGTGTGGCACCCACCTCTTGGATCTTTTCGTTGCGCTCGTCCTCGCTCATACCATCGTTGAGTTCGCTCTTCACCTTGGCGGTAACGTCCTCGATGTTCTGAAGGAAGCTCACGTTGAAGCCCGCTGGCAGTTCGGACTGGCGGTCTTTTGCGAAGAAACCATTGGTGAGGTAATCGCTCTCCACGCTGCTCAACTTCTGCACGGCATCATAGCCACAGTGGTGGTTGGTGAGGAAAAGGCCGTCGGCGCTGACCATTTCGCCAGAGCAGAAACCGCCGCCCAATCGTACCACAGCATCCTTCAGGCCACTGCGGTTGATGGCATAGACGTCATCAGCGCTCAGCTTGAAGCCGAGCTTCTGCATTTGGGCCTCGTTGACCTGTTTCAGCTGGTTCAAGAGCCACATGCCCTCTTGGGCCTGTAGCACGATAGCGAAGAGTGCTGCTGTGAGCAGCGAAAGGGAACGCTTCATCATGGGTCTTTCGGACTGGTTCGTAACGTTGATAATAGCCATGGACCGGCAAATTGTGCCGGAGGCAGGGAATGGGCTGCAAAAGTAACCGAATGGCACAAGCGGGATAGCCGTGCGTGATGAGCGGAAGGAAGGCCTTACGACCGGAGCCTTACTCCTCGGGCATGGCCGACTTCATCGGCTTCCACGCCATGGGCAGCACCATTTCCTCGATGCTCTCACCAAAGACGCGGAACTTGGGAGGTACGCCTACACGGCCTTTCACCTGCTTGTCGCCAGCGCTGGTATGCATGCGGATCACCAAGCTCGGCAGATCCGTGACCGGGCTGTCGTACACATCGTCCAAGCTGTAGAAGTCGATACGCTCGGCCTCTTTCAGGATCGCCTGAAGTGTATCCTGGCCTATGCGTGCCTCATGCATCCCTTCGCGCTCCACGTTGGCGCGCCCCTCGTAGGTGGCGTATCCGCTACGGTAGATGTTCAGGCGGTAGGCCTTGCACGGTCCGAAGCAGGGGGTGCGCTCCACAAAGAGGAAGAGGCTATCGGCAGCTGAGGTGCCGCCCAGCGTGAGCTTCTTTTGGGACGCATTGTTGCCGTTGTCCATGGGCGCTCCGGTATTCGTGGCGGCCTCTTGGTTGGTCTTGCACGCACCGAAGAGAGCGAGTGAGAGGAAGGCTGGCAGAAAGAAGGATGTGCTCATGGGTCGAAGTGGGTTGTACGAGGTCGCTTTTCTTGTGCCAAAGGCGTGCCACGGGCATTTCCACCGGATCACTTACGGCGCTTGCCCTGCTGTGCCTGCTGTTGTTTCTGAAGATCGTCCAAGCGCTGGGTCCAGCGGCTCTTCTTCTTCGGGGTCTTCATGTTCAGCAGCAGCTGTCCGCGGATCTTCTCATCGTTCACGAACCAGTTCTTCAGCACGGTCATCTGCAGAATGCTGATCACGTTGGCGAGCAGGTAGTAGTAGCTGAGGCCGGAGCTGAAGTTGTTCAGGAAGAACAGCATCATGACCGGGAACATGTACATGATCACCTTCATGTTCGGCATGCCCTGTTGCTGGGGCATCTGCTGCTGGTTGATCCGCGTGTACAGGATGGTACTGGCGGCCATCAACAGGGTGAAGAGGCTCACGTGGTCCCCGTACAAGGGGATAGTGAAGGGTAGGTCGTAGATGCTGTCGTAGCTGCTGAGGTCCTCGGCCCACAGGAAGGATTCCTGACGCAGTTCGATACTGCTGGGGAAGAAGCGGAACATCGCGTAGAGAATGGGCATCTGGATCAGCATGGGCACACAGCCGCTGGCAGGGTTCACGCCTGCTTTGCGGTAGAGGTCCATGGTGGCCTGCTGCTTCTTCAGCGCATCTCCTTCCTTGAATTTCGCGCTGATCACCTCGATCTCCGGTTTCAGCACCCGCATTTTGGCGCTGGCCACGAAGTTCTTGTAGGTCAATGGCATCAGCAGCAGCTTGATCACCACGGTGAGCACCAGGATGATGATGCCGTAGTTCCAACCCCAGCCGTCGAGCCAGTTGAAGATGGGGATCACCAACCAGCGGTTCATCCAACCGAAGATGCCCCAGCCGAGGTCGATCACCTTGTCGAATTGTGGGACCTCGGTGCGACGCAGGGTTCCGAAGTGGTTGGGACCCAGGTAAATGCGCATGGCCACGTCCGCCTCCTCGCCACGTTCTTTTTCGAAGAAGAGCTTGGCGCTGTAGTGCTTGGTGTGGGTGCTGCTCTCCAGTGGCGTAATGGCGATCTCGGAGCCATTACCGCTGAAGCCCTGCTCGCTGATCACGGCCACGGTGAAGAAATCCTGCTTGAAGGCCACCCAGTTGGTGCGGCCTTGGAGCTTCTCTTCATCGGCTTCGGTCTCGCTGAGGTAATCGCGGTTGTCGTTGAAGTACTTGTAGTACACGCCGCATTTCTGCAATTCCCCGGGGAGGTGCTTCTCGTTGTTCAGGCCGCTCAACTCCCAGTGGAAGAAGAGGCTTCGCGGGTCCACGGCATCCTTGAGGCCGGTGAATTCGGCGCTCACGTGCATAAAGTAGGTGGCCGTATCGAGGCGGTAGGTGATCTGCAGGAACTTACCAGGGTCGGCAGTAGCTGCCGTAAGGCGCACGGCATCGTTGCCCATCAGTTCAGCCGTGAAGTACAGGTCGCGTGTGCTGATGTCCTGGCTGCCTGAGAAAAAGCGGAACTCGTAGTTGCTTGAATCGGGATCGGCCAGCAACAGCGGGGTCTTGTGGTAGGTGGTGTACTCTTTCAGGCGGATCACCGAAGGCTTAGCGCCGTGTGTGCTGATGCTCACTTGCAACCTTTCGTTCTCGATCACCACCTCTTGGTTGGTGCCGGTGGACGCGGGCGAGAAGATCCCATAACGCTTGTCGAGGGCCAAGGCGCGAAGGCTGTCCGCTTCGCTCATGCCCAAGCTGTCCAGGCCTGTCACTTCCAGTTCAGCCTCGCTGATCACGCTTGTGTTGCTGGCATCCGGGCCGGATGTAGCAGCGCGGCTCCGGAGCTCGGCCTCCGCTTCGCGTGCCTGCTTTTCTATGGTGAGCGTTGCGAGACTGTCCTGCTCACGTTGCACGCGGGCCACCTCTTCGGGGCTCGGCATTGTGTACCAGGTATAGCCTATGAGGATGGCCGCGATAAGTACGAAGCCGAGGATGGAATTGCGATCCATTGGAGCGTGCGCCGGGCGCTATGGGAATGATGAAGGGCGGCAAAGATAGCCGGGCGGGTGGAAGGCACCGATGAAGGGCGGGAACGGCCTTGCATCCCTGCTCAACAAGACCACATTACCGGAGAAATTGTTCCCTTATGCCTCGGCTTTGACAGCGTGCTCTTTCGCATGCTTCACAGCGGCACGCACAAAGCCCACGAAAAGGGCATGGGGGCGGGCCACGGTGCTGCGGTACTCGGGATGGAACTGCACGCCAATGAACCAAGGGTGGTCCTTGATCTCCACGATCTCCACCAACTTACCCTTGGGGTTGATCCCGGTGGCCACCATACCAGCCTTCTGGAACGCCTCCAAGTAACTGTTGTTGAACTCGTAGCGGTGACGGTGACGCTCGGTGATGTCCTTTCGGCCGTAGACCTTGAAGGCGAGACTACCCTCAGTGAGTTTGCATGGATAAGCGCCCAAACGCATTGTGCCACCCTTGTCCTCTTGCACCTTCTGATCTTCCATCAGGGCGATCACAGGGTTCGTGGCATCGGCATCCATTTCAATGCTGTTCGCACCTTCAAGGGACATTACGTTACGTGCGAACTCGATCACCGCACACTGCATGCCCAAGCAGATCCCCAAGAACGGAACGCCATGCTCGCGCGCATAGCGCACCGCTTCGATCTTTCCTTCCGCACCGCGGTGGCCGAAGCCCGGGGCTACCAGAATACCGGCCAGTCCACCAAGGTGTTTGGCCACGTTCTTGGGGGTGAGCTTCTCGCTATGCACCCAACGGATGTTCACTTTGGTCTCGTTCTCGGCACCGGCATGTTCCAGGGCCTCCTTGATGCTCTTGTAGGCATCCTGGAGTTCCACGTACTTGCCCACCAGACCGATCTCCACTTCCGTCTTCGGGTTCTTGTAGCGGCGCAGGAAATCCTTCCATTGGGTAAGGTCCGCTTCGGGATATCCTGAAACGCCCAATTTGTTCAGCACCACCTCGTCCAAACGCTCTTGCTGCATCAGCAGCGGCACATCGTAGATGGTATCGGCATCGAGGCTTTCGATCACGGCCTCGGGTTCCACATTGCAGAACAGCGCGATCTTCTCCTTCATGCCCTTGTGCATGACATGTTCGGTGCGGCACACCAGAATGTCCGGTTGCACGCCCAGGCTCAGGAGTTCCTTCACGCTATGCTGTGTGGGCTTGGTCTTCAGCTCGCCACTGGTGCGCAGGTAGGGCAGCAGGGTGAGGTGTATGGTGAGGCAGTCCTTGCCTTTTTCCCACTTCAGCTGGCGGATCGATTCCACGTAGGGCAGGCTCTCGATATCGCCCACGGTACCGCCCACTTCGGTGATCACGAAGTCGTAGATGCCCTTGCGACCCAAGGCCTGAATGTTCCGCTTGATCTCGTTGGTGATGTGCGGGATCACCTGCACGGTCTTGCCGAGATACTCGCCCCGGCGCTCCTTGCTGATCACGTTCTGGTAGATGCGGCCCGTGGTAACGCTGTTGGCCTGCGAGGTAGGAGTGTCCAGGAAGCGCTCGTAGTGGCCCAGATCCAGGTCGGTCTCGGCGCCATCCTCCGTCACGAAGCATTCGCCATGCTCGTAGGGGTTGAGCGTGCCGGGGTCCACGTTCAGGTAAGGGTCCAGCTTCTGTATGGTAACAGTGAAGCCGCGTGCCTGCAACAGCTTGGCCAAGCTTGCGCTGATGATGCCTTTACCCAATGAGGAGGTAACCCCTCCGGTAACGAAAATATACTTGGTGGAACCCGTCATCGCCTATTGGAGAAACGCCGGAAGTTGCTCGGCGATCACGGGGCGTAAAGATAACTGCTGCGCACCACATGCGTTGCGCCTGACCGGAACCTTGTTCACCAGACGTGCCGCACCATGCGAAGTTTGTGGGTGTACACACCCGCTTCGGCATTGAAAATACCCTGCTGATCGAGATTGTCCACGCGCACCCTTCCGCTGGAATGCGCGATACGCAGATCACCTTCTTCGTTGCGGGTAAGGATCACGCCCACGTGTACGATCCTGCCTTCATCGTTCTCGAAGAAAGCCAGATCACCGGGCTCGCTCAGGTCCAGAAGCTCCACCGCATCGCCCTCTTCGGCCTGCTGGCTGGCATCGCGTTGGAGGTAGATGCCCATCAGTATGAAAAGCATCTGGGTAAGGCCGCTGCAATCCACGCCTGCCGGTGTGCGCCCGCCCCAGAGGTAGGGAGCCCCCAGGAAGGGATGTAGATAGAACTCCAGCAGGTCGGCGCGCTCCAGTTCTGGGCGGTGGTTGGTAACCGCTTGCACGGGAATGCGGTGCGAGTCCCACAGGATGGTCCCGTCCTCGTAGAAAGGAACCACACCTCCGTAAGGAAGAAGCACCTGCCGGATACCGAGGTCGGCAATGGTGCTCTGGTCGATCACGCGCAGGTCCGGGTCCACATTCGGAGTGGCACATACCGCGATCTGCTTGTTGTCCACCCAGCCTTCGTAGCCATCGTGATCGAAGCGCAAGCGGCTCCACGAACCTTTCACTTCAAGCACTTCGGCCGTTTCTCCAAAGAGCCATTGGGTGGTCATCTCCGAACGGTCGTTGGGTTCGCGACGAACTGGAACGATGGACAATGGACAGATAGCAGAGTTCATTGATCAGAAAATTAGAAGATCAGACGATCAGACGATCATCTGGATGAAAGCACTTGTTTGTTGCCGATCAGTGATCAGAGAACAGGTTTGGAGGATTGGCGCTACGTTGATGGGAGCACGCATTCCATTTTCTGATCCTCTGATCTTCTGATCCGGTTCAAAGCGCTTCGATCACGATCGCGCTTGCGCCTCCACCGCCGTTGCAGATACCAGCAGCACCGTACTTGGCGCCGTTCTGCTTCAGCACGTTGATGAGGGTAACGATGACGCGGGCACCGCTGCAACCCAAGGGATGCCCCAAGGAAACTGCGCCGCCGTTCACGTTCACTTTTGCAGGATCGAGACCCATGAGCTTGGTGTTGGCGATCCCCACCACGGCGAAGGCCTCGTTCAACTCCATGTACTCGATGTCGCTCATCTTCAGACCGGCCTTTTCAACTGCGCGGGGTATTGCTTTTGCAGGTGTAGTGGTGAAGAGCTCTGGTGCCTGTTCGGCATCGGCATAGCCCAACACCTTGGCCAGTGGCTTCAGCCCGAGGGCTTTCGCCTTGGCAGCGCTCATCAGCACAAGTGCAGCGGCGCCATCGTTGATGGTGCTGGCGTTACCGGCGGTAACGGTACCGTCCTTCTGGAACACGGCACGCAGGCCCGGGATCTTATCGAAGCTCACGTTCTTGTACTCCTCGTCCTGGTCCACGATCACGTCACCCTTGCGGGTCTTCACGGTCACGGGCACCACTTCGTCCTTGAATTTGCCGGCGCTCCATGCTGCAGCGCTGCGCTTGTAGCTCTCGATGGCGAAAGCGTCCTGCTCCTCGCGGCTGATCTTGTGGTCGGTGGCGCAGAGCTCGGCGCTCACACCCATGGCGGTCTGGCTGTACACATCGGTAAGGCCGTCCTTACCGATGCCGTCGATGAGCTGCCCATTGCCGAAGCGGTAGCCGTAGCGCGCCTGCTCCAAGTAGAATGGTGCACGGCTCATGCTCTCCATGCCGCCCGCCACCACGATGTCCGCATCACCGAGAAGGATATCCTGGGTGGCCATCATCACGGCCTTCATGCCGCTTGCGCAGACCTTGTTCACCGTGGTGCATGCCACCTCGTTGGGCAAGCCAGCGAATTTGGCCGCTTGGCGTGCAGGTGCCTGACCCAAGTTGGCCTGGAGCACGCTGCCCATGATCACTTCGTTCACGGTCTCCGGTGCAATGCCTGCACGCTCCACTGCTGCTTTCACAGCAACGGCGCCAAGCTCGGTGGCGGAGACTTCGGCGAGGCTGCCGCCAAAACTGCCAATTGGAGTGCGGACTGCGGATACGATAACGACTTCGGTGGCCATGGCTATGCTGTTGTGTTGTGGTTACGGGAATGCCTGCTCGCTTGCAGGGCGCAAAGGTAAGTGGTGCGGCAGGAAGAGACTTGCTCGCGCAGTGGACCTTGGCCTGATCGAAAACTCAGACCACCCTCTTTACCTCGATCCCCAACGCACACTTGAAATGCCCTTTCGGACAAGCTTTGTACCCGTGCAATCCACAAGGCCGGCAATCCAGCAGCTCCGTCGTTTCCACCACACGACCATTCTCCCGCAAGGGGCCGAAGCCGAATTCGGGCACGGTGCTACAGAACACCACGGTCACAGGCGCGTTCATGGCGCTGGCGATGTGCAGCGGCGCGCTATCGTTCACGTAGTTCATGGCAGCACCTTCCATCAGCGCTGCACTTTCCAGGAGCTTCAGTTCGCGGGTCAGATCCACACCACGGCCACTTGCGGCGATGATGCGTTGGGCCAGATCCGTATCACTGGGCGCACCGATGATGAAGACCTGCCGATCCTTCGGAAGCACCTTGATCAGCTCGATCCACTTCAACTCTGGCCACTGCTTGGTGAACCAGACCGAGGCGGGTGCAATGGTCACATAGGAGTTGTGGTCCTGCACCCATTTAGTCTGGAGCGCACGAGCTTTCTCGCGATCCGTCACGCTCGGGTACAGGCGAGGCAGTGGTCTCTCTCCATCCGTGAGATGCTCGATCAGCCCGTTCAGTCGGTCCACTTCGTGGATGCTCTCGGGTTTTCCCTGAGCAGGATCAACGGGTCGCCCATCGTTGATCGAGGGAACGCTGATCACATGCCTCACCTTTTGTGAGAAGAGGAAGCTCAATGGATTCTTGTCGAAGCCGATGGTCTCATTCGCACCGGAAAGCACTGTCATCAAGCCGGTGCTGAAGAAGCGCTGGGCGTTGATCACATGGTCGTAGCGTTGCTTGCGGATGCTGCCGATCAGCTTGAAGAGCGCGCGGTTCTTGCCTTGGCGTTTATCCCACACGTGGAGAGTGCGCAGGAAGGGGTGGCCAGTGAACAGCCCATCATTCCCCTTGCGCACCACGAGATCTATGGCGGCGTCAGGATAGAAGGCGTGCAGCTTTTCCAGAATGCTCGTCACCAGCACGGCATCGCCGAGGAATGCGGTCTGGATGATGAGGAATTGCTTGGGCATAGAACGCGGAAAGGCGGCCAAAGTTAGGCCGCCCTTCTGCGTTCAAGCTCGTGTGGAGTATGACTATTGCTTCGCGAAGCGTGTGTTCAGTACCTGTGAATTCCCGTCCACCAAGCGGAGGATGTAGCTGCCCGAGGCAAAGCCCGAAGCGTCCAAGCCGAGGAGCGAGCCATTCTGTTGTCCACGCGCTGCGATGCGACCATCCATGCTGATCACTTCGTAGCTCCACGTTCCATCGGGCACCTGCACCATCAGCGCATCGCGCACCGGATTGGGGTATACGCGCAGCTCAGCCGTCCTTCCTTCAGCAATGCCCACACTGAACTCGGCGACCAGGTCGCTGGTATTGGTGCGGATGGGCTCGTTGAAGTCGAAGAAGATGTCGGCAGCGTTCAGCAGGTGATCGCCGAGCTCAAGTCCGGGCAAAGGAACAAGCCTGAAGCTGGCATAACCTTGGCTGCCGAGAAGGTCGGAAGTGCTATCGGGCAACATGATGTCGTTGAAGTCGAAGCGAAGCACACGTCCGGCCAATAAGGAAACCTCGTAAGGGTGCGATGCGCCGAGGATGCGCAGGCTGCCGAGGTCGAAGTCCGCAGAGATGGTGTCCAGCAGGAACACGTTGATCGCTTCGGCCGATCCGGTGTTCTGGAAGCGGATGGTGTAGTCCACGTAGTTGTCCTGATCGATCAGGTAGACATCGCTGCTTCGGCCCACATTGGTACGGGCCAGTTTGTCGTTGGGGTCGTACGCGCCGATCACGGTCCGCTGGATGGTGTAGCTGTCGTTTTCGGGATCGCTGTCGGGTGTCTGCAAGTTCACAGTAGCGGTGCTGGAAAGCACAGTGCCGAGCAAGGCGGTGTTGGCGGGTACGGTGAATTCCACATCGAAAGCCTCAACGCCGTATCCGGCCAAGGAGGCCACATCCCAGCGCAGCTGACCGGGTGCGACCAAGGTGGGAGTGCCGGTGGCCGAAATGAAGTTCAGGATCGGATCGAAGAACAGGTCCAAGCTGAGGTTCGAGAACGGGAAGGGGCTCTCGTTGTGCATGCTGGCCGTGTAGCTCACGGGGAAGCCCACGCGGTGGACCCATGCAGCAACAAAGGCGCGTACATCGGTGCCGTTGAGCACATCCATGGGGATGTCGATGGTGGCGGATGGTGTCGCAGCATTCAGTTCGAATGCGGCAGGAAGGGTGGTGCAGTTGGATGCGTATCCGTCCAGAGGCGCATCGAGCACATAGCTGTCGTAAGGAAGTCCGGTGGAGTATACACCGTTGGCATCCGTGAGCACGTAGTGGTTACCGGGAGTGATGTTGAGCACCCGGTGTGGAATGCCGAGGTCGATGGGTGCTTGGTCGCAATCACTATCGAGGTCCGCGTAGAGCAGACCGCTGATAGTGCCGCAGGGTTCAGTGGAGTTCGGTATGACCACGGTGATGACGAAGTCGCAGAGCGGGCCGCCGAAACCGCCTCCTCCGCCGGTGGTAAAACCCATTACCACGTAGTTGCCGGCCGGCAAGTGGTCAGCCACATAGGGGTTGCTCGTAGGGTAGGGAAGCAAGCCGTCCGGGCCGCTCACCCAAACGGAATCCACCTGATTGAAGTCAAGGGACATGGAGCCAGTGGCACCGCCTGGGCAACTGCCGGTGATGGTGGAGCCAATGATCATCGGGATCTCTGCAGGAAACACCATCATGGGATCTATGATGCCAGTGCATCCGAAGGCATCCGTAACCGTGAGCGTGTATTGCCCGGGGCAGATGTTGTTCATGCTGATCCCCACAGGGTTAGGATACCCTACCGGCCCCTGTGGCTCGAAGCTTATGGTATGGGACATCGGCATGTTGAAAGGAACGGGTAGGAACGGGTTGCCGCTGCAGTTTTCACAAGCCCAGATCGGGTCGGGAGGAGTGAAGGGAGGGAAGAGCTCAGTTGTGGCAAGCACTTCTGCGGTGGCCGTGACCGAACTGCCGGTAAAGTCCGTAGCGGTCAAGGTGTAGGAGCCCGGAGCCAAGTTGTAGATGCTGGAATTTCCTTGGCCGTTGGCGGGTGCTGGTGACCAGACGTAGGTGAATGGCGCTACGCCGCCGACCATCCCAGCGACAATGACGCCGGTCGGATTGCCGCAAGCAGCGGGTGCGATATCGAACTGGATGGTCTGCGCTTGTAGGGCCCACGATGCGAACAGGGCGAAGAAGGCGGGTATCAGTCTGGTCATAGGAAGCGGTCTCACTTGGTTTCAGGTGTGAAGACCTACGTTCATCATGATCCGTTGCCTCTACACCGGATCATTGTCGTCACCCAACACTTCGTGCGAACTGAAATTGCCCGCCATCAATAGCCACTCGTTCCTATTGCCGTTCGGCTGGAAGCCTCTTGTGCATCGATGCTACATCATGCGCGGATCACCTGCACTTCCTTGCGGTCCAACGTGCGCTGACGGAAGAAGCGGAAGATGATGGGGAACA
>CAJDVJ010000008.1_pt2 | contig 13181 bp, 18 predicted proteins | sample 7391371 | NCBI WGS metagenome assembly CAJDVJ01 (sample SAMEA7055699, study PRJEB34461) | soil metagenome | biome: terrestrial ecosystem; feature: Peninsula; material: soil | place: Antarctica | collected 2016 | reverse complement strand
ACGATCTTGGTCTTAGGGTCGTTCATTCGAATTCAGGGAAGCAGTTTGTGGCCTTTGCGTAGACTGGCAAAGTCCAATGTGTAAGCTGTAAGTACGAACTCCGTGTCGCGCAGTCCCTGCAACATTTCAGGGTTCCGCTCCGCGAGGATATTGTCCGCCACGAGGAAGTAATCGGTCTGGCGCTGTTCGGTCATCAGGATGCCATCGGTGGCATGGTTGCTCACCAGCAGGTAGCGGGCTTCCAGTTCATGGTCTTGATGCTCGAACACCGCGAACTCCTTCTCGATCCCGGCCTCCGTCTCCACGATATCTTTCGCGCAACGGCGGAAATGCAGACCCAAGGTCCTGTTCAGCGACCAGCACAAGCGATAATCGTTGACATGGCTACTGATACCGAAGATGCTCACTTCGGGATCGGGTTCCAGGTCGAGCTTCATTTTGGCCATCAGGAGTTGCTCCGTGCGTAAGTGTACACGCTGGGAACAGCCTCAAAGGTAGCTACGCGATGATGTGCGCTGCGTGCCCGCGCCTACACGGCCTGGGCGTATCCATGAAGAGTCCCGGACCGAAGTGACGATCAGGGCAGGAATGCTAGTGGGGTCGCTCCGACCCTACTCTCCTCCACCCTGCCCCTCACTGCTGCGAGGCTTACGGCGACGGGGCTTTCGCCGCACTTCGCCGTTGGCTTCGGGCGGTGCTTGGCGGGTATCGGGTGATGCGGGACGGGGCTTGCGGGAGCGCATCGCTCGGAAGGCACTTTGGGCGGCGTCCTGTTCAGCTACTTTTTTGCTGGCGCCACGGCCTGTGCCACGCACTGTACCGTCTATGAGTACTTCGGCCACGTAGATCTTGGTCCTGCCGGAATTGCCTTCGTCGTGTACCGCGAATTCAACTTTGCGTCGGCGTTTCTGACCCCATTCCAGCAGCCTGCTCTTGCCGTCCTTGTCCTCCTTGGCCACCTCTTCCAGATCCACGTGTGTAAGGAAGAGTTTCACCACCACCTTGCGCGTACCGTCGTAACCCTTGTCGATGAAAAGCGCGCCGATCAAGGCCTCCAGTGCATTACCGGGAACCGAGGATTCATGGGTGCGGGCCAGATTGCTCTCCATCACACGCTCTATGGCGATGAGCTTGGCAATGCTGTTCAGCTGGGTACGGCTCACCAGCTTGCTGCGCATGCGGGTAAGGAAGCCTTCCCCTTGGTCGGGATACCGGTTGAAGACCAGCTCGCCGATGATGGAATCCAGGATCGCGTCGCCAAGGAATTCCAATCGTTCGTTGTCCGGCAGGTCGGGACGATCATCGGCCACGGCGCTGCTATGGCGCAGGGCTTGACGGTACAGTCCCAGATCGCCCGGGGTAACATGCAAGGTCTGCCTACACCAAGCCCGTACCCGACGTTCCTCGGGGTTCCGTGCGCGGCTGAAGAGGCTCCGGAACAAAGGACTTAGCTGTACTTCCGGAAGATCACCGACGTATTGTGGCCACCGAACCCGAAGGTGTTGCTCAGTGCCACATCCACCGTACGCTTCTGCGCGGTGTTGAAGGTGAAATTCAGCTTCGGATCGATCTCGGGATCGTCCGTGAAGTGGTTGATGGTAGGCGGAACGATACCGGTCTTGATGGCCATGATAGCGGCCACACCCTCCACCGCGCCCGCACCGCCGAGCAGATGCCCGGTCATGCTCTTGGTAGCGCTGATGTTGAGCTTGTAGGCATGCTCGCCGAAGAGCCGCTGGATGGCTTTCACCTCCTGCGGATCGCCGATCGGCGTGCTGGTGCCGTGGGTATTGATGTAGTCGATGTCCGTGGGCGCGATACCGGCATCACGCATTGCGAACTTCATGCACAGCTCGGCACCCAGTCCTTCCGGGTGTGGCGCTGTGATGTGGAAGGCATCGCTGCTCATTCCTCCGCCGATGATCTCGGCGTAGATCTTCGCACCACGTGCCAAGGCGTGCTCCAGCTCCTCGAGGATGATGGCCGCTCCGCCTTCGCCCAGCACAAAGCCATCGCGCTCCTTATCGTAAGGACGCGATGCCGTTGCTGGATCGTCATTGCGGGTGCTCATGGCATGCAGGGCGTTGAAGCCTCCTACTCCCGCCTCGTAGATCGCTGCCTCGCTACCACCCGTTACCACGGCCACACAGGTGCCGAGGCGGATGTAGTTGAAGGCATCGATCATGGCATTGTTACTGGAAGCGCATGCACTTGCAGTAACATAGCTTGGGCCGTGCAGCACGTGACGCATGCTGATGAGGCCCGCCGCGCTGTCGGCGATCATCTTGGGGATGAAGAATGGGTTGAAGCGCGGTGTACCGTCGCCTCGCCCAAAGCCGATGCACTCGTCCTGGAAGGTCTTGAGGCCGCCGATGCCGCTGCCCCAGATCACCCCGAAACGCTCACGGTCCACCTTGTCCAGATCAAGGCCCGAGTCCTTCATGGCCTCATCCGCGCACACCACAGCGAACTGGGTGTAGGGATCCATCTTCCGCGCTTCTTTGCGGTCCATGAAATCCTCGGGATTGAAGCCCTTCACCTCACAGGCGAAACGGGTCTTGAACTTCGACGCATCGAAGCGAGTGATGGGCGCAGCTCCGCTGGTGCCGCTCACTAACCCGTCCCAATACGCTTGAAGCGTATTGCCGAGGGGCGTAAGCGCACCGAGACCTGTGACTACGACACGCCTTAGTTGCATCCGGAAGGTCCGTGAGGACCGGGTTTACTTCGCGTTCTTCTCGACGTAGTCCACAGCTTGACCCACAGTCTGGATCTTCTCGGCCTGGTCGTCGGGAATGGCGATGTTGAACTCCTTCTCGAACTCCATGATGAGTTCTACGGTATCGAGGCTGTCAGCGCCAAGGTCGTTTGTGAAGCTCGCCTCAGGCGTTACCTCGGCTTGATCCACTCCGAGCTTATCCACGATGATAGCGATGACCCTTGACTTGATGTCCGACATTTCAGTTCGTTGTTGGTTGAACAGGCTGCAAAGGAAAGACATTTTCCATATGAACAACCCCCCGAATGCCGGAAGAGCGTCAACAGGAGGCTCGGCGGCAAGCACAACAGACTGATAACCCGCTGGTCACGCCCGAACGTCACCCTTCACCACAACGCGAAAGGAAAGACCTTCGCTGCAGCATTCCACTGGTCCGAGGAGTGGATCCGAGCCTTGGGACCTATGCACCGACATCGCTTTGGGTGCACCGCTATGATGGACCAAGAGAGGAAGCGTTCAGCACGAAAAGTTCCAGGAGCCGGAGATCCGGCAATGTTTTACAGAACGGAAGATCGCACCTTCGCAGCATGCAACGCATCGCCATACTTGCCAGCGGATCGGGCACGAACGCTCAACGGCTCATGGAGCACTTTGCCACAAGCGCCACGGCACGCGTGGTGTTGGTGGGCAGCGACCAGGCCAAGGCCGGCGTGTTGCAACGCGCTTGGGACATGGGTGTGCCCAGCTATGTGTTCAATGGCGCACAACTGCGCGATGGCACATTGCTCCGCGAACTGCAAGGCCAACGCATCGACTTGCTGGTGCTGGCCGGTTTCATGCGCCTGATCCCTGCCGAACTGGTGCAAGCATTTCCAAAACGCATCCTGAACATACACCCGGCACTTCTGCCCAAGTACGGCGGCAAAGGCATGTACGGCATGCACGTACATAATGCCGTGATCGCCGCTGGTGAAAGGGAAAGTGGCATCACCATCCACTATGTGAACGAGCGCTACGATGAGGGCGAGCACCTGCTTCAAGCCAAGTGCCCTGTGCTACCGAGCGATACGCCGGAGAGCTTGGCGGAGCGGATCCATGGCTTGGAGCATGCGCACTATCCGGGGGTTGTGGAGCGGGTTGTGGGCGGTCTTGGGACGGTGTAGCACATCCGCTGGGCGCACTTTCAGCCTACGACCTCTCACAAATTGGAAGGCGTGATGGTTCAACTCGCGTTGTCTTCGGAAAGCAACTCCATCTAACTGTGGCCCCACACTTTCGTTACGCGAGTTCCTTCACATCCATCGGGGTTACCGAGTCCTTAACTTTACCTGACCAATACCGAAGCCATGGATATCGCCGCGCGCAAATGGAGCATTACCGAGCAACTCGCCCTGATCACCGATGATGGTGTCCTGGAGCAGATCCAGCAGTTCATTGCGGAGAAGCTTGGTGTGGACGACCTCACGCTTGCTGAACTGGATGAGCTCGATGCCCAAGAGGCGGTGCGGCTAAGCGGTGGGACGAAGATGTACAGTAGAGAGGAAGCCATGCGAATGATGCGCGAAGGCTTTCAGGGATGAAGTATCGGCTGGTCATCCACCCCAAGGCCATTGTTCAAGCGGTAGAGATCCATCAGCATTATCGCGGTCTCAGGCAGGCATTGGCTGATCGCTTCGAACGCGAGCTTGATCATGCTACGAGCATATCGAAGAGCGTCCGAGAGCATACCAAGCTCGTATGCGGGACTACCGGCATGCACTGGTGAAGGGATTCCGTTATCGCGTGGTGTATGCAATTCGGGGAGATCTTGTGGTGGTCTACCAAGTGAGGCATACGGGACGAAAGCCGAGCAAAAAATTCGGCCCGTAGTTGTGGGCCGAAGGTTGACCCGCTGACAAGCCGGAAGGAATCGATCCTCAGCGGCCTGTCCCCTCTCACTCGCCACTTCGCACCTTTGTGCCCCCGCAGCATTCTGCCACGTTCATCAAACACCACAGCCATGTCCATATTTGCCATGTTCGACCTCGTACAGATCGCCAAGGCCTTTCTGGTGCTCTTCGCGGTGATCGATATCGTGGGTGGCATTCCGATCATTCTGGAAGTGCGGCGCAAGGCTGGCAAGATCTATCCTGCAAAGGCCACCTTGGTGAGCCTGGCCATCATGGTCACCTTCTTGTATGTAGGCGAGGGCATCCTCAGCATACTTGGTCTGGATGTGAACTCCTTTGCCGTTGCCGGCTCCTTGGTGCTCTTCTTCATTGCCTTGGAAATGATCCTCGGTGTGAAGCTTTTCAAGGAAGACACTTCTGCCCCTGGACTGCCCACAGGCGAGGACGATCACAAGGTGTACAGCATAGTCCCATTGGCCTTTCCGGTCATTGCCGGGGCTGGGACCATCACCACCATCCTTTCGCTGCGTGCAGAGATCGACAGGCCCAACATCCTTGTGGCCATCCTGCTGAACATGATCGTTGTTGTGGTGGTACTGCTGCTTACCAATCGCATTGAGCGCATGCTGGGTCGCGTAGGACTTATCGTGCTTCGCAAGGCTTTCGGAGTGATCCTTCTCGCCATTGCTGTGAAGCTGTTCGCCGGCAACATCGTCTACCTTTTCCCTGCGGCATGAAGATCACCATCCACACCGATGGCGCGGCCAGTGGCAACCCTGGGCCGGGTGGCTTCGGCGCCGTGCTGGAGAGTGGTAAGCACCGTAAGGAGCTTTGGGGCGGCTTCCGCCTTACCACCAACAACCGCATGGAGTTGCTGGCCGTGATCGTGGCATTGGAAGCGCTGAAAAGCCCCGGCATGGATGTGACCGTGGTGAGCGACAGCAAATACGTGGTGGATGCCGTGGACAAAGGCTGGGTGTTCGGCTGGGAGAAGAAGGGCTTCGCCCAGAAGAAGAACCCCGATCTCTGGAGGCGTTTCCTGAACGTGTACCGAAAGCACAAGGTGAAGTTCCAGTGGGTACGCGGCCATAACGGGCATCCGCTGAACGAGCTATGTGATCGCTTGGCCGTGGCCGCCTCCAAACAAAAGGACCTGGAAGTGGACGAGGGCTACGAGGCGCAGGCTGCGGGAATTTTCACGGATTGATCCTCCATGGCTCTTGATGCCATGCTGTAGGGCATTCGCGATGAAATAAGCGTATGGCCTGATCACTTGAAAGGGATGAAGCCTCTACGCTCCAGCGAGTCGAGTAATGCAGCATTGAAGATCTCAACTCCTTGCTGGTTCAGATGATTGTCATCGTAGAAATGGGTGCTATCATCCAAACCGGCCAGTCCGTTCATATTGATGTACGGTGCAAAACTCCTCATCGATCTCTCGTGTTCGGCCTGGTCCACAATCGCTCGATATGACCAATGCGTGGTCGGGGCCTGAACCAGGACAACTTGTACATTTCTTGACCTGAGCCGATCCATAATGCGGCCGAATGCGGCCATTTGATCATTTCTGGCACTCCAGTCCACTGGATCTCGAGGATGGTCGGGCGCAACAAAATGCCCTGTGGTACGCTCTACGTATCCATTGTATACATACTTGCTCGGCGGATCGGTATAGTGATAGTCCCGAGGACTCTTGTCCACTCCCAGTAGTTGCCTTTGGGCAACGTAGATAAAGGCATTGATCGTGCGCGGATTGTGGATCTCCATGGCCATTCTGGCCATGCTCAGGTCAAGTTTCCCATTAGCGATCAACTCCAAAGAGGATTCTACTCCTTCGGACGAGAACGAGCCGGGGTCGACTTCAAAGATCACCAGCCTTGGGTCCAGGCCATCCAGATATTGCTCCAAGAGCACTTCGGACTGGAGTGGAGATTGGGCACTCGACCCCAGATTGAACAGACCTATCCCGCGTTGTTCGAATATTCGAGGATCGAATCCGCGATATGCATGAGATGCCCCAAGTATCAGCACATCCGTAGGGTCTTGATCCTGTAGATCACCCATCTGCATCCTAGCGAAGCCGCCGATCGGCACCTTCAGGTTACGGCGGAATTTACCCGGGACAACGACACCCCATACGCCTATCAGCACCACATATACAAGCGCTGCCATAAGCGCAAATGCAGTACAGCGCAGGATATATCGTGCTGGGCCGCGCATCAGAACTTGAAATAAATGAAGGAGGCCTCGTGGGTGGATGCGTACATCCCGATCAGGAATACGATGAAGAACAACCAGCCCCAGCGGAGCGCCAAACTGCGCGACGCTCCCTCGGATACAAGTGCGTGGTCCTTTGTTCGTGAACGATACTCGATCACCAGGAAAAAGGCGATCATGAACGGCGTGGCATCCAAAGTATATTCCGGGATCGCGAACAATGATGGTGAAAGGATCCCACTCCAATAATCCCATGCCTGTCCTACGGTATCGACCCGCAACAGAACGAAGGAGAGCGCCACCAATACGAACATCCCGATCATTGCCGCGAAGTGCCGCGACTTTGCGTAGCGCTTCCTACTTCCGTTGGATAGAGGAATGGAACGCAGTAGGGTTCCTTTAAGAACCATTGGAAGGAAGTAGAGACCTTGTAGAAGTCCGAATGCGATGAACGTCCAGTTCGCGCCGTGCCAGATGCCAACGACCAAGAACGTGACCAGAATGGAGAGGGCCAAGCCGGTACGGCCGCTACCACGGAGCAGGAATGAAAGAGGGGTGAACAGGTACTCCATCATCCAGGTCGTGAGAGAGATGTGCCATTTGCGCCAGAACTCACCGATATCGGTGGAGAAGATCGGCGCGCGGAAGTTCACCATCAACGGAATGCCGAACAGCTTCGAAAGACCGATCGCCATATTGGAGTATCCGGAGAAATCTGCGAACAATTGAATCAAATAGAACATGGCCGCCACGAACAGGGTACTCCCATGGAACGCCCCGCTATCCTGGAAGACCGGTTCGATCAGGGTGGCGCAATTATCCGCGATCACCACTTTTGCGAATACGCCCCAAAGTATCTGCCGTAGGGCATCAGAGCTCATGGCGGGGTCGAACGTGCGCAGCTTATCAATGCGAGGCAAAAAGTCACGAGAGGGCTCCACAGGGCCGGCCAGCATCTTGGGAAAGTGCATCACATAGGTGAGGAAATTCAAGGGCTTACGGCAGGCGTCCGTAGTGCCGTTGAACACATCGATCAGGTAGCCGGTGATCTGGAAGGTGTAGTAGCTGATACCAAGGGGAAGTGCGATCGCCAGTGCAAGATGGCCGTGCTGGCCTCCCACGAGATTCAGGGCGTCCACGAAGCTGTCGTAGAAGAAACCGAAGTATTTGAAATAGCCCAGCAGGCCGATATTGAGAATGATCCCGGTCCAGAACCAAAGGCTCCTGGGACGGTCAGCCTCGGCTTTCTCGATGGCAATGCCCAGACCATAGTTCGCCAGTGCACTGAAGACTATCAAGGCCAGGAAGTGCAAGTCGGCCCAGCCGTAGAAGAAGAGGCCGGCCAGCAATAGGATCAGGTTCTGGCGGAAACAAGAGCGCGAGCCCACGGTCCAATAAAGGCCGAGAACGACGAAGAGGAAACCAACAAAACCAGCGGAAAGGAATGCCATCTGTGGCCTTCCCTCAGGACAATTTGGAGGAGATCAGTTCGATCAAGGAGCCCAAGTTCTTCAGTTTGTTGATCTCCCGGAGTTTGAACTTCACCCCGAAGTCGCGTTCCAAAGCGGTGATGATCGACATATGCGTGAGCGAGTCCCAGCCTTCCACATCGGTAGCGGTGAGATCATCGCTGATCTTGAAATTCTCGTGTCCGAGAACAGATACGAGGGTAGCGCGGATCTTTTCTACGATGGCTTGTCGTTCCATGGGAGGGTTCTAAGAAAGTGGCATTTCCATCACGTACTTTTCGTGATGAGGGAGAAGTTCAAGGATATCGGGATGATCCGAGCGTAAAGTATTCGCAATTCGGAATCCCAGTGTGGTATACAGGCGGATCGCTGATGCGTTGTTGGAGAAGACCTGCACTTGTGCATTCCGTGGTCGAGGGTAGGCTCTGCGGGCCTCCTCGATATGTCCTTGGATCAAGCGGGCCGACACACCCTGGCCCCGGTATTCCGGTGCTACATAGACGTATTCTATCTGCAGGTCGCCCATGTTGCGATCGAAGCGCATTGGCGCGATCGCCAAGGCATTCCCTCGCATAGCGGCCATGGAAGCCGGCGGAAAGGTGAACCCGATCAGGTTGGAGCGGAGCATCTGCGAGGGAACTCCGTCCTCGGAGCCCTCCACCCATCCGCCGACGGCGGCTACGGCCTTTCCTTCAGAGCGGGCGACCAGGAAGCTGCTGACGGAGAACTCGCAGCCATCAACTTCCTCGTGGAACATGGCCTCGATCCGCTCGGGTAATTCTTCGTCATCAAGTGCGAACACACGGGCAAGGCCAGCATGTGCGCCCATGCTACGGTCCGCAGCAATAACTGTTTCCACCAGGAACGGGATGTCCGAGACGGTCGCTCGATCGATCTGAACTGTGCTCATGATGACCGTGTTCGCAACCAGCTTGTCACGGCCGGCCGGTCGATCTTGCCGTTGTTATTGAGGGGCAGGTTGTCCATGTGGAATACCCGCGAGGGTACCATAAATGGAGGTAGTATGCCCCGCAGACTCTTGATCAGTCCTTGAACATCGGATACTGCTCCCTCTGTCACCAACACCAATTCCGTATTGCCCTGTGTGCCCTCCAATGCGGCCGCGACCATGTTCTGCCGTGGCAGGATCATTTTGGCGTGATGCTCAAGTTCTCCCAGTTCCACCCGGAAGCCCTGCACTTTCACTTGATGGTCTATCCGACCTAGGTACATCAGGTCACCATCAGCATCCATCAGGCATCGGTCGCCGGTGCGATAATACCGCCGACCATCGTTCGGTCCTTTGGGGTAGATGAAGCTCTCCGCGTTGCGCTCGGGGTCGTTCAGGTAGCCTTCGGTGCCTTGCGGACCGCCCAGACAAAGCTCACCAGTTTCTCCAATGGGCAGAGCGTTATGCTGTTCATCGATGATCACCACAGTGGTGCCGAGCATGGGCTTTCCGATGGACAGTGTACCGTTGCGCTGTTTATTACTTCCCTGCCGGTCGTATTCGTACTCCGTGCATACGATGGTGTGCTCAGTAGGACCGTATATGTTGATGATGCGGGCATTGGGAACACGGGCACTCCATTCCTCCACCACGTCCAGAGGGAGCGCTTCTCCGCAGAACAGGCTCGCGCGGAGCGCTGGTGAATAGACCTCATCAAAATAGGGCCGCAGGAAATTCAGGATGGAAGGTACCATCGCCGCGATAGTAAGCTGATGGTCCTCCATCAGTTCGTGGATGTAGGCATATTTGATGGCATCCTCCGGGATCGTATAGACACACGCCCCCTTGAGCAAGGGGATGAAGAAGGACATCACCGAGGGGTCGAAGGTGAGTTGGAACATCTGCAAGCAGCGGTCCTCGGGCCCTAGATCCAAACCCAGGGCATCGAAAGCCTTCACAAAAGCGGCCAACGAGTTTCGACTGATCGGCACCCCTTTAGGTCTGCCTGTTGTGCCCGAAGTAAAGAGCATATATGCCATATCCTTCCCATCCACATGGGGCAAAGGCGCCTGACCATGCACCTCGGGAAGTAGATCCGTGCGCAGCATGCGGGCAAGGGTGACACCCCCCACATGTGAAGAATTCAACACTAGGTGGATGCCGGCCTGGGAGACCAGTTCATCATTGCGCAGTTGTGGTGAAGCGAGTGAAAGTGGCACGTAGGCCCGGCCTTCAGCCCAAATTGCGAAGAGACTGGCATAGGTCAAAAGGTCATCGTGGGCCATAACGCCGATGATCCGATCATCGGGCACCCCACGAATACTACTACGGATCGACTCCACCTTGGCGCTCAGCTCTGCATAACTGTAGGACTGGCCACCGATGTGGAACGCGTTCCGCTGAGCAAATCTTATAAGGCAGTCGAAAAGCTCCGAGAAAGGGTCTGTTCGTATGGACATGGAATGCACGTACCAGGGGCAATATGGAGGTGCCGAAAATAGATCAAATACTCCCCCTCTCGGTGACCGACCAACGTGATGGAACACTCGCTGGAGTTCTTTCAATAGTTCGTGCGATCCTGCTACTGGCGGCGCAATAGCCCAGCAAGGACAAATACCCGGAGCATTCCAACAAATGCCTTGTACGGGTCCGCACGAACGAACCGGCCAGCTGACACCGTCAACTTCCAATGGGTGCGCGGCCATAACGGCCATCCCCTGAACGAACTGTGCGACCACCTCGCCGTGGCGGCTACCAAACAGAATGCGCTTGAGGTGGACAGAGGACTACAAGGCGCAGGCTGTGGGAATTTTCACCGATTAACTTCGCCCCATGGCCAAGCAATTGTTCGCCCACGTGAATGGCGCCGAAAAGGAGATCGTGCTGGAACGCAGAACGCCACATGCTCCATGGAGCATCGCTGGTGAGGGCATTGCCGATCTGGTGCGTACCGGTCCATCGCAGTTCAGTCTGGTGCGCAATGGCAAGAGCATTCGAGTGCTGGTGCTGAAGGAGGACCGCGAGAACAATACCGTTCACCTGCGCATCGGTGCGGGCAACTATACGGTGCGCTTGGAGGATGAGCAGAGCCGCTTGATCAAGACCCTTGGTCTGGAGAAAGCCACCGTGAAGGTGCGCGAGATCAAGGCCCCCATGCCCGGCCTGGTGCTGAACATTCTGGTGAAGGCCGGCGACACCGTTCAGAAGAACGATCCACTGCTTGTGCTGGAGGCGATGAAGATGGAGAACGTGATCCGCGCTCCCGGAGATGCCGTGATCAGTGCCATACCCGCCATACAGGGCAAGGCTGTGGAGAAGGGTCAGCTCCTGATCTCATTCGCGTAGCACTACCGGACTGCGATCTTTACCCACCGCGCAACGCGGAAGAGAACATGCGGAAGGACATCCAAGCACCCAAGGTGGAAGGCGTAGCCATGGCCATCGTTCGCGACACGGACGAACTGGGCGTGATAAGCTGGAACGTGTATCTGGTGAACCAGCGCGATGTGGCCTTGGAAAATGTACTGATCAGCTCCCGTGGCTACGGCGAGCTGGACGGCGAAAAGCGCAAGACCAGTGAGCTGCGCCATTCCATTGAGCGATTGGACGCACGGGAGTGGGCGAAGATCGAACCCATCGTGGAAGATGTCTTCGGGCTTACCAACCAGTATTGGCTGAGTTTCTACATCGACAATGTGCTGTACGACAAGAAGTACATTTTTCTGCCCGACAGCATTCAGGAAGAGCATTTCACGGAAATCCCGTTGATGAAGGTGAGAGGGGTGATGATCGGGTGAGTCCCACAGGCTTCTTGCCTGTCGGACCGACCGATCAACACACTGTAGCGTCGATCCCAACGGGTCGACCTACGATATCCCGCAAAAGGACACCATTTACCCATCCGGGCGACCTACATTACACCGTAGGCCATCAGATCATTTCTGCGGACATTTGGATCATACGATCACCAGAGTTCCACGAACCATGACCCCCCATGCGAACAGACAACGCCCGCGACCTGAGCAAGATCCTATTCTTGGACATCGAGACCGTGCCGCAGCATTACGCTTGGGAGGATCTGGATCCGCGCAGTGCGCAGCTCTTCAGCGATAAGACCCGCTATGAGCAGGAACGCAACGGCAAGAGCGCCGAGGAGATGTACGGCGAGAAGGGCGGGATCCTGGCCGAGTTCGGAAAGATCGTGTGCATCGGCGTAGGCAGCTTGCGCAGCGAAGGAGATGGGCACAGCCTGCGCGTAACCGCCTTTCAGAGCGATGACGAACGCGAGGTGCTCCAACAGTTCGTGGACCTGCTGAACAAGCACTACAACACGGACGAGCACTGGCTCTGTGGCCACAACGCCAAGGAATTCGACTTTCCCTACATCGCACGGCGTTGTGTGGTACACCGCATCGCACTGCCCAAGCTCCTGAACATCGCTGGCCTGAAGCCTTGGGAAGTAGGACATCTGGACACCATGAACCTGTGGAGCTTCGGCGACCGCAAGGCTTACACCTCGCTCGCGTTGCTCACCCACATCCTCGGCATTCCCACACCCAAGGACGACATCAGCGGTGCCGATGTGGCCCGCGTGTATTACGAGGAGAAGGACCTGGAGCGCATCGCCCTGTACTGCAAGAAGGACGTGGTGGCCACGGCGCAGGTCTTTCTGCGGCTTACCGGAAAGGCCATGGTGGAAACCGAACACATCACCTTGGTTTGAGCAGCGGCACCACACCCTTGTTGGACGTACACGATCTGAGCGTTCGCTTCGGCGAAAGCACGGTGGTGGACAACATCTCGTTCATTCTCCGCAGCGGCGAATGCCTCGGTCTGGTGGGCGCCAGCGGCAGCGGAAAGAGCGTGACCTCATTGGCGCTGATGGGCTTGCTTGATAAGCGCCACGCGCAGACCAGCGGACAAGCCTTGCTGCATAC
>CAJDVJ010000012.1_pt1 | contig 13227 bp, 9 predicted proteins | sample 7391371 | NCBI WGS metagenome assembly CAJDVJ01 (sample SAMEA7055699, study PRJEB34461) | soil metagenome | biome: terrestrial ecosystem; feature: Peninsula; material: soil | place: Antarctica | collected 2016 | reverse complement strand
ATTGGTCTTGTACATCATGGCGTTCTTCTGGTAGCGCGTGCGCACCAGGTAGTCGCTGCCCACCATGGCGCGGATCTCTTTGGCCGCACGCTCCAGATCGCTTCGTGGCTTCAGCTTCAGCTCCAGACCACTTACAGCGCTATCGTACTGGAGCAAGGCGACGGCGAGGTCCAAGGGCACCACGGCATACTTGGAGTCGAACTCCATGTTCATGCTGTACGCGCCGCTCAGGGCTACCGAAGTATGCTCGAAGGCGCCTTGTTGGTACTTGCTCAGCTTGCGACCACGGATCGGTGCGCTGATCTCCAAGGGCTCCATCACACCATCGTCCAAGGGCACTTCAAGATCAACCTTCAAGGCAATGCCCAGAATGGCCGTGGGGCCTGAGTTCCCTTCCAGTTCTGCCGTGCCGGAATAGATGAAGCGTGCCATATCGCTCATGGCGAGATACTGCGGTTCCACACCTTTCAGGGTGGCCACGGTCTGCTGTTCGCCGCAGCGGAGCAAAACGTTCTCTTCGATCATCCAACTTCCCTGCTCCACATTGGGCAAGGCGAAGAGTGCATTGCGGTCCAAGGACCCACGCTCGAAGGTCTTACCCTGTGCCGGGGTGATGGTGATGTCCTGATCGAAGGGACTGTAGATGCTCTCCACCAGTTCGGAGATCCCGTTCATGGTGCTCAATACCACCACCATCGCTGCAGCTACCACCGCGATCACCACCATGCTGATCGCAGTGATCACGTTCACCGCATTGGTGGAACGCTTGGCCAACAGGTAGCGGCGTGCGAAGAGGAGAGGGAGGTTCAATTGAGATGAGTGGCCCACATTTCCACATTCTACCATTTCCACAACTTGTCCCGCCTTAGCGGGACCCATATCACTTCCAAGCCTTCACGATCAATCCGGTACCAGTGCTATGCGTCACGCGCACATCGGCCATGTTCAGCATGAAGGCGATGGGGTAGGCGACGAGGTAGTAGAAAGGCAGTACGATGAAGAACAGTCGGCTCGCTTGCAGCATCAGCAAAGGCCATTTCATGCTGAGCTTCCAGCTCATCTTGCCCGGCGCACCATAGCTGTAGCGCGCTTCCACTTTGCTGAATCCGTTGCGCAATGCCTTGGCGCGGATGTCGTCGATGTTGTAGCCGTCGCGCACGTGCTCGTCGATGAAGGATCCTTCACCCTCCTCGTGGACATCGCTACCACCTTGGTCGCTCGGGGTGCTGATGATCAGCATGCCGCCGGTCTTCAGCGAAGTGCTGTAGCAACGCAAGGCTGCCTCATCCTCGAGGATGTGCTCCATCACGTCCACACACACCACCAGATCGAAAGTGTCAGGCGCTTGGAACTTGGTCACGTCGCCCACTTGGAACTTCACCTGCGGCCTTCCGATCCGTTGGAAGAAAGCATTGCAGTCCGCCACTTGTTCTTCCTTCACATCGATGGCCGTGATGCTGGCCTTTGGTAAAAGACCGCTGAGCCAATAGCTGTACTGCCCGAAGCCCGCTCCAGCATCATAGATGTGCATGCCTGCTCCACCCTTGCTGAGCGCAGTCGAATTGCGGGTTCCCTTGGCCCAGACCCTCAGCTCGCGCTGGATGTGCCAAGCACGCAGCAGCAGCAGGTCGAGCAGTCCGTAGAACAGTTTCCGCAGGAAAGGCGTGCGGTTGAAGACAGTGCCCAAGCGGCGTTTTACCGGATCGTATTGCATGACTACCCTTCAGGGATCAGGAGTTCACAATGGTCGGTCCTTCACTCACCGTTACCAAGAACTTACGCATCCTTCAAGAGCTTATCGATCTCTTCCGCACGGTCCAGCGAATCGTCGATGTGGAACTGGAGCTCGGGCACCACGCGCAGCTGCTGGCCCATGCGATTGCCCAACTGGCCACGCAGACGGTGGCCATTGTCGCGAATGGTATTGAGCACGGCCTGCTTGTCCTTCACTGGAAAAAGGCTGAGGTACACTTTTGCCAGGCCCAGGTCGGGACTGATGCGCACGGCCGAAACGGTGATGATACCGCCGGGTAGAAGGGTTCGGGCTTCCATGCGGAAGATCTCCGCAAGTTCGCGCAGCAGCAGGCTGTTCACCTTGTTCTGTCGTAGACTGTCCATGGAGGGCGAAGGTAGCGAGCGCGAAGGTTGATGAGGCCATGCCTCGACGCTTGTGCGTCCTACCTTCGCCACTGCTAGATGGGCAACTTCTTCCGCATCCTCCGTTTCGGCGCCCCGTACCGGCATTACGCCGCACTGAACGCCCTGTTCAATCTGCTGGGCACGGTGTTCCACCTGCTTTCGCTACTGCTCTTCATCCCTTTCCTGCGCTTGCTGTTGGGCCAAGTGGAGTCGGTGCATGTGCGCCCGGCCGTCCTCTGGACCAAGGAAGGGCTTCAGGGCACCTTCAACTGGGGACTTACCCAATTGGTGGAGCATTACGGTTCCATGGGTGCGCTGCTGATGATCTGCATTCTGGTGGTGCTGTTGTTCCTGCTGAAGAACCTGTTCCGCTACTTGGCGCTGATCGCCATCTGCAATTTCCGGAACCGCATCGTGCGTGATGTGCGTTCGAAGATCTATGCCAAGCTCTTGGAACTGCCCTTGCGCTACCACGCTGGCGAGCGCAAAGGCGACCTGCTGGCCTTGATCACCAACGATATGCAAGTGATCGAATTCTCGGTGATGTACTACATCGAGATGATCTTCCGCGAGCCGATCGCCGTGGTGCTTTTTCTGGGTGCCATGCTCACCCTTTCGCCACAGCTCACGCTGATCTCCTTGGTGCTGCTGCCCGTGAGCGGTCTGCTCATCGCGCGCATCAGTCGCAGCTTGAAACGACGCAGTGCCCGCGTGCAGGAAAAGAGCGCTGATCTCTTGGCTCGAGTGGAGGAGACCTTGGGCGGCATCCGGGTGGTGAAGGCCTTCAATGGTGAGGCGGACATGCAGCGGCGTTTCGAGCGGGAGAACGAGATGCTCACGCGCCTGTCCATCGCCATGCTACGGCGGCAGGACATCGCTTCGCCGCTGAGCGAGACCCTCGGGGCTGCGGTGATGGTCACCATTGCCTATCTCGGCGGAAGCTTGGTGCTGGGTGATGAGCCTTCGTTGAGCGGCGATAGCTTCCTCGGCTTCATCATCATCTTCTCCCAGTTGCTGGCGCCCATCAAAGGCTTTTCGCAGGGCTGGAGCGCCATTGCCCGTGGCAGCGCCAGCGGTCAGCGCATCTTCGATCTGTTGGCCGTGGAGAACAGCGTGAAGGAGAAGCCGAACGCATTACCCATGCCCAGTTTCGAAAAGGAGATCACCTTCGACGGTGTTGGCTTTTCCTACGATACGACCGCTGTGTTGACGGACATCCGCATCACGATCCCCAAAGGGCGTAGCGTGGCTCTGGTGGGCACCAGTGGAAGTGGCAAGACCACCTTGGCGAACCTCTTGCCGCGCTTCTTCGATCCCACTCAAGGTGGCGTGTTGGTGGACGGCGTCGATATCCGCGACCTGCGGATCAAGGACCTGCGGAGCCATATGGGCATCGTAACCCAGGACAGCATCCTGTTCAACGATACCATCGCCAACAACATCGCCTTCGGTACGCCGGGTGTTTCACAGGCCGATATCGAACGGGCCGCGCGTATCGCCAACGCACACGATTTCGTTACCGCGCTGGACCAAGGCTACCAGACCAACATCGGCGATGGTGGCAACCGCCTTAGCGGTGGCCAGAAGCAGCGCATCAGCATCGCACGTGCGGTGCTGAAGAATCCCGCGATCCTGATCCTGGACGAGGCCACCAGCGCCTTGGATACCGAGAGCGAACGCTTGGTGCAAGAAGCCCTGTTCAAGATGCTTGAAGGGCGCACCAGTCTTGTTATCGCGCACCGCCTGAGCACCATCCAGCATTGCGACGAGATCTGTGTGATGCAGCTGGGACGCATTATTGAACGCGGCACGCATGCGGAGCTCTACGAGGCCGGCGGCCAGTACCGCAAGCTCTGCGATCTGCAAGCTTTCGAGTAGACCTTTCTTCACGACGTGATGCACGCACAGGCTTCAGTGGAAGGGCAACGGATCTTCGGCTTGGATGTGATGCGTGCGGCGGCCATCATGCTGGTGGTGGCCGTGCATGCCGGTGTTCTTCTGAATGCCCATTGGCCGCACAACGCGGTGCTTTCAGGTGTGGATGGCGTGGATGTTTTCTTCGTCCTCAGCGGCTATCTCATCGGCCGCATACTCCTTCGTCTTCAACAGGAGGATGCGCATCCTTGGCCCCTGCGTCTGAAGCACTTCTGGAAAAGGCGCTGGCTGCGCACTTTGCCCAATTACTACCTCTTCCTCCTGCTCAACATCGCACTCTTGTATTGGGGCCTCGCACCGGGCCTGCTCAACGAGAATGCGCTGGCCTACTTCGCTTTCGCACAGAACCTGATCGTTCCGCTCGACCTCTTCTTCTGGGAATCGTGGTCCTTGGCCGTGGAGGAGTGGTTCTACTTTCTTTTCCCGCTTTTGTTGGCCGCTCTCAGCTTGCTCTTTCGTGGTTCGAACCCGCGTTCTTTCCTGGTCGCGGTCGCATTGTTCCTGCTGCTGCCGCTGGCATGGCGCATCCATGTTTCACAAGGAATCCACGATACTTCGATGGCGGATCTTTTCGTCCGCAAGATGGTATTCACGCGATTGGACACCATCGGATTCGGGCTTCTGGGCGCATGGGTGCAGCACATGTGGCCTCTGGCTTGGAAACGCTGGAGGCTGGTTGCTGCTGTGCTCGGCGCGATCACTTTGGTCCTCTGCGTTCAGCTCTACGCCGGTTCTGAGTTGCCCTGGCTAATGACCGGCCAGCCGACGCTGCTGGCCATTGGACTTGCGCTCTTTTTACCATTGCTCTCTACTTGGAAGAGTACTCCGAGTTGGGGTGCGCCTGTGGTGTTCATCAGCAAGGTGTCCTACGCTTGGTACCTGGTACACATGCCTTTCCGCTACTTCTGGGAAGGGCTTCTGGTGGACCGAAGTGCGCCGGTCACATTGCTGCTCTACCTCGCTTTCTGGCTGATAGGCCTACTTATATCCGCAGTCGTTTACCGCTTCTGGGAGAAGCCTTGGCTGGAGCTGCGTGAACGTTGGGTGCCGAAGTAGATCGAGGGCCGGATCTCCAGCTTCTCAGTTCTTCCGTTGGAAGAGCCGGTCGAAGAAGTTCTTGTCTTTCTTCACGCTGTCCACCGAGCCTTCCGATCGGTCGGTCTTCGGTCCGAAGAGATCATTGAAGAAGCGCTCTACACCAGTGCCTTGGCGCCGCGGTTCGCAGGCCATGTCCACTTCGTAGGCAGCTATCCAGTCGAATGGTTGCAGGTACTTTCGTCGCAGCGTGGCTTGCGCCTGAATGTCCTTCAACACCTGTCCGGCAATAGGCAGCGCGAGTTGGGAGCCGGTGCCCGATCCGCTGTTGAAATGCACCGAGGGATCGAAGGCGCCCACCCATGTGCCTACCACGATGCCGGGTGTGTAGGCGACGAACCAGGCATCGCTGTAATCCTGCGAGGTGCCGGTCTTGCCCGCGATGGCGGCAGTGATCCCGAAGCGTGAACGCAAGGCCGTGCCAGTGCCTTGGTCGATCGCGCGTTGCAGCATGGTCGTTATCGCAGCGGCGCTTTGTGGTGATATGGCCTGCTCTCCCTTGCTCGCCTTGGCCTTGTAGAGCACCTTACCAGCGGCATCGGTGATGCTGGTGATCATCTGCGGCTCCACCACTTTTCCGCGCATGGCGAAAGCACCATAGGCACGCACCAGTTCACGTAAACTGATACTCGATGCGCCCAGAGCAACTGCGGGCTTGTCCACATCCTTGGTAGGCAGACCCAATGCTTTGAAGGTGTGCCGCAAGGTGTCCACACCGGTCTTGAAGTACAGGTCCACGGTAGGGCGGTTCATGCTCTTGGAAAGTGCGTACCACATGGCCACTTCGCCTTCAATGGTATCACGATCGAAGTTGTCCGGCGACCAGTTATCGAACTCGCTGTAGCTGCGTTTGCTGTTGTCCAAGTAGTCGCAGGGCTGGTACCCGCGCTCCAAGGCCGCGGCGTACACCACCGGCTTGATGGTGCTCGCTACTTGTCGTTTGGCGGTCACCAGGTCGTACGGTAGATAGCGATGGTCGTTGCCACCGACCCAAGCGAGCACAGCACCGCTTCCGGGGTCCATCATGAACACCGCTGAGTTCAGCAGTTTATGGTAGTTCCACAGGCTATCGCGATAGCTCATCTCTTCCACACGACGGGCCTTGTGGTCGTAGACCTCTCGACGCTGGGTGGCATTGGTCTTCCATTTCGCATCGCCCTTGGTTCCACGCTGTTTCTCCCATGCCGTGCGGGCTTTTCGCGCTTTCAGTTCCTTGTCCAGCTTGGGCTGCATTATGGCCAGTTGCTGTTGGGCGGCTTCGTGAGCAGCACGTTGCAGCGCAGGGTCCAAGGTGGTGTTGATGCGCAGTCCGTCGCGCTCCACGTTGTAGCTGGTGCCGTTGCTTTTGCCGAGTTCCTTCAGAATGCCACGAGCCTCCTTGGCCACGTGTGCGTTGAAGTAGCCGTACAGGTCCAAGGCATCGCCGCCGCTGTACTTCAAAGCAAGAGGCATCTGTTTCAAGCTGTCGGCTTCTGCGGCTTTCAGGTGACCACGGTCGCGCATCAGGGTAAGCACCACATCGCGACGTTCCTTCGAACGCACTGGATGCAAACGAGGATTGTAACTCGTGTTCGCTTTGAGCATACCCACCAGCACAGCGGCCTCTTCCACTTTCAGCTTCTTCGCAGGTTTGCTGAAGTAGCGCTGTGCGGCACTTTCCACGCCGTAGGTGTTCTCTCCGAACTGTACACTGTTGAAGTAGAGCACCAGCACATCGTTCTTGGTCATCACGCGCTCCAATCGCTGGGCCACCAAGGCTTCCTTCACCTTGTTCACCGGCACGGTGAGCGGCCCATGACGTTGGCGGCCATAGAGGTTCTTCACGATCTGTTGCGAGATGGTGCTTCCTCCGCCACCGCTCCTATCGCCACCTAATAGGGTCCGGAAGAACACGCGCAGATAACTGCGCCCATCTATGCCTTCATGCTGGAAGAAGCGCGAATCCTCGGTGCTCACCAAGGCATTGATCAGGTGTGCCGGAAGATCATCGTAGGAAACGTTGGTTCGGTCCTCGGCGAAGATCTTGCCGATGATGCTGCCGTCGTTGGCGAGCACCAGCGTAGCCTGTTCATGCTGGATGGAACGCAGTTGTTCCTCGCTCGGGAGCTCGCCGAACAGTCCCATGCGTACTGTTTGGATCAGGCCCAGGAAGCCAACGAAGATCACAGCGAGGCCGATCAGCGCGAGCTTCAGGAAAGGAAAGCCTTTAGCTGAGCTGCCTTTCTTTTTCTTCTTACGTGGTGCAGGGCGTTTTGCCATCAGGGTATTCGGTCACGAACGGTCAGGACCGATCAGTGCGATGAGCATCCGGTGATCTTCTATTGCAGGCGCTAAGAGGCTCAATTTTCCTCGTAGCTGTCCTTGTAGAGCAGATCGCTCTCGTAGGGATAGCGCGCAATGTGAAGCTCCTTTACGCGCTCGTAGAGCAACTTGCGCAACGAATCGATGTTGCTGCGTTCCACGGCACTGATGAAGATGCATTCTTCCTCTATGCGGGCCATCCAGGTCTCCTTCAGCTCTTCCAGCGTGTACTGGTCCTCGCGCTTGGGCGCCAGATCGTCCGGGTCGTGGTGGCTTGGTTTGTAGGCGTCGATCTTGTTGAAGACCACGATCACGGGCTTATCGCCTGCGCCGATCTCGTTCAAGGTCTGCTTCACGGTACTGTACTGTTCCTCGAAGTTGTGGTGACTGATATCCACCACATGCAGGAGCAGGTCGGCCTCGCGGGTCTCGTCCAAGGTGCTCTTGAAGCTTTCCACGAGTTGGGTGGGCAGTTTGCGGATGAAACCCACGGTATCGCTGAGCAAGAAGGCCAGGTTGCCCAGTACGATCTTGCGAACGGTGGTGTCCAGCGTGGCGAAAAGCTTGTCCTCGGCGAACACATCGCTTTTGCTGATCAGGTTCAGGAGCGTGCTCTTGCCCACGTTGGTGTAGCCCACCAGTGCCACACGGATCAGCTTGCCGCGGTTGCTCCGTTGGGTTGCCATTTGCTTGTCGATCAGCTTCAACTGGCCTTTCAGCAAGCTGATGCGGTCACGTACCAAACGACGGTCGGTCTCGATCTCTTTCTCACCTGCACCTCCGCGTGTACCGGTTCCACCGCGCTGCCGCTCCAAGTGTGTCCAGAGCTTGGTGAGGCGGGGAAGCATGTACTGGTACTGGGCGAGTTCCACTTGGGTCTTTGCGTGCGCAGTACGTGCACGGCTTGCGAAGATGTCCAGGATCAGGCGCGGTCGGTCCAGAACGGGCTTGCCGAGTTCTTTCTCCAGGTTGCGCTGCTGGGCAGGAGTGAGCTCATCATCGAAGATCACGGAATGGGCATCGTGCTCTTCCACCCAAGCCTTCACCTCGGCCAGCTTGCCGCTGCCGATGTAAGTGCGACCATCGGGCTTATGCAGGCGCTGGGTGAAACGCTTCAGCGTGCTGATGTCGGCGGTCTCTGCCAAGAATTCTAGTTCGTCCAAATACTCGGTGACCTGCTCGGGAGTCTGATGATCGGTGATAAGCCCGATGAGGACTGCTGTTTCGGCACGGGTCTTCTGGTCCAGCGGATCTATCATTCCACAGTGTTAAGGGTGCGTACGTGTTGTACTACGGCTTCGATCTCGGCCTTGCTCAACACGGTCTTATAGGAGGCCATTGTTCCTCTTCCGTTGCTTATTACGGCGACCATTTCATCCTTGCTCAACTGCGAAACGGAAAGGTCTTTAGCATCGCTAAGACCCAACTTTCCATCCTTGCCGTGGCACAGCGTGCAATGGGTGCTGAAGATCTTTGCACCGTTCACTCGGCCACTTGTAGGCGGAAGTGCGGAATCGCTCTCAGTAGCGCTGGCGCAGGAAAGGATGAGCACAGCGCTCAATGCGGTAATGAAAAATGTCTGTTTCAGATCCATGGTTTTCCGTGTCCGATGGCGGTTGAAGGCCAGGGTATTGCCCAGAGCATCAGGGCTAATGCGATCAGGTAGAAGATCCCTACGCGGATCTGTTTTTTCGGCTCTTCAAAAGCGCGCTTGCTCAAGATACGCCCAACGGTGACCAGCGTGATGGCGATGATCATGGTGCTGATGTGCTCGTACTTCCAGAATTGCTGGAAGGGATGAGCCATGTCCGCGAACGTGCTATAGCGTGTGAGGTAGAGCGTAAGACCCAGGCCCAGTTGTATGTGACACAGCGCCAAGGCAACGATGCTGCCGGTACGTTCCACGGTCAGGATGGGAGTGCCACGCAGATAGCCCACCAAGTGGGTGGATCCAGCGTAGGCGACCGATAGCAATACCAGATAGCGCAGAAGGCTATGAGAGAAGAGCAGAAAGGAATTATCCATTTATGAATGAGGCGGCTCCATCGAGCGGGTGCAAAAATACTGCAAGTGCAAAGGCTTTCCGTTCACGAAGACCACTACCATACCTCAGCGAAAATGCTCAGTGCCAGCAAGAGCATGCCAGCGACGACCAATGCGACCATCATTTTAGCGATCCATCTCAACCACAGTCCGAACGGGATCCCAGCAATGCTGAGCACACCCATGGTGATGCCACTGGTGGGTATGATGAAGTTGCAAAGACCGTCGCCGAGCTGGTAGGCCAGCACCGCACTTTGGCGGGGTATGTGGAGAAGGTCGGCAAGGGGTGTCATCACCGGCATGGTCAACGCGGCTTGGCCGCTGCCGCTGGGTACGAAGAAGTTGATGGCGAACTGTACGCCCAGCATCACCTGCACGCTCAACACCGCGGGCAGTCCGGCCACCGCATTGCTCAGATGGAACAGAACCGTATCCACGATCCGGCCGTCCTGCATCACGATCAGCACGCTCTTGCTCAGGCCTATCAGCAGGGCCGCCGCTACCATGTCCTTGGCTCCGCCCACAAAGGCTTTTGCAGCATCATTACCGCCAACGCCACCAATGATCGCAGCGCCGATACCCATTCCCAGAAAAAGTCCGGCGATCTCTTCGATATACCAGTCCCAGCGGTTCACCCCTACCACGAGCATCACGATGCTGAGGGCGAATAGCAGGAGCACCGCGATGCGGCGAGCAGTGAGGGGGATCTCCTGCATGTGTCCGGTATCGTCCGTGCTTGCGCTCGTGCCGTGCAGCATGCTGTTGCGCGGATCGCGTTCCACCTTGGCCGCATAGCGCATCACAAAGAAGATGGCGATGGCAGTGAGCACGGTCCATACAAGCATCCGAAATTCCCAACCGCTGAACAAGGGCAGTTCGCTGATGCCCTGTGCGATACCCACAGTGAACGGATTGAAAGCGGCCCCGGCGAAGCCCACTCCTGCACCCACGAACGGCATGGCCGCACCTACAATGGCATCCCAGCCCATGCTGCGTGCCAATGGGATGGTGATCATAAGAAAGACCAGCACTTCTTCGGCCATGCCGAAGGTCATTCCGCCGATGGAGAATGCGATCATCAGCACCGGGATCACGGCCATTTTGTAGTGGCGTTCCTTCCGTGCCAGGTGTAGCACACGGTAAAGCAATGCCTCTATGGCGCCCGTAGCGTTCAGCACCGCGAAGGCTCCACCGATCAACAGTACGAAAGCGATGATCATGGCCGCACCATGCTCGGTGAAGCCTTTCACGGGTGCGGTGAAGAAGCCGTACCATGGCACTGGAGTGGCTTCCACCGTGTGGAAAGTGCCCGGGACCACGTAGGTCTTGCTGCCATCCACAATGCGGTCGAACTCGCCGGCCGGAACAAGCCAAGTGAGCAGTACGGCGAGGATCAGTACAACGCTGATGATGAGCAAGGCATCCGGCGTGCGGAAGGCTTTGGTGGTGGACATGGCGGGAAAGGTAGTGGTGGGGTTCGATAGCTGCCAACGGCCACGGCGTGCTGTGTGGATCGAGCAGAGCTCGCCGGCACTTCACGCCTCCCTATTAACCCTTTTTGCCTTTTTTCCGATCGGTGGACCTTCGCTTCAGCGCCCTACTTTCGTCAAGCCCATGCGTTACCTCTTTTCCTTCCTCCTTTCTTGCGGTCTGGCTCTTGCTGTCAGCGCCCAATCCACCGCACCAGCTGCCCACATCCAGAATGTGGCGCCTTCGCTGATCGCCTTTACCAACTGTGTGTTGCATGTGGACGCCAAGACGAGCATCGTAAAAGGCACCTTACTGATCAAGGACGGCAAGGTGCTGGATGCTGGGGAAAAGGTGCGCATTCCCGCAGGTGCTGTGGTGCGTGATCTGAAAGGCCTGCACGTATGGCCGGCGCTGATAGAGCCCTACAGCGATCTGGGCCTGCCTGCGGACAAGTCCGAAGCGCGGAAACAGGAAGTGCGCGCTGCACGCCACTGGAACCAAGCACTGCGCGCCGACGCTCATGCACACACCGAGCTCGCCGTTGACCCCAAGCAGGCTGATGAATTGCGCAAGGCGGGCTATGGAGCCGTGTTCACACACCGCATGGACGGAATTGCTCGCGGCACTTCCGCGGCCTTGCTGCTCAGCGATGAAAGTCCGGTAAAGGCTGTGCTTCAGACGGATCTTGCGGCACATTTCAGTTTCAGAAAAGGCAGCTCGCCCGATCGCTTTCCGAGTTCGCAGATGGGCGCTATCGCCTTGATCCGACAGTCGTTCTTGGATGCTCGCTGGTATGCCTCACAGGCACGGCCCGAAGAAGCGGATGCCGTGCTGGCGGCCTTGGCGCAACAGCTGAAAGGGCGTATGGTGCTGGAAGCCGGCGACCGCAATGAGGTGCTGCGCTGGGCCGCGGTCCTGGACGAGTTCCAACTGCCGGGCATAATAAAGGGCGGTGGCGACGAGTATGCCCGCTTGGCAGCGCTGAAGGCCACGGGCATGCCGCTGATCGTGCCTTTTTCCTTACCGGAAGCGTATGATGTGGAGGATCCTTACGATGCGCAGGAAGTGAGTTTCGCCCGATTGAAACACTGGGAGATGGCACCGTACAATGCGGGTCTGTTGGATACTGCGGGTGTGTTCTTCGCCCTTACGGCCTACGGTCGCAAGGACTTGAAGGACATGTGGAAGGACCTTCGGAAGCTGGTGGCCTGCGGACTTGACAGCACGCGTGCCATCGAACTGCTCACCACCGATCCCGCACGGCTCTTCGGCGTGGACGATCACTTGGGTGCCTTGCGCCCCGGAATGACCGCCAATTTCCTCATCAGTTCCAAGCATTTGCTCGACGAGAAGAACAACATCCACGAGACCTGGGTCAACGGCTTACGCTTCGTGCATAGCGATGCCGATCCATTCAAGCTGAAGGGCAATTACGAGCTGAACCTGGGCGCCGATATCTGGACACTTGAACTCAGTGGTGAAAGCGAAAAGCTGGAAGCCAAAGTGCGCCGACCCGGACAGCCCGATAGCCTTGCGGTGAAAGCTCGATTCGAGCGTCAAGGGCCTGTGGTAAGCCTCAGCTTCGCACCCAAGGAAAAGCCCGAGGAGATCATCCGGCTCAACGGTTCCATCCACGCCAGCGGTGGGCTCTGGGATGGTCAAGGCCAAGGTCCCGGTGGCCAATGGTTCGCGTGGAGCGCTATCAGAAAAGCAGGGCCTCCCGGCACTACTGCCAAGGAGAAATCAGCGAAAGCGGATACAACTACCGTGATCATCGGTCCGCGTCCTACGGGGCCGATCACGTATCCGCTGGTGGGCGCGGGCTGGATTGAAGCACCCAAGCAAGAGACCGTGCTGTTCCGCAACGTGACCGTGTGGACCAATACGGCCGATGGCATCCTACGCGATACCGATGTGCTGGTACATAACGGAAGGATCCATGCCGTAGGCAAAGGCATTCAAGCCGCCAGCCTGTTCACAGGCCGCAACAAGCCTACCGTGGCCGAGGTGGATGGCAAGGGTAAGCACCTCACCACCGGTATCGTGGACGAGCACTCCCACATCGCCATTTCACGCGGCGTGAATGAAGGCAGCCAAGCGGTTACTGCCGAAGTGCGCATCGGCGATGTGATCAATCCGGACGACATCAATATCTATCGCAACCTCGCCGGTGGTGTTACCACCATCCAGCAGCTGCACGGCAGCGCCAACCCCATCGGCGGACAGAGCGCCGTCTCCAAACTG
>CAJDVJ010000079.1_pt1 | contig 13354 bp, 4 predicted proteins | sample 7391371 | NCBI WGS metagenome assembly CAJDVJ01 (sample SAMEA7055699, study PRJEB34461) | soil metagenome | biome: terrestrial ecosystem; feature: Peninsula; material: soil | place: Antarctica | collected 2016 | reverse complement strand
GCGCGGTCGTGTTCAAAGCACTGTCCAGCCGTATCAGACCGTCGTGACGGCCCAATACGTAAAGGTCACCGTTGGAGTGTTGGAACAGCCCTTGGAACATGCCGTTCCATTCGCGGTCATTGAAGTCGCTTTTCGCCAGCGTCATACGCATGGTGCGCAGGTCTATCAAGTACAGTTTGAAGGCGTCGATGGCGAGTACCTTCTGAGGCCCTGTGCGGACCATGCCATCCACCGAAAAGTGCTCGCGTGAACCGTCGGCCCAGATGCTCTCCGGTGGGGCGATACGCGTTAGGCCCGCATTCGTTGGTTGGAAGCGATAGATGCCATCGGGCCCATAGCCCGAGAGGAGCACGCTGCCATCGTCCAGCGGCAGCAGACAGCGGATGACGTGCATGCCCACGTACGGCCTTTCCTGCGACACGAAACGCATTGATCGGAACCGTTGGCGCGCATCGCTGAAGAGGCGGATGTCCTTACGGGTGATCATCAGAAGATCGCCTTGTGCGGTGATGCTCAATGTGTTCACACCTTGGCCTTCGAGGCCCGCAAGCTCCGATGCCGTGCTGGGCATCAGCATCCGGATCTCACCGGCCGTTGTGTCCAACAGCGCCAGTCCTGTGGTATTGTTGCCCGCCCAGATGCTGCCATCGGTATCCACGGTGAGCGCGTTGAAGGTGTTGGCGAACTGGCGCACAGCGCCGTCCTCCAGTATCGCGTAGCGGCGGAAGTGCTGGCCTGCACTGTCCATGTGTATGATGCCGCCACCCCAAGTGGTGCCGATCAAACTGCCGTCGGGGGCCTGCGTCACTTCGCGGAAGCTATTGGTGCGCAGATGCAGGTTGTACGCGGTGTTCTTCTCCGGCATGGTCAGGTAGCGCATTGACCAATGGGGAGCCTCCAGCCGAAGGATCCCGTTGGAGGTGGCGCACCAGTACACCTTGTCGTTGAAGCGGTCCTGCACCATGCGGTAGCTCTGGGTGCGCATACGGTCCTCGTACACGTTACCGTTGGCGGGAAAAGCGATCCGGTCGAAATCGTCCTGAGCTGCATTGTAGCGGCAGATAGCGCCATGGCGTGGACCGAAGAAAACGGTGCCGGCGCGGTCTTCCATCACCCACATCACATGTGGGGAGGAAATGCTCCGTAGGTCGTCCGGACGGTGCCGGTAGCGCACACACGTGAGGCTGGAACGGTCCACACGTGCCACGCTGCCGCTATTGGTACCCACCCACAGTGAGCCATCGCGGGCCAGGAGCATGCAGCTTATGTCGTCCGCGGGAAGAGAGGTGCTGTCCTTGGGGTCGTGACGTAGCACGCGCATGTGCGATCCATCGTAGCGGTGCAGACCGCTCACCGTGGCGATCCAGAGAAAGCCCTCGTCGTCCATCAGGGCATCGCGCACGTTGGTGGAAAGCAGGCCTTCCGCCGTGCCGATGATGCGCGGGTTGGCGAAGGAGCGTTTCAGGTCCGTCTGCCCCATCACTCCTGCCCCAAGGAGCATGGCGATGAGCCCGATAAGGATCCTGTTGGCGTGGTGCATGGTACGATCCATCCAGTGCCAGCAGGCACCGGGAAGTGGTCTAAGGTATCGAGACAGGTGTTGCAGAGCTCAGTACGCTTTTCAGACCGCGATCGTCCACAAGCTGCACACGGTACCACACATCCATGGCGCTCGCCGTTGCGGGTGCACTCCATGTATTATGGCCCTGCACGCGATCGATCAGTTCCGGTCTGCCTTCCTTGCCCTGTTGGCGGTACACCAGGCAATGGTCCGCCGCGTCATCCTGTACAAAGCGCCAGACGAGTGATATGTTCCCATCCTTGAGCTCAGCGCGCAGATCGGTGGGCGCATCGGGCTTGGTGGGTAAGCTGCGGCGCACAGCACGACGCAAGTTGCTTTCCGCAGTGTTCCCGGCACTGTCCACGGCAAGTACGCGGTATTCACGCGAGTGTGGCACTTCCTTGAAGCCTTGGTCGGTGTAACTGAGTTCTTTGGTGGTAGCAAGGTGCAACTCCTTAAAGAGCGGCTCGCCGGTGTTGCGGTACTGCACTTCGTAGTACGCCACGTCCGCCGAGCTGCTCGCTTTCCAAGAGAGCAGCACACGCTGGTCCTTCTCCACATCGGCACCCACCAGTAAGGGTGGCGTGGGTGCTACCACATCGATCATGCGGCCCATTGCAGGGGCGGAAGGTGCGCTCTGGTTGAAGCTACCGTCCAAAGCCACCACTTGGTAGTACGCCTGCTTGTCCAAGCGCTGAAGCGAGAGGGTGTCGTTGTACAAGGTGTCCGTGATCGGCACGCGTGTGAGCTGCACGAAACCGCGGTCGGGCTGGTAGCTCTTGTATACGCGGTAGCCCTTCAGGTCCTTGTCCTTCACGGCTGACCAGGCGATGCGTGCAAGACCGGTGCTGTCCACCTCCACGCGCAACCCCACGGGAACGATCGGAGGAATGGTGTCGGCAATGGCGCGGTATACCAGGTCCGAAGCTGTGGTGCTGCCATCCTTTCCCAAGGCCATGATCCTGTAGTGTACATCCGCCTGAGGATCCAAGCTGTGCGTGAAGCTTCGCGCATTTGCGGAAAGCGCATTGCTATGCGAGAGTTCATAGGGACCCAAGGCTCCGTTCAAGCTGTGGATCACCTGAAAACCCTTCAACGCGCCCAACATCGGATAGCTCCAGTCCAGGGTGGAACTGCCGTCGTTCTCGGTGTTGATGCGTATTGCTCCGAATGCCGGCAGGGTAGGGTCCTCGCGCGGGGTAACGGTGAGCACCATGTTGTCCACGGAAGGGAGACCGAAGGCGTCCAGCGCGACCACACGGTAGTGCCAAGTTTCGTCATTGGCAGGTAAGGGGTCCGTCCATTCCATGCCCAAGGGGTCGTCGCCAACGCCCTTGCCAAGCCGGTCGAATACCACAGGCGGGGCTGTGGCTTCGAAGCTTTTTCCATCGCGACCGCGTTCCACGCGGTAGGCCACAGCATACCCACGTAACGGAGCATGCGACCAGCGCAGCGTCGCTGCTTTGTCACCGGCTTGTGCTGTCACGGCGATGCCCTTCAGATCTCCGAGTAGTTCATCGCCCTCCATGCGGAATGTTTTCGCCGGAAGGCCAGGGATGTTCACCGAGCCACTGATCACTTCACCGTCATCGGGCAGTTCGAACTGCATTCCGGAAAGCGAGGATAGCTCCGGATGGTAAGCGGTGAGCAGGATCCATGCGACACCTTGGGCGCCGGCACCTCCGTTGCCAGTGTCGCGAGTGTGGCTTTCCAGTCGGTATCCACCTTGGTGGCGGCGAAGGCTTCCGGGCTTCCGTGCCGAAGAGTGATGGCAGCGCGTCCGTCCAGTGTTACCTGCTCACCGCCTTGCATCATGCGGTACCAAGTGGCAGCGTTGGTGGGCATGCACTTCACCAGTACCCGGCCATTATACTTGCGTGCAGTGATGTGCAGGTCGTCCACTTGCGCATGTGCAGCGGACGGGACCCACAGCATGAGCATGAGGATGGCGTTGCGGATCGTTCGGGTCGCCATGGTCATTGGATGTTCAGTTGCAGTGTGAGGCTACCTACGGAGCTTTCCTGCTGGGTGCTCGACATGTTGCTCACGCCGATGTGGAGCGGGTACTTGCCATTGGGCATGCGCGGGAAGATGTAGTTGGCCGCAGGCCTGAAGGCGGAAGGTGCGTTCTTCTGGATCAGGCTAAGGGCTTCGTAGGCCGCACGCTCTGGAGCCCAGCTCAGCTCCAAGCGAACGGGCGCAGCGCTGCCACCATGTCCGGGGTTGAACGGTGGTGGGGCCGTGCTGCCGAAGACCGGAAAGGTGAGGCCGCTGTAGTTGCTTCCGGAGGTGGATGCACCCGAAAGTCCTACCTCCGCATCGCTCAACAGCGGTTCCATGTGCTTGTACCCACCTCCTCGTCCCATCATGGACACCAACTTCACGGTGCCAAGGGAAGGCAGGCTCGAGGCCAGTCCGGGCGGTAGCTGTGGCGGCTGCCCGGAAGGACCTCCGCGGCCGCCGCCGGGCATGCCGTTCCCGGGGTTGTTACTGCCTGAAGGGAGCAGGCCGTAGATCTCATTGCATACCTGTCCGGTCCAAGCGTTTCCGTAGTCTCCGGTGCCGTTGCAATGGTCGCTTGCGAAGGTGTACACGGGCGACGTGAAGCTGCCGCTCGCCACAAAAGGATGGCCCAGCAGATCATAGCGGTCGAAGCCCTCGTCGCCGGACAACGTGATCGTGAAGCTCCGCACCGGGGCGGTGCCGGCTGCTACGCGGTAGTGCGGCATCGTGCCCGACCCGGCGGTGATCACTCCCACTTGGAGCGCCTTCAATTTGGCCATTGCAGTGGGGTGTTCACTGGTTCGGAAGTGGATGGTGTGCAGCACTTTCTCTTGTACGATGGTTCCTTCGATGCCCGCTGCCGCCATCGCCGCGCTGTGGTCGAGTGGCGTGTACTGCTGCATACCAGCGTAGTTGCCGAGAACCACCGATGCGTATTCATTGCCGTTGGGCACGTTGGCCACGTTGGGCATCAGCAGTTGCAGGTTGGAAGGGCTGAGCTGACAGGCCGGACGGGTCTCTTCGCGCAGCTGGGTGGGAGTGGCCTCACGCCGCGCCACAATGCTGATATCGTAGATCGTGGATGCCTGCATCGTGGGCATGTTGAAAAGAATCTTCAGTTCGTGGTCGGTGTTCACGGGCACTTCCACCGCAGTGCCTTGCCCATCCACGCGTTGCATGCGCATCACAAGGTCGAAGCCGCATGAAGCGAAGTCCTGGAAGCGTGTCTTCTGGTCCACGTTGAACTTGATGATGCCCTGTTGTAGGTCGCGGTATGGTAGGAACCGCTGGCGTGGATAGGGTTTGGTGTAGTCGATGGTGGCCATCTCCAGTTCGGTAAGGCTGGTGGCGGTGGTGAAGAAGTGCTCACGCTGCTGGCGGATCGGCTGGCCCGCCTTGGTGCCGGTGGTGTAGCGTGCCGCCTGCCAGCCGGTTCCTTTCCACTCCATGATCTCGGCCACGGCGCGCACTTTGTACCCGCGCGATCCGTTCATCTGCGAAGGCGCTCCGGAAGGGGTCACCAGACGCATGGTCCAGGTGTTGTTCTGGGCATCCTGTTCCAGCATGAAGTTGTTCTGCTCCACGAAAGTGCCCTGGTCGTTCTCGCGGAGCCATTTTGCACTCAGGTCGAAGCGGTACTTCTTTTCGATGAGCCCCCCAATGCCATCGGGGTAGACGTACTTCCGAACTTCACCTTGGTCCACATGCCAATTGATCACAGGCTGTGCGGTGAGCGCTACGAAGGAGGACATCTGTGCGGGTGTGATCCCACCGATCATATCCAAGCTTTCCAGTTCAAGCTCCTGGCGTTCTATCAAGAGACCAGCATTGGGCAGCGGCTGTATGTCGCAGGGCGTGCCCACGGTGAAGTCCTCTTCGATGTCGGTGTCCCACCACAGCACGTCCGCCTTAGCGCGGATCACGCCGTGCACATAGTTGGGTTTTGGGAAGGCGGCCTCCACCATGATGCCCACCTGTATGCTGGCGATGTCCGCTGTGAATGCCGTGATCCGTGCAGTGCCGAGCACATAGGCCTGACCCTGGGCATACCACTTGTTGATGCCGAAATCCTCGCTGCCATTGCACGTGCAGAGATCATAGCTCATCATGGCCAGATCGGCTCCGCAGAACACTCTCACTTGCAGACCCGTACCCACAGCGGTGAAGTCGCCCTCCGCTTGGATGTGCGCTCCGGTCATGAACCCGATGCCAAGACCCTGCGCCAAGTTCCCCATCATGTTGGGCGTGAAGTGGAAGAAGTTGGTAACGGCTTGTGGAAGCACCGGTGGAGGCAGTTGCTGCCCGGTCATGAAGTAGGCACCTGCCGTGGCCTTCAGCGGCCACACATCGATGCCCAGCCCGATGGGTTCCTGTGGCGTTCCCGCTTTGAAATACCAGAGTGTGGGAGAGCGGTAGAAACTCACCTTGCCGGCCACATCGAAAAGCGGGGTGGCCTTCGGCACTTTGCCGTTCAGCACAAGGTCCGCGCTGAAGGTCTTGCTGTTGAAGTTGTACATCACGTCCAGTGTGGTGTACACCATTGCTTCTTCCGCATCGCTGCTCTCGATCGGCTGCATCACGTAACCGTTCCCGTTCAGCCGGATGATGTCCATGCCACCTGTGCCTGTATTGAATTGTGCGGTGAGCGTGGCATCCGCATTGAAGGTGGTGCTCTCGGGAGTGAGACCCAGTATCACCGCGGCCTGAATGCCTGCTTTGTTCTTCTTCACGTTGAAGAGTTCGCGCGCGTTCACGTTCTGGTCGGCCATGGTGCGCGGGTTCGGCGCAGCGCCGTTCATCTCCATGTTCCAGTAGGCGCCTCCACCGAAGGCGTACAGGTCCAGTGGTGTGGCCAGCGGGAAGGGTGTTGAAAGGCCCACCATTCCGAAGGCGTACCAGTAGGTGGTGCCATCGCTGGTGTTGCCATAGAGCACTTTGCCCTGCACTGTGGTGGCATCGAGGAAGGTGAGATCCAAGCTGCCATCGAATCCGCTGCCGAACTTCTGGTCGTTGCTGAAGAAATCCACACCACCCTTCATGCGCACGCCGGCCACTTCGGCCTCTACGTAGATGGAGCTGATCTCCGTGCCCAAGCGTTTAATACGCAAGCTGTCCACGGCCTCGATCTTGTTCTGGATGTACAGGCCCACGTTGCCGGAGATCGGCATCACGCCTTGCGAAAGGTCCATGCCGAGGTTCAGTGCAAGGTTTGCATGTTGCTGGTCGATCGGGATGTAGTCCATCCCGTTCACGATCACCGCGAAGCCTGCAACGGCCAAGGTCTGAGGAGTAAGTCCGGTTCCGAAATTGCCGAGTGAGACGTAGCTCGGTCGGTTGCGCAGCACGAGGTTCTCGATCGTGATGTCGGTCAGGTCGGTCTTGTCCACATGCCCGATGACCGACTCGAAACTGATGCGTCCGTTCAGTGTGGCCTCTATCAAGGGTGTTCCGCTGCCCACGGTGATGGCCAGGCCGCTGTTGGGTTCCATGATGAAGCTGGCCGACCACACATCGAAGTCCAACGGATCGTTGCTGTTGCCCAGTGCGAAGCTGTGCAGGGTCCGGTTGCCGGCGTAGTCCACCGCGGCTACATAGTTCAGGTCATCTTCCGCGATGGGAAGACGCAGATCGCCAGCCAGAAAACCGCCCACCAAGCTGTTCGCCACGACTTCGAACTGCAGCGTGTCGATGCTGAAGTTCCAATTGTCCAGCTTGCCGCTTTTGCGTGGCAGCACGCCGCTGGCGCTGAAGCTACCACTGAAGCCGGTATCGTCGATCACCAGATCACGTCCTGCGAAGCTGGCGCGATGGCCTACCGTATCGCTGCGCTCGGCCCAACTGGGTAGCGTCACTTGCACACGCTCCAAGTACACGCCCTGCCATTCCGTGGTCTGCGCACCAGGGTGACCCACAGGGAATTTCATGCCCTGCAGGTTGGCACCAACGCTATGGTCGATGTACGCTTGTTGCACTTGGAAGGTGTAGCCTTCCATCTCGCGGTATTGGAAGCCCTGCACGCTCCCCGAAGTGGTGCCCATAGCTTGAAAATCCAACATGGCCTGCCAATCGCTCCACTCCACGTATTGCATGGCGAACGCTGCAAAAACGGTGTCGCTGGTGGTCTGTCCCGCGTTGTTCACAGGCTTGAAGAGGGCAGGTGAGAAGAGGGCGCGACCCTGTACATCCACCCGCACCAGACCGTTGCAATCGAAGGTGGCACGCGTGCCGGCGCCCAGGTCGTTCGCCGGATCGAAGGCGATGCTGAGATCCTCGGTCATTTTGAAATTTACCGCTTCCATCAACTGCAGCACCGCTTGGTCCTCGCCCACAGCGGGGCCACCGGGAGAGAGGCAGAAGTCCTTCCCCAAAAAGCTGAGGTAGCGCGGTGTCTCAGCGTCGTCCGCCAAGCGCTGTATGTGCGCCATATTGACGGATGCACGGTCCGGGAAGAAGTGCATGCCCACCACCTGCAAGCGTCGGTTCTCGGGGCCAATGCTGAAGGGAAGGGTGCTGCCGGTGTTCTGCATCACCAAGGCGGCCTGGTCGATGTACCACTGCGGATCAGTGGCCTCCGTCCAGGCCCTTTCGCGGTTGCGGCTGTAGCGTACGTTGCGCACGTTGGTGTTCAGGTCGGCCCAGGTCGCATCGATCCACGAGTCGGTGCGGATAACAGCTTCGGCCTTGCCGGCCACTACTACACCGGTGCTGTTCACCTTGATCCCGCTGAAATCCACTTTGATGCCGATGGGTAGGTATCCCGTGGGCTGGATGATACCCTGCCCCGAGAAGGTGCCGCTGCCGCTGGTTTGCGTTACGGCCATAATGAAGTGACCCACCTGCACCAGATCACCCACGCGCAGTTCCTGCTTCAGGTCGATGGCCGGTGGAACGAGTGCGGCGCAGGGCGAAGCACAGTCGTAGCTGCCTGTGATGGTACCATCAGTGAGCGTTACGCCGCCGGGATCCACCGGTGTGTCGGGCAGGGTTGCATCGCCATCGCCCCAAGGATCGGCCGCGCCGGGAGTGCCGTAAGTGAACACCACCACATCGCTCCAGCCATCGTTCAGGATATTGAGCGATCCGAACTGCCGGTAAGCGCGCACGCGCACCGCATACTCATGACCGTTCTGCAGCTGCGGATATTCCATTCCGTAGAGGAAGGAATTGTACGGAAGGTCCTGCTCGCTCAATTGCAGCATGTTGCCGGTGAGGAAGGCATCGTAAGGGTTGATGGGCATCCCGGTGATGTCCATCATGTCCAAGCGGTACACCAGATCGGGTGCACTTACAGTGGGCGGTATCCAAGTGATGTTGAAGAAGGTGGGATCGGTAGCAGGAATGACCTGTGCCGCGGTGGGCGAAGTGATGATGGGCGGGTCCGCGGTGATCACCACGAAAGGCGATGAACAACCTTGTGGCGAAGTGCCGCTAAGGGGCAGGCCGGTGAGGAAGTCGTGCGCTGTGATGCACAGCGTGTAGAGGCCTTCCGGCAAGGTGTTGTCATTGGTCAATTGCTCCAGCGAGATGCCGGTATAGACCAGGTCGTTCTCGCTGTAGTTGTTGTAGAAAGCCTGCAGCTCCGCTCCGCTGAACATCAGTGATGCGCCGGGTGCGAGTTCCAAGGGGGTTTGAGGACGTGCTTCGGGACGTGTGCGGATTGTGACCCCGTTGCTGCCATCGAGTACAGAGCTCAGATACACGGTATAGGACTGGAACTGATCGTTGTTCTGGATGCTGATCAGTGAATTGTCCCCCGAGTCCAGGACGTCATCGGCATGCAGCGGGTAGGGTGGCATCAGCACCAACGAAACGCTGATCGGCTGCGGCTGGGCGAAGGCCATGGTGGCGCCCAGCATGAAGCTGAACAGCCAGAAGGAACGGCCATTTCCGGGTATCGGTCCAAGTGAGCGCATGTCAACAAAGGTGTGTCCCGCACTTGTCCGCACAAAGCCTCGGACATGGGGAATTGAGCGGTTCGCAGGATTCATTGAGCGGTTCACGATCGCCACTTAGCCAGTGGTGTGAATTAGTAGGAAACACAGGCCTTTGCGAAGGAGCGGACCGGTGGAGGTGCTCTATTTTTCCAACATGAAAGGCGCCCTGCATGCCCTGTGTGTCCTGTCATTCGCTCAGGTCCACTTCTGCTCCATGGCACAGACCGTGGATCCGAAGGCCGACCCCGTGCGGATCAGCGGAGCTTTGGGCGGCACCTTGAGCGGCTATCAAATGGACGGCATCAACGCGCGCCAACAGCCCTTGGGCTACTCGCTCAGCGGAACGCTCAACCTCTCGCTCTATGGTTGGTCACTGCCGTTCTCGGTGGCCATCAGTCGCCAGGGAAGCACCTTGTGGAACTGCGCCCCAAGGCCTTCCGCTTCAGTGCCATGTACGGCATGCTCCAACCCGCCCAGAGGGCCGATGAGAACCGCTACGGCGTGGCACAATACAAGCGCATGGGTTACGGTGCGTTGCTGGGTCTAGGCAAGAAGAACACGGTCGATCTTACGTTCTTCCGCGCAGCGGATGACATTACCTCGTTGCCCTTGCTGGACAGCTTGCAGCGCACCACACCTCAGGCCAGCACCACTTTGGGCTTGCATACCCGCGTGCAGTTCGCCAAGGAGCGCTTGTTGCTGGATGCCGACATCGCCTTGGGAGCCTACACGCGTAATCTCAATGGTCCACGTATGGACCCCGCACTGTACACCGAGCAACCTGTATTGGACGACCTGGGCATCAACTACTCCAGCACCGTGGCAGGAGCAGGGGCCGTGGGATTGGACTATGTGAAGAAGAAGTTCACCATGGGTGTGCAATACCGCTTGGTGCAACCGGGGTTCCGCACATTGGGAGCCAACTACCTGCTCAGCGATGTGGAGCAGATCACCTTGCGCACGGCCTTCCCGCTGGCCAAGGAGAAGCTGTACGTGAGCGGCTCGTACGGACTTCAGCGCAACAACCTGGGAGATCGCCGATTCGCCTCCACATCACGCAATATCGGTTCGGCCAACGTGGTCTATCGACCATCAGCACGGGTCTCTGTGAACATCAACTACTCCAACTTCTCGGTGTACCAGACCCTCCTGCTGGATACGCTCTTTGCCGACTCCGTGCTGGTGGACCAAGTGAACCACCAAGTGAACGTGGTGACGCTCTACCAGTACGGCAATGCCAAGCACCAGCACAGTTGGAGCCTGATGACCGGTTACCAGGAATTGAGCGACCGAAGCGAGGGGCCGAACGATCTTGGCAATCGCCTTGTGAACCTGAACCTCCAGTACCAGTTACGCTGGCTTACCAGCCGCTGGGGCTTGGTGCTGGGAACCAACTACAACGATTTCAGCGCCTTGCTCACCACCAACGAACGATACGGCGCTACGGTGGGGGCTACTCGTTTGCTGAAAGGAGAGAAGGTGATGATACGCCTTACGCACACGTGGAACCGGAGCCTATTGCCAGGCCGCACCGACGACATACACAGTACCAACTTCTCCATGAACTACCGCATCAGCGATCGCCATTCGCTGATGCTGAGCGCGGGTAACATCCACCGCCAAGGACTCTACAGCTTCAACGAAACACGCGGCACCATCGGCTACCGAATGCGCTTCTAAATGGAGCCCAGGAATCTCCCCCGTGCACCTGTACAGTCGACCCCTGTCATCCCGGCCTTGAGCCAGGATGACAGGGGTCGACTGTACAGGTGCTCACACACATCACCACATGCTACTAAACCCCACCCCCATGATCCGGACCCTTACACCCCTTCTTTTTCTCGCCACCGCTGCGCTTTGCGCACAGCCCACCATTCCACAGGTATCGTTCAACGTGGGGGATGAATTCGTGCTGGACGTCGTGTTCCCCATCGACGCGGCGGGAACAGGCGGTCCCAATGCTATTTGGGACTTCAGCGATCGATCCTTCAGTGGCGCAGAATGGACCTATACCATGCGCACCGCGGCCAGCACTCCTTACGCAGCTGATTTCCCCAATGCCACCATGGCGCTCTATGGGGACTTCGGCTTCGGCTACAGCAATTATGCCTACTTCGATCTGAACAATGGATACACCGAACATGGTGGGATGTTCCTCGACAGCGGCGCGGTCCAGCCGCGCGTGTTCTCTGATCCATTGACCTACTTCACCACGCCCCTCAACTCAACCAGCAGCGGTGTCGACAGCTATGATCTCATTACCAATACCAGCTTCGGAGACCTGCAGTCGAGCGGTACCCGCACATGGACAGTGGATGGCCATGGCACGCTGAAACTCCCCAATGCCACATACTCCAACGTGCTCCGTGTGCATGGCGTGGAGAACGAGGAGAACACCATCCTCTTCGATGGTGTCCCGATGTTCACCTCACAGCTGGTGCGGGAAACATGGTGGTGGGTGAAGGCGGGCATCCCGCACCCTCTCTTGGTTTTCTCTGTGGATACGGAGGATGGAGATACCGAGGTGACCGGACAGGCCGCGATGGTCTCCTTCAGCGGGGCAACAGGAATACGCGACTTGGCAGAACTTCCCATGCGCATGTTTCGCGTCTATTTGTACAACCACCTCGGTGTGCTCGCCCCGCACAATCGGCACCGGACCTACCTTGAGCCCCGTCGCCGCCAACTCCAGCAGCGCGTCGGCCATCCGCTGGGCCGTCGGGCGCGGCGCACACGCCACTTCTTCGCCGGCCGCCGCATCCTCGCCTGCAGCATCGGCATCGCATCGCTTTCCCATGCACAGAATTGCCTTCCGCAGGGCATCACGCTCCAATTGCAAGCGGATGTGGACGCCTTCCCGAACAACTACCCGGGTTGCACCCAGATCCTAGGGTTCTTGCAGATCGGCTTCAGCAATGATGCGAACAACGACGGCATCTTCGATCTCTCACCCTTGTCACAGCTCACCTCAGTGGGTGGCAAGCTGGTGGTGGAAAGAACCTACGGGCTCGAGAGCCTGGCCGGGCTCCAAAATTTGACGAGCGTGGGAGGTGACCTCCGGATCGACCAAGCCTATGTCCTCACGGATATTTCCGCATTGGGGAATGTGACCTCGGTCGGTGGGAAACTGGAGCTCCGCTTGAATTCGGGCCTGAGCAGTTTGAGCGGACTGGGATCCGTGGCGTACATAGGCGGAGATCTGCTGCTCGACGGAAACGGTCTTACCAGCTTGCAAGGATTGGGGCCAGTGTCCGCTACAGGTGGTAAATTGAGCATCAGTGAGAATGGGATCACCGACCTACACGGGCTGGAGGGCATTGTGGATATCGGAGGCATTCTTTCCATGGATGGCAACAGCGGTTTGCTGAGCATGAACGGGCTCGCACCTTCCAGTGTGGGTGGCGGGCTGTGGGTGCGGAACAATCCCTTGCTGACAGACCTGAGCGCTGCAACCGGACTGACCGGTCTCGGTTCGTACCTGAACCTCCAGAACAACCCATCACTGAGCAGCTTGGAGGAGCTCTCCGGCATCACTTCCTTGGGAGGATACCTGCGCGTGCAGGGGAGTCCTTTGCTCACGGACCTTTCGCCTTTGGCGGGGATCGATCCGGAGAGCATCACCCAGTTGGTGCTGAGGGACCTTCCCGGAGTATCCGATTGTGCCATTGCGAGTGTGTGCGGATTCTTCACAAGGCCCGCCCCCGATGCTACCATCGCCAACAACGCAGCGGGCTGTGCCAGCGTGGCCGAGGTTGAGGCTGCCTGCGGAACCACGTCCATCCACGATCAAGGCAACTCCACTGCACACCCCGTTCGGATCCATCCCAACCCATCCCAGGGCGTGTTCCAGCTGCAA
>CAJDVJ010000152.1_pt1 | contig 13464 bp, 10 predicted proteins | sample 7391371 | NCBI WGS metagenome assembly CAJDVJ01 (sample SAMEA7055699, study PRJEB34461) | soil metagenome | biome: terrestrial ecosystem; feature: Peninsula; material: soil | place: Antarctica | collected 2016 | reverse complement strand
ATGAGGGAACTGCTGTCCAGGTATGGGAGGAGTGCCGGAGGAATAGACAACAGACTGGCCTTGGATCGATACTGTAAAGGAATTCTCCCCTTGCCATGGTCCGGTAGCGATATAGTCCAGAACAAAAATATCACCTACGTTCAGAGGTATTACCACTTGGCCAATTGACTGGCCCACGCCTAAGGTCCAATACTGGAAAGGTCCACCATTGATGCTATACCCCACGCTAGAACTCCCCCAACCATCACCGAAACTATCATTGAGTGTCAGCACGTAAAAGCAATCCGGAGCCGTATTGCAGGAGACATTGGCCCCCCAACCCGGATTCGTGCTGGACCCGTCGGAGAAGAACACCAGCGTGATGCAGCCTGATGGATCCGTTGAAGTAAGAGTAGGAGGAAGCGTGGCACCCGTGAATTGACCGAGAAAAGTCCCCCCCGAACCAGAGCCGCTGAATACAGTGAGGATGTCATAGTTATTTTCCAAGCTGAACGAGGTGAAATTCAATGTCACTGCTTGGCCGGGAACAGGCGGACAATAGGTAATGAAGCGTCGCTCGTTGTTGGAATAATTTCCAGAAGGCCCACCGCTGTCGTAGACCGTGGTCCCACAGGAAGTGGTTGGGTTGGCAGTGTACACGCAAAGGTTCCCGTTCATTCCGGCGTCGCTGCCATACCGTTGGATACGCACGAAATAATCCTGATTCACCACGGTCGGAATGGTAACACTCTCAGGGAGCGCCGTTCCCATGATATCCGAACAGGAAACATATTGAAGGCTGGAACAAGAGCCGGTGTACACGTGAAGAATAGCGTCCTGGTTGCCTTGGTACTGTACCGTAGTGTAGTTGCTCGTAGCCCTGAACCAACCCCAAGCATCATCGTTCCCATCCCGCAATTGGACCGCTGCACACCGCTGCTACAAGTACCCAGCGGCCAAAGCCGAAAGTCGTTCGGTCATTCAACATCCTCATTCTGCATAAGGGTTTGTAGAATGATACTCTGCTCATCCGGATGGGATACCAACCAAGTTTTCACCAATGCATGATGTGCTTCGCGCTCATGCTCAATAGCAGTGGCAGCAAGTACGGGCAGCCCATGTTCGATGAGCAAGTCAGGTCGTTCAGCCAGCTCGGCCGCAAGGTCGAACTGCGCATCCTTGGTAAGAACCTGTGCGGTGCTAGGGGCATAGTTCAGCGCCTCCTGTTGCAGACCACGTGAGCTCAGCGAACGAAAAGAACCACCAGTAGCCTCTTGGAGTTTATGAAGAAGCACCGCCTCCGTAACGGATCTGTCGATGCGCACTTTCAGTTGTGATCCGGAATGGCTGATATGCACGTGTGGGTCCAATTCCGGCAGGCTGACGGAAACTAATTTAACCACAGGAGCCATAGGTCCATCAACACGCTCAAAGGTCCAATAAGCCACGTCCTGAGCCTTCAGAAGTGAGCCCGTCGAAAAGAGTACGACGAATGCCAGTAAAGCAAGGACACGTGATAAAAAAACAGTGAAATGTTCCATGGCCTTCAACTCAAGGGGGTGTTCGACCATTTCGAAAACGCCTATCGATAACCCCGTTTTGTAAAAGACGCAATAGAAAAGCAACAGTTGCCTGTGCTTTCATACGGGTTGAATTCTCCCGCGTCCCGGGCTTGGCCAACGTGAACAACGAGGTGGAAATAACATCCCGGTTCTTCATAGGATAGCGGATAGATATCCTTCCCTCGTCGTTACTCCACAGTTGGAGTAGTTGCCCACACAGCTGTGAACCGCGACATCGCGTTCACCAAGCTCCGATTTTAAAGGGGCACGCAGATCTCCAGGCACCCTACATGCTGTACGCTCGTATCAAGATCACCTTCTGGGCCGCGAAATCCTCCTCACTGTTTGATGAAGCGGCCGTTCGCAAGAGGTAGCCCGTTCACATCGAGCACCGACACCATGTAACTACCAGCATCCACGGACTGCACGTGCAGGCTGATGTTGCCACTGTGATCCAGCTCTGACGCCGTGCGCTGTGCCACGATGCGTCCGCTGGCATCCATGAGCAGGATCATGGCGATATCCCCCTCCACCTCACCGAGGTCCATCTGCACCACATCCGTGGCCGGATTTGGGTACAGCACGAGACTTCGCACCGTGCTGCGGAAAATGGCCGTCACAACTTCGGTCTTCTCGGTGGCTCCGTCCAGATCAACCTTGGTCAAGCGGTAATAGTTCCAGCCGTTGATAGGTCGTTCGTCCATGAAACGGTAATCGATGTTGCCCTGCGAATAACCAGCGGCATCCACGGAACCGATGACATGGAAGGTCTCTCCATCACCACTGCGCTCCACCAAGTAATGCGAGCTTCCGTTCTCGGTCTGGGTGGTCCAAGCTACTTCTACGGAATTCCTGCTGGCTATGGCTTCCAAATGCACAAGCTGCACGGGAAGTATGGAACAATCGAAGATGGAGTTGTCAGAAAGAGCCCAAGTGAGGTTGAAGTTCTGACCATTGGCCGTGAAGTTGTCCACGTAAAGCACATAGTGCATGCCCAATTGCGCTGTTCCGATGGTGATAGGTGCCACATAACCGTTCACAGCTGTACCTCTGGCGGATTCACTCGCATCCGAGTTCCCCGTCACCAGCCCGGTGAGCCAAGTTCCGGCATCAGGAGGGTAAGCGTAAGAGCAGCGCAATGGAGCACCGTTCGGCGGGCAGGTGATGGCCGCCATGGGACCCCATAGCGCAAAATCATAGTCCACTTCGTTCGGAACTCCGTCCTCGTCCACGGGCGTGATAAGCATACCCAAAGTACCCACCGCTTGCGGCGAGAATGAGTACCACGTGCCTTGACGTTCATTATTGAGCAGGCAACCCCGGTTGGATGTCCCAAGGTCAGCTGTGCAACCGCGCCAGTCGGTGGAATTACGGATCACTTGGTCATTGCAGACCGCGTTGTTACCCGCACAATCCTCCTGTGGGGTCAAGAACACATCGAAACCACGGACAGAGATATTGAACGAGCCCTGGATGCCGTTCCGCCCCCAAACACGCAGGCGATAGGTGGCATTGGGCGTGAGCGGGTTGCAGCGTCGATCGATCTTGGGCATGTTGCCGCCCATGCCGGTATCATTGCATTCCACCAAGGTGAGCGAACCGCAAGTACCGGAATAGAGCTGCATCACCACGTTGTTGATGGATCCTGCCGTGGTCTCGATCACCACTACTCCACTGGCCGGTGCTACGAAATGGAACCACACATCCTTTAAGGTCGCATCGCTGATGGTGCCGCCACAAATAGGATTCGGCGTTTCGGGAGAACGCGTTGCTTCCGCGTTGGAGAAGGTCTGCATGTAGGCGTTCTCCAGAACAGGCAGTTCCTGGCTCTGCGAGCATGCATCGAAGCCCGGTGGAATACGGAAGCAAACACGCCCGTTCATGCCTTGACTCGCATTATACTGCTGAATACGGAAGATGTAGTTCTGTCCGATCACGGTATTCACGACAACCTCAGCGTTGGTGCCATTGCCGCCGCTAAGCACGCAGCTCAACTGCACCAGACTGCCGCAAGTACCCGAGAACACGTGGATGATGGGGCGATGGTTCAGATCGGGATCGAACGTGATCACCGTGGTGGCACTTGCTGCAGTGAACCAGCCCCAGGCGTCATCAAAGCTTCCGGAAGAGCAACCACCGGGACTTACCGACGAGGCGTATGCCGTAGGGAAATCGAAGCTCTGGAAGACACAATCCGTAGTTACGTTGAACTCGTTCTGCGGGGAGAAGGAGCACATGTCCGTTGTATTCGGCGACCAGATGCAGACACGGCCGTCCATGGCAGCGCTGGAACCTTGGCGTTGCACCCGGAACGCATAGTTCTGCCCCACTACCGTAGCCACCGAGACCTCTGCATTATTGCCGTTCCCGCCGCCATCATGACAGGCCAATTGGGTCAGGCTACCGCAGCTTCCGGTAAACACGTGGATGATAGGACGAACGGAAGCATCGGGGTCGAAAGTGATGACGGTGGTGGTGGCCGTTGCGGTGAACCAGCCCCAGGCATCATCGAAGTTGCCGCTACCACAGCTTCCCGGGTTCATGGTCGCTGTAAATGCCTCCGGCTTCTGGAAAGTCTGGAAGCTGCAAGTAGTGCTGACGTCGAAGCGGCTCTCGGCCGAATATCCGCATATATTGGAAGTGTTGGGTGTCCAGATGCATACACGCCCGTCCATTGCCGCGCTGGAGCCCTGGCGCTGGATCCGGAACGCATACTTCTGACCGATCACCGTGTTCAAGAGCAATTCGGCATTGGCGCCAGCGGAGCCGCCATCATTACAGGCCACCACGGTAAGTGAACCGCAAGTTCCGGTGAACACATGGAGTATTGGACGAAAGGCATCGTCCGGATCATAAGTGATGATGGTAGTGGATGCGGTCGCAGTGAACCAGCCCCAAGCGTCAGCGAAGTTGCCGCTGTTGCAACTTGCCGGGTTCATGGATGTGGTGTACAGTGCGGGCTTCTGGAAGGTCCGGAAATTGCAGGCGTCCGATACGCTGAACTCATTCCCTACATCGAATCCACAAACATCGCTACTGTTCGGTGACCAGATGCAGATCTCGCCGTTCATCTCATCGCTCGCGCCCTGGCGTTGCACACGGAACAAATACTTGGTGCCCACTGTGGTGTTCAAGAGCAGGTCCGCGTTCGATCCATTGGAGCCCCCATCAACGCAGGCCACCTGTGTAAGCGAAGCACAAGTACCGGTGAAGATGTGCAGGACAGGACGGTGCGAAGCGCTCGGGTCGAAGCTGATGATGGTGGTCGTCGATGTAGCTGTGAACCAACCCCAGGCATCATCGAAGTTGCCACTATTGCAACCTCCCGGGTTCATAGAAGCGGTGAACGCCGTAGGCTTATTGAACGCCTGGGGATCGCATTGTGTACCTACCGGATATTCACCCCAGCCCCACAAGGAACAGACATCGGACGACTTGGAGGAAGAGATGCAAAGCCGACCATCCATCACCGCGTTATCGTTGTGTCGCTGGATGCGGATCATGTAGTTCTGACCGATGACCGTGGTAAGGTTCAACACGGCATTTGAGCCATTGGACCCACCATTCACACAGTCGACCTGGTTAAGGCTACCACACACACCGGTATACACGTGCATGATGGGGCGCACGTTAGCGTTAGGATCGAATGTGATCGTCGTACTGGTGCTCACAGCCGTGAACCATCCCCAAGCATCATCATAATTACCTCCGCTGCAACCGCTGGCGGTCAGTGCGGCTGTAAATGCAGCGGGCTTGTTGAAAGTTTGCCAAACACAGTCGGGGGCTGCGCTTACACTGTACTCGTTACCTGCTGTATATCCGCAGGTGTTGGTCGCGGTCTGGGCACTTGCAGCGCCCAGTGCAAGGGCGAACATCAGCACAGGTAAGGACCGTCGCACAAGCTGTGCAAAAGAGGGAGTGGTCATAGGTTGAAGGGTATTAAAGGACAGGGAACTATTCCGTGATCGCGCTGGGTGCGGAATACGCAATTCTCCAGGTATCGATGGCGAGCTTGTACTCGGCCATATCCTGTTCTGCTCGGCCGGTATTGTTGTAGATCGGCACGGGGCCCACTGCACTTGAGTTCAGGTACGTAAGGCGGTCGCGATCATCCACTCACCTCCGCGAAGTTGAGCAGCGCTTCTGAAGTGAAGATCAGGAGGCCATGGTCCCGATCGTGGATGAAATCCGTGCCGCCCAACTCCTCGTTCACGGAGGCGAAGAGCAGCTTGGGGGAAAGGTCAGGAACGGTAGGCACCACGCGTGCTATGTAGCGATGGCTCTGCTCCTGGGCATGCCCACCCAGCGCGCTGAAGAGGAAAATGCATGTCAACACACTCTGTGAGAGGTACTCTGGTAGGCAGCGTCCAAAAGTGACCATGCGGTTCTGTCGGTCCGCTGATATTCGGGCCGAGCGCTGGAACGGTGGATACCCCGCAAGGGTTCCAAAAGGATGAAAAAAACGCTGGAACGCCCAGTGTATGGGAGATATCCACCTCCTTTATCCACGGAGCACCTTGCCAAAAGAAGTCCTGAACTCCTTCGCCTTATGGTACCGGCATGTACATGGCGGCGCCAGGGCCGATGGGAAGATCCAGAAGCACCCACACTATGAGCAGTAAGCTCCAACCGATGAGGAAGACCACACTGTAGGGAAGCATGGTGCTGATCACCGTGCCGATGCCCGCCTTCTTGTCATATCGAGCGATGAAAGCCACAATAAGCGCGAAATAGCTCATCATCGGACTGATGATGTTGGTGACACTATCACCTACGCGATAGGCCATCTGGGTGAACTCCGGCGTGTAGCCCAAGAGCATGAACATGGGAATGAAAACCGGTGCCATGATCGCCCATTTGGCGCTGGCACTGCCCATTACCAAGTTGATCACAGCTGCTACCAGAATGAAGGCCAGCATCAATGGTATGGGCCCGAGATTCAGCGCCTGAAGTCCGGCCGCACCCTTGATGGCCATGATCAGACCCAGGTTCGTCCAGTTGAAATAGGCCACGAACTGCGCGGCGAAGAATACCAGCACGATGTACGAGCCGAGAGTCTCCATGGACCTGCTCATGCCCTTCATCACATCATTATCACTCTTGAAGGTGCCCGCACCGATGCCATATGCGATACCGGCAATGGCCGAACTGATGAAGATCAAGGCGACTATCCCGCTCATGAATGGCGAACGGAGTATATCGCCGTTCTCGGGATTCCTCAGAAAACCATCGGCAGGCAAAAGGCCCCAGAGGATCCACGCAGTGAAGAGTGAGGCCGCGATACCCGCGAACAGGAGCCCACGTTTTTCTTGAGCTGAAGCACCTCGTATCTCTTCCGGCATCTCATCGCCGGTGTACTCACCCAAGCGGGGTAGCACGATACGCTCCGTGACCCAAGTGCCCAAACCGGCAATAAGGAATGTGCTCACGAACATGAAGTAGTAGTTGGAGGCCGGGTTCACCTGATAGAGCGGATCGATGATACGTGCTGCCTCTTCACTAAGGCCCGCCAGCAGCGGATCGATGGTGCCCAAGAGCAGGTTGGCACTGTAGCCACCCGAAACACCTGCGAAGGCTGCCGCAAGACCACCGAGTGGATGGCGTCCAGCTGCCAGAAAGATCACAGCGGCCAAGGGAACCAACAGCACATAACCCACTTCGCTGGCCGTGTTGCTGATCACCCCTGCGAAGACGATCACGAAGGTGAGAAGCTTCTTCGGCGAAGCCAGAACCACGGCACGCAGAGCAGCGGCGATAAGTCCACTGCCTTCGGCGATGCCGATACCCAAAAGTGCCACCAGCACCGTCCCCAAGGGAGCAAATCCCGTGAAGTTGGTGACCATTTTGGTAAGGATCATATGAAGACCCTCGGCGCTGACCAGGTTGAAAGGCACAACAGTCTCCCCTGTCCCTGGGTGGGTGACCGTTAGGTCGAACTGTGCAGCTACCCAGCTCAGCACCACCACCAACAGTGCGAATCCCGCGAAGAGCGTAGCGGGGTGTGGAAGAAGATTACCGACCCGCTCGATGAAGGAGAGGAAACGATCGATCAAGGAACTCTTCTTGGCTGCTGTGCTCATGGGCTAATGGCTACACCCGGATCGCGATCTGCGTCCCGAACGTGGATGGCAAAGAAAGTAGGAAATGCTCACGCCCGGAAAATCTGTGTGGCGTGGGTAATCGGCACACTATCCCAGTTTTCCAGGATAGACGAGCAATGCTGCACGCAGGCACTCCACTGCGAGCTTCAGCTGATGTTGCTCCAGCACATACGCCAGACGCACCTGATGCTTGCCCGTGACAGGATCGGCGTAGAAGCCACTACACGGAGCCATCATCACGGTGTGACCACCATGTTCGAAGGACTCCAGCAACCATTGGCAGAAAACATCTGCATCATCGACCGGCAGTTCGGCCACGCAGTAGAAAGCACCTTTGGGCTTGGGGCAGCGCACTCCGGGAATGGAGTTCAGGCCATCCACCAGAATGTTGCGGCGCTGCACGTACTCGGCCACCACCTCGTCGAAATAGGACTGCGGTGCGGCGAGAGCGGCTTCACTTGCGATCTGCCCGAAAGTGGGCGGACTGAGGCGCGCTTGGGCGAACTTCATCACCGAATCGTAGACCGTACTGTTGCGCGTTACCAAGCAGCCTACCCGTGCACCGCACATGCTGTAACGCTTGCTCACGCTGTCCACAAGGATCGTGTTCTCATCCAGCCCGGGAAGGGAGAGCACACTGATGAACTCCTCTCCGTCGTAGCAGAACTCGCGGTACACCTCGTCGGAGAACAGGAACAGGTCATGCTTCAGGACGATATCGCGCAGGGTCTCCAGTTCCGCTCTGCTGTACAAGCGCCCCGTGGGGTTTCCCGGGTTGCAGATCAGGATGGCCTTGGTGCGTGGTGTGATCAATTCGGCGAACGCATCGCTGGAAGAGAGTGCGAAGCCATCGTCGATGCTGGTGCGCAATGGCACTACCTTGAGACCGGCGGCCACGGCAAACCCGTTATAGTTGGCATAGAAGGGTTCAGGAATGATGATCTCATCTCCGGGATCCAAGCAGGCCATCATGGCGAAGGTGAGTGCTTCGCTCCCCCCGTTGGTAACTATGATCTGCTCGTAGGTCACATCCACTCCGTGGTGACGATACTGGTCCGCGAGCCCCCTGCGGTAGCTTTCGAAACCGGCCGAGTGGCTGTACTCGATCACCTTGCGGTCCATGTTGTGGATCGCATCGAGGGCCACCTGCGGGGTGGCGATGTCCGGCTGACCGATGTTCAAGTGAATGACCTTGGTGCCCCGCTGCTTGGCGGCTTCGGCATAGGGCACGAGTTTGCGTATCGGCGAAGCGGGCATCATCTGGCCCTTGGAGGAGATCGCTGGCATGTTGTTCAGTATGAGGCTGCGAAGATGGCTGTTTCGCTATGGATAATGCCTCTCATACTACTGCATCGCGTTGAAGCGCTGGCGCTGAGCTTCTGCCGAATGGCCTTGGGCGGGCACAATCCTTAGATTTGCCGCCCGCCTGAAGAACATCAGACTTAAAATCGAAGTGCCACCATGTCTACCATGAACTCCGCAAAGACCGTAGAACTCCTGGGCAACGATGCCACCAGCTTGCTCGAACACCAGTGCAAGACCATCGATAAGTCCATGATCCACCTGCCCGGATCGGATTTCGTGGACCGCAGCTTCGCACTCAGCAACCGCAGCCCACAGGTGATGCGTAGCCTGCAACAGCTTTACGGCACCGGCCGCTTGGCGAACACCGGCTACATGAGCATCCTTCCCGTGGACCAAGGGATCGAGCACAGTGCAGCAGCAAGCTTCGCACCCAATCCGATCTATTTCGACAGCGAGAACATCATCAAGCTCGCCGTGGAAGGAGGTTGCAATGCCGTGGCCAGCACCTATGGTGTGCTCGGCAGCGTGGCCCGCAAGTATGCCCACAAGATCCCGTTCATTGTAAAGATCAACCACAACGAGTTGATGACCCTGCCGAACAAGTTCGACCAGGTCCTCTTCGGAACGGTGGAAAGCGCTTGGAACATGGGCGCCGTGGCCGTTGGTGCCACCATCTACTTCGGTAGCGAGGAGAGCACACGCCAGCTCACCGAGATCGCGGAGGCTTTCGAATACGCTCACGAACTGGGTATGGCCACCGTGCTGTGGTGCTACATCCGCAACAACGGTTTCAAAGTGGACGGTAAGGACTACCACACCGCCACCGACCTCACGGGTCAGGCCAACCACCTCGGTGTTACCATCCAGGCCGACATCATCAAGCAGAAGCTGCCTGAGAGCAACGGTGGTTACAACGCCATCAAGGGCTACGGCAAGACCCACCCGAAGGTGTACAGCGAGCTGACCACCGATCACCCGATCGATCTGTGCCGTTACCAGGTGGCGAACTGCTACATGGGCCGCATCGGCCTGATCAACAGCGGTGGTGCAAGCAGCGGTGCCAGCGACATGGCCGAAGCCGTGAAGACCGCAGTGATCAACAAGCGTGCTGGTGGTCAGGGTCTGATCAGCGGTCGCAAGGCCTTCCAGCGTCCGGTGAACGAAGGCGTTGCTTTGTTGAACGCCATCCAGGATGTGTATCTGGACAAAGGGATAACCATCGCATAATTGCGGATCGCTCCAAGGCCAAGTGCTGAACTGTGAGCTGTGGAATGGGCCGAAGGGTCCCGACCCACCTCTTACCTTTCACTTTGGAGCTGCTACTAACTTCGTACTACCGAACGTTCAGACATGGGTTGGTTCACACGCGTCAAGGAAGGCATCACCACCTCTACGGAGGAGAAGAAAGAGACCCCGGAAGGACTCTGGTACAAATGTCCCGAATGCAAGGAGGTAATGACCTCCGAAGACCACGAGAACAATTTCTGGGTCTGCGCCGGGTGCAAGTACCACGACAAGATCGGCAGCGCAGAGTACTTCGCCCTGCTGTTCGATGAGCACAAGTTCGTTGAGATCGGCGCTGATCTGATCGCCGGCGACCCCTTGGTCTTCGAGGACACCAAGAAGTATGTGGACCGTTTGGCCAAGACCCGGATCGATACCGGACTGAACGATGCGCTGCGTGCCGCCGAAGGCAAGCTGGGTGGTCATAAAGTGGTGATCGCCTGCATGGATTTCCGCTTCATTGGCGGTAGCATGGGAAGTGTGGTAGGCGAAAAGATCGCCATGGCCGCCGATGTGGCCATGAAGCGCAAGTGCCCCTTGATCATCATCAGCAAAAGTGGTGGCGCCCGCATGATGGAAGCAGGCTTCAGCCTGATGCAGATGGCCAAGACCAGTGCGAAGCTCTCGCAGATGTCGCGCAAGAAGCTTCCTTAGATCAGCATCCTTACCGACCCCACCACCGGCGGCGTTACCGCCAGCTTCGCCATGTTGGGCGACCTCAACATCGAAGGCTTCCAGACCAGCGAATTCGTGCTACAGCATGGCTTCCTGGACAAGATCGTGGAGCGCAAGGACATGAAGGGCTTTCTGGCCAGTACCTTCACCATGCTGAAAAGTTGAGCTTGATAACGATGGTTACCTCCGTGGTCCGCCGCCACTACGAATACCGAATGATCATGAGGCCCCATTCACTGATCAACACTTTATAATTACACGTGCATCGTTGGAGAATATCTCTATCTTTGCCGCCTCTTAAGTATGACCATGTACCTGACCAACGAGGCCAAACAGGCCATTTTCACTGAGCACGGAGGTGTTAGCACGAATTCCGGTGTATCAGAAAGCCAGATCGCACTGTTCACAGCGCGCATCAATCACCTCACCGAGCACCTGAAGGCCAATAAGAAGGACTTCGGCACTGAAAAGGCTTTGGTGACCATGGTGGGTAAGCGCAAGCAGCTACTGAGCTACCTGAAGAAGTACAACATCGAGCGCTACAGGGCGATCATTGCCAAGCTCGGTCTACGTAAGTAAGCGATCGGTGATGTCCAGCAATTGGGCAACATCGCGTCATACATCTTGAACGAACGGGGGCGGTCGTGTGAGCACGGTCGCCCCTTTTTCATAGTTACGGGTCGATGATCATCGGACCCATCAGAGGAAAGACGAAACGAGGACATAAAGAAGAAAAGAAGATGAGACCACAAGGAATTACCAAGACCATCACAATGGGTGATGGGCGTACCATCACCATCGAGACCGGGGTGTTGGCAAAACAAGCCGACGGCGCCGTTACCGTGCGTTTGGGCGATACCATCCTGCTTGCCACCGTGGTAAGCACCAAGGAAGCCCGCGAAGGCATCGACTTCCTCCCACTTACGGTGGAGTACCGTGAGAAATTCAGCGCTGCAGGTCGCTTCCCAGGAGGCTTCTTCAAGCGCGAAGCACGCATGAGCGATCACGAGACGCTCACCTGCCGCTTGGTGGACCGTGCGATCCGCCCATTGTTCCCCGATGATTTCCATGGCGATACCCAAGTGGTGATCTCCATGATGAGCAGCGACAAACAGAACCCGGGTGATTCCCTCGCCTGCTTGGCCGCTTCCGCAGCCATCGCCGTTAGCGATATCCCTTTCGACGGACCTGTTAGCGAAGTGCGCATCGCCCGTGTGAACGGCGCGTTCGTACTGAACCCAACGGTGTCCCAGATCGAGCTGTCCGACATGGAAATGGTTGTTGCTGGCACCGCCAGCGACATCATGATGGTGGAAGGTGAGATGAAGGAAGTGCAGGAGGCCGAGATGATCGAAGCGATCAAGCTTGCGCACGAAGCCATCCAGGACCAGTGTCGCGTGATCAAGGAGTTGGGTGAGGCCGTGGCCAAGAGCCACGTGAAGCGCACTTACAGCCACGAGAACAGCAATGCCGATCTCGAAAAGAAGATCATGGACTTCTGCTACCAGAAGTACTACGATGTGGCCATGAACGCCAGCACCAAGGAAGAGCGCAGCGACAAGTTCAAGGCCATCAAGGATGCCTGCATGGCGACCTTGGCGGACGAAGAGAAGACGGACAGCGTGATGTTGGCCCGTTACTTCAAGAAGGCCATGAAGAAGGGCGTGCGCGAAGTGGTCCTCGACCACGGCAATCGCCTCGATGGTCGTAAGACCGATCAGATCCGTGCGATATGGGGTGAAGTGGACGTGCTGCCAGGCACCCACGGTAGCGCCGTGTTCACCCGCGGGGAGACCCAGGCCATCAACGCAGTTACCCTCGGCAGCTCCATGGATGAGCAGACCGTGGACCTCGCTACCAAGAAGGGCAGCGAGAACTTCATGCTGCACTACAACTTCCCGAGCTTCAGCACCGGCGAAGCCCGCCCGATGCGTGGTCCCGGTCGTCGCGAGATCGGCCACGGCAACTTGGCACTGCGTGCCTTGAAGCCAGTGATCCCCGGATTGCCCGAGAACCCCTACACCATTCGCCTGAACTGCGATATCCTGGAGAGCAACGGTTCCAGTTCCATGGCCACCGTGTGCAGCGGAACTTTGGCACTGATGGACGCCGGCATCAAGATCAAAGCCCCTGTGAGCGGTATCGCCATGGGCATGATCAGCGATGGTAAGCGCCACGCCATCCTCAGCGATATCCTCGGCGACGAGGACTTCTTGGGTGACATGGACTTCAAGATCTGCGGTACCGCGAAAGGTGTGACCGCTACCCAGATGGACATGAAAGTGGACGGCCTGCCCTACGAGGTGCTCGCCCAAGCTTTGGAGCAGGCCCGCGTTGGTCGTCTGCACATCCTCGGTGAGATGAACAAAGTGCTGGACGCACCACGTGCCGACTACAAGGAGCATGCTCCACGTATCGTCACCATCACCATCCCGAAGGAAAGCATTGGAGCTGTGATCGGACCCGGTGGTCGTGTGATCCAAGAGATCCAGGCCGAGACCGGTGCACACATCAGCATCGACGAGGTGGACGGCATGGGCCAAGTGGAGATCATGAGC
>CAJDVJ010000023.1_pt1 | contig 13828 bp, 15 predicted proteins | sample 7391371 | NCBI WGS metagenome assembly CAJDVJ01 (sample SAMEA7055699, study PRJEB34461) | soil metagenome | biome: terrestrial ecosystem; feature: Peninsula; material: soil | place: Antarctica | collected 2016 | reverse complement strand
GAGGAACGCGCCTTGATGAACGGCTGGCTGGATCCACAGGACAATGCCTGGATACCCGCTACCGTGGAGAAGAACGGCAGCACCTTCTCATCGCACATACGACCTCAGGAAGGGCCTGTGGACCGCAACGCCGCTCCCCGATGGCCATTCAGCATTGCTCTGGGTGCTACCGACAGCAGTGGACACGCGCGGCACATGGACCTCTTCCCTGTTACCGATGCGCTGCCACTGCACGGAGCCCTGTTCCAAGCAGCGATGCGGCAAGAAGGCATTCCGGTGCTCGCCAAGGAACTGGTAGAGCTCCGCGTAGCGAACAAGGACATCGGTCTATACCTACTGGAAACACAGGGCGATAGCGTACAAGTTGCAACTTGGGGCAGAGGTAATGGACCTGTTTTCCGGTTCGATGATGTGCTGCACAAGCATGCCCTCCACCGGATCGACGCCTTGCAGTACCCCATGGAGTTGCCTCTCGGTGCCGAATGGTTGAGCGCACCCATCGCGTCCAACGCCAAGTACATGGGCGCCACACGTACCACTCTTGAGCCGCAGCAGCGAAAAGCCTTGGAAGACCTGGAGCGATTCCGTGCGGGCAAGCTCCAGACCTCGGAGGTTTTCGATGCAGCCTCGCTTGGCAAGTTCTTGGCACTTTGCGATGTGATGGGCGCCCAAGGCTCCGCCGATTGGTGGAATCTGCGCTTCCTTCTGGACAGCGCTACACATCGTTTCATCGTGTTCCCTCGCCGCACTCTGGCCGGCAAACCGATCACCGGGATCATCGCCCGCCACGCGCACCGCTCACCGAGCGACCCTTCAGCATCGACCTCCTTGGCAAGCCGCTTCCTGGCCGATCCGGTGGTCTACACCGCGTATATCAGATCGCTGCACGAATACAGCTCGCCTGAATGGTCAGCGGAACTCCTTCGCACACACTCTGTGGAAATGGACAGCCTGGGCCGTATCGTGCGGAGCGTATACCGGGATGCTGTGCTGGAACCTTCTGTATTGGCGCACTGCCGCGAAGTTGTGGACGCGATGCTGCACCCGCGAGAACCCGCTTTGGCGTACATGCGCCGAATGATCGGAAAACGAGGCATCGTTGCTGTCGCCAACGTCCATGACCTGCCTATCGTGATCAGAGGATTCGTGGACGGGACCGATACGATCCCTTTGGGCATCCCGATAGTGATACCACCTCGCGAACCGGACAGACCACTGGCCTACACTCGCGTCGAGTTGGAGACCCGGCGCGACTCGCTTTCCAAGCCCAGTCTAGTGGTTTCTGTATTCGGCGCTAAGGAGCTCATCGGGATAAGAATGCGATCCTCGACCACATTTGTGGCAAATACGGAGGTTCCTTTACCGTAGTGCGCATATATTCGCTTACCAACCACAAAACCACCGACGACCATGGGTATGATGAAAGAGTTCAAGGAATTCGCAATGAAAGGCAATGTTGTCGACCTGGCGGTGGGTATCGTCATTGGCGGTGCCTTCGGTAAGATCGTATCGTCCTTCGTCGGGGATGTATTGATGCCTCCCTTGGGTCTGTTGCTGGGCGGTATGGATTTCAAACAACTCGCTTTGGAGCTGAAGCCCGCCTCGACCGATGCTGCGGGAGAAGTGATACCTGCCGTGATGTTGAACTATGGTATGTTCATCAACACGGTGGTCGACTTCCTCATCATCGCCTTCGCGATCTTCATGGTGGTAAAGGCTATGAACTCGATGAAGAAGAAGGAAGAAGCCGCACCCGCAGCGCCACCCGCACCGACCGCTACCGAGCAGTTGCTGATGGAGATCCGCGACTCGCTGAAGAAATAAGCTTACGTAGCAATGCAACCGAAGCCCTGGCGAAAGCCGGGGCTTCTTCGTTACGGATCAGCGTAATGAACCCGTTACGGGATCGAATAGCAGGCCCTGCACTTGGAAGGCATCGGCCAGCACTCCCGTGGAAAGCGCGACCGCTGGCGTGCCGCACCAGACACCGCCATCGCGCACCAGAACGATGCGGTCGGCAAGGTCCAAGGCTGCACGCAGATCATGCGTGGAGAAAAGCACTGCCCTGCCCAGCTCGTGGGCTATGCGGTGCAGGAGCCGCATCACCAGCACGCGGTTCACAAGGTCCAAGGAGGCCGTGGGCTCATCGAGAAGAAGCAAGGGCGTGTCCTGTGCCAACGCACGGGCGATCATCACCTTCTTGCGCTCGCCATCGCTCAATATATCAAGCGTACGGCCCTCGAAATGAACGATACCGGTGTGGTCCATCGCTTGTTCGACCATGCTCCTATCGGCTCCGGAAAGTCGCCCCAGATAACCGGTCCATGGCTGACGTCCCAGGGACACCAAGGTGCGCACATCCAACAGCGCGGCACTCGGTTGGGCGGTGAGCACAAGGGCCATGCGCCTTGCACGTTGCCGGGCAGAAAGCTGCTTCAACGGTACATCCCCCCAAGAGATGTTTCCCGCAAGGGGATCCTGCAAACCCGCAAGGGTCCGCAGCAGCGTGGATTTCCCACTTCCGTTCACGCCGATCAAAGCGATCAGCTCTCCGGGCAGGATCCGCAGGTCGACGTTCTCCAGCACCTTCCGCTTGCCATAGCCCACCGAAAGGCCCTGTGTATGCAGGTGTTCCTTCATGCCGAACGCGCCCATCGTTTGCCGCTCCAGAGCACCCATACCACAACAGGAGCACCGAGCAGGGAAGTAACCGAGTTCAAGGGCAAGGCACCGGCGAATCCGGGTGAACGAGAGAAGAGGTCGCAGGCCAAGGCCAACACGGCGCCGCAGATCATGGTGGTAGGTAATAGCACGCCATGATCACTGGTGCGCACCAGGCCCCGCGCTACATGGGGCGTAGCAAGACCGAGGAACGCGATCGGTCCACAGAACGCGGTGATGGTGCCTGCAAGGATCCCCGTGATCCACATGATCCATCGGCGGGTGCTCACCACCGGAACGCCCAAACTGGCCGCCTGCTCCTCGCCCAAGAGCAGGGCATTCAGCGGTTTCACCAGCAGCAGCGCTGCTCCTACGCCAAGCAGACAGGGCACCGCAAGCCACACCATACGCTCGGGCCCCACGCCGGAGAAGGATCCCATGCCCCACAACACGAAGCCCTTGAGCGCATCGGAGGCACTGGCCGCCTGAAGAACACTGATCAACGCCGAACACAGGTAGCCCACCATCAGTCCTACGATCAAGAGTGTGGTCCCATCGCCCAATCGCCTGTCCGCGAGCAGGATGACCATCAGCACCAAGAGTGATCCGCCCAAAGCCGCAAGTACCAAGGCGGCATCGCGAGGCACGGGCAGCATGTACAAGAGCGGACCGCCCAAGAGCAACAAGGCCACGCCCAGACTGGCACCCGAGCTGATGCCCAGCACCGACGGGCCTGCGAGCGGATTACGGAACAAGGTCTGCATGAGCAGCCCGCTCGTAGCAAGGCCGGTTCCCGCCAGCACAGCCGTGGTGGCCTGTGGCAAACGCACGCCCCTTACGATCAGCGCATGTCCGGCATCGACCGGCTCCCCCAGCAAAGCTTGAAGCACGTTGCACGACGGAATGTGGACCGAGCCCACCCAGAGATGGGCCAAGAACAGAACCAAGCCCAGCACCAGAAGCAGCGGTATCGGCCAACGGCGGGCTTGCGACATGTCGCGAAGGTATCGTCCTGATCGGCACGGCGATCGCATCACAGCGTGCGGTAGTTTTGTCCTCGCTCATGATCCGACTCTCCTTCCTCTTGCTCTTTCTGGCGCTTGCCACCACCCTTCCCGCGCAGCGGAAGAAGTTGGAGCAGGCCGCCACCTATGAGCGTGCGGGTATGCTGAAGGAAGCTTACGAGCGCTATGAACTTCTGTACAAGGGCAAAGCGCGCAACGTTGCGGCACATGTAGGCATGGGTCGCTGCGCACAAGGCATCCTGGACCGCATGCAATTGGAAGCCTCGGGATCCTTTCTCCTGAACGACCTTTCCTTGGGTGAAAGACAGCACGCGCAAGCCCTTTCCTATAAGCAGGAGATGGAACGAAAAGGCCTGGAACTCCAGTGGGACCAGATGTTGGCCATACGCCGACGTGAAGCGCAACAGCACGAGGCGCAGAGGCTCTACCAAGAAGCGGAAATCTCCTTCAGAGCCGATCGTTTCGCAGAGGCGGAAGAACTGTGCCTGGCGAGCTTGGCCCTGGACAAAGAAGCCAAGGAAGTGGAATATCTCTTGCGGATCAGCCGTTTGGAACCGATCTATCGGCAAGGCCTGCGAGCGATGGACCTGGGCCTCTGGCGCGATGCCTACAAGGCTTTTGTGCGTGTGAATGCGCGAGACACAGGCTACAAGGAGTCGTGGGAACTACAAACAAAGGCCGAAGAGCGGGCGCGGGTGATCATCGCCTACATCCCGTTGTACAACTCCGGCCTCTACAGCAACGGCTTCGGAATGGTCGGCGATGGGCAACTGGAGAACAGGCTGGCCGCGAGCGTAAAGCAGGCACTTCTTGATCTGAAGGATCCCTTGCTGGTGCTTGTGGACCGCGACAATACCGAGGAGCTACTGGCCGAGCAAGAGAGGCAGCTGAGCGGCATCTACGATGATCGCTACGTGGTGGAAGCCGGAAAGCTGATGGGCGCGCGCTATGTGCTCACGGCCAAATTGTTACGCTACGACGAGATCATCCGCCGCGATGTGGAAGTGCAGATGCAGCTCTTGGACGGAGAGAGCGGACGGATCTACTTGAGCGAGATCATTCGCGTGAACAAGCAGGAGATCGCTCGGGGCAACACCCGCAGCCAACTGTTGGAACGCGCTGCCAAGCGGATCGCGCAGCGCGTGGCCGAGTTCGACCCGTACTCCCGCTGAGGCGAACGTACCGATCACATCCTGCGGTACCAGCCCTTGATCCGCTCGCGGTCCAGCACTTTTTCCCAATCGGGTCCGAAGGCGTGATCCCACATGTGGGGCAAGTTGTAGGCCACCTCGGCCATGGCGCTGATGGTCTCTTCGCTCCAGTCCTTCGCGAGGCCCTTGGGGATGTGCACCTTGTTGTGCTTCACCATGCCCTTGAATTCCTGGACGTAGTCGCCGTACACATCCTCCAGCTGATCGAAGGCGATGCAGTTGGCGATACAATGGTGGATCTCCAACACCTTGCCGAGTCCGTAGCTCAGTGCATGGCATACGCCGACTTCGCTGTAGGTGAGGCTGAGGCCACCCATGTAGCTGGCCACCATCAGGAACTCGTCGCTCTTGGGGTTGCTGCGGTCCATGCGGAGGTACACCTCGCGGCACATCTCCAGGCTCTTCTCGCTGTATGCTTCCGCGAAGGTGTTCTTCTTGGTGCCGGTGATGGCTTCCACGCTGTGGATGTAGGTATCCATGCCGGTGTAGAACCACTGGTCGTTGGGTACGCTGGCGATAAGGTCCGGATCCAGAACGATCTGATCGAACACGGTCCAATCGCACTTCAGACCTAGCTTCTTCACCGGCCCGGTAAGCACGGCGGTCATGCTCACTTCGGCACCGGTGCCGCTGATGGTGGGCACTCCGCAGTGGTAGATACCGGGTTTCTTGATCAGGTTGAGACCTTGGTACTGCACGCTGCTCCCCTCGTTGGTGAACATCAGCGAAGCGGCTTTGGCGATGTCCATCATGCTGCCACCGCCGATGCCCACGATGCCAGCAGGAAGACCACGTCGTTGCAGGATATCGTCCCGCATCCGATCGATGAGTTCGGTGGTCGGCTCCTTCAAGGCACTGATGAAGAGGATCTCGTCGCCTTCCAGTTCGGGGATCCGCTCAACGAACTCGGGCTTGTTCTCGAAGTAGTCGTCCACCACGAAGATCATGAACCCATCATTCAGCGCACGGTGTGGCTCGAGGATCTCGCCGAGCTTGCTGAAGCTGCCACGGCCGTATGCTGTCTTGGTAACGGACTTGAAGTTGCGGAAGAGGTTCATGACGATCAGAAAATTAGTTGATCAGACGATCAGAAAATGATCGCCGACCGGTATTCTGGGTGCAAAGGAACGGACGAAAGCGTTGACCTTGGCTTGCCCTTCGCGCCGGGCACAGCTCATTGGTTCCGGCCACCGGTGTGCTCGTGGTTATCCTTGTGGCACCAACACCGAATCCATGAATTGCACCGCATCCTGCCTCGCCGGTCTCGGCCTCACCCCTGCTCACGTTATGCAGCTGGCCTTCGCCGCCTTCACGGCCATACTTTTCATACAGACCAGCCTTGATAAGCTCTTCAACTGGAAAGGCCAGAAGGAGTACTTGAGCGAGCAGTTCAGCAAGAGCCTTCTCAACGGCTCGGTGCCCGTGCTCCTACCCATCATCACCTTGGTCGAGTTGTCCGCGGGGCTGTTATCGGCGCTCGGCTTCGGGCAGATCCTGCTTACGGGCAATTCCGGCTTCGGTGCGATCGGCATGCTCTGCGCCGTTAGCGCCATTACCATGCTGTTCTTCGGCCAGCGCATGGCGAAGGACTACGCAGGGGCCGCTTCGCTGGTACCGTATTTTTTGATGACGGCCGCCGGACTGTGGTTCTTTCTTGCAGCCTGAAGAACTTCACCTGAATCTTAGCGAAACTCGTTCGGCCTGATCAAGAGAAGGGAGCACCATGATCATTATTAAGCCGGTATTCGCTGAGCACTGTGGTTGTAGCATCCAGGAGAACCTGATGAGTTTCCCAGCGCTCTGAACGGTTTCGCTAAGAGACTTGAAGTTTCAAAAGAGCTTCATGACGATCAGAAATTGATCACCCACAGGTTTTCTGGATGTAGTGGAACGGTGGTTCAATGAACAAAGGCTTCGCCAGTATTCGCTTTCGGAACAAGCGATACCTGTAGCTCCAGCCAGCCGGAACTCAGATCGACCACCATATATTCAGTCACATAGCCCGTCTTGATCACCTCCACGAACATCCACTTCTTGGGGCAACGGAACATGAATGCACCATCAAAATCCGTCGCACCATCCCACGCTTCGTCCGGGCGATGAACGACCATGTGCACATAGGGGATCGCTTCGCCGGTCGCGGCATCGATCACAGACCCTCGAAAGAAAGCATCGTCGCGGGCTTTTTGGCCGAAAACGTTCGTACCAACGCCGAATACCAAGAGAAGCCCTGTGAAAACGAGAAACCGCATCTTGCTCCTAAGGTAAGTTCTAATGTCGGTTTCGCGTTAGGGATAGCAGCGGAAAGCCCGGAGGTCGACAATGAACCAGCAGACCGAGGACTTGCAGCGAATAGCCCGACGGTGCTGCTTTTGAGCGCCGGAACGCCCACTAAAACCATCAAATCTTGAGTTCGCCGGTCAACCCACGGAACCCGTGCAGGTGCATGGACTCATCTGCGGAAGGGCTCTTGGTCTCGTGCAATCCATCTTCCTGAATACGCAGCTTCATCTGGAATGAATTGGCTGAACCGCGTTCCAGTAATTGAACATGGACCAGCTCCCCAGACCTGGTCCATGTTCCCTTTTGCCAATTCCTATCCAAGAAACTACCGGGCTCATACTCACAGGAGCCATCATCCCGTAATACCAAATGCACGAATGTGACCGTATGCTCGCATGTGCCATTGAAAACCGGTTTCCCGCGGAATTCATCCACGACCAAAACGTCCAATCCGAGCAGGATCGTTGAGACTCCGAACAAAGGAAGCAGGCTTATTGCAAAACGACTTACCGCGAAAGGACGTTTCATTCGGAACACCTGTGACATACTGACCACTATGCATAAGACGCCCAGTATGAGCGCTATCAGCAAGGCGATCAACCCTATACCACCCCCACCCCAACGACCTAATAGAGATGCTGCCAAGAACCAACCCACTAAGGCCAATATCCAGAGCTGCTTCCTTTCCATCGGCGTATGGCTGGATTACACTACCACTCCCATCATCGCCTTCTTCACCGCGCCTTCCACCTTATCCAAGTAGGCGTTCAGTTCCTCTGCCGTCCACGTCACGCGGATGTTGAAGCTGATCAGGCGGCTGAGGACCGCATCGCTCTTGGGGAACTTCAGCGTTTTGAGGTCTTGCGGCAGGCCGAGTTCGTGCGCCACCGTGCGGAAGGGCATCTTCATGTCCTTCAGGTGGTCCCACTGCTTGATGTAGTGGTACATGTTGTCGTACCAGTAAGCACCACCTACACCGGCCTCGCCCATCGCCTTGTGCGCCACGCGTGCCGTGGCCTCGTCGGGGAAAAGCATGTGGAAGAAGGTGGCGCTGTCGCCCGCATCGTCGCATTGCTTGCGGAAAGCCAGACCGGGGATCTTCGTCAACCGCTCTTGGATGATCGCCTTGTGCTTGCGCTGTTGGCTGATGATGTACGGAAGCTTGCGCGCCTGCGCCAATCCGATCGCCGCGTTGATCTCGCCGATGCGGTAGTTGGTGCCCATGACGTAGTGGGGCTCCATGCCGCGGTTGTCGCCCTCGTGGCTGTGACCGTGATCACTGAAGTACTCGGCAGTCTTGAGCAATTCCTCATCATCGGTGATGAGCATTCCGCCCTCGCCACAGGTGTTGATCTTGAAGAAGTCGAAGCTGAAGCTACCGACCTTGCCATAGAGGCCCAGGTGCTTGCCTTTGTAGGTGGCTCCCAGGGCTTGGGCCGTGTCTTCGATCAGCATGATGCCCTTGTCCTTGCACACGGCGAGTATACCATGGAGGTCCGCTGAAGCGCCACACATGTGTACGAGCAACACGGCTTTAGTCTTCGGGCTGCACACGGCACGGATGCCTTCCGCGCTCATGCAAAGCGTCTCGTCGATCTCCGCGAACACAGGGATCGCACCCGCGAGCAATACGCTCTCGATGGTGGCGATGAAGGTGAAGGGCGGCACGATCACTTCGTCGCCGTATCCCACGCCGCACGCGGCCAGCATGGCACTCACGGCGGTACTTCCACTGCTCACGGCCAGCGCATGCTTCGCTCCGGTGAACTTGGCGATCTCGGCTTCGAAGTCCTTCGCTTTCCAATGGCCCTTACGCTGGGCATCGTGGTTGTAGCGGAAAAGCACGCCTGTCTCCAGGACGTCCATCACTTCCTTCTTCTCTTCTTCACCAAAAAGCTCTGTGCCGGGCATGGATAGTTCGCTTGAATTGAGAAGTCAAAGGTAATCCTGCGGTATTGCCCGAGTAGTTGGTGCACTTGGTGCAAGTCCTGCCGATCGCAGATCACCGCTGAGCTCGAAGAGCTTCCAAGGAAGCAGAGTGAACCGGAGCCATTCAATTCACGAAGGCCGTTCGCCGCTTGGACACTCGATCGAGGTGGCTGCTGTGCAGATGCTGCAGATCCCAGCAACTGCTACATGGCCTTCGATCCCACTTCCAGTTCCGAGGCGTGAAGCTAATTTCGCAGGCATGAAGAAGCGGCCACCAAGCGGTATGGGCGGACTGGTGTACAGCACCAACAAGGACCTGGGTACCGAACGCGAGCCCTCCACCCTCCCACCTCAGCAACAGGACCTGCGCATCCACTTGGACCGGCTGAAGGGCAACAAGGAGGTGACCCGCGTGGTGGGCTTTGTGGGAAAGGACGGCGATCTGGAGGATCTGGGCCGCACGCTGAAGAGCAAATGCGGTGTGGGCGGCAACACCAAGGATGGCGTGATCCTACTACAAGGCGATCACCGCGATAAGGTGCTTGCCTTCCTTTCCGAAAAGGGCTACAAAGCGAAGAAGGCCGGAGGATAGGTCTCTCTGGAATTACGATCTTAGCCACATGAAACAAGCACTTCTCCTTTTCGCTTTGTCCATCGCTTGCATGTCGTTCACGGTCCAGGCTCAGATCGGTCATGACCTCACGGTATACTCGGAGGATGGCTTACTATTCACCTTGGTCATGAATGGTCAGACACTCAATGCGGAGCCCGCAACAAGTGTCACCGCGAAGGACATCAGTTTCGGTTTCGTCAAGTTGGAAGTGACTTTCGTGGATGAGGCAATTCCAAAGATCGAGCGCAAGAACGTGCAGATCGCTACACCCGGAACAGCACCTTCCGGGCCGGTAGCCGTTGTCTATGCCATCAAGGAAAAGAAGGGGGAACAAAATCTCCGCTTCGTCTCCCGCTCGTCGAAGCATATCCAGAACGCTCCGGTGATCATCATCAACAACAATTGACCGTGGCCAACAGGAATGAACCCCAGTACATTCCAGTTCATGTTAGTTACCTGCCTTCACGATTCGAATACCAGACTTTCAGGCTTCGCGCCGAGCGACAGAAGCATTGCTTCTAATTCGTTCACAAACTCAGGCGGACCGCAGAGGTAGAAGTGCTGGTCGAAATTCTGGACCAGCGTGATCAGCATATCCCGGTCGATGCGCCGTTCGCGAAAGCCGATGACGCCTTGCTTCGTGAAGATCTTCAGATACTTTTTACCCAAGAGGTGTGTCAACTCCTCGTCCATGATCACATCGGAGACGAGGAAAGCCATGTGCTGGGTTACACCGGCATGCTCCGCATAGATCTTCACGACCAACTCGAGCTTCCGCTGGCCCGGCAGGTTGGTGAAGGTGAATGGCCTCCATTTATCGCGCCAACCCTCCTCATCCACGGCTACCATGCAGCCTTGGCCCGGTTTGAACCGGAAGCCCTTGGGCTTGGTGAGCACGAAGCGTTTCACATCGGGTGTGATGTACTCCGTTGAAAGGATCTCTACACGTTTTTCGGCCATGGGCGCCGAAGTTAGATCAAGAGAAAACTTGAAGGCGAGACCAGTACCTTCCGTCCTTGATCTCCAAGTCGGAGACTGGCCTCTTAACACCCACGAAACACGCGGATGGGAGAAGACCCGGAAAAAGTGCGAACAGTTCGCAGCCTATGGAAGGCCACACCAGTAGGATGCCTTGTCCGGCTCGGCTGCGGCAAAGAGTGGCAGTTCCATGCCCGGCTTCACTACCAGGATCTCCCAGGGCTCCGCTGCCGTGAGGAACTCTTTGCCGGTGTCGGTGATCTCCAAGTGCAAGGCCCTGTCATGAGGGCGCTCGGTACGTCCGCGCACCAGATCGGCCCTCAGCAATGCTCCCTCGCCCACGCCCGTGCGCTTGGTGAAGGACCGGATCTCCATGTAGCCCGCCAGCAGCAAGCGGCGCATCTCGTCCGCACGTTGCACGCGCCACAGGTCGTTGCCGGCCTGTTCGCGCATCTGGTTCACCAGCTCGAACTGTTCGGCACTCGGTTCAGCGAAAGTGGCCTTGAAGGGTGCTTTCGGGGCAGGGTCGTTCTGGAGTGCCAAGTAGAGCGACGCGCTTTTCTCGGGCCTTACCAGGATCAACTCCTTTTCCGGAATGAAGAGCATGAACTCCTCGCCGACCCTTGTGGGGACATAGCCCTGGTATCGCTGAAATTCGGCATTCACCTCCCGGCGACGCATCAGACCGGTACGCACCAATGGGCCAAGGCCCGCATTACGGCCCAGAAAATCCCCCAGCTCTTCGTACCCCTGTTCTCTGGAACGTAGGATACGATCGTACCGCGCCTCGAATACCACTGCTGCCATGGGACCAAGGTCCGAAGCCAATGGACCCTGTCCGCCGTAGAGGCACGTCCGTTTACGAATAGGCGGTTGTTGATCGGCACTGTTCCAGAAAGTGATGAGCGTCCGGAAACTTTACGCCAGCAAGGGATACGGCCTGTTCGCAACTTCGCACATCCCGAATTAGCAGGCCATCGGAGCACCTTCTGACCCGAATTGAATTTATGAACACGAAAGTGTGGACGTTGACTTCGAAGAGCGCCATTGGCGTGCATATCATAGATGGCCTGCTTCTGACAGGAACATGGATACCAATTGCCTTTGGAGCCACAGATGATGCTGGAAAAAGACCCTATCGACCAAGAAAAGTGCTTGGCGACCATGCCATTGTGGCCCTGAACTAGGATGCGGCAACCGAAGAGATCAAGATGATCGCGGCGTTCCTAGAATCCACTTAGCGGGAACTCGCCCGCCGAAGCGATGGAAGTGCTTGCTATTCCGGTGAAGAACTAGGGGTGTCGGTCCCCGATGGATGATGGACTGTTCCTACCGCGACTGAGACGGATTCTCGGCGATGTATCGCGCGATGCGGTCGAATTCACCGGCGTGGGTGGTGCGTATCCGCCAGTCGTGGTAACCCTTCTGCCAGTACCGCTGTCCTGGGGTGTCGCGCAGCCTGTTCATCCGGATGGTAGTGCCGGATCTGTACGCAGCAATGATCGCACCCAGCGATCCCGGCAACGGACCCTTAGGCCTACCGCGACCGGCAGCGTTTCCTCCGGCAGCGTCGACCCTGCGGGTCGAACCCCTGCAGGTAATAATGATGATCGCATGGAAATGGTCCGGCATCAACTGCACCTGATCCAGCCGGACGTATTCCAAACGTTCAGGTAATGCGTACCAATCATCCAGCACGATGCGTCCCAGATCGTTCGGTTCCATAACGGCATCTGCCCCAGAACCCACGATGCGCCCGAAAAGATCCCTTCGCGGATCCGTGCATAGCGTCACGAAATACGACCCATGCGTGTAGTCGTGCCCTGGTAGGCGGGGATGTTTGTGGTATTTACCAGGATAGGACACAACCCGAATGTACGATCGGTCTGGTTCAGCACAATAACTATCGGTCGACCCTGAGGGTCGACGCTGCTATCGTATCCGGGCGTCTTGGTGCGACACGGTCACGGCAACACCCTTAGATCGATCCCCGTTGGTCGACGCTTCTATCGCGTTCGCGACGTGTTGCGATTTCCTTGCGCGTCCGCCTGATCAGTAGGCAGCCAGTTTCTCCACCGCTTCCCAGAGGCGTTCCTTCGGAAGGAACCCTTTCTCCAGTGGTATCGCAAATGGGACAGGGGTATCCCAGCTCGCAACACGCACCACAGGAGCGTCCAGGTAATGGAAGCAGCTCTCCGTGATCAGGGCACTCAGCTCGCCGCCGAAGCCACCTGTTAGGGTGTCCTCGTGCAACACGATCGCTTTGCCGGTCTTCTTCACGCTGGCGATCACGGTATCAATGTCCAATGGCACCAAGGTGCGTAGGTCGATGATCTCCAGCTTCGCTCCGCTCGCTGTGACCAACTGATCCGCCAACTCCGATGCCCAATGCACACCCATACCGTAGGTGATGATGCTGAGGTCACTGCCTTCGCGCACTAATCGTGCCTTGCCGAACGGAATGCTGTAGGGCTGCTCGGGAACAGGTCCGCTGATGCTGCGGTACATGGCCTTGTGCTCGAAGAACATCACCGGGTTGGGATCATCGAAGGCGGTCATCAGGAGACCCTTGGCATCGTAGGGATTGCTCGGGTACACCACCTTCAGTCCGGGTGTTTTCACGAACCACATCTCGTTGCTCTGGCTGTGGAAGGGTCCTGCACCCACGCCGGCGCCGGTGGGCATACGCACCACCACATCGGCATTCTGGCCCCAACGGTAGTGCATCTTCGCCAGGTTGTTGCAGATCTGGGTCATGCCTTCGCTCACGAAATCGGCGAACTGCATCTCCATCATGGCCTTCATGCCCTTGATGCTCAAGCCCAATGCGGTTCCCAGAATGGCACTTTCGCAAAGCGGGGTGTTGCGCACGCGGTCCTTACCGAAACGCTCCACGAAGCCATCGGTGATCTTGAACGCACCGCCGTATTCGGCGATGTCCTGACCCATGAGCACCAGGTCCGAATGCCGCTCCATGCTCTGTCCCATGCCTTCTTGGATGGCATCGATGAAGCGTTTTTCGGGGGCGTTGGTGGCGTCGGGTTCTACGGGTAATGGTGCAGGTCGACCCGCTGGGTCGACGCTACGGGTGCCATCTAGCAATGTAGGTGCGTAGACATCCCCCATTT
>CAJDVJ010000095.1_pt1 | contig 13929 bp, 10 predicted proteins | sample 7391371 | NCBI WGS metagenome assembly CAJDVJ01 (sample SAMEA7055699, study PRJEB34461) | soil metagenome | biome: terrestrial ecosystem; feature: Peninsula; material: soil | place: Antarctica | collected 2016 | reverse complement strand
TCGCCGCTATCGGTGCTAAGGCTTTCGCTGAAGAAGAACTTCAGCAGGTAGGTGCCGTGGTTGGTCTGTACGTACTTGCTGTTCGCTACGCGGCTGATGGTGCTGATGTCCAGGCCCACGCGCTCGGCGATGTCCTTCAGGATCATCGGTCTCATCTTGGTCTCATCGCCGGTAAGGAAGAAATCGCGCTGGTGTTCCATGATCGCTTCCATCGTGACCAACAGCGTGTTCTGCCGCTGCTTGATGGCGTCGATGAACCACTTGGCACTGTCCAGCTTCTGCTTGATGAACTGGAGCGCTTCGCGCTGGCTCTTGTCCTTCTTGTTGCGCTGGTATTCCTTGATCATGTCCCGGTACTGGCGGCTTACCCGCAGTTCCGGAGCGTTCCGCCCGTTGATGGAAAGTTCCAGTTCGCCATCCACGGCCATCACCATGAAATCGGGGATGATCTCCTGGATCGGTTTGGAGCTATCGCGCGACGTGTTGCCGGGCTTCGGATTCAAACGAACGATCAGCTCGATGGCATCGCGCAGGGCATCCTCATCGATCTCCAGTCGCTCCATGATGCGCTCGTAGTGCTTCTTCGCGAAGGCATCGAAGTGCTTTTCGAGGATCGCCTCCGCTACACGTTGCTCCAAGCTATGCGGCATGTGGCGCACTTGGATCAGCAGGCACTCGTTCAGGTCGCGGGCACCGATACCCAAGGGGTCCAGCGACTGCACTTCGGCCAGGGCTTTCTCCAGCTCCTCGCGGGTACACATCACGTTCTGGCTGAAGGCCAGGTCGTTCACGATGGCGTCCAGATCACGGCGCAGGTAGCCGTCCTCGTCCAGGTTGCCGATGATGTTCTCGGCCAGCATGCGGGTGTGCTCATCGCAACGGCGCAGCGAAAGCTGGCTGCGCAGCATGTCCTGGAATGTGGTTCCGCCGGCAAGCGGTGTCTCCCGCTCCTCGTCGTCGGCACTGGAGTTGTTCACGTTGAGCTTGTAGTCCGGCGTGTCGTCGTCCTGGAAGTAGTCGCTCAGGTCGAAATCATCGCGATCATCGTTGGCCTCGTCGCGCTCTTCTTCCTTGCGCTCTTCGCCCTCGGTCATTGCCTGCTCCTCGGTCGGCAGCTCATCCTCGATCTGGTCCTCACCCTCTTCCAGGGCAGGATTCTCCTCGATCTCCTGTTTGATGCGCTGTTCCAGTTCCACGGTGGGCACCTGCAACAACTTCATCAGTTGGATCTGCTGGGGGCTCAGCTTCTGCTGGAGCTTCTGGTAAAGGCCTTGTTTGAGCATAGTGCCACAAAACTACCTCGAAAGAAGGGTTACCGCCATGTGCCGATGAACCGTGCCCGGCATGCGGGAATGGAGCATGATCGCGTTGTTCGTCCAGTGCGCTCGTCGAGGAGGGTCTTGTGCGCCACAACTTTGCACACGATGTCCACACAGAAAGCAAGCACACGCCGCCACGGGCCACTGTTCCGTGTGTTCGTGGCGCTGGGCGTGGCTCTGGTGCTGGGCGTGGCCGGCTTCTCATGGTGGGTGTGGAACAACGGCAATGCCTGGCTGGAGCAGAAGGTGCGCGACCGCATCGCCACCATCATCGAAGAAGCCAGCGTTCCCGGCTATTCCTTCAGTATGGACGAGCTGCTCGTGGATGCGCGCACAGGGCACCTTCAGGTGAGCAATGTGGAACTCGGTTTCGAGCCGCGCCTGCTGGACAGTTTGCGCAGCGGACAGTATCAATACCTCTTTGCTGCACGTGCCGGTCGCATCGAGCTGCGCGGGCTTTCCTTCTGGCGTTTGCTCGCATTCCGCGAGTTCAAGGTGGATGTGTTCGAGCTGCTGGAGCCTGAACTCACTTACCTGATCGGAGGCAAGCGCGTGGACCTTGCCGACCCGTTCACCCGCTTGGGACAAGGAGGTGGGCCTTCCATATCACTGGTGCGTGCCCATACTTTTTTGATCCGGAACGCGCAGGCCACGGTGGACGACCTTGGTGGCGACCTGCCGCGCATGAGCCTCAGCGATTTCAGCGTGGAAGGGCAGGAAGTGCGCATCACGATGGGCGAGTCGCGTGGTGGAGTGCGGCTGGAACTCGGCGATGCATCGCTGGCTTTCGAGCATCTTCAGGCCCAAATGGCCGATGGTGATCTGCTGAGCATCGGCCGTACCCGGTTGTGGCGATCACAGCGAAGCGGATCGGTGGAGGACATCCGTCTGATACCCGCCCCCGTGGATAGCGCAAGCGCTGAATCGGCACGGCGTTCCGTAATGGAGCTTTCTATCGACAGCATCTGGTTGCACGGCTTCGATGTGGACCATTTGATCGCATATCAAGCACTGCGCATCGGACATCTGGAGATCCTCGGCTCCGATTATGTGGTGAGCCTGGACAAAACTGTCGAGGAGGAGAGCGTGCAGCGGCGTCCACTGCTCACCGAGGCTTTGCGTGAAATGCCCTTCATGATCCAGGTGGACACGCTCTCGTTCCGTAGGGCCGCGGTACACTACAGGGAGCGTGACGGCAGCACGGGTCGCTGGGGCGAGATCTCCTTCACCGAGCTGGAAGGACGCTTCATCAACGTGACCAATTTCGGTCCGGCCATACTGAAGAACCCTAAGTTGGAAGGTGGTTTCAGCTCGCTGCTCCTGGATAGCGCCCGGCTTGCAGGCCGTTTCACGGCGGAGCTTGATGGAAGCGACCGCTTCTCGGTAATGGCCACTGTGCTCGGTTTGCCGCTGAAGCAGCTCAACGGTATCACACGTCCGCTGTTGCGCGTGCAGGTGAACGATGGGATACTGCACCGCCTCGACCTGCGCATGGAGGGTGATGACCGCCGCGCCAAGGGCGACCTCGCCATCCACTACACCGACCTGCTGCTACGCGTGGAACCCGGCACACCGCCAGAATTGCGCCACAGCATGTTCGGTTCGGTACTTGAGACCATGCTGAAGGATGCCTATGGTGGTGGACTCAGCGCCGATCGCTCGCGCAACTGAGAGCAACGGGCTTTGCGGAAGCAACGGAAGGAGGAGCGGCGGTAGGCTCAAGCACCCGCCGCCTCCAACATCGCATTCACCGTCCTGTGTGCGCTGCCGATGAAGGTCTGCTTACACAGGCGGCCATTGTATATCCAGAATTCGGACCATCCGTTTGCTGGTACTAGCACTACCGGAAACTGTGACGTTCTAGGTGGAAATGCTCGCTTTTAGGAATCGTGCCCCCACCAATGAAATGATATTCTCGGCCGTTCCTTGTGCCTCTATCAGCGGTACTTGGAATGGGGGTGAGGCGGCCATGCACTTGGCTCAACTTAGAGCTAACAAATACCTCCTCCCATGGTATATCATTTTACCCTCTTCTTCACGTTGGCGTTGTTGCCATCGTTACTATTCCCTCAACGTCTGGTTCCTACTGAACTGATGGTGCCTATTGCCAACCCATTGCACGGAGACATGACGGTCTACAACGATCTACTCATTGTAGGGAGCAGATCCAATGTTCTGAACGGTGACACTGTTAGTAGTATCGTCGCATTCGATGGTGTGGTTTCAACGCAGATACCTTCTATTTTCGATGAGAACGGATCTGGTTATGTGAAGGCATTATCTATCTACGAGGGTCAATTGATCGCTGCAGGACGGACGGCAACTTTGCATAGGGTCGTTAGCTGGAATGGTGCCGTTTGGGAGAACATGGGACCTGTTCTTCCAAGCAGGGTGACGGGGTTGATCGTGTATGAAGGTGCATTGTTGGCAACATGTGCGAATGGGACTGTAATGCGCTGGAGCGGAGCCTCATGGCAACAACTTGGGCTAGCACTTAACAGCAGTATTGACGCGATAGAGATCCATGATGAGCGCTTGTATATCGGAGGTGTTTTTACTGGCACTGTAGGGGGCAATGCGACGTTGCATAGGATCGCTCGGTGGACAGGTTCGGAATGGTCTTCGGTCGAGAATGGATTTTCTGGAAGGGTACTGTGCCTAAAGAGCGATGTGTTGGGCCTGTTGATAGGTGGCGAGTTCGGAAGTAATGCGGACAGCACGGCGCAATTCCCAAACTGCGCCCGATTCGTCGATGGCTCGTTAACGACTATTCCTGGCGCGATCAAGCGCAACCGTGTCACTTCTTTTTTCAGACTTCCCGACGGCAGATTGCACGCTACAGGCGCTGTGGTTGATGGTCTGGAACTTTCCGCTCAACCCCTAAAGTCAGTTTGGTACAACGGAGATTTTTACGTGCTATCCGGAATCGATGTTCCAGAATCATGGCGCAGAACCGGTGGATTAACAAAGTTGATCGACGGCACGACCACCACTGCACTGGACCAGAATAGCATAGCAGCATCGGTTTCTCCGCACCCCAGCAGCTTCTACCGTTGGTGGGCCCACGGTCAAAAAGGCTTCGAGACACCAAAGGGCGATAGAACGCATACTGTGCAAGCCACTTCACCTTGGGTCAGTGGCATGGCGGAGGGGACACTCCATCGCTCTATTCCGATGTACGATATGGAGTCAATGGGCCGAACACAAAAGCATGCGGGACCCAGAGGCACAAACATGGACGATGCCTTTTACGAGCGCTACCATAGGGTCTGGAAATTGGATAGAGCTATGATCGCACAACACATATCCAACTGGAGCAGCCCGGGTTATACAATGCCGGAAGCGATCGCAAGCTGGCCTGGCAATGGCGACCCATCCAACGACGAACCATTGAGGGTAGCACCATTCCGCGATCTGAACGGTAACGATATTTACGAACCACAGATGGGCGAGTATCCTCTGATCAAGGGGACACACGCTGTCTACAGTATCCAGCATACGGAGGCTGACGGGGGGGGCACCGATGTTCACGCACCATTCCCCTTGGACCTGCATGTGATGCAGTACTCCTTTGATGCAGACAATGATGCAACCGATCACACGGTCTTCATCAATTATCAATTCGTGAACCGAAGTCAGGTGAATTACGACTCGGTCCGTTTCGCACAGTTCTGTGATCTTGATATTGGAGACCCCTGCGATGATCATTCTGGATGCGATAGCACCCGCAGACTGCTCTTCACTTACAATGCGGATGATGTCGACGATACCTGTTCCGAGATCGGCTATGGTAGTTCACCCCCCGCTCAGGGAGTTCGTTTTCTGAATACTGCAATGCGGTCGCATAGGCTCTACATTCCAGAATATGCATGGACCGCAAGCATTGACGATCTTTTCTACGGCCTTTCGCAAGGTGCACCATTCACACAATTAGGCTATCCCACACATTTTGAATTTCCGGGTGGTGCTTGGCAAGAAAGCCTTAGGGATGGGTATTCGCGCGCACAAGTGGGTGGGGCAGGGCCATTCATGCTCGCTGCTGGCGACACCCTCTGCATCGATCTGGCCTACATCTATGCGAGAAGTTGGAGTGGTTCTGCCCTTGCAAGTGTTGATGCGTTGAAGATGCGCTCCGATTCCATTCAAGCTTTCTATGACGTTCAGGATCTGGGGTGCAATTCTTATCCGGCATTCAAGGAGCTCGGTTTCTTTGCTTCCGAAAGTCCCATTGCGCTGTACCCCAATCCGGCCACGGACCAGTTCACTCTCGCCTCTTCCGATCCGTTGGAACAAGTAAGCGTTTTCGACATGCAAGGGAGATCCATGTTCTCGATCTCCAGTGGCGCTTATGCACTTGTCATTTCTACTGACCGCTGGGCATCCGGTGCGTACATAGTGCGTGTAAGCGGCACGAAAGTCACTCGCACCGCACGCTTATTGAAACAGTAAGGTCACTACCCCGCTGCCTGGTGCCTTCCCCTAAGTGGCTTCGGCGCAGGCCTCCAACATCGCCCTCACCGTCCTGGGTGCGCTGCCGATGAAGATCTGCTTGCCAATGATGATCGTGGGACGCTTCAGGAAGGTATACTCCTCCAGGATGTACTTGCGGTAGTCCTTCTCGGTGAGCGTCATCTCGTTCAGGCCCATGCTGCGGTACTTCATGGCCACCCGGCTGAAAAGCGCTTCGTAGCTGCCGGCCAGTTCCTTCATGGCATCCAATTGCTTGGCGGTGATGGGCTCTGTCTTGATCTCGTGCATGGTGAAGCGCTCGATGTTCGGGATCTGGGCAAGGATGCGCTTGCAGGTGGAGCAGTTGGCGAGGTGGTAGATGATCATGAATGGGTGCTTGTGCCTTGGATCAACAACGAAGGAATGAAAATGTGCGATCGCGGTGAATGGGCAAATAGCCCGATCGCCACCAATTGTGTTCACCGTTCCGCTGAGTGTTATCCAGAACAGGCCGCGTTGTGAACTCCGTTCTCAGCTGTGTTGAGAGCTCCGGGTGTGTACTATGATCCTGTACTTCGAACACGCATGGCCCTGTGAATAAACCTGGTGCATCTCGATCAGGACAGCGTTAGAACGCTGTTGTCCGGAGGAAGTAATTACCTGTTCACTGCGCAGAAGAAGCGTGTTGCGGGAACGCTGATCTGTAGTCGTCGATGGCTTTTCTCAGGATCGCCTTGGCCATTGTGGCATCCTGCAATCGGTCCACCTCTACGGTTTTGTTCTCCAACCGCTTGTATTCGCGGAAGAACTGCAGGATCTCGTTCCCGACGTGAGAAGGCAGGTCGCTGATGTCGTTGAGGTGTTGCACGCTCATGTCGCCTGCGGCCACAGCGATGATCTTGTCATCGGCCTCCCCGTTGTCCAGCATGCGCATCACGCCGATCACTTTGGCGCTTACGATGCAGAGCGGCTCAATATCGATCTGCGAAAGCACCAGGATGTCCAACGGGTCATGATCATCGCCCAATGTGCGTGGAATGAACCCATAATTGGCCGGGTAGTGTACCGAAGAGTAGAGCACACGGTCCAAGCGCAGCATACCGCTGTCCTTGTCCAGCTCGTACTTGGCCTTGCTGCCTTTGGGGATCTCGATGATCGCATCTACGATGTCGGGCGATCCGTTGCCGATATCCACATTGTGCCAGGGGTTGAAGAGCATGTGTTCTTGGATTGTTGTGATGAACGGGCGCAAAGGTTGCGAAAGCCCGACCAAGACCAAGATGTCAAGTCCTTATTGCTTCACAACCCTACCACGCCATCGCTTATCGCCCTGGGTCACTTCCACGAAGTAACTACCCGTTGCGAGGTCACTTCCCAGTCGGTCCAGGTCATGTGCCCGCAAGACCATTCGCCCGCTGCTGTCGCGCAGCAGCACATCGACAGCACCGTGATCGAGCTGGTCGGCAGAAATGCTGAACACGGAACTGAAGGGTGAAGGATAGGACATCAGCGCCTGAACGTTCTCGCCGCTCTCTTCCAGACCGTTGGCACTGCCCGGTGCTATGCGCGCAAGCACCAGGGTGGCAGAAGAAACATCGGCGGTGTACGCCCCCAGTTGGAAGATGGAACGCACCTGCACAGCGAGGTGGCAGATCCCGCCGGGCAGTACGGAGAGCCCCAGCGGAACGTCGTAGTTGGTAGTTCCTGCATGGAGCTCCCAGCGTGGTGTTCCCGTGCTGTCCACTTGGAGCAGCGTGAGTACTCGGTCCTGGTTGCTTCCGACATCGGTGATCACGTTGTTGCCCCATGCGATCATTCCGTCGGTGACGCCCAGGATCACGGCATTTCCGTGACCGTCCACACCCAGTACATCTTTTTGTCCCACCTCGAACTGCCCTGCGAAGGGTGCACCTATGGGGGGTTGATAGCCCCATTGAAAATTGCCCAAACTGTCAAGTCGCGCAAGGAAGAAGGTGCTGTTCCACTCAGGACCCAGGAAATGGATGCCGCCGAAAGTGAGTGTGTCGAACGGTGCGCCCAGCAGATAGGCATGGCCGAAGGCATCGGCGCGTACCCGGGGCTTTTGAAAGGTGATGTCCTCCGCGCTGCGCAGCCATTGCGAACTGCCATCAAGACCCATTCTTGCGACAAAGAAATTGTACTCCGGCACAATGGGGTACCAAGTGCCGTTCACCGTAACGCTCGGAGCTGTGGCAGAGCCGGAAACATACAGGCCACCCTGCGGGTCGAAGCTGATGCTGCCTATGGTCTTGGCGTGCAGCACAGGCCGCGTTTCCACATCGTTCCCTGCATCGTCCAAGCGCTTTATCTCAGCGTTGCTGAAATTGCATGTGGCGTACCACGCTCGTCCTTGAGGATCGAAGGTTATTGACTCCACATCCGTGCCGCCAAGCTCATTGGGTGTGATGTTGCGTTGCCAGAGCAAGTTCCCGTCGCTGTCCAACGCGAACAAGAAAGTCTCGGAATAAGTAGTTCCGTGCACTATGGGGAGAACGGCGGCCGCGCCCAGATGGAGAGCTCTGTAGAAGCGCCCACCGATGATCACCTTGCCATTGGCGTCAGAGGCCATGGCCTGCATTACCACAGAGTCGCCAAGAGCAAACGACCAAGCAACCTCTCCGAACGAGTTCCGCTGTTCTAACACGGCCTTGCCGTAGACAGTCCCAGAAAGGTAGCTCAGCGTAGTGCTTCGGGCCACATACAAATGGTCCGCATCGGTCGCGCAGACCAAATGCACAGCTTCGGGAGGATTGTTCTCGTAAGCAATGGGATCGGCTGTGATCCATTGTACTTGTTGGCCTTGCATGTTGACAGAAAGTGCCAGCAGGGCGGGTAGAAGGAAGGAAAATTTGTGTCGCATCGTACAGTGAGCTTAGGGTCACTTCTCCCTTTGCGCGGGTAGGAATGATCGTTTTGGAGTATGAAGCTATAATGCCGCGATACCAGTTTCCTACACTTTTTAATTCTCATCTGATGCTGTCTTGAAATGTGTCCTTGGTCACCATGGACCGGGACTGTCGACAATGGTCCTGCGACCTTGAAAACGGGGCGGGTTGATCAAAGGAGGTGGCTTCCCACAGGTACACGACTCGTCCGCAGTATTTGCCGAGAGCGGCATGTGCGACCTACGCGAAGTGGGCCGGGGACCAACATTCCGGAAGTAGCTCACGGCCTGGTAGGACAAGAATTCACCCGGCCCCGGATCTACTTGCAGAGAGGTGCGCGATGAAGAGGCCGGTGGTCGACCATGTGCGAGGTACCCGAAATGCTGCACACTCTACCGGGCTGTGGATCCTATACATTCTGGGCCCGATACAGATCGGACCCATCCTGAGATGTCCTCCGCTCGGGCCGCAACGCCAACGATACGAAGCACAGGTGTGTCTACGGCACCAACACCTTCGCTGTCGAGCGCGTGTTGCCCTGTTCCAAGCTCAGCAGAAGAAGCCCCTGCCAGCTGCTGCGTTCAGCTGTTGGGTATGCACCAACTGCCCGTTGGCGGTATACACATTCAAACGTGCATCATTGCCGAGGTCGAAAGGTGCCGTCAGTTGCAGTTGTTCGGCGCTCCACCAAGCGTTCAGACTTGCTGGACTGTCCTGTGCGTCGGTGATACCCGTGGATGACGACTGGTGCAAGCGGATGATCGCGGGATACTGCGTTTCGGTGTTGAAGCTGCTGAAGGCCCCGCCCACCAGCACCTTGTTGTCCTCCTGGACCACAATACTGCGCACGCTGGCCGCCACGGGACCTGTGCCCTCGCCAACATCGTAACTATCATCCTGGCTGCCATCCGCATTCAATCGCAGGAAGCTGGCCGGGCCGGGCACGTTGGGGTCGTACATGCCAGCGGTGAAGTCGCCGCCAGCAAGGATCCGTCCATCAGACTGAACAGCGAGCGCTTTTATCAGCGCGTAGGGATAGAACGGCGAGGTGAAAGAATTGTCGTACGCGCCGTTCATGCCCAGCCGTGCGATGGCCGTGCGCTGCACGCCGTTGTGGTGGCTGAATACTCCCCCAGCAAGGATCTTACCGTCGGGCTGTATCGCCAATGTCCTGAGCGAACAGGCGCTGCCTTGAAATCCCGGATCATTGTTCATCGAAGGGTCGTACAGCCCGCTGGGTGTAAGCATTGCGATCCTGCCGGCGTAATTGTCCTGGTACATGTAGAAGTCGCCAACTACGAGAATGCGGTTATCAGGCAGTACCAACAGATCATGCACGTTACCGGTGAATCCGCTGCCTACCAGAAAGGTGGTGTCCACGGCACCTGTTGGCTCGAAGCGCGCTATGTGTGGCTGCGTGAATCCGCAGGTGAAGAATTCGCCGCCCACCAATACCGTGTTGTCCCGGTGCGCTGCAACGGCCAGCACAGCTCCGTTGATGGTGTTCGCCGGCACCTGGAAACTGTTGTCCAGGATCCCGTTGGGAAACAGGCGAGCCACGAATTGGGTCGGAATTCCGTCGTAGCTCACGAAGTTGCCTGCGATCAGGATCCGTCCATCCGGCATCAGATCCATGTCCTGCACCAAATGATCCGGCCCGGTCCCACCGACGTTGAAGGTGTTGTCAACGCTGCCATCACTGTTCAGCCGTGCCAAGTATCTCTTACCGGTTCCAGCATAATTGACGAATCCTCCGCCGATCAGGATCTTTCCATCCGGCTGTACGATCACCTTGTTCACGAAGGAAGAGGGCGGCACCACCACGAAGGAATAATCGACGAGAGGTACTTGCGCCTGCAGTCCGATAGTGATGCAGAGAAGAGAAGTAAACAGGAGTGATCTCATGGCGATGGCGGTTTCACGCAGTGGATGATGCCGGAATTTCTTTTCATACAGCTCTTAATGCACCAACACCTTCGCCGTCAAGCGCGTGTTACTCTGTTCCAAGCTCAGCAGAAGCAGCCCTCTAACAGGCTTCATCCGCATAACGACCGTACTGCCAGCTATTGCGCTCACCTGTTGGCTATGTACAAGCTGGCCGTTGGCGGAATACACGTTCAAATGCGCATCCTTGCCGAGGTCGAAAGGTGCTGTGATCCGTAGCTCTCCGGCGTTCCACCAAGCATTCAACGAGCCTGGCTCGAGCCCTTCGGTAATGCCCGTGGACATCGATGCGTGCAAGCGTACAAGTTGACGATATTGTGTTTCTGTCGAGATAGTTCCGAAGCGTCCCCCCACCAGGATCTTATCGTCGGGCTGCACGGCGAGGCTGCGCACGTAGTAGGTATCTCCGGGGTCGTTGCCCAATCCAGCTCCCAGATCGTACGTATTGTCACGGCTACCGTCCGCGTTCAAACGAACAAGGCGCGACGGTCCGGGTACATTCGGGTCGTACATGCCATCGGTGAATTCGCCGCCCGCGATGATGTGTCCGTCCGCTTGTACAGCTACTGCGTCCACTCGGGCATAAGGGTAGAAGGGAGAATTGAAGGAGGGATCGTGTGCGCCGCTCAGGTCCAGCCGTACCACTCCTGGATGTGGCACATTATTGTGGTGGCTGAAGCTGCCAGAAGCCAGGACCCGGCCATCGGGCAGTGCTACCAGATTCCGCACGGCAGTCGGATCGCCGTGCAGGCCCGGGTCATTGTTCATCGAAGTGTCGAGCAGTCCGTTGGGCTGAAGCAGTGCGATGCCTCCTGAAGGGCTGTTCTGGTAGGTTTCGAAGGAACCGCCCACGAGGATGCGATCATCAGGTAGAACCAGCAACTCGTACACGTTGGAGTTGAAGCCTGCGCCCACGAGGAAGGTGGTGTCCAAGGCGCCGGTATTATCGAAGCGGGTGATGTAGGGCTGGCTGTTCCCGTAGCACATGAAGAAGTCGCCTGCGGCCAGGACGGAATTGTTCTTGTGCAGCGCAATGGCGTTGACAGCATTGTTGATCGCGTTGGGAGGTACTGTGAAACCGGGATCCAAGGTTCCGTCCGCAAAAAGACGCGCCACAAAATTTATCATGGTGCCATTGTAGTTGTGGAAATTACCTGCGATCAGGATGCGCCCATCGGGCATCAGGTCCATGTCGTTCACCAAGAAGTTCGGGCCGCTTCCCCCGGTATTGAAGGTAGCATCCACGGTGCCATCGCTGTTCAGTCGCACCAGGTTGTTCTTGCCGCTGCCTGCATAGTTGTTGAATCCGCCACCGACAAGGATCTTGCCATCGGGCTGCACGATCAACTTGTTCACCATCGTCTCCGGAGGCACTGCCAAGAATGAATAGTCGATCACCGGAACTTGGGCCTGCAGTGCGATAGTGATGGAGAGAAAAGCAACGAGGAAAAATGATCTCATGATGGTGGGTGTTTCACGGAGTTGACGGCGCAATTAGCTGCTTAGTTGCCCTGCCAAGTCGGTGCAAGCCCGAGTATCTATTTGCAATTCCTCTTCAATTTGATTGGTGAAGGTTCCAGTGTGTCGATCAGCGATCCCAGTTCATGGCGCTTTCGCGGAAGGCTGCTTCCGAAGACGAATGGCCTCCGTCGCTTTGACGATAGATCGACGGATGAAGCAAGGCCGGTTATCTTCGTCGCAACCCCATCATAACCATGCACACAGGCTTCCATCATCTCCATTCATTTCTCGCTTACCTCGTATTGTTGGCTCTGGCCGTGGCCTTGGTCCATGCCGTTCTCGGTGTTACAGGCAAGCGACCGTTCACAGCCACCAGCCGTAAACTGGTCTTGTTCGGCCTCGTCTTTACCCACCTTCAGGCACTGTTCGGTCTGGTGCTCTACTTCATTTCGCCTATGGGCCTGAACAACCTCTCGGGTGCAACGATGAAGGACTCCGCCGCACGGCTGATAGCGGTGGAACACCCGTTGATGATGCTCTTGGCGGTAATCCTGATCACCATCGGTTACTCGAAGGCCAAGCGCGCCACGGTCGATGCGCAGAAGTTCAAGCTGGTGTCCTGGTTCTACGGGATCGGGCTGCTCTTGATCCTTTCGCGTGTGCCTTGGGCTCTATGGCTTTGATGGCGTAGTGCAGCGCGTACAGCGGAAGGTCGAGAGGCTTGCTGTTCGCCGCCACTACACACCGAACTGCCGCAGATGGTGGTCAAGATGCTTGTAGAACAGCACGTTCCATTCTGCCGCGGTGAGTGGCCCGAAAGAGTAGGACATCTTGCCTTCGAAGTGAGAAGCGCCCAAGCTCTGCACCCGGTCCAGGTAGGCCACCAATTTGTTGCGCTCCACGCTATACGATCGATCGTCGTCCACTAGGTATGATGGAGCTGTTCGGGAGTTTGGTCTGTAGGGCTTCGGACCCACCACCACCGGCTTTACCAAGAACTTCATCAGAAAGCGGACAAAACTGTTGGGCGGCGGGTTCTTGCGCTGGTATTCAGCATCGTACAAGGTGTCGTAGATCTTGTTGCAGTGCGCCAAGGCTTGTGCTGCGTTCATGGAACCCCATTGCGCAGGTGTATCCGCCTTCATTCGGTCTATCCGAGCGATCAGTTCATCGGTAACGCTGCGGTCGAAGATGTTGGGGTAGCTCATACTGCGAATATCAAGACCAAATGCCGATCCACGTGAGCAGCCACATGGTTATTTGCTGTCCCGAAGACCGATCAGGTCCGGTACCAAGTGACTTTACTGCTGAAGCGCTGAAGATGAATTCCGACCACTACTGGTATGCTGCATTTCGAACCCACATTGTGGGTGGATCCTTTCCCTACCAAGCGAACGGGACAGCGCACGATGGCCAACTCGCTCGATCGCATGGTGCCATTGCGAAGGCATTGATATCGTGGGTGGCATTCGCGTTGTTGTATTCCAGTATCCTTGTAGCGATCATCCTCGTTAATGGCGCTACCGAACGGAACGAACTTCTACCGCACACTGGGGCTCACGTACACGGCAAATGAGATCGCCGTTCGCAATGCGTATCGGAGCTTGGCGAAGAAGTACCACCCGGATGTGAGTGCTTTCCCGGATGCTCACGAGCGTTTTGTGGCGATCACAGAAGCGTATGAGGTGTTGAGCGACCCGATCGCTCGAGCGCGATATGACCGTACGCGCAGAAGCCCGAGCCCGAAGCGTACATCACCATACAAGCAGGAACGCTATACGAGGGACACTGAAGCCAGCCAACATGCAGCTCGCGCCAAGGCGGAAGAGTTCAGTCGCATGCGCTACGAG
>CAJDVJ010000021.1_pt1 | contig 14012 bp, 12 predicted proteins | sample 7391371 | NCBI WGS metagenome assembly CAJDVJ01 (sample SAMEA7055699, study PRJEB34461) | soil metagenome | biome: terrestrial ecosystem; feature: Peninsula; material: soil | place: Antarctica | collected 2016 | reverse complement strand
GTAATTTAGTCATTACATTTGACCGACAGATAAAAGATCATCGCAATGATGGGAACCTTGTCAATGGATAGCCTGCTCATGGAGCCACTCGCGAGCTATACGGCCGTATCGCCTCCCGAAGCGCTCGTAAGCAGCCGCATCCACCACATCCGTGGGCAGAAGATCATGCTGGATAGGGACCTCGCGGAACTCTATGGCGTTGAAGTCAAGCGTCTCAAGGAGCAAGTACGTCGGAACGCTAGTCGCTTCCCGGAGGATTTCATGTTCGAACTCACCAGAACGGAGTGGGGTCCTTTAAGGACGCAATTTGCGACCTTAAAGCAGGGAGCACATACCAAATACCTCCCCTTGGCTTTCACCGAGCATGGGGTTCTCATGTTGGCCAACGTGCTGCGCAGTGAGCAGGCTATTGCTGTTAGTATCCAGATAGTCCGCGTGTTCACCCGCATGCGGGAGGTGCTGTTGGTCCACACCGATATCCTTCAGAAGCTGGAGCAATTGGAAGGCCGCGTCACCGACCACGATGAGGAGATCCAAGCCATCTTCGATCACCTTACCCAATTGGTCTCACCTGCCGAACAGCAACGCAAACCGGTCGGCTTCAGGCCACACGATTCCTGAACCACACGCGGATCAAAGCAACCGTCAACCGTCAACAGACATAGGACATTCCGCTCGCAACGATCAACCGTCATAAGACATAATACACTCCCTCATGGCAAACCCACTTTTTGGCCCCAACATCAAACTCCTTCGCCAGCGCCGTGGGCGTTCGCAGGAGGAAGTGTCCATCGGCCTGGACATCAAGCGTTCCAGCTACAGCGGTTACGAGAACGGCAGTGCCGAACCGCCCTTCGATCTGCTGGTGCGCATCAGCGAGTTCTACAAGCTCAGCATCGATAAGCTGCTGAAGGACGACCTTACCGCCCTGAGCGAAAGCCAGCTCGGAATACTGGAACGCGGCGGCGATGTGGACCTTACGGGGCGCCGTCTGCGCGTACTGGCAACCACCGTGGACAAGGATGATCGGGAGAACGTGGAACTGGTCCCCGAGAAGGCCCAGGCCGGTTACGCCGCCGGCTACGCCGATCCGGAGTACATCAGCATTCTGCCCACCTTCCAGATGCCCTTCCTTAACCGGGACCGGAAGTACCGCACCTTCCAGATCAGCGGCGACAGTATGCCCCCGGTAAGCGAGGGCTCTTGGGTAACCGGTGAGTATGTACAGAACTGGCAGACCATACGCGACGGCCAGCCCTACATCGTGGTCACCAAGGACGAGGGCATCGTGTTCAAGGTGCTCTACAATCAGCTCAAGGAGAAGGGCAACCTCCTGCTCTGCAGCACCAACCCACTGTACAATCCCTACGAAGTGGCTGTGGGCAATATCCTGGAGATCTGGAAGTTCGTTCACTTCATCAGTGCCGAACTGCCCGAGCCCAACATGACGCGTGATGAACTGGCCCGTAGCGTAGTGGAGTTGCGCAAAGAGGTAGGCCAGCTTCGCCTGTCCATGGAGCAGCAGGGTAGGTTGGCGTTCTAAGCTGAATTGCCGAGCTCGATGGACCAGGCTTTCAGTATTGATCGTTCTGTCAATTAGGGAATACCTCTCCGGTAATTGGAGTGGATCATGCGTGCCTTACAATGCTGCGTCCGGAGTGCAACAGCACGACCGGCGCGAGATCTCGGAGGAACGCATCAAGGTTTTTTGGCATTTTTCTTATCGGGACGGCCGGGTGAGTAAATTATCTTGCCGCTCATGCAAGATCGTCCCATAGACAGATTCCGTAAACCATTCTCCGATTTCCTTCGCAACCAATCCAATGGTGGCATAGTGCTGTTCATCGTGGCGATCATCGCCATGGTCTGGGCAAATTCTCCGTGGAAGGAGAGCTACCATCACCTCTGGGAACATACTATAGCCATCAGTGTGGATAGCTGGGAGCTGAAGCGCAACCTCCACCACTGGATCAACGATGGCCTTATGGCCATGTTCTTCTTTCTGGTAGGGCTGGAACTGAAACGCGAGATCGTGGGCGGTGAACTTTCACGGCCGCAGGATGCGATCCTACCGGTGGCTGCTGGGTTGGGCGGAATGTTGGTTCCAGCACTCATCTTTCTGATCTTCAACCCGACCGGCCCATCGCAGGATGGGTGGGGTATTCCCATGGCCACGGACATCGCTTTCGCCGTGGGTCTCTTGGCCTTGTTGGGCAGCCGCGCACCCTTGGCCCTCAAGGTCTTCGTTACCACGCTGGCCATTGCGGACGATCTAGGAGCGGTGGTGGTGATCGCCCTTTTCTATACGTCCGATATCAGCATGTGGAACTTGGCCATTGGTGCAGGGTTCCTTCTGGTCCTGGTGTTGGGAAATGTGCTCGGCGTGCGCAGTCCGTACTACTACGCTCTGTTCGGTATCGGTGGCCTGTGGACCGCCTTTCTGTTGAGCGGAATCCACGCTACGGTGGCCGGTGTTCTCGCGGCCATGGCCATACCGGCCGTCACCAAACTGGATGAGGTCACCTACATCGATCGCATACGTGGATACATCACCGAGTTCGCGGCGCTGGAGCCCAACCAGAAGCCAACGCTCACCGCTGATCAGTTGCATACCATCGAGAAGATCGATCGCGCCAGCGAGTATGCCGAAACGCCACTTCAGCGATTGGAGCATAGGTTGCAGCCCATCGTCATGTACTTCGTGATCCCGCTTTTCGCCTTGGCGAATGCCGGAGTGGAACTTCCTGCGGATATCGGTGGGGCGCTCACCAGCTCTGTCACCCTCGGCGTAGGCCTCGGGCTACTGCTCGGTAAACCCTTGGGCATACTGCTGATCAGTTGGCTGCTTGTCAAACTTGGCTGGGCACAGCTCGGTGCGTTCGTAACGTGGCGGCATATGGTGGGTGCTGCTTTCTTGGCCGGGATCGGCTTCACCATGTCGCTCTTCATCAATGAGCTGGCCTTTCGTGATCCGCTCTTCCGCCAAGAGGCCAAACTGGGCATCCTGATCGCATCGCTGCTTGCAGGAACCATCGGTTACCTGCTTCTGAGCAGGACTCCTAAGAAGTAGGTCCGGTCGCGTGCGGTCTTCGATAGCTCTGTCGATCTGTGAGTGGAGAGCAACTGCGCTATCGATATCCGGATCGCATCGGAAGTTGAGACCCATATTCTTCAATTGGTCGCGTAGACATCGATGTTCGGCAATGTTCAGCACGGTCGACAGTTGTTTGCAGGGACGACCGACGGCGAGTGTATGCTCTACCCGATCTCACCTTCGAGGTATTTGTCAATGTCGGCGCCATCTGTACGGTCAGTTGGTTACCGCACAGGGGTTTAGCCACCCAAGTGACCACGCTGGGTGCCAACAGGCCAAAAAAGCCACCGAACAAGGTTTTTACCTGCTGGGTCGGTGTGCCGGATCCCAGGTGGAAGCGGCTTGTGGATGCGTGAGATCAAAATAACACGGCCCGCGATGGATCCATCGCGGGCCGTGTCGGGTAACATAGGAAGTGCCTCGTTGAAGGCGAGCTCAGGACTCAGTCCTCGTCGTCCTCATCGGCGTCGCCATCGTCGGTGTCGGCATCGCTGTCGTCATCGTCGTCGGCATCATCCTCCACGTCCTCCGGGCTATCGGAGTCGAGGTCGGTGGCTCTTTCATCCAGATCGCCATCGTCATCAGCGTTCTCGTCCTGCTCGAGGAATTCTTCGATCTCGGCGCGGCTTTCACTGTTGATCTTGATCAGATAAAGGGCATCGGGTGTGCTCAGTTCTATCACCCGCAGGATCTCTCCTTTGGCTGTAGGGATGCTCTTGATGTGCGTGGCATCGATCCCGTCGGGATATTGTTCCTGAAGGGTGTCCTTGAGCGCATCGGTCAAGGTGTTGAAGGAGCGGATCAGTCGCTGCATGGCTTTGGGGCTCACATGTCGAGTACGTAGGCAAAGATGAGTGGTGCAACGATCGTTGCATCACTCTCGATCACAAATTTCGGGGTATCAATGTCAAGTTTTCCCCAAGTGATCTTCTCGTTCGGTACGGCGCCGCTGTAGCTGCCGTAGCTGGTGGTGCTGTCGCTGATCTGGCAGAAGTAGCTCCAGAACGGCGTTTCGCGCTGAAGGTCCTGCTCCAGCATGGGCACTACGCAGATCGGGAAATCGCCAGCGATACCACCGCCGATCTGGAAGAAGCCGACACCTTCAGTACCTGCATTGGCGGTGTACCACTCGGCCAAGAAGATCATGTATTCGATCCCGCTCTTCATGATGCGAGGCTCGCAGTCGCCGATGATGCAGTGTGCGGCGAAGATGTTGCCCATGGTGCTGTCCTCCCAACCCGGACAAACGATAGGCAGGTTACGCTCGGCAGCAGCGATCATCCAGCTGTCCTTCGGGTCGATCTGGTAGTACTCCTTCAGCGCACCGGAGTTGAGCATCTCGTAGAACAGCTCGTGCGGGAAACGACGCTTATTGTTGTCCTGTCCGTCCTTCCAAAGCTTCACCGCCTGCTCTTCCAAACGGCGGAAGGCTTCCTCCTCGGGAATGCAGGTATCGGTAACACGGTTCATGCCACGGTCCGCAAGTGCACGCTCATCCTCCGGGCTCAGGTCGCGGTAGTGGGGCACGCGCTCGTAGTGGCTGTGGGCCACCAGGTTCATCACATCCTCTTCCAGGTTGGCACCGGTGCAGCTGATGATGTCCACCTGACCTTGGCGGATCATTTCAGCAAGGCTCTTGCCCAGTTCCGCAGTGCTCATGGCACCGGCCAAGGACACCAGCATCTTCTTGCCGCTGGCTTTATGGACTTTGTAGGCTTTGGCCGCATCCACCAATGCCGCGGCATTGAAGTGGAGGTAGTGCTTTTCGATGAAGGCCGATATTGGACGGGAGTTGCTCATTGCGTTCAGCGTCGTGAAGGACGTTTTCGATCAAGTGGTTTGAAGGGCGAAATATAGAAGCGGGTTCCGGAATGCAGGGTCAAAGAAAGGTGAGGTCCTAAGGTATCCTACAATTCACGGTTTCGATCAGTTGGGTTGAGGAAGGAGGTTCTTGGTAGGGGAGACCATGACTATCTCTTTGGCTCTTCCATGGGCAGGTATCCCAGCAGCTGCAACATGCGTTCGGCGCTTTGCTGCTCGGCGAACACCTTGTAGGTAAGGGAACCATCATCGGCGCGGTCTATCAGTAGGTGTTTGGGCTTGGGGATCAGGCAATGCTGGATGCCGCCGAAGCCGCCCAAGGTATCCTGATAGGCACCGGTGTTGAAGTAGCCGATGTACTGTTTCTGGTCTTCGCGATAGCGCGGCAGATAGATCGCGTTGATGTGCTGCTCGCTGTTGTAGTAGTCGTCGCTGTCGCAGGTCATGCCACCAAGGAACACCCGTTCGTATTCATCTTGCCAGTTGTTGATGGGCAGCATGATGAAGCGTTTGCTGATGGCCCAAGTATCGGGTAGGGTGGTCATGAAACTACCGTCGATCATGTTCCAGCGCTCTTTTTCGTTCTGCTTCTTCTGGTGAACGATACTGAAGAAAGTTGCGCCGCTGTCACTCACGGTAAAGCTTCCGAACTCGCTGAAGATGTTGGGCTCCTGCACACGGTTCTCCTCGCAGATATCCTTGATGCGGCCCACCACTTCGCCGATCATGTAGTCCAGGTCGAAGCTGAAGTTGAGGCTGTTCTTGATCGGCAAACCACCGCCGATGTCGAGCGTATCCAGCGTCCTGCACAGCTTCCAAAGGTCGCAGTACACGTTAACGCACTTGGTGAGCTCGTTCCAGTAATAGGCCGTATCGGTAACACCGGAGTTGATGAAGAAGTGCATCAGCTTCAAGCGGAATTTCTTCTGCTTGCTGATGTTACGCATGTAGAACGGGATGATGTCCTTGTAGCCTATCCCAAGACGGCTGGTGTAGAATTCGAACTTGGGCGCTTCTTCTGCAGCGATGCGGATACCGATATCACAGTTGCCTTCGATCACTTCGTCCAAGGCATGGATCTCCTCCATGTTGTCGATGATCGGAACGATGTTGAAGCCGCGGTTGGCAAGCTTTCCGATGCCTCGGATGTAGCCTTCATCCTTGAAGCCGTTGCAGAGGATGGTGGCATCCTTGGTGATCTGTCCGCGTTCTATCAGCAGCTCGATCATCTCCAGATCGTAGGCACTACTGGTCTCCAGGTTCACCCCTTTTCCGAGCACCTTCTCGATCACATAACTGAAGTGATTGCTCTTGGTGCAATAGAAGTATTCGTAGCTGCCTGAATAGCCGTGGTCCTTGATCGCCTTGGCGAAACTCGCTCTTGCCAGATCGATCTTCTCACCGATCTTGGGCAGGTAGGTCATGCGCAAAGGTGAGCCGTACGTTTCCAGGATCTCGGTCAAGGGCAGGTCGTTCCAAAGGAGCTTATCCCCTTGGATCGCGAATTCGTCCTTCGGGAAGTCGAATGTCTGTTCGATCAGGTCGATGTAGCGGGTCTTCATTGATCGGGGCAGTGCTATAGGGATACAACAGGGTCAGGCCGCGAGCTTATCGCAGCTTTGAACAGTTCTGTGTGGCGGCGCCGTGTAAGGCTTGATCGGGGATGCAGTAGTTGCTGGGCATCACTGGTCACACGGCAAGGACGTCAGAGGAAGGGAATGGAATGCACAAAGCAGCCGACGCTCCCTTTTGGAAGGCGGATCATCCGGAGCGAAGCTGGGGTGATGCTGGGCATGGTCGTGCTGTGCGGGAGCAAAAGTAGGTTCTTGAGGGGTCATAGCGTTGTTCGTGAGCAGGTCTTTCACATTTCATCCGCGATCGGCCGTCCCTCGTGACTTCGATTCGAGAAGAAGAGACCGTATGGCTTGGATCACTGATCATCTCGACCCGAACTGGAATTCTCTTCAATTTGTGCCGCTCTGCTGCATTGCGTTCCACATCACAGTTCGGATGGAAGCGTTCGGCCAGGGAGTGTTGGCCGTGGGTGTTGGATAATTCAGGAGCCCGTTATAGAGCGGTGAATATCCTGAAGTTCCAGATGCGTAGCTCCAATTTCTCACTCCACCAACGGGCATTCTACGCTCACAGTGGTGCCTTTGCCGGGAGTGCTGTCCACTTGCACGCTTGCCCCCAAGGCTGCTGCGCGCGAGCGCACATTGCTCAGGCCCATGCCTTCGGCCGGGTGTGTAAAGTCGAATCCTTTGCCGTTATCGGCTACCACCACGCTCAATCGACCGGGAGAGTGGGTAACGCCAATGCACAGTTCCCGGGCCTGGGAATGCTTCAAGGCGTTGCTCACCAGTTCCTGCACTATGCGGTACACTGCCAGTTCCACGGAGCGTTCCAGCCGGTGGTCAATGCCGAAGACGTTCAGTTCCACGGAAAGCCGGCCGTTAACATGGATCGTGTCGCGAAGGTCCTTTAGTGCTTTCTCAAGTCCGAACCGGCTCAGTGTAGCTGCTGCCATGTTATGGCTGATCTGGCGCAACTCGCCCACGGCCTGGTCCAATAGCCTGTTCACTTTATGGCATTGCTCATCATGCTGCATCTGTTCCACCCGGTCCTCAAGTGCGGCCATGTTCACCTTGATGCCGCCGAGCATGCTGCCGAGCCTGTCGTGAAGGTCCCTGGCCACGCGATCTCGTTCCATCTCTTGGCCTTCCAGCATCGCGTTGATGCTCTTTATTTCCTGTTGGCTCAGGAGCTGATCGACCTGTTCATCGTGAAGTTCCTTTTCCTTCTTTTCGAACCGCCGTCGATCTCTGAGCAGCTTGAACAGGAGCATCGCTAAAAGGACCAAAGCCACGGTCGCCCCGATGAGTACGTTCCGCTGTAGAGACCTGAGCCGGGTTTCCTCTTTTGATACTTCCAGTGCTTCTTCCTGCGCACTGATGTGGCGCTCCATTTTTCGTGAGCCGTACAAGGCTTCGGACCGGGCCAGTTCTGCATCGTAGCGGCTCTTGTTCACACTATCCGCAAGAACGACGTGGGTCTGTAAGTGCTTCAATGCTTCCGACGCGAGACCGAGCGAGCCGTACCAATCATGGAGTTCCTTATGGATCTGTGCCTGGATCTCCGTCCAGCGCATGCGTTCTGCAGCACTCAGGGCTTTGTTCATGGTGGAGAAGGCATCATCCTTTCGCCCGGATGCCCAATACTCGGAGGCGAGATTCTGGTTGGTCTGCACCGTTGTAAGACTTTCGGGTAAGGGGTCGAGTAGGGCGATGGCGTTCAAGAAATCGATCATTGCCTCTTCCCGTTCTCCGGTGCTGCGGTGGATAAATCCCATCTCGTTGTGCAGGCTGGCCCTGAACTCAGGACTGCGCGTGCCCAAAGCGAGGAGCAGGCTATCGCACAGGCGGAGTGCCATGTCGTGCCTTCCGTCCATGGCAGCTGTGAGGCTTATGTTGGCCACCACGTTCTGCATCAGCATTTCGGAGCCGGCCTCGCGCGCCAGTTCCAAGGAGGATCGGAAATGCTTCTCCGCTTCAGGAAAGCGCAGTTGGTTCAGGCGTATCAGCCCCATTCCGTTCTCCGCTCCACCTTCACCCAACGCGGACTTTACCGAAATGGAGAACTGAGCGTTCTCCGCGAAGGCATCGAAAGCGCTGTCCATATCCCGGCCGTCCACCAGCATGGCTTCTGCGCGCGTGTTCATCAGAGCGATCCGCTCAAGTATGTACCCGGAACTCGGCAGCTCGAGAATTCCCGCTTCTGCTTCTTCAAGACCGCGTTCCGGGTCACCCAACATGGTGAGGGAGTTGGACAGGAACTGGCGGGCCGTTGCTCTTATGCTGATCTCATTTTTGGGTACATGGACCAGGAGGCTGTCCAACTCCGAAAGAGCGGTCGCTAGGTCGTCCGAACGCACTGCGGCCGCTGCGCGTGTGAGAAGGGCAAGGTGTTTTTCCCGTGGGTCCGCCGATGCGTCCCATTCATCGGCCAGCATGAGAAGTTGCTCAGGGGCATTCTGGCTGGCTGCTGTTCTGAAGCGATCCAAGGCTTCCCATTTCTCCTGAGCGCTGACGTTCCCCGTGGTTAGCAGTATCAGCAGACCCAGGACGGGAACGAAATACACCGTTCTGAGGAGGGTTCCACGGACTCTTAGCGCATTGTGAAGTGCTGGCATGGCTGTCGGTGGGTTTGGTATTGGATCAAGAACAGGTCATTATTGGAACTAATAGTGCGCATTCCTTACGAAGAGTCCGGTCTGTTCCGGTGTGGTGGCGATCAGCTCCGTGGTGCTCGGGTACGATGTTCCGGAGAGCACTTTACGTATCGCCCCAGTATTAGCCGGGTCGCCATGTGCTTATCGGTCACAGGGCGGGAGAAAACTGATTCGTGGGCGTTAGCGAGGCGGAGTTGTTCCGCACGCAATTGCGCTGGAAGGTCAGCTTCCCGGTGCGTTACAGGACTTGGATGTACAAGGCGGAACAGCGATCTGATGTCCGCGGGATATGGTCGCGATGCTTCAGCTGAATGCACTCATGGGACTATGGAATTTCGAAATGGAACTACCCCCACCCTCGTTCCATGGCATATTTGGCCAGCCCGGCGAGGTTTCGGCAGTCTATTTTATGAAAAATATTCCTTCGATGTGTCTCTACGGTCGATGTACTGAGAAATAATTGTTCTGCGATCTCTTGTGTGGTGCGTTCCTGCATGATCAGCTTAACGATATCCACTTCGCGCTTTGTCAGAGGTCCGTGCTTGGTCTCGCCGTCCCGCTCGGCATGTCTGTCGGCGGTGGCGGCCAGGTCGCGGAGCTCCTGAGCGATGTATTGTCCGCCAGTGGCAACCGTCCTGATCGCTTCCGCCAACTCGGCTTTACCCGTGGATTTCAACAGGTACCCACCCACGCCACCAGCCATCAGTTCCATCACAAATTCGCGATTGCCGTACATGCTCAAGACCAGTACATGGGTATCGGGCATGGCTTTTCTGATCCGCCTGCTGGCTTCAATGCCGTCCATGTGAGGCATGTTGATGTCCATCAGGACAATATCCGGCTTGAGCGCTATGGCGAGGTGCAGAGCTTCTTGCCCGTTCTGCGCCTTACCGATGATCTCTACTTCAGGAATGCGGTCCAAGAGGCTCTCGAGTCCATCCAGAAAAATGGTCTGGTCATCAACTAACAGTAGGGTGTGCGGCTTCTGGTCCATCGTCGTAAAGGTTTTAGGACACACCTAGCTCTACAATACTGGTAAACCATGAGTTCTGTGCGCGGTTCAGCACTCTTCTCTCAAAGCCACTTCTTCTTACGGAACCAAGCTAACATGGCCAGCGAGATCAAACCCATGACCGCCATCACGGCGAGATATCCGTACTTCCACTCCAGTTCGGGCATAACGCGGAAGTTCATGCCGTAGACACCTACTATAAAGGTGAGCGGAATGAAGATGGTGCTGATCACGGTCAGCAGTTTCATCACTTGGCCCATGCGCAGGTTCACACCGGCGTGGTAGGTGTTCTCCAAGCTGGTGAGCAGTTCGCGGTAGGTGCCGATGGTCTCAGCGATGTACACCGTATGGTCCTGAAGGTCGTTCAGGTAGCGCCTTGTAGCACGTTCGATCAATGGGCTTTCCATGGTGTTGAGGCGGCCGCTCAATTCGCGCATTGGCGTTACGTATCGTGAAACGCTGATCAGCTGACCCCTCAAGGAGTTCCTCCAGTACCACGAAGTAGTGGTCCACGATCACATCCAGCAATGCGTAGAGCAGGTAGTCCACTCCGCTTTTCCGTGTGCGGCCAACTCCTTTTCGCAAACGCTCGCGCACCGGCTCCAGTACATCGCCATTACGCTCCTGGAAGGAGATGAGCATTCCACGGAGAAGGACGAAGCTGATCTGTTCCACTTGCAGTGAACCGTTCTGCGGATCGGTCCGGAGCATCTTGGCCACCACGAACAGACTGTCCTGGTATTCCTCCACTTTCGGTCGGTGGTCCGTGTTCAAGATGTCCTCCACCACCAAGGAGTGAAGGTCGAAGCGTTCCACCACCGCCTGCATCAGGCTTTCATCATGGAGCCCGTTGATGTTCAGCCAGCGCATGGTGCCTTCCTCCGGGGCAGCAACGAGTTCGTTCAAGGATCGGAATTCGCGCTCGGAAACCCGCACTTGATCGTACTCGAAAAGCTGCAATGTGGCGTTCTCGCCGTTCGCAGCCCCCACGTGGACAAAGGAACCGGGCGGAAGTCCCACCTTCCCGGAGCGTTTAGACACCTTCTTCATGGCCGGCTGCTGGTGGACGTTGATCAGGTATGGTCATCAGCTCCTTGGGTACTCCGGGGCCTTTGAACGTTACTGTGCGTTGTGGATAAGGAAGCACGATGCCTTCGCGATCGAAGTGCAGTTTGATGGTGCGGTTCAGTTCGAAATGCATCACACGCGCCTGCACGGGATCGATGGCCCAGACATAGGCGCGTAGCACCAAGCTACTGTCCGTGATCCGTACCATGCGCACGGAGACCTTCGGAACTCCACTCTCCAGTTCTTCCGCGGTGCGCCGATCGATGCAGTTGGGATGTTGTTCCGCTTCGGTCTGCATGATGGACATGGCCAGATCGAGATCGCTCTCGTAGCTGATGCCGATCTCGACCCACTGGCAGGTAGCCTCGTCCTCAATGGTGCTGTTCACGATGGTGGCCTCGCCGATCACGGCATTGGGTATGATCACCCGGCGGTTCTCCCAGGTGCGGATCACGGTATGGCGCAGGGTGATGTCCTCCACCACACCGCGGTGTTCGGCGGTGATCTCCACCATATCGCCCACGCGGAAGGGTTTGAAGGAGACGATGAAGATGCCGCTGATGATGTTGCTGAAAGCGCGCTGGGTGGCAAGGCCGAGGATCGCCACCAGAATACCGGCACCGGCCAACAAGGTCACCGCGAAGTGCTTCAGCGAAGGGATCACGAAGATCACCAGGCCGATCACGACCATGGTGACTATGAAGCGCAGTGCGTTCTTCAGGAAACGGTAACGTGTGGCATCCTCCCGACCCTGATCTCCGCTCTGGTAGGCCTTGGGGATCAATGAGAAAAGGATGCGCTCCAGGATGAAGGCCCCTACAAGGATCAGTATGACCTTCAGCAGCAACATGACGTTGAAGCCGAGCTTATCAAAGACCGATTGCAGGTCCAGGTTCTTCGCGTTCATAGGAATGGGCGCACCCGACAGATGCGTTCAACGGGCGAAGTTAGCTGGCTACCGCACGCCTCAGAGAGCCCCGAGGTCCTTCCGGAATTCACGTCCAGGCTCCACCACTTTGGGTTCCTTGCCGTGTCTGAAGAGCTTCATGGGCTTGCCACTCAATGAGATGCGATCATTGTGCACATGCAGCAGTGATCCTTCGCGCAAGCCGACCACGGGCATACCCGGATTGGCGGCAAGGAACTCTGCGATACGTTGTTCACGGCTTTCGCCACCGTGCCCAGGGATCATATCCTCGGTGAAATGTGGGTTGATCTGGAAGGGAACCAGGTTCATGGCCCGCAAGCTCGGTGGCTCCACAATGGGCATGTCGTTGGTGGTCATTATGCTGGGGCAGGCCACGTTGGCACCGGCGCTCCAAGCCAAGTAGGGCATTCCTTTCCGCACATGATCGCCGATGGAACGCATCAGTCCGGTGCGATAGAGGGCACGCACGAGCAGGAAGGAATTCCCCCCGCCGATCACAACGGCATCCGCGCTCTTCAGCGTTTTCTCTGCGTCCGGGTTCTTGTGGAGCGATATTACCTCGATACCCATTTCCTCGAACACGGGACGCACTTTGGCAACGTACGCGTCCTGCTGCTCATCCACAGCAGCGAAGGGTACGAAGGCGATGCGTTTTTTCCCTTCAAGAAAATTCGCCACATAGGCCTTGGGCCATTGGAAGAAAGGTTCGCCCGGAAGGGTCGAGTTAGAAAGAAGGAGTAGTTCCATCCTGCAATCTTACGGAACGATCTCGCCTTCGATGCTGAGTTCTATGATCTCCGGTGTTCCATTGGTGCGCATCGTCACCTTTCGTACCAACTCACCGAGTGGTGCGCGGCCGTTGAAATGTATGGTCACCGGTACGCTTTCTCCGGGTGCGATATCGCCTTCGGGGAGTTCGGCAGCAGTGCATCCGCAATCGGCCTTACTGTCCAGAAAACGCATGGGCCTGTTTCCGGTATTCTTCACCATGAACACCGCGTCCCGCTCCACGTCCTGCTTCAGGCGACCGAGGTTCTGGCGCTGCTGTTCCGGTGCATTCGCTTGCGCGGAAGAAAGCGGACGGATGGCCTGGATCTCTATTCTGCGCTCCTTGGCGGCGGAAATGGCATACACGGATCGTTTCAGATCGGTAACATCATCGCTCACGCCTTCTGCGGAATTCTCCTCGCCGAAGGGCAGCGGGTTTATGCTGAGCACGGCTTTGTTCGGGGCACTTCCGTCCAAGTACTGCCGCAGGTCGCCGTTGTTCACCATGCGGAGGTGGTTGCGCGAGGTCTCGATCCGCCGTGCGCTCAGGTTCACGTTGTAGTCGTTGGCAGCCAGTGGGCTGGCGTGTCCACGAACATCGAGCGTAACGGAAATGCCGGCGTCCAGTGCATCGCGCAACGCGATAACAAGTTCGGCAAGTTCCAGATAGCCGCGGTCCACGTCGTCGCGGAAGAAGCTCTCTACAGCAGTGGCATCGCTCTCTCTCAAGTAGGTAGGGATCAGCTCGCGGTAGCTGCGGTAGGTGGTCCCGTAGTCCTGTTCACTGGTTACGCTCCATGAGCGTGGTTCGGGCTGGTCGTTATGGAAGTAGAGCTTCAAAGGCAAGCGCTGACCCAGCTCCTGCAAGCGGAACATGCTCCTCTGAACGATACTGCTGGTACTGGCGATCTCTTGTTCCTCTTTCGTCTTTGCCACCAATTCCTCGGGCAGGCTGAAGCGGTACAGATCATTGCAGCAGGTTTCTCCTTTTGCCGCGAACGATCCTACGCGGTTGCTGGTGATCCAACCCTCGTTCCGCTCCGGATAGAATGCCGGATAGAGATCATTGGCCGGGTACCAAGTGTATTGCATA
>CAJDVJ010000065.1_pt1 | contig 14240 bp, 13 predicted proteins | sample 7391371 | NCBI WGS metagenome assembly CAJDVJ01 (sample SAMEA7055699, study PRJEB34461) | soil metagenome | biome: terrestrial ecosystem; feature: Peninsula; material: soil | place: Antarctica | collected 2016 | reverse complement strand
TACGATGCCGCATTTGAGTGCCATGGTGGTGCTTGAAAAGATGGCCTTGGGCCGTTGATCCAGTGTTCGGGCCGCGAAAGTAGCCTTCCTCGGCGCAGGAATACCTTAGCACCATGTCCATCGACGTTCAGGCCGCCCGCGACCTCACCCCCGGATGCACCCACGTGCTTCACTTCAACAGCTGTGGATCCAGCCTTATGCCAGCTCCGGTGCTGAACGCGGTGAAGGATCATCTGGATCTGGAGGCGCGCACGGGTGGCTACGAAGCCGCTGCCCGAACGATGCCGCTTTGGGAACATGCCTATGACGCGATCGCCACCATGCTCAACTGCCATCGCAATGAAGTGGCCATCACCGAGAACGCCAGCCGGGCATGGGAGCTCGCTTTCCACGCGATACCCTTCAAACCCGGCGACCGCATCCTTACCGCACACGCCGAGTACGTGAGCAATTGGCTCGCTTTCCTACTGGTGAAGCAGCGCACGGGATGCAGCGTGGAACTGGTTCCCGATGATGAGCACGGGCAGATCGACCTTGAAGCATTGCGCAACATGGTGGACGATCGGGTCAAGCTCGTCGCGCTCACGCACGTGCCCTCTTCCAACGGCCTGATCAACCCGGCTGAGGAAGTGGGAAGTATCGTTCGCGGCAGCAAAGCACTTTACATGCTGGATGCTTGCCAGAGCGTGGGCCAGATGCCGATCGACGTGCGTACCATAGGCTGCGACATACTCAGTGCTACGGGTCGTAAATTCCTCCGTGGACCACGTGGCACCGGCTTCCTCTATGTGCGTCATGAGTCACTCGCGCAATTGGAGCCGGTCTTCATCGAACACATGTCGGCCACTTGGGAAAGCCGCGATTCCTTCACTTGGCGCAACGATGCCCGGCGTTTCGAGACCTGGGAGAAGAGCTACGCGAACGTGATCGGCCTTGCCGCGGCCGTGGACCACGCATTGCATTGGGGACTCGACAACATAGCGGCCCGTGTGCAGCTCCTTGCCGCCACGTTGCGCAGTGATCTGGAAGAGATCCCTGGAGTGCGCACCCACGATCTCGGCCTGCGCAAGAGCGGTATCGTAACATTCACAGTACAAGGAAAAGAAGCGTCCAACGTGATGCAGGAACTGGGCTCGCTCGGTATGAACGTTTCAATGGGCCGCAAGGAGATCGCACGCTTGGACCTCGAGCATCGCGGTCTGAACACCGTGGTGCGCGCTTCCACGCACTACTTCAACACCGAGGAAGAGATAGAGCGGTTCGTGGCGGCAGTGCGTTCACTGGCCTGAAATGGATAGGGGCCACAACGGAACAACTCCCCGTTCGACCCCTACCCTGATGCCGTGCGTACCAAAACCAAAAGTCACACACGGCTCTACCAAGGTACGTTGACCACAAGGCATTCGGTATGGCCAGCAGGGATGCTTTCGACCAATGGCGGTCAGGGCTTCCTGAACACCAGGAAATGCTGCCACGGCAAACCGTTCCAACAGGGGTACCACTCCAGGCCCAAGGCCTGCATTTCGCGCAGCGCTTGGGCCTTGCTCATCTTGTGCAAGGGCTTTAGGGGCACCATTGGATCCTCGCCGCGGAATTCCACCAGATAAAGAAGCGCACCCGGTTTCATCGCCGTGATGATCTCTAGCATCATCTCCTTCGGATGATCGAACTCGTGGTACACGTCCACCAGCAGAACCTTGTCCAAGGTATTGGCGGGCAGTCCAGGATCGGTCAAGGTCCCTAGCACAGGTTCAATGTTCATCAAGCCGGCCGACATACTTCGCGAAAAGACAGTGTCCAACATGGACGGCTGAATGTCCACCGCATAGACACGGCCCTCCGGAAGCTCTTGAGCCATGCGCATGCTGTGGTAGCCTGTGCCGCAACCGATGTCGGCGACCACATCGCTGGGCCTGAGAGCCATGCGCGCGACCATCTTCGCTGGCCGCTCCTCCCGCTCCCGTTCCGGGCGGTCCAGCCATTCGGCATGCGCATGGTGTATGGTGTGCGCGATCTCTCGACCCATGTATCATTTACCGATGCCATCGGCGCTTCCCGGGCGGTACTCATAAGGACCCACTCGGTCCACGAGCTGTGAACAGGACAGTAGCGGGGGAGCCCAACAGAAGAAGCAAGGTGAGTGATCGCATCGTTCGCATGGAACAGGAAGACAGTGACCTATGTTCGCAGCGATCAAGCTCCAGCACTTATCAGGAGTTATCCACAAAATTCGGCCCCAGCTGAGGGCTCCGGCTACTAAGCACGTCCGCAGCTTCTACAGCGGCAAACACTACCATGGCAGGAACTCAGGAACTCGAGCGCATCGCTTCCCAGGTCCGCAGGGACATTGTACGTATGGTACACGCCGTGCAGAGCGGCCACCCCGGTGGCTCCCTGGGCTGCACCGAGTATTTGACAGCACTGTACTTCAAGGTCCTGCACCACGACCCGAAGAACTGGAGCATGGACGGCAAGGGCCAGGATCTTTTTTTCCTGAGCAACGGCCACATCAGCCCGGTGTGGTACAGCGTACTTGCACGCAGCGGTTATTTCCCGGTGAGCGAACTGGCCACCTTCCGCAAGCTGAACAGCCGTTTGCAGGGACACCCCACCACACACGACGGATTGCCGGGCATCCGCATGGCCAGTGGCTCCTTGGGGCAAGGCCTTAGCGTGGCCATCGGTGCGGCCATGGCCAAGAAGATGAACGGCGATGCGAACTTGGTCTACACCCTGCACGGTGATGGCGAGTTGCAGGAAGGCCAGATCTGGGAGGCTGCCATGTTCGCTGCCGGCAAGAAGGTGGACAACCTGATCAGCACCGTGGACTGGAACAACCGCCAGATCGATGGTGACGTGAGCGATGTGATGCCGCTCGGTGATCTCAAGGCCAAGTGGGTCGCATTCGGTTGGGATGTGATGGAGGCACAGGGCAACGATATGGCCAAACTCCTTAGCGCATTGGAAGAAGCCAAGTCGCGCACCGGCAAAGGCAAGCCGGTGATGATCCTGATGCACACCGAAATGGGACAGGGCGTGGACTTCATGACCGGCTCCCACAAGTGGCACGGCATACCTCCAAGCGACGAGCAGTTGAGCAAGGCACTTGCCCAGTTGGAAGAGACCTTGGGCGACTATTAGGCGCAATGCATAGGATCGGCACGCTTTTCACCGTTGTTCTTCGGAATATGATGACCATGCCCTTCCTCATTGGATCGTTCAAGCGCACGCTCACACGCTCGCTTGGCCTGCTTGCTGTTCTGCTCTTCGCGGTTCCCTTGGCAGTTGCTCAGGGGAAAGGCGAGCCTGCTCCACAGCCACCGCTCACACGCATGCTCTTCGTGTTCGATGCCAGCAATAGCATGAACGCGTTCTGGGTGGACCGTACTCGGCTGGAAGTGGCCAAGACACTGCTCACCAGATCCCTGGACGAATTGGAAGGTGTGCCGGACCTGGAACTGGCACTGCGCGTTTACGGGAACCGCTCCGCTATTTCCAGCGGAGCACAGGACTGCGACGACACCCACTTGGAGGTGCCTTTCTCTGCGAACAGCGCACCGGCCATGCGCAACTTTATGAAGAACCTGCGGGCCGTGGGCACCACACCGATCGCACGGTCGTTGGAGCGCTGCGCCGAGGATTTCCCGACTACCACCAACACCAAGAAGGGCGAACGCCAAGTGCGGAACGTGGTGATCCTGATCACCGACGGCATCGAGGCTTGCGATGAGGACCCTTGCGCCGTGAGCCGTGCTTTACAATCCAAAGGCATCGTGCTGAAGCCATTCGTGATCGGCGTTGGACTGGACGAATCGGAGAAATACACCCTGCGCTGCATCGGGAACTTCTTCGATGCCGATACTCCGGAGCTTTTCGAGCAGGTACTGAAGATCGTACTCACCCAAGCGCTCAACACCACCTCCGCCCAGATCAGCCTGCTCACCGCGGACGGCAAGCCCACCGAGACCGATGTGCCGGTAACGCTCTACGACCAGCGCACAGGCGTTGTGCGTTACCACTTCGTTCACACCATGAACGACCGCAACGTGCCTGATACCTTGAAGATCGATCCGGTCTTCACCTACAAGGTGGTGGCCCACACACTTCCTCCTTCCATCCGTGAGAACGTGACCGTGAAGCCCGGCCAGCACACCATCATCACCGTGGATGCCGGCACCGGCTTCCTGGCATTGCGCTCCGGCTCCGGTCCTTCGGACGGGCAGGTGGTGCAATGCATCGTGCGCCGCAAGGGTGAGACCGCCACACTTCACCACCAAGAGCTGGGCAGCACACAACGTTTCCGCACCGGCACCTACGACCTGGAAGTGCTCACCCTGCCGCGACTGCTGATCCCCGATGTGCGGATCGAACAGAGCAGGACCACCGACATCGTGGTGCCAAGGAGCGGCGTGCTCAACATACTGCCGAGCGCCACCGGCCATGGTTCCATCTTTCTGGTGAAAGGCGATGCCCTGGAATGGGTGGCCGATCTGGACCCGAACGCACAACGCATACAAGTGCGACTGCTGCCCGGCAATTACCGCGTTACCTACCGCAGCCGGAGCGCACGTCGCACCGAGCTCAGCATTTCCAAGGACATCACCATTGAAAGTGGACGGGCCGCATCATTGAACTTCTGAGCCCGACCCTTCGCACAACAAGAACAGCCATGAGCAACTATCCGAAATTCGACGAAAAGGACACCCGCAGCGGATTTGGAACCGGCCTCGTAGAGCTCGGCCGTAACAACCCGAACGTGATAGCACTCTGCGCGGACCTTACCGGTTCGCTGAAGATGGACGCCTTCGAGAAGGAGTTCCCCGAGCGCTTCATCCAAGTGGGTGTTGCCGAAGCGAACATGATCGGCATGGCCGCGGGCCTCACCATCGGTGGCAAGATCCCCTTCACCGGAACCTTCGCCAACTTCAGCACCGGCCGCGTGTACGACCAGATCCGCCAAAGCGTGGCATACGCTGGTAAGAACGTGAAGATCTGCGCCAGCCACGCCGGACTCACCCTCGGCGAGGATGGTGCCACACACCAGATCCTGGAGGACATCGGACTGATGCGTATGCTGCCCGGCATGGCTGTGGTAGTGCCTTGTGATCACAACCAGACCCATCAGGCCACCGTTGCCATCGCCGCGCATGAAGGCCCCGTCTACCTGCGTTTCGGCAGGCCGAAATGGCCCGTGTTCATCCCGGCCGACAAGCCGTTCGTGATCGGCAAAGCACAGCTCCTGGAAGTAGGGAGCGATGTGAGCCTCTTCGCCTGTGGTCACTTGGTGTGGAACGCACTCAAAGCGGCCGAGGAACTTGCCAAGGAAGGCATTAAGGCAGAGGTGATCAACGTACACACGATCAAACCTTTGGACGAAGAAGCGGTCCTAAAGTCCGCAAGGAAGACAGGATGCGTGGTAAGTTGCGAGGAACACAACAAGCACGGGGGACTTGGCGATGCCATTGCCCAGGTACTGGCCATGCACGCACCAACACCCCAGGAATATGTTGCGGTGAACGACAGTTTCGGCGAGAGCGGAACACCCACCGAACTCTTGAAGAAGTACGGACTGGATATTCCGGACATCGTAGCTGCGGCCAAGCGGGCCATTGCGCGCAAGTGACCACAACATTCGGGAGCACGCAATGAACGAGCTCTCCGATAGTGAACTTCTTGCATTGTTGCGTTCAGAGAACGACCGACGCCGAGGTTTTGACCTTCTGGTACGGCAGTTCCAAACTCCCCTGTACCGTTTCGTCCGCCGCATGGTCACCGATCATGAGGTTGCACAGGACGTGCTTCAGGAAGTGTTCATAAAAGCGTGGAATGGCCTGGATTCCTTCCGGGGCGATGCGCGCCTGTTCAGTTGGCTCTACCGCATCGCGCACAACGAATCGCTGAACGCGCTCCGCAGCCAACGTCGTGGCATTTTCGTGAGTGAGGACCAGGTCATCGAAAAGCTGACCGCGACCTTGGACAGCAGCGAACACTTCAGCGGCGACGAGATCCAGCGCCGCTTGCAACGGGCCGTGATGCGCCTGCCCGACAAGCAGCGCGCGGTATTCACCATGAAGTATTTCGAAGAACTGAAGTACACCGAGATCAGCGCCATCACCGGCACCAGCGTGGGCGCCTTGAAGAGCAGTTACCACATCGCTGCAAAGAAGATCGAAGAATGGTTGCTGACGGATCGAACCAAGTAGAGAACGCCGTGTCTTAACATCGATCACCATGGAAACGGACGACCACTCCCCCTTCTTGAACAGCCTGCCAAAGCAGGATCCATTTGTGGTACCCGCAGGCTTCTTCGAGCGCTTTCCGGAAACCATCGCGGAAAGCATCGCGGAGCGACCTACATTCCTTCAGCGGCTCATGGCCGGCCTCCTGATGCCACAGATCTCGCCCCGCCTGGCCTTGGGTAGCGTGATCATGGTGTTGGCCTTGGGTCTGGCCTTTTGGCTGCACGAACCAGCGAAAGATGCCGGCATCGCTTCAGCGATCGCTCACCGGAACGCAGTAGAACCCGCCGACTGGCAAGATGGTGAACTATATGTCCTTCTGGATGACGGACCGGAGCTATGGGTCGGCGTGAGCGGATCCATCAGCACCATTGAACTGGAGGACTATTTGGAAACAGAGGACCTTGACCTTGAACTCTTGAACGAACTGCTATGAGGACCCTAACGAACCTTGCAAGCATTGCCTTGTGTACACTGCTTCTACCTGTGGCCGCAACAGCCCAAACGGAAGGCGGAAAACGTGCCGAGCAATTGAAGCAGATCAAGGCCCAGCGCACGGCCTTCATCACTACTGAACTGGCGCTCACACCTGCCGAAGCGCAGGTGTTCTGGCCCATCTACAATGCCTTCGATGCGGAGCGCGAACAGCTGAAGCGCGATCGCCCCAGAGCGGAGCGGACCGATGGATCGCCGACCACTGCGCTCAGCGAAGCGCAAGCCTTGGTGCTGCTGAAGAAACGTCACAACACCGCACAGCAGAACCTGGATCTTAACAGGAATGCACTCGCCCACGCAAGGACGGTGACAAGGGAGCTCCCGCGCGGCACTGAAAAGCAGCTTTGCGATCGGTGCACGATCTTCGCCACCCAATGGAAGATCGTCGCGCTCTCTTCGACAAGCACCTGGCACAGACCAGCCCCCACCCCTTGGCCTTGGACATCGTGCATGCCGAAGGCTGTTGGTTGACCGACCGACAGGGAAAACGCTACCTGGACCTGGTGGCCGGACTTGCCGTGAACAACGTGGGCCACAGGCATCCGGCGGTGGTATCGGCGATCAAAGCGCAATGTGACCATTACCTCCACGTGATCCCCTACGGTGAATTCATCCAAGAGCCACAGGTGCGCTTCGCCGAACGCCTCACACGCGAACTGCCGGATGGTCTCGACAGCGTCTACTTCGTGAACAGCGGTACCGAAGCCATCGAGGCAGCCTTGAAGCTGGCCAAGCGGGTCAATGGACGTACACGGCTGATCGGCTGCCGAAAGAGCTACCACGGCAGCACCCACGGATCGCTGAGCCTTACCGATAACCAGAACAAGAAGTACCGGAACCTACCCCTCCTGCCCGACACGGACCACATCCGGTTCGGCAACATGGAGGACCTGGAGCGGATCGACAAGCGCGCCGCCGCAGTAGTGGTGGAACCCGTTCAAGGTGATGCCGGGGTGCGCATTCCTTCACAGCAGTGGATGCGAGCGTTGCGGGTACGCTGCACTGCCATGGGAGTTCAACTGATCTTTGATGAAGTGCAGACGGGCTTCGGAAGGACGGGACGCCTTTTCGCATTCGAACACAGCGGCGTGCATCCCGATATCCTGGTGTTGGGCAAGGCGTTGGGTGGCGGCCTGCCCATGGGCGCCTTGGTGAGCAGCCGGGAACGTATGGCACTGTTCACGCACGATCCGGTCCTTGGGCATATCACCACCTTCGGCGGGCATCCGCTTCCCTGTGTTGCCGGCCATGCGGCCCTGCAGGCATTGATCGAAGAGGACCTGGTGGGCAATGCACAGAGCATGGGCGAACTTTTCAAGCGCGAACTCAAGCACGCAGGGATCGTGGAAGTACGGGGTACGGGCTTGATGCTCGCTGTGGAACTTGGCGATGCCGATCGCGTGCAACGCGTTGTTCACGGCTGCTTGGAGCAAGGCGTTCTGGGCTTCTGGTTCCTCTCCTGCCCTACAGCCTTCCGGATCGCCCCTCCGCTCACGATCTCAGAACAAGAAGTTGAACAGGCCTGTGCCATCATCCTTGCCGAAATAGCACGTCCGTAATTATCCTGATGTACGGATCCAGGGTCCACAAAGCTTCCATTCCTCTGACCGCCTAGGCGTTTACCGGACCGATCCAGACCCACCGCTGTTCATCAGTACGGGACCGTTCCTCAATTAGTGACCTCCGTTCGAGTACTCTCCGATACACGGAACGCTACCCCTGCTTAACTTAGGCCTCGCTTAAACAAAGTCCAACCCATTGCTGACACTCAACTCTATGAAGAACCTGCTACTCGGCCTTGCGGCACTAATGGTTTCCGGCGCAGCCTTAGCCCAGGCTCCGCACGTTTGTGGTACAGATGAGGTGCGCCGTCGGCTGATCGCCGAGGACCCTTCCTACTTGGTGCGTGAAGCTGCTTACGAGGCCGACATCCAGCGCATCATCGCCGAGCGTGCTGAAATGCGCGACGGAGAAATGGTGCTCACCGTCCCGATCGTGTTCCACATCCTGCACCAAAAGGGAACGGAGAACATTACGAACGAGCAGATCCTGGACCAGGTGCGTGTTCTGAACCTGGACTGGCGTAAGATGAACACCGACCAGAACGTGGTGATCCCCGAGTTCCAGAACCTGATCGGCGACATGCAGATCGAGTTCAAGCTCCCTACCAAGGACCCATTCGGTAATTGCCACAATGGCATCGACCGCATCCTGTCGGTCGGCACCTTTGTGGGTGAGGACCGTTTCAAGGACAACCAGTGGCCCCGCGACAAGTACCTCAATGTATGGGTGTCCAAGCGCATGCGCGGCAATGTGGCAGGTTACGCCTACTACCCAGATGCAACTTCCGGCTTCCTGGAGATCTTCGACGGTATCATGCAGCTTGCCAGCTACACCGGCAGCAACGGTATCAGCAGCCCGAACAACTCACGCACCCTGACCCACGAGATCGGTCACTACTTCAACCTGGCCCACCCATGGGGCAGCACGAACGAGCCCGGTGTGGTATGCGGCGATGATGGTGTTGCCGATACCCCGATAACCAAAGGTTGGAACTTCTGCCCTGCGCCGGCCGCCTCTGCCGTTTGCGATCCGGCCATCAAGGAGAACTACCAGAATTTCATGGACTACTCCTACTGCAGTCACATGTTCACCGTGGGGCAAGTGGAGCGCGTGCGTGCTGCAGCTATCGCCACCACCGGCCAGCGCGACAACCTCTGGAGCGAGGCCAACCTGCAGATGACGGGCGTAGCCGCAGGCTTTGAAACGAGCTGCGCTCCTATGGCGGACTTCTATGCTCAGGTGGGCGTTAACGTGAACACCCCGGACGTGCCTTTCAACGCAATGTCCTGCACCAACACCAACGTACGTTTCACCGACAATTCCACTCGTGCCTTCGCAACGAGCTGGGCCTGGACCTTCCAGGACGGTACCCCTTCCACCTCCACCGAGCGGAACCCTACCGTGCAGTTCAACTCGCCGGGATACAAGCGCGTAACGCTTACTGTGAGCAATGAACACGGTTCCAGCTTCGCTGAGAACGACTACGCTGTTGAGATCGCAGACCAGAGCACTGCTTGGCAGGCGCCCTACGTGGAGAGCTTCGAAGGGAACGAAGGCATCTGGCCCTACACCGCCCACAACCATGACCAGAACCACACCTCCTTCCAGAAATACCAAGGAGCTGGTGTTACGGGTAACAACTGCGTTTACCTGAACAGCGGAGAGCGCAACCCACTGAACGTCATCAACCCGACCAACGGTCAGGACATCGATGATCTGGTGACACCGAACATGAACCTTTCCGGTCTCTCTTACGCGAAACTCGGTTTCTACTACAGCTTCTCCACCACCACCACCGATCTGGCGAACGTGACCGAGAAGCTCGAGGTCTTTTCTTCCACCGATTGCGGTCGTAGCTGGCAGACCCGCACCACCATCAACGGTCCGGCGCTGGTGACCAACGGTACCAGCGGTGGACCGGGCAACTTCGTTGCCAAGGACATCCCATTGCCACAGAGCGTACTCACCAACAACGTGCGCTTCCGCTTCCGTCTTACCACCAGCGATTTCAGCGGCAACCTCTACTTGGACGATATCTCGGTGGGTGTGGCCGTAGGCTTGGACGAAGTGGCCGGTGATGCCATCATGAACATCTACCCGAATCCCACCAACGACGTGTTCAACGTGGAAGTGGTGGGCATGGACAGCTACATGACCGAAGTGATGATCCAGGACCTGCGCGGTGCAGTTGTTTACCAGAACACGGTCGCGCCGCAGGGCAGTAACGGTCTGGAGATCAGCAGCCGTGCACTTGGCCTGGCCGAGGGCATGTACGTGGTCCGCGTGAACAACCAGCTGGGCAGTAGCGCCCAGAAGATCATCGTGGGCCGCTAGGCTCTGAGCATTCAACAGAAAAGCCCCCTGCCGTTCTCGGCAGGGGGCTTTTTCGTTAGAAAGACCTTGATGATCTAATACGTGCCCACCGAGATCATCACCAAGGTGCAGCCGATGACCACCTCAATGCCTTGCGCCCTTGCCCGCGCTTGGAACGGCGGATTCTCCGTGCCGGGATTGAAGATGATCCTTGTGGGACGCAGTGCGAGTATCCGATCGAGCCAGGGCTCTTGGTTGAAGGGCCCCAGATACAAGGTCACCGTGTGAATGGCCCTGCCCTCCGGGATCTCCTTTGTGATCTCCACTTCATGTATCCGGCCCGTGGAGTTACCCACCGCTACAACGGGAATGTTCGCGCCGAGCAGGCGTTCAACGGCCATGTACGCGTAGCGATCAGGACGTGGGCTGGCACCAAGAACCAAGGTCGTGCGTTCGTTCATGCCACAAAGATCGGCAGCTGATCGACATGGTCGTACGGTAAGAAGTGATGATCGGGCTCGAGGCCCGCTCGCGATCACGCGTCCGGGATCCCTTTGCGCAGGTCTTCCACAGTACGTTCAGGCAGCTCGGTCAGATCGAGGAAGATCAGTGCGTCCAGTGCATCGTTGAACTTGGGGTCCCGGTTGAAACCGACCACCTTGGCGTTCAAGAGCAGATATTTCTTCAGCAGGACCGGCATCGATGTGGCCTGTGGGTCCACCTCGGAGATCAACTTGTCCATCCGCTTCAGGTCAGCGTTCGCTGCATGTACCAGCACGTCGCTATCAGCTTTGTTCGGCCGCACCTTGTAGCGGTTGCGCGGCTTGATCGAGCCTGCCAGTTCCGGATCGAAATAGTGAAGTCTTACGAACTCCAGAATGAGCGTGCGGGCAAACTGACTGTAGTTGCTGCTGATGCTCACGGGGCCCATCAGGTAGCGCATTTCCGGGTTCGCTGTAACGTGGAGCAGCAGTCCTCTCCAGAGCATGAACAAGGGCAGGCGGTGGCGCTGATATTCGTCCACCACGAAAGAGCGGCCCAGCTCGAAAGAACGTGACAGAACAGTGTCCATGGCGCGGTCCATACGGAAGAGGCTCTGCGTATAGAAACCACGCCTGCCGTAGCGCTCCATGATCCTTCTGCCATCGCCGATGCGGTAGGCCCCGGCAACCTGCCCTTTCTCGCGGTCCCAGAGGAAGAGGTGGTCGTAATAGAGGTCGAACTCGTCCAGATCGATGGCTTTGTTGGTGCCTTCGCCTACGGCCCTGAAGGTGCGTTCACGCAAGCGCCCGATCTCGCGCAACACGAAGGGTATACGGTGGCTGCTCGCGAGGTACAGATCGAACTCGCCCTGTGAATTGATCTTCAGATCATCAAGGCCTTCCACCTCCTTCAACAAGGACGCTTTGGGCAAGGCCTCCTCGATCTCCTTGGGTTTGCTGGGGAAGCGCAAGGGATTGAAGAACTCGCGCTTCACCTCGAGACCGCTACCCAGAGCGTAGGTGCGTGCCCGAAGGAAACGGGCCAACTGCTCAGTGGAGCCGAAGGCGGCTATGTCCTTGACCGATATCGGCTTACCGATCCGCATCCGCACGGACCTGCCGCGCATGCGCATCATTTCGTTGGGCAAAGCCAAGGTGCGCAGGTTGGGATTGATCATTCCCAGCATATGGAAGACCATGCTGTTGGTACCATCGAACCAGATCGGAACAACAGGCACCTCCATGTGCTGCGCAAGCTTCACCACGGGGGTCTTCCAGCGTGGGTCGGCAATGGCCTTCAGCTCGTTGCGCCAACTGCTCACTTCACCCGAAGGGAAAACCGCAAGTGCACCACCACCTTTCACATGTTCCATGGCCTGCCTCATGCCTTGAAAACTGCTACGTGCTGTGAGTGCCTCGAAGGGGTTCACACCGATGAAGCGGTCCTTCAGCGGTTCCAATTTCGTGAGCAGGAAATTGGCCATCACCTTCAGGTCCGGACGTACTCTACCGAGCGTCTTCACCAAAGCCAGGCCGTCGATGGCTCCGTAGGGATGGTTCGCCACGAAAACGAGCCCACCCGTGCGTGGGATGTGCGCAAGGTCCTCTTCAGCGAGTTCGATCGTAAGGTCCAGGTTCTCGAACACGCCATCGGCGAAAGCAAGATCGTCCAGATGCTTGATGTCGTTGTAAAAACGCTCCAAACGTTTCAGTCCGCTCACTTCGGTGAGCAGGCTTATCCGGGCATCACCCGGACGCATGTGACTGGCCTTGGCCAACTCGGATGGATCGACCAAGCGTTTCATGAGCGCAAGGCGAAGATACTTGCGCTACCCCGAAGCGGGTGTATTACACTTCAAGGATACCGATGATGCGCTCGTTCATGAGCTCGCCTCCAGGATAGTTGCGCGTGTAGTCCATGTTCATCCAATGAACCCCATCGGCATCGGTGTGGTGATAGAGCGGAGCATCGCCCACCTCGCGCACGAACAACAGTTTGCGGATCAGCATACCCGCCCGTTCCAAGTGCTCATCATCACCGATGCGCAACTCCGGATAAACGTGGCCTTCGGTACGCACCAAGCGCACCTTACCGCCAATGGACTTGATCAATGCGGCCATCAGTACCGCGTGGTCATCGCAATCACCGGCCATCAGTTCTATGCTCTCCTCGGGAGGTGCGAAATACTCAGCACCTTTCACATCGGAAACATACTTCCAATGGCTGTTCACTTCCTTGAAGATCGAGAAGGACTGTACCAAGGTGAACTCGTCCGCACCCACGCTCACATCGGAGAAATTCGTGGTGGCCATGCGCACGGCAGCTTTGCGCACCACAGGGTCCGTGCCAATGATCAGCTCACGGAGCTTCTCAGCATCCTTGAAGGGCCTGTTCCTGTTGGCCGCCATGGGCACCTGCTGCGAGGTGGCACGCAAAGTGGACAGCATGTCCGCATAGCCCACGAAGGCATCACCGAAAGAATAGGTACCGAGCAAAGTGGTGACCGTGATGGCCAGCATGGCCATGATCAGCGAAGCGTACACGGCGGTTTGAAAACGCTGTACAAGGACCAGTAACGCACCAAGGATCAGAACAAAGGTGATGATGTGGTCCAGCTTGAGGCCCTGGCCGATCGGTACGATCCACTCGGGAACGAAGGGATAGAGCATGATGAACAAAGGCAATGTGGTGAGCATTGCCACCAGATAGATCACCACCGTATGGGCAAGTCGCGCACCCAAGGGCGAGCCACTGCGATCATCGGTCATGTTCGATCGGAGTTCCATGTGCTGGAAAGAAAGCATTCTTCGTGCCACCCGTTGACGAAGTGCCAAAGTAATGTCAGAAGTGTGGGGATGGGAACGAGAATTCCACTCGGAAGGTTCGGTGGAGCGATACATTAACAGTCTTTAACGACAGTAGAAATCTCAGGATCGACAAGGCTTCCAGCCGTATTCGAGCGTTTCGACAGAAGCATGTTGGCGAGAGCGCGGCCAGGTATGTTGTTCGCTTAGCTCAGCCGAATAGTTTTGCCCGCCATGGTAAAGGATCTGATTCAAGGACTGACCTTGTCCTTGGCGCTCGTTTCCGCTTTGGGGGGATACGCACAACAAGACACTACACTGGCCGAACCGTATGGTGGGCCGG
>CAJDVJ010000034.1_pt1 | contig 14280 bp, 14 predicted proteins | sample 7391371 | NCBI WGS metagenome assembly CAJDVJ01 (sample SAMEA7055699, study PRJEB34461) | soil metagenome | biome: terrestrial ecosystem; feature: Peninsula; material: soil | place: Antarctica | collected 2016 | reverse complement strand
GCAGGCGGCTGGAGCAACTACCACTACACTATCAACCCGGTACAGCACAAACCGGCACTTGTAAACCTACCGCAGGACAAACGTCATTAACCTGTCAACCTTTTTCAGGACGAGACACAGGACTTCAGGACTTCAGGACTCAGGACTCAAGACTCAAGACTCAAGACTCAGGACTCAGGACTTCAGGACTTCAGACTCAAGACTCAAGACTCAAGACTCGCCACTCGCAACTCAAAACTCGCCACTCAAAACTCAATAACCGTCTTCCTCGGCTTGCGCACCGGCTTCTTCGGGATCTTGCTCTCGTCGGTCAGGCAGTAGTTTCGGTAGATGAACTGCGCGTCCTTGTCGCCAAGGTCGGAGCTCTTCTTGTAGTCTGCGCAAGCATTCTCCTTGTCTTCCAGGTTGTAGTAGCTCTCGGCGCGGTAGTAATGTGCTTCCATCAGATCGATGTCCTCAGCCGCTATCACCTTGCCGAATTCCGCGATGGCTTCCTCGAAACGTGCCATTTCGAAGAGCAGCACCGCAGCGCTCATGCGCGCACCGGCCAGTGTCGGGTTAAGGGCCATGGCAGCTTGGATATCGGCCAGACCGGCGTCCTCTTTGTACAGCGCAGTTTTAGGGAATGTTCCAGATCGCGCAACGCTTGGGTGTTCTGGCGCCCCAGATATCCTGCACAGGCCCTGTTGTAGAGCGCATCGGCATCAGTAGGGTCCAGTTTGAGGGCCTTGTCCGCATCACGTACGGCCTCCTTCAGCCTGCCTTCGGTCACATACACCGCGGAACGGCTCACATAGAGGCGTGGGTCGGTATTGTCCAGACGTTCGGCCTTGGTGTAGTCTATCAGCGCGCCATGCAGATCGTTCCGCCGCTGCTTGATATCGCCCCGCAGCTTCAGGCCACCCGGCAGTTCGGCATCCACGCGCAAAGCACTGTCCGCATAGGCCAGTGCCCGCTCATAATCCTCGGCAGCATAGGCCGTTCGGGCCAGCTGCATATGGGCGAGCGCTTGGTTGTCCGTGGTAGAAGGTTGAGCCCAGACAAGCACAGAAAGCAAAAGGGGCGCGATGGTCAACGTTCGTATCATGGGTCTAAGATCGGGGAAAGAGAGCAACTGTCGAACTGTTCGAGCCTCTATGAAAGCTTCGTGCCAAGGATCAGGGCGAAATAACTCGTACGCACTAGAGCCTATCGGGTTTCGATGTGGAAGACATCGAGGGGAAGCCGGCCAACGCAGCCTTAAAGCACATGCTCACGGTCCACCGTCCACGCTTCGGCCTTGGCGTCGAACAAGCTCTTCACCGTAGGCCACACCGAAGCGAACACCTCCGAGTTCCGATAGGCTTCCAGTGCTTCGGGCCCCGTCCAGTGGCTGTATGTGAAGAAAATGCGAGGGTCTTCTATCGCGTGCAAAAGCTCCAGATGCTCACAGCCGGGAAAGGACCGGATCTTCGGTTTCCAGCCAACGAACAACTCTTGGAAGGTGGCCACTGACTCTGGCCTGAAGGTCATTTTTACGATACGGACGATCATCTTCCACTACGTTCTGGCCCAATCTCCGAACTCGACGCGTACCGTATCGCCGTTGTGCATGCCCAGCAGGCTCGAAGCACCTCCGCCTGCGCCTTCCGCTCCTTTGTTGATGGCTATCTGAAGAAGTTCGTTGGCCCCGAAGAAGGCCACGAGATCACCGTTGGGAACGTCGCCATAGTTCTTGTGGATCCGCTTGATGTCGTGCTTGCTACGTCCACAGTGGATAACGAACGTGCGTCCTTTGCTCGTTTCGCTGAAGAGTTTCTTCTGCACGTTGGTGATCAGGTTACCGTAACTGTCTATGTGTACCACTTTTCCGCGAATTGTGTTGCTGTCAACCGCGGGTTGGAAGCCGAACAGCTCGCGCACGCCGGCCACCTTGCGGCCGATCACATCGGCCGTGCCACCGCGTGCCAGATGACAGGCGGCTTTCACAAATACGCTCTTGGTAGGGAAGCTCTGGTAGTCGTCCTCCAGCATCATGGTCAGCTCATAGGCCTCGTGGGGCATGCCCTCGAAAAGCAGAGAGAAGATGCCATTGTCCGAACCAATGAAGAAATGACCGTTGTGACGCACCACCATGTGGGGTGTTTTACCACCATCGGTATCGGGATTGACGCCGATGATATGGATGCTGCCGCGTGGGAACTCCGGGTAGGCATGCTGCAGCACGAAAGCCGCTTGGGCATTATTGAAGGGCGTGATGTGATGGGTGATGTCCACAATGGTCGCATCGGGGCACTGGCTGAGAATGGCGCCCTTCACCACGGCCACATAGTGGTCTCGCAGTCCCATGTCGGTGGTAAGGGTGATTATTGCCATGGCTCGGTTCGCGGCGCGCTGGATTACTTTCGGCCTTCAAAACTATCCCGCTTAGTTAAGCCGCTCAGGCTAAAAGTTTCAACAACCGAAAATTCCTTTGAACGAGAAGCTCATTACCATCACAGGCGTGGACCCTGTGGAGATACTTGGTGCCAACGACGCCAACTTACGTCTCATGCGTCCAAATTTCCCGAAACTCAACATCGTTGCGCGGGGCGATACTCTCAAGATCACCGGCGCTGAAGGGGATATCGAGACCTTCGAAGAGCGCTTCAACGAGCTGTTGTCCCACGTGGTCCGCTACAACGAACTGCCTCGCAAGGTGTTGGAAGACATCATGGGAGAACCCGGACGGCCGCTGCCAGTTCGCGATGGCGACAGTGGCGATGACTCGCAGGTCCTTGTCTTCGGCAATGCAGGGCTACGCGTGAAAGCGCGCACGGCCAACCAGCAATTGTTGGTGGATGCCGTGGGAACGAGCGACATGGTCTTCGCGATAGGTCCTGCGGGTACAGGAAAGACCTACACGGCTGTTGCGCTCGCCGTTCGGGCGCTCAAGGACCGCAAGGTGCGTCGCATCATACTTACCCGTCCGGCCGTTGAAGCGGGGGAGAACCTCGGTTTTCTTCCGGGCGACCTGCGCGAGAAGCTCGATCCCTACCTGCAGCCCTTGTACGATGCGCTGAAGGACATGATCCCCGCATCGCGCTTGGCCGACTACCTCGAAGAGGGCGTTATCCAGATCGCGCCCTTGGCCTTTATGCGCGGCCGCACCTTGGACCATGCTTTCGTGATCCTGGACGAAGCACAGAACGCCACACTGCCCCAGCTCAAAATGTTCCTCACCCGCATGGGCCGCAACGCCAAATTCGTCATCACAGGCGACGTCACCCAGGTGGATCTTCCGGACCGTATGCCCAGTGGTCTGATGCCAGTGGTTGCCATGTTGCGCGGTGTGGAAGGGATCACCGTGATCGAACTCACCGAGAAGGATGTGATCCGCCACGAGCTGGTCACCCGCGTGCTGGTCGCATTCCGCGAATTGGAGACAAAGGATAAGGAAAAGGGGCGCTGATCGTTCTTCGAAGCACTTCGAACCGGCCTGATCACTGGCGCGGATCAAGGCACTTGGGTCACGAACAACGAGCATCTCACAACGACCAACGACCAACGACCACGACCACAACGCATTCACCACCGCTACCACACCATGTTACCCGATACCCTCTACCGCTCCGAACTCCAGCATCCGCTCATCACGAATGTCTACCGCGGCAAAGTGCGCGACGTGTACACCCTTGCCGACGGCAGGATCATGCTGGTGGCCAGCGATAGGATCAGCGCTTTCGATGTGATCCTGCCTCGTGGTATTCCACAGAAAGGTCAAGTGCTCAGCCAACTCAGCTACTTCATGTTGAAGGCCACCTCGCATGTTGCCCCCAACTGGGCCACGGCGCAACCCGACCCCAACGTGGTGATCGGACATGCTTGCGATACCGTGAAGGTGGAGATGGTGGTGCGTGGCTACCTCGCCGGACACGCTTGGAGGACTTACAACGACGGCGGCCGCATGCTCTGCGGAGCGGCACTGCCCGAAGGAATGCGTGAGAACGATCGCTTCCCCCGGCCGATCATCACGCCGAGCACCAAGGCCGATGTGGGCCACGATGAGGACATCAGTCCCACCGAGATCCTGTCGCAAGTTCTCTGCTCTCCTGATGAGTGGGATACCATGAGCAATTATGCTTTGGCACTCTTCGCGGAAGGTACACGCATCGCTGCCGAACGCGGTCTGCTCTTGGTGGATACCAAGTATGAGTTCGGGCGCACTGCGGACGGCCGCATTCTGCTGATAGACGAGATCCATACCCCGGACAGTTCACGCTACTTCTACGCCGATGGCTATGCCGAACGCCAGGCCAGCGGCGAACGGCAGAAGCAGCTGAGCAAGGAGTTCGTGCGCGAATGGCTGATCGCCGGCGGCTTCATGGGCAAGGAAGGCCAAGAGGTGCCTGCCATGGATGATGCCTTCGTGCAAAGCGTCACCGACCGCTACGTAGAACTCTACGAGCGCATCACGGGCGAGACGTTCGTGCCAGCACCTACGGGCGATATCAATGCCAGGGTGCAAGAGGCAGTGAGCGCGTACTTGGGTTAGAGTTCTCGACTCAAGGTCAACTTCCTTGTTGGCATTTGCATGGGTGCTTGTGAGCGTCGGCACAAGCGTGCGCGCCGTCGCGCAAAGACGTAGGCCAAACTCCAGATGTTCACGTCGATCTGCTACCCGCGAGTGACAGCTCCCTGCTTTCCGGCGCCCAGTCCCATGTAGAGCTTTATGAAAGAGATCAGGATCAGCGCCATGATCGGGTAGCTCCAGCTACCGCTAAGGTCGAACAGACTTCCGATCAATATCGGGCCGGTGGCTGCAATGAAGTAGCCTCCGGACTGGGCCATTCCGGAGAGCTCAGTGGCGGTTTCGGTATCGCTGGAACGAAGCACGAGAAGCAAGAGGGCCAATCCGAAACACCCCCCCAGAACGAAACCGATGATCGAGATCCAGATCCACTCCGGACCGAAGCCTTGGAACAGCAATCCCAGCAGACCGATCAGCTCCATCGCGATAAGAACAGCGACCGTGGAGCGCTGGTCCGGTCTTTTGCCCGCAACGAATGGGACGATCATGGAGCCCACGATCCCTGTTGCTTGGGACAGCGAGAGCATCCAGCCTGCCGCTTCGTGATCGTAGCCTCTGCTCACCAACAACTCAGGGAGCCACGCCAAGAAGACGTAGAACGTGAACGACTGGAAGCCCATGAACATGGCCACTTGCCAGGCCAGTCGCTGGCGGAGCATGTTCTTCATGGCGTGGAACGAACTCCTGCTGGAGTTCACCTTCTTCAGCCTCCACAGCTGCGGGATCCAGATGCAGAATGCGAGGAACGAAAGGACCGCCCACACGCGCAACGAGCCTTGCCAGCCCCGGCCTTGGCTCTCTGCCAGCGGCACACTGAGCCCCGCCGCAATGGAAGCACCAATGGCCATGGTGCTGGAATACAGGGCTGTGATCAGTCCGGAATTCGAGGAGAAATTCTGCTTCGTCAAAGAGGGTAGGAGCACGTTCCCGAAAGCGATCGCCACGCCCAGCATGATCGTCCCGATGTACAAAGCGGGTAGCCATGCCATGGACCGGACCAGGATCCCGGCGGTGAGCAGCGCCATTGCAGCAAGGAGCACTCGCCCCACACCGAACTTCTTTGTGAACACCGGCGCAAGTATCGAGACCACACCGAATGCCATCAAGGGCAAGGTGGTAAGAAGTCCAAGCAGCACATTGCTCAGGCCGGTCGATGCCCTGATGTCGTCCACCAGTGGCCCAAGGCTTGCCAGTGCGGGACGTAGGTTGATCGCGATCAGAAGGATGCCAGCAAGTAAGAGGGCATTGCTGCGCTTCGGTAGTGTGCTCGCTACGGATACGCCCGTGGCGATGGATGAGTGCGACAGCCCGGGCTTCGCTCTGGTTCTTTCGTCTGATCTCATGTTCGTAAGAACCGTTCAGCCTTCGTGCCCGCACCGCGTAGTTGTGGATCGTGTCCACTCCTTGGAGTGCTGGCACCGATGGGGGTGCAAAGCTCGGAACATCCTGAATACTACCGGTGATCGCCAGTCGCCTCAACACTGGCCAAGGTGAACAGTCCGACAAGTCCGGTGTAGGTCGCTCGGCAATGCTTATTTCCACCTGTTTGCCTTCCACTCCTTTTGTTCTTCAGTAGAAAGGAAGGTCCACGCAACAATGCGGCTGACCTTATTGCCCGTTCCCATGGTGATCGTTCTGATCTGTTGGGCTCCATTTTTTTCCAGTGAACTTAGGATCCCTTTGAGATTGGATCCTTTGGATACCAGGGTTGTGAACCATAAACAGCTTTTCGGAAATGCTCTGCTTTCCCAGATCATTTTCTGAATGAACTGGTGCTCACCACCTTCATAGATGAGTTCCCTGCTGATCCCTGAGAAGTTGAGCGCAGGTGTGTTTGAGCTCTTGCCTGATAGGTTCTTTATTTTCCGTCGTGTTCCTCGCTGAGCGTCTTCAAGTGAAGCATGGAAAGGAGGATTACACATGGTGATATCGGTCTTCTCGTGATTGTTCAGGATACCATGGAAAATTGCTTTAGGGTCTTTTTGTACGCGGCATTCTACCTTGCCCAGGAGCGAGGGGTTTGAACGGATGATGTGCTCTGCCGATGCTATCGATCCGGCAGCAATGTCCGATCCGATGAAGTTCCAGCCGTATTCGGTAACTCCGATGATCGGGTAGATGCAGCTGGCCCCTGTCCCAATATCGAGACAAGTGATCTTGTCACCAAGGGGTACTGTTCCGGAATTGGTTCCAGCCAATAGGTCCGCAATGTGGTGGATGTAATCCGCTCTTCCAGGTATTGGTGGACAGAGGTTTTCATCGGGAAAGTCCCATGTCTTGATGCCGTAGTAATGGCTGAGCAATGCCTTGTTCAAGAGCTTGACCGCTCTCGGGTCCGAAAAGTCGATCGATGCTGCACCGTGTTCGGTCACGATCAGAAAACCGCTCAGTTCTGGAAGCGAAATTGACAGTGCCTTCAGGTCGTAAGGGTCGCGGTTCTTGTTCCGAGGGTGCGATCGTGTTCTGATATCTCCCGCTGCGGCCCTGCCTCGAGGACCACTTTGTATCGAACCGTTGGGCCTTGTTCTCGTTGTGTCCTTCATTGTGATCGGTCAGTGTAGAAGGGCGCAGACTGTGAACTGGCGCGTGGGTACAGCCATTTTGGAGGAGGCACGGTAAAGATAGGATCGCTCCGGGCCGATGTAGTTCAGACCGTGCGGAGTGCATGTTGTTCAAAAAGGCAAGGAGATCCAGAGACCGGAATACCGAACAGCGATCGTTCATGTCCTCAGTTGTTCCCCGGTCGTTGGAATGTTAAGTCCTTCGTTCCGTTCGCGAGATCTGAAGGAGGTGGTACTGGAGCATCTTAGCTCCCCTTCCGCAACACATAGCCCGCCTCTATCGGATAGTGGTCGCTCACGTTGATCTCCTTGCGTGTCCGGAAATATTCCAGGCGCAGCTGTGGGTCGTAGAATTGATTGTCTATGCGGATGAACCAAGGGAAGTGGCGGTAGGTGAATCCGAATCCGCTGCCTTTCTCCTCGAAGGCATTGAGGTGTTTCTCCTTCAGGCGCTGGTAGGTGTGGGAGTAGGGAAGTGCATTGAGGTCGGCACAGATGATGGCCGGGTAAGGGCTGGCATCCAAGGCTTCGGCGATGCGGTCCATCTCCGCGACGCGAAGGATATGGCCGCGGTGGAGCTTGCGATAGATGGTGAGCGCGTTGTATATCAGATCGCTGAACAGGGTGGAAACGCTCAAAGGGTGCCAGCGTATGCTCATGGATCGCAGCTGCACGTTGAGCACACGCACGGTATCGCCGTCTACGGCTATGTCGTTCCAATGAGCGTTGTGGAATCGAGGATCTCCCAGGTCGAGCTTGCCGCTGGCCACGATGGGGTGTTTGGAGAACGTGATCACTCCGATCAGTCCATCGTAATCGCGGTTGTAGACCGGATTGGTGTAGAAATAGGAATAATCGCCAAGAGAGAGGATCGAGTCGGCCGTGAGCTCATCGGCACTGCTGCTCCCATGGTAGAATTCTTGGATGCAGAGGATGTCGGGTGCCGGGCTGGATCGCAGGTAGCTGTTGAAGGAGCGGAAGGACCCTTGGTCGCTTTTCAGCGTGGAGGGCCGGTAGGGATTGAAGAGCGCCGCGTTGAAGCTCATCACTCTGATCTGCTGATCGCCTTCCGACGTAGGTAGGTTGAAAGCGAAGGTCGCGCCCAAGGGCTTCAAGGCCAGAAGGAGCGCCAGCAAAGGAAGCCAGAGCCAACGAATGCCGGGACGGATCACCAGCCAAGCGATGAGCACCAGAAGAGTCGCCAGCAGGACCAGAGGCATGGTGAAGCTGAGAAGCTCGATCCACCAGCGGCCGCTCAATGCCACTCGTACCAGCAGGGTTGTGGTTGCGAGCAAGGCAGGCAGCACAACAAAAAGCAAGTACCTGAATGTGTGGGACTGCATGGATCGCGATTCGACGGCCAAAGTAGGCCGAGCCTTGCGGTAGGGCTACAATTCGATCGCCTAAAAAGCGGGGAAACCCATGTCATGCGGCTGAGCGCAACGAACAAGTGGATCCAATACAGTGAAAGGCAGGGCCATACCGGCCTGGATGCCGCGCAAGGCTTATGCCAACGGAAGCTCGGGAGCTTCGTCCTGTCCCAAACGGAATTCCAGAACGCTTACAAGGTCCTTCAGCATTGCTGCCTTGTATTCGTCGGTCTCTTTACCAAGGACTTTGCGCACGCGGGCCAGTGAGAGGCGGCAGGCCTTTTCGGGCCAGATCTCCTGGTTCTCCACCACGGTAAGGCATTCGAAGCACTCTTGCGCATCGCCTTCGATGGCCAAGGTGATGAAACGCTCCAGATGGTCGCGTACATCCAGACCTGCATTCCAGAAGGCGGCCAGCGTGGTCCGGCGCACGCCGAGCAAGCTGGGCTCGTCCAATGCGGCAAGCAGCTCATTCACCGCGTTGTCGGTCTTCACTTGGTAGAGAAGTTCCGAAATACGCTGCTGAACAGTGCTGCTTTTAGTGGTTGCCAACGCCTCCAGCAAAGGACGGATGGCCTTGGCATCGCCATCCTGCTCAATGCGGGTAAGTGCTGTAAGGGCTTGGGCATCGTCCTCGCTCAGTAGCGAAGCGAAAGCCAGGTCCATGCGTTTCTTCTTGGGCACGGTGCTCATCGCAGGAACAGGAAGGGTCTAGGCGTGAACGGCATCGGCCTTCTTCGCACGACGGCAAGGGAAGGCCTCGTAGATGTGGCGACGAGCGAAACGCGGGTTGCCATCGGTGTTCAGGAACTTCTGCCAGGTGTTGTGTGGCACACCGAAGTACTCGTACTCCGTTCCATCGGCGAAGGTGATGCGCAGGGTGCGCTGCTCGAACCGGCTTCGATGATCTCCTTGCTCTTCATCTCGGCCTCCTCGCGAAGCTCGGCTTCGTTCGGGAAACGGTCAGGGTGGTAGGTCTTCATCAAGCCTTTGTAGAGCTTGGAGAGGTCCTGTACGTTGGTGGTGGGGACGGCCCCGAGGAGCTGGCGGTAGGCGTGTATGCGCTTCATTTCTGTCTGATCCCGGCGGACTACTGTCCGTTTCGGGGCGCAAAGGTCTACATTTTCAACGAGTTGGAGCTGTATACCTTGTCGAAATTGTGGTGTGCCGCTTCACACAATACCTCGTTCTGCTGCCGTAGCCTTGTATCGGAGCGAAGCATTCTGCCTTGCAGGATGTCGTTCTGGTCAAGCGCGCCGCCCACAGCTCAGCTGGGGCGGTTCCGCTTTTTGTGGCACTGATGTCAGGTTCTATTACAGGTCAGGAAGAGGTCTTTTGGAGATCCGTGCGAGGCTTTCTTGTGCTGGTCGACCATGATGTGTGGTGGTCACTTTCGCGAATGCAGTCGCCGGAACTGGTCGAGGTTTTTGACAGGATGATAGGATCGACAGGATCGGACTCATCTGGTGCGAGTCTTCAGAGAAGCTTAGCTCGGTGCTTCGCGTAGCACAGTAGTTCCTTTCTCGTACACAGCAACTCCAAATGATCAAGGCAGGATAGGTTTGGCTTTTTGCGAACTGCCGTTCACCTTCGCCCGGCCCTGTACCTTCGCGCCTCGCGATGTGCTGGATCACATCCTACAACACGATCAACCCTGCCCCGAGTGAATTCGAAGGGCACATTTCCGTACTCCTGCATTGAAACCTTCCATTCCCAAAGGCACCCGCGATTTCTCCTCGACCGAGATGCTGCGACGCCAGTACATCTTCGATACCATTCGCCGGGTATTTCAACGCTATGGCTTCTTGCCCTTGGAAACCCCGTCCATGGAGAACCTCTCCACCCTTACCGGCAAGTACGGCGAGGAAGGCGATCGCCTGATCTTCAAGATCCTCAACAGCGGCGATGCCTGGGGTAGCGTGAGCGCCAACGTGAAAGAGCGCTTGATGGCCGGAGAGCCGGTTCCTGCGGGACGTGTGGCTTCGGAGCTCTGCGACAAAGCCTTGCGTTACGATCTTACCGTGCCCTTCGCCCGCTACGTGGTGATGCACCAGAACGAGCTGCACTTCCCTTTCAAACGCTACCAGATCCAACCGGTATGGCGCGCCGATCGCCCACAGAAAGGCCGCTACCGAGAATTCTACCAGTGCGATGCCGACATGGTCGGAAGCACCTCGTTGCTCAACGAAGTGGAGCTGGTGCAACTCTTCGATGACGTGTTCACGACCCTCGGACTGAAGGTGGTGGTGAAGATCAACGACAGAAAGGTGCTCAGCGGCATCGCCGAAGTGAGCGGTCAGCCGGACAAGGTGGTTGATATGGTGACCGCGATAGACAAACTGGATAAGATCGGGCGGGAGAAGGTGGAGGAGGAGATGCGCACCAAAGGCATCAGCGATGAGGCCATTGCGGGCATCGCCCCGCTCTTCGCGCTCAGCGGCACGTGGGCGGCACAACAACCCGTCCTCAAAAGCTGGTTGGCCTCTTCGGAGATCGCGCAGCAAGGCCTAAAGGATCTGGCCTTCATTTTCGATTCTGTATCGGGCATGAAGAGCGCCGTACTGGAGTTCGATCCGACCCTTGCTCGTGGTCTGGACTATTACACCGGTGCCATCTTCGAAGTGAAGGCTTTGGAGGGCACCTTGGGCAGTAGCATCTGTGGTGGCGGTCGCTACGATGACCTTACCGGCATCTTCGGGCTCAAGAACATGAGTGGCGTGGGGATCAGCTTCGGTGCCGATCGTATCTACGATGTGCTGCAGGAGACCAATAAGTTCCCCACCGAGGTGAGAGGCAACATCCGGCTGCTCATCGCCAACTTCGGAGAAACCAGTACCGCGTATTGCTTGGCTCTGCTGCGCCGTGTGCGCGAGGCCGGTATCGCTGCCGAATTCTATCCCGATGAAGTGAAAATGGCCAAGCAGTTCAAGTACGCCAACGACAAGAGCATCGCTTATGTGGCCGTGATCGGCGAAAGCGAACTGAAGGACGGGACCATAGCTCTGAAGGACATGAAGAGCGGCGAACAACAGTCGATCCTCGAATCGAACCTGCTCTCAGCCATCACTGCCTAACTGCCACCAGCCGTCTGCGCCTGCCATCTACACTTGCCTATTTCCCCTGCCTTCATCGCGAACGAAGTGGAGCGATGCCTACTACCAACTGAACCCTCCCCATGCGCGCACATCCCATAGGAACCATCGGTCTCGACCTTGCTGAACTCGGTCATATCCTCAGCGAGCGTAAGCCCATCGCACTTTCTCCCACGGCCAAGGACGCTGTTCAGCAGAGCTTCGCATACCTCCGCGATCGGCTCAAGAAGAGCGATGCGCCGATCTACGGCATCAACACGGGTTTCGGTGCATTGCACGATCGCAGCATCCCAAAGGAACAGTTGGCGCAGCTCCAGAAGAATCTGGTGATGAGCCATGCCTGTGGCAGCGGAGAGCCGGTGCCTGCCGAGGTAGTGAGGACCATGCTGATCCTGAAGGTGCAGAACATGGCCTTCGGTCATAGCGCCGTTGCACCCGCAACCGTTCAGCGCTTCGTGGACATGTACAATGCGGATATGCTACCCGTGGTCTACGAACGCGGCTCCTTGGGTGCGAGCGGCGATCTGGCTCCATTGGCGCATCTGAGCCTTCCGCTGATCGGCCTCGGCGAAGTGGTGTTCGAAGGAAAGCGCATGAAGAGCGCCACCGCACTGAAGAAGAAAGGCTGGGCTCCTTTGGAGCTCGGCCCCAAAGAAGGACTGGCGCTGCTGAACGGCACCCAGTTCATGAATGCCTACGCATCCCTGCTCACGCTGAAGGCTAACCGATTAGCACAACTTGCGGATGTGATCGCAGCAGTCTCGCTGGAAGCCTACGACGGACGTATCGAGCCGTTCCATCCCTCGGTGCATGCCGTTCGTCCGCATCCTGGGCAAGCTGTGGTAGCGGGTAACATCCGCGCACTGCTGGCCGGCAGCAAGCTTATGGCACGGCCGAAGGTGCATGTGCAGGACCCGTATTCCTTCCGCTGCATTCCACAGGTACACGGTGCCAGCCGCGATGTTTTCGCCTACGTGGAACGCGTGGTGGAGCGGGAGCTGGAGAGCGTTACCGACAACCCCACCGTGTTCGATGATGAGGACCTGATCATCAGCGCTGGCAACTTCCACGGCCAGCCATTGGCCCTGGCCTTGGATTTCCTGGCCATTGCAGCTGCCGAACTGGGCAGTATAAGCGAGCGACGTACGTACAAGTTGGTGGGCGGTCAGCGCGGCCTGCCGGTTTTCCTTATGGAGTCGTCCGGGCTGAACAGTGGCTTCATGATCCCGCAGTATACCGCAGCATCCTTGGTGAGCGCCAACAAGCAGCGCTGCATGCCCAACAGTGTAGATACCATTGATAGTAGCAACGGACAGGAGGACCATGTGAGCATGGGTGCCGCCGCCGCCCTGAAGACCTGGGAGGTAATGCAGGATGTGGAACGCATCCTGGCCATCGAGCTTTTCACAGCTGCACAAGCATTGGAGTTCCGTCGTCCGGTGAAGAGTTCCAAAGTGCTGGGATCCTTTGTCGCCGACTACCGCAAAGCGGTACCCTTCTTGTCGGAGGATACCGTGATGCACGATCACATGGAGGCCGGCCTTCGCTTCGTGCGCACTGTTGAACCACCGATCCAAGCCTGAAAAAGCACCATTCCCGTGGAGATCTACATGCTACCGGGTCTGGGTACCGATCGGCGTTTGTTCTCGCGCATCGATCTAGAGGGCTTGCCCGTGCGTTTCCTTGATTGGCCCGCGTACAAGGCCGGTTGCGCGCTTTCGGATATCGCCCACATGTTGCGCGAACAAGTGGATGCTGATCGTCCGCATATCATCGCTGGTGTAAGCATGGGTGGCATGGTCGCCCAAGAACTTGCCGCACTGACACAACCTGAAAAGGTGGTGCTCATTTCAAGTTGGAAAGGCCCGCACGAGTGGACCTGGACCGCGAAGCTCGGGGCGATGCTACACGTGCAACACGTGATAACGGATGCCACCTTGCGCGCGACATGGCCCGTGAAGCGATTTCTTGTAGGAAAGGGGGACCCGGAGATCGACCAGTTGCTTTTCGATATGGCCTGCGAGGAGGGAGGCGACAAGTTCCGCTACGGCCTGAACGCCATCTTCCGTTGGAAAGGCTCGCCATGGACAGGGCCCTTGGTACGTATCCATGGTGAGGCCGACCTTGTAACACCATTGCGCTTTCCTGTGGACCACTTGATAGCTGGCGGTGGTCATAGTATGATCATCAATAACCCCCGTGCCGTGGGCAAAGCATTCCGGACAGTGATCCAGGAAGCCATCAACGCTGCTTGATCGATGGATATCCACCTGATCCCCGGCCTTGGCGCGGACCACCGCATTTTCGACAGGCTCTTGGTCGACGCACCATATCGCTACGCTCACGATTGGCCCATTATGCCGGAAGGCAGCAGCTTGGTCGATTTCGCGAAGAAGCTCGCCCTGAAAGTGGACGGTTCCCGTCCACATATTCTCATCGGAATGAGCATGGGTGGCATGGTCGTTCAGGAAATGGCGGCGATGACCAAGCCTTCCGGCGTGGCCATCATCAGCAGTTGGAAAGGCCCCGACGAGATGCCGGTCCACATCCGGACATTGCGTGGCACACACCCGGAACGGGTGCTTACCAAAGCCATGCTCCAGAGGCTGCTCCCCGTTATCCGTTGGCAGATGGGAGTTGAAGGCACCGATGCTGCGGAGCTGCTGGAGAGCTTCGCGCTCACTTCCAACTTGGATCGCCTCAAGATC
>CAJDVJ010000054.1_pt1 | contig 14539 bp, 11 predicted proteins | sample 7391371 | NCBI WGS metagenome assembly CAJDVJ01 (sample SAMEA7055699, study PRJEB34461) | soil metagenome | biome: terrestrial ecosystem; feature: Peninsula; material: soil | place: Antarctica | collected 2016 | reverse complement strand
TTTTGCATGTGACCTCTCGCCCGACTTGCTGGCAGCGCGTCGTGTACCACATTGCTGAAGGTGATCAGTCCGAAAAGGTCCTCTTTGCGCATGGCCACATTGCCGATCACCAGTGCTGCGTTGATCGCGTGGTCCAGCAGGCTCAGGCCAGCGAAGGGCATCTTCATCACCCGGCCGGTATCGATCAGTGCGAAGACCTGTTGGGCGCGTTCGTCCTGATATTGGTTCACCATGAGCTTTCCACGTCGCGCGGTGGCCTTCCAGTTCACCGATCGGCGATCATCGCCGGGCACATAATCCTTGATCCGTTCGAATTCGCTCCGCTGTGCCGGCCTTCGGATGCGCTTGATGCCTGCCAGTGTGAGCCTGTCCGAAATGGCCATCAGCTCGTACTTGCGAAGCTGGAGGTAACTGGGATAAACAGGCACTTCGCGATCGGCCTCCAAGCGGTAACGGCGTTGGATCATTCCGGTAGGAAGGCTTGCGAACACATTGATCGCGCCGTAGCGGTACACTCCGCGTTCCCGTGGTTTCACGCGATAATCGAACGAATGGGAAGCTCGCGCTGGGATCCGTGCCGAGAAGGAGAGATCGCGCTTCTGGAACTGGAAAGGCAGTTCGTCCAATACGATCACGTTGATCGCGCTGTTGCTGTGGTTCTCCACGAGGATGCTCACGGGATTCTCATCGCCATTGCTCCATCGTTCCAAGGTGTGACGTGAAGCTTTCACGCTGGAGCCTTTTCCGTATAGAATGAAGAGTTCTGCCGCAATGATGATCAGCAGTGCCAACAGCCCGAGCTGTGCTACGATGAACAAAGGGGACCATACCCATCCGAGGATGAACAGCAATACCAAGCACCAGCCTGCCACCAAGGCCCGGCCGCTCAGGAATATGGATCCAATGCGCAGCATACGCTCAGCGAGGCACCTCTATGCGCTTCAGTAAGTGCCCGATCACCTGATCCGCCGTTAGGCCTTCCATCTCACGTTCCGGAGTGAGTTCCACGCGGTGCCGCAGCACATGCACGGCCATGCTCTGCACATCTTCGGGCGTTACGAAATCGCGCCCTTGCATTGCAGCGTTCGCTCTGGCTCCTTGCAGTATGGCCAGTGAGGCGCGGGGAGATGCGCCCAACATCAAGGCCGGGTCGTGGCGTGTGGCGTCCACAATGGTGGCCACATAGCGCAACACCTTGTCCTCGCAGCGCACGTTGTGTACCAAAGAGCGTGCGTGAGCAAGGTCCTCAGGCGATAGTACGGGCACCACGGTGTTCGCACTCAAGGCCAGTGTGCCTTGCATGGCCTTGCCGAGTATGGCTACTTCCTCATCCAGGCTCGGGTAGTCCACGGTGAGTTTGAAAAAGAATCGGTCCAGCTGTGCTTCCGGAAGGCGATAGGTGCCTTCCTGCTCAATGGGGTTCATGGTGGCCACGATCATGAACGGCGCCTGCAATGGATAGGTGTGTCCATCCACGGTAACCTGCCGTTCTTCCATGGCTTCGAAGAGTGCGCTCTGGGTCTTTGCCGGTGCACGGTTGATCTCGTCCACCAGAACGATGTTACTGAAGATGGCACCGGGGCGGAAGACGAATTCCGCCGTGCGCGGATCGAACACGCTGGTGCCGATCACATCACTGGGCATAAGGTCCGCGGTGGATTGTATCCGTGAGAATCCGGTCTGGATGGAACGTGCGAGCAACTTGGCCGTGAGCGTTTTGGCCAGACCCGGCGCACCCTCTATCAGCACGTGTCCATCGCAGAGCAGCGCGACCAGCAGAAGATCCACCATGCGCTCTTGACCTACGATCACGCTGCGCACTTGGCCGCGCAATCGTTCCACGGCCTGCTGTAGGGCCGTAAGCGGCACAGCGGCGTGGAAGCCAAGGTCATTAGGGTCTGCCGGTAGTGCGTTCGGATCGGTATCGATTTGGTCGGTCATGGTCAACGGATCAGTTGTCGTAGTTCATGCAAGGTGCGGCCAAGCGCCAGAAGTTCGCTCTCGCTAACTCTCGCCGCATTCTCATGGTGTTGGAGCTGGTCCATCTTCTGTTGGATCAGTTCCGGATCAAGTCCGGTCTTGGCCGCAAGGTGATCCGCAGTGGCGGTGTCCCAAGCGAATTGCCGCAGGTAGGTCCGCTGTCGAACATCCTCTTTGAAATGGGCCACCATCTTGCGCGCAAGGTCCGCGTGATCTCCACGCAGCCAGTACATGCGGCCGATGGTCTGTGCCAATTCGCCGCTGGCATTGCGTGGCGCAGAAAGGATGGGAATGACGCGTTGACGGCGGCGGGCGCGCACCGCGATCCACACGAACAGCAGTGCCAAGGCAAGGAACCAGGCCCAACGCAGTGCGGGTTGGGATAGGATGTAACGCAGTGGGGTACGGCTCTCCGCGCGCCCCGCCTTGAAGTGTTCATCCCACACCAACGGAAGTCGGGGCAGTGTGCTCAGCGCCGCCTGCATGAATTCTGCGTTCCGGCCCTTCAGTATGTTGTAGTTGGTGAACGCGCGTGGCGTACTGCTCAGCACGATGCGGCCTTTGCCCCAGCTCATCTGCAGGAGCACGGGCGAGGCGGTCCCGTCAACGGCCAGCACACGGGTGCGGATCGTATCGTAACGGGTGAAATGGCTGCCAGGAAAACCTCTGTCGTAGCGGAAGACGGCCTTCACGGGAATGACTTTTCCGATGAAGCGGAGATCGGTATGTTCAAGTCCCGCGCCGCCATGCTGCGCCATGCCGAGGTTCAAGGTATCTGCCAGCAGACCACCGATGGATCCAGCCGCAATGAAGAGTTGATCACCTTGATGTACACGCTCCAGCAGTGCCTCCGCGCTGGTGCGGTCCAAATTGAACTGTGCATTGATGAAGATGCGCGCACAGGTCGGGCCGTTCAGAATGCCGGTGGGCTTAGCGTTCAGGATGATCGGTTCGTGTACAGTTCGCACAGTAGGGAAGAGGTCGCCCATGCGTTCGTACACCAAGGCGGTTCCATAGGGCTTGCGGTGGTAGCGGGAATAGGAGAGGGACCAATCCACCGGGACGGGGGCCGTGGCTTCCAGGATCGCGAAGAGCAGGATCAGCAAGGCGATGCCGAGCAGGATGCGCTTGTCGGTCATGTTCATACTGTGGGACGTGCTTCGAATTCCATGAAGGAATTCCGTAGCAATGCGTAGCGTTCCGGCGTTATCGGGCTGTCGCCGTACCAGACCCATTGGAAGATCGCCGTGAGCTGCGAGAACTGCTCTCGGACTTGGCTGTCCGTTAGCTGCGCTACGTAGTCGTGGTCGGTGAAGTCAGGGCTCCACCGCAGCAAGCCGCTCTGTACAGCACGCTTCAGCACCATCAGGTAGTGCAGGCGAATGGCGCGTCGCAGATCGCCTTGTTCCTCGGCTTCGCTGATCATGGTCGGTAGGTCCATCTCGTGGATATCATCGCTATCGCTGAATACTGTTGCCTGCGAAGTGGGTGCCCCTTGGAACACGCGACGTATGCCACCACGGCCAAGCATCATTGCCGCGAGCACAAGCAGTGCGACGGAAATGATCAGGATCACATTACGCGAAAGCACCGCACCCAAAACATTACCAAAGGTCTTGTCCAACCAGTTGCTCAGCCATTCCTTGAAGCGCTCCCAAGCAGTGGGACCTTGCTGAAGTTCGCGTTCGTAATTCAAGGCCGGATCGGCCTTGTAGGTATCCAACTGTGCTGCATCGAAGCTGCGAAGTGTAATAGGATCAACGGGTATTGTATCGGCCTGCGCCATGCAGATCAACTGAGCGAAACTCAGCAGCAGAACCATCGTGAGGCGCAAGGGTTCCATGAGTATCAGGCCTGTTCGAATCCTTGGATCTTCTCCTTCAGACCCTGGCCTTCCTTCTGTTCTACACGGCTGAAATACTTCAGCGTCAAGCACGTGGCCATAACGGGATAGATCAGCATCATGGCACACCATTGCAGAGCGGTGGCAAATGCTGTGAAGGCACCGTACCATGTGGGATAGTTCAGGCCGATGGTACTGTTCTCGACCATCTTCAGTCCCGAGTTCAGGTTCACTGCCACACCCACTATGAGCGCAGGAAGTTGCACCACGTACATCAATAGGTACTGGATGATGCTGATCACCAATAAGAGCCCCAGCGTTGGCCAGAAGTCGCCCTTCACCAAGTTGTACGAACGGCTGATGGCTCCGGAGCCACCTGTACGCTCCATGGCATGTGCAGCGTAGGCCAAGGAAACCACCGCCCACACATAGAAGAATGGGAAGAAGAAAAGCATCAGGCCAACGAACAGTAGCAACCAAGAGAGGATCGACGAACCCAAGTAAGGTCCCACTTGACCGAGTGCCTGCTTGATCAGTTCGCCGGTGGAGGTGCTTTGATGCTGGCCAAGGTGATACGAACGCAGGTATTCATGCACCACGGCAATGAGCAGTATGTAGGCCGCCAATAGTAGCAAATAGGCTGGGATCACGCTGAGCATGGTGGTCCTTACCATGGTAAGGGCCGAGAACGGATCGGTATCCGCTTGAACGCCTGCTGTCTGTAGTCCCGCCATGCTGCCTCCGGCAAGGAAGCCGCCCACCACGGCGAAAGGCATACAGAGCATGGCGATGGCCCTGAACAGTGGACGCCATTCCTGTTTGAGGAAAACGAAGGTGGTGTTGACGATCTGCCCCAGGTCCCGCACTTCACGGAAATTCACCGGCACGTTGTTCTGCATAGTAGGGAAGGATGATGTAGTACCAAATGATGAAAGCTGCGGAACCGCCCATGATGGTTAGTGTAAGCGGCAGTGGCAGGGTAAGTGCGTGGCGCGTAACGAAGCTCTCCAGGAATCCAGCAAGGATGAACACAGGCACCAAGCCCACCACCATCTTCACCCCGATGCGGGCACTCCGCTGAAAGCTCAACAGCCGTGAATAGGTGCCGGGAAAAAGAAAGCCGCTACCGATGACCAAGCCGGCCGCACCTGCAATGATGATCGCGGAGATCTCCAAAGTGCCGTGTACCCAGATCGTGAGCAGGCTTTCGCGCAGCACCTCCTGCTGGTGGAAGAAATACTGGAAGGCACCCACCATGATGCCGTTGTAGAGCAATAGCAAGCCACTACCGAATCCTGCAAGGATCCCCGCTGCGAAACAGAGGAATGCCACACGTATATTATTGATGGTTATGCCGAGGAACATGGTGCCCTCATCCTGCGAACCATAGATGGCCAGTGCTTCTCCGGAGGCGATATTATCCAAGGTCTGGTCCACGTACGCATCGCCCATGATCAGTCGCGTAAAGGTGGCGTCGTGGTGCGCGCTCAGTGCCCCGATCAGCATGGCCGCCGCGAAAATGACGAACGAGAGCAGCAACTGTTTGCGCACCTTGGCCATGGTGAGCGGTATCTCTTGCGTCCAGAACGTAAGGAAGCGTTTGCGTGGAATACGCTGGTTGCGATAGATGTGCTGGTGCATGCGCACCGAGATGCCGTTGAGGTAGAGCGGTAATTTGCTCTTCGGGTAGAAGGTGCGCGCGTAGCTCAGGTCATCGGTGAGCTGCACATAGGCCCGTGCAGCTTCATCCCCGTTCAGCGAGTTGGGCTTTTCCAGGCTCTTTTCCAAGCGCTTCCAAGTCTCCTGATTGCGGTGTATGAAAGCTGCTTCGCGCATGGGTCTGCCGGTCGATCAAACATAGTTCAGCCATTCCATTCCTTGCTGTGGGCTTAATTTCCCTCATTATTGCATTGGAATGGATGGCACAGGCATAGAAACAGCACAGAACGTCTTGCTCCAACGGGAAACGGCGAGCGTAGGCGATAGGGTCGTCGCGTACATCCTGGATGCACTTATTCTCTTGGCTTGGATCGTGGTCTGGGCCATGGGAGCTTTCGTCCTGGGCCGTACCGGTCTTGGAGATATGACCTCGGTGTTGATGGTCATGGTCATGATCGTGATCATGGTGCCTTACTTCTTCTATCACTTGATCTGCGAACTGGCCATGGATGGGCAGAGCATTGGGAAACGTGTTCGCAGGATCAAGGTGGTGCGTATGGATGGAGGCCAGCCCACTGTTGGACAATACCTGCTGCGTTGGCTCCTTCGAATAGTGGACAATTTCTATGGACTTGGCCTGCTGGTGATGCTGGTGAACGGCAAGGGCCAGCGCATTGGTGATCTGGCTGCTGGCACCACAGTGATCACATTGAAAACACGTGTGAACAGCGACCAGATGGTTCTGGCGAAGGTGGGACCTGAACATCTGGTACGCTATCCAGAAGCAGTGCGATTGAGCGATGCGCAGGCTTCCATGATCAAGGAGGTGCTGGAGAACACCAAGCTGGAAACACACGCCATGCTCGTGATGGAGATGGCCGCCAAAGTGCAGGATGCGCTTGGTATTCGAGCTGGGAACCTACTTCCGCAGCAGTTCCTGGAGGCGGTACTGAAGGATCACGTCTGGCTTGCCAGCGGTCAAGCCTCGCAGCAATTCGGGGAGCACAGCACGGGCCCCAGCGCTCCTTGAACAACACCGGTTGTTCAACCTTATCGATCAGTACGGACTTCCGGAAACAAGAAAGCCACCCATGAGGTGGCTTTCTGTTATCGTGTACTGATCGTTCAGCGCATATCGTTCACTTCCACTCCGGGGTGCTTGCTCTTGTCGAAAGAGAACAGACTGTCGGCCAAGGTGGGGTTGGCTGTGAATTTCTTAAGGGTGTAGGTAACAATGTTCCCATCCTTGTAGAGCACCTGCACACTGCGTGGCTCGCTCTTGGCTTTGTCGACCGTGATAACAACGGTATGGAAGGGCTTCTTGGCGGGCTCCAAAGGGAAGAGCTTCACCACCTGAATTGTGATGCCGGCTTCCACTTTCTCCTCTACGAACTGGCTCTTGAAACCCTTTTCGTACTGGGTGAACAGCGTGCTCGGATCCAGTTCCGAATCCATTTCCGATGCGTCGCTCAGGGTCACCTCGTTGTTGTCCTTGTTGTAGGTGTAAAGGATGATCCCGTCGTTGATCACGGTGTTCTTGTCCAGCACCAAGCGGAACTTCTTGCCTTTCACCTTCATGCTGCCTTCCTGCTTCACATCCAACTTGTCCTTGGTGCTCTGCAAGCGGCTGGTAAAATCGGCTTCGAAGCTGGTCCAGCCCTTGGCCTGTGCCATCAACTTATCTACAATAGCCTTGCTTTTTGGGTCGTCCTGGGCCTTGGCGCTTCCAATGCTTACCAATGCTACCAGTGCGATCGTGCTTAGGGTCTTGAACATCTGATCTGTTTTGAAGTGCCACCGGTAAGGCAAAGGCCGTGCCAGCTGAAAGGCATTCTTACTTTTTCTTCTTTTTGGGCTTCAGCATGCTTCCCGTGCATCCGGCTTTACCACAGCGGCAGGCCCAGGCCGTCAACACCTTCTTGGTGTAAGGAACGTCGAACTCGAAGCCGTAATCGTAGGTGATCTCTTCACCTACTTCGATATCGCGAAGCGCCTCGATGATCACCTTGTCCTTTTTTGGCTTTCCGCTCGCGTGCTCATGCACGAAGGCAATAGCGTTGGGCTCACAGCTATGGTTGATCCAGCGGGCGATGTTGCCGTTCAGGTTGCCGTCTATGATCCATTCATCGTTCAGTGCGAACAAGAAAGTGTGCCCGGTGTCGAGGTCGCCGTGGTGCTCCTGATCCGAAAACTCCGCTTCCGTGAATGGGCGAGTTCCGCCGTTCTATCTTCTTTGCCATGGGGCCGCAAAGAAAAGGCATCGACCCAGTTCATCGCGATTTTCATTCAAGGGGCCACAGCCCTTAATGCATATACCATAGGGAGCTTTCCCTCCATACCCGCGATCCGGTAGAGTCCATCGGATCCTTGCACGGTGCCATGGAAGCAGTCGTGAGGCGATCCGTCGAACTCTTGGAACACATCGATCCGGAAGCCTTCGGCAAGCAATGCACCGAGCACTTCACCCAACGAGTGGTTCCAGCTCACGGTCTTCTGCTCAAGGTCAGCGTCCTTGTCCGCATAGCTGCCTTTCTCAATTTCCACGATCGGCTCGCGATTGAAGTACGAGTAGTGAACTGTCTTGAATTCGCTGTCGAACATCCATACAACAGGATGGAACTCCACGAAGACCAGTCGACCGCCGGACTTGAGGTAGCTGCGGATGTTGCGCGCCCAAGTGCGCAGTTCAGGTAGCCAGCCAATGGTGCCGAAGCTGGTGAAGACGGTATCGAAGCGACCTGCCAGCGCGGGCTGTGGGTCGAGCACATTGGCCAACACCCAGTCGGCATGCAGCCCGCATTGCTCGGTCAGCTGGCGGGCAGCATCCAAGGCGACATCGCTCAGGTCAAGTCCGGTTACGGTGGCGCCCATGCGTGCCAAACTCAAAGTGTCCTGCCCGAAGTGGCACTGTAAATGAAGGATGCGCTGGCCCTTCACCTCGCCCAAGAGGTCCAACTCCATTCTGCTCAAGGAATTGCGACCAGCAACGAAGCTGGGAACATCGTACATCTTTGATGCGAGGTGCACTGGAGTGAGCTCGTTCCACCGAGTTCGATTTGCTTGGAATGCTTCGTTGGATTGGAGTTCGTCCATGTTCTGTGGTTCTATGCTTTGTCGTTCGCCAGTTGGGCGGCTTTCCGTGCCACGCGTATGCCAAGGGCCACACCCATGCCGCTGAGTCCGGCGGCAACAATGATGTGCTCGCTCTTTCTTTCTATTACCGCCGATTTTCCTTTGCTAGGAAAGCCCATTATACCGCTCCAGCGCTTTGCGATGGTGAACGATGCGCCGGGTAGTATCACTTCCCGTAGCATCACTTCGAGTGCATCCTGGATCATGGGAGTGGTGCCATCTTCGGTCGTGATCTCGCCCTGCACATCCAGGTTGCGCCCACCGCCCAATAGCACTGCGCCGTTCAGGTCCCTGAAATAGTAGAAACCTTCATCAGCATGAAAGGTTCCGCGCAAGCGCAGACCGGCTATGGGTTCCGTTAGCAGTACCTGTCCTCGTGCGGGACGTATGCCCGCCGAAGGCATTATCCCGCTGGTGTAGCCATTGGTAGCGAGCACCACTTGGCCGGCTTTCCATCGTTCTCCCTGTGCCGAAAGGAGTGTTACGCCGTTGGGCCCTTCCTCGAAGTGGGAGATATCCGTTCCGGACCGCACCAGAACTCCTTCGCTCTGTACTTTTCGCAGAAGTGTTCGCATGAGCGCCCCGCTATCCAAGCCGCCTTCCAGATCGGTTCGCACCATGTGGTCCATTCCGCCGATGCCATTGCTTGCCAGCCCTTCATCGTTCCAGACGAAAGCTTGCCGACCGAAGATGGAGTGGAGCGCTGCATTCAGCTGATCGAACCCGGATACGACCAAGTTGTACTGTGGATCATGGGTGCGATATACTTCATGACCTCCGTTCGGAAGATATCCGATGGCCTCATCGCCGAGTTCGGCGCGCAGTTCGAGAAGTCCTTTCCAGCGTTCTTCTACCCGCTGCAATGCGATATTCTCACCTTCTTGGGCCATGTCCGCGAGGAGCTCGCTTGGGCTCCCAAAGCAGGCGAATCCGGCATTTTTAACGCTTGCACCCTGTGGAAATGCACCTTTTTCGATCACCAGTACATGATGCTCGGGCCGTTGCCGTTTGTAAAAGAGCGCAGTGAACAGACCAACGATGCCACCGCCCACCACGATCAGGTCCGGCTTGCTATGAAAAGAACCTGTTTCCCAAATGCTGAAGGCCATGGATCTGCTTCGGCCTGTTTCTTGGTCAACAGGCATCCAAAGATGTCTTAATTTGCGGCGTCCTATGAACCACTTGCACGCTTTGGAACAGAGACCTACCGTAAAGGGGCATGGTTGGAGGAGCCTATGGGTGGCCTTCACATTGATCCTCACTACCCTTTCCTACCAAGCAAGTGCGCAGGACGTGGTCTACATCTACGGTACTGTGAAGGACTATTACACCAGCAAGAAGATAGATGGTGTTACGGTCACGGTGTACAAGAACGGCAGCAAGCTGACCGAAGTGATCACCAATGCCAGCGGCAAGTACGAGGTGAACCTGGACTATGGCGCGGACTACAAGTTGGTCTATTCCAAGAACGGTCTGGTGTCCAAGAGCATTGCCATGGATACGCGCAACGTGCCAGAGGAGGATCGCATCGGAGGGCACGGATTCAACCTGGAGATGACCCTTTTCGGTGACCTGCCGGGGATCGATTTCAAAGTATTGGAACAGCCCATCGGCAAAGCCCAGTATTATCCGGATAAAGGTGAAGTGGCTTGGGATATCGCCTACACCGAGCAGGTGCGGAACGAAGTGAACCGACTGATGAAGGAGTACGACGCTCGTTTGAAGCGTGAGGCCACTGCCGAGGCCGACTATGCCAAGCTGATGACCGCTGGCAATTCCGCACTAACGGCCCGCGACTTCAAGAAAGCCGTGGACTCCTTTACGGCCGCCTTGGTGGCCAAGCCGGCGGATCCTATTGCCACAGCGAAATTGAGCGATGCCAAAATGCAGATGGCAAGCTTGGACCTAGAGAAGGAATTGGAAGGCAAGTACGCCGCTCTGATCAAGGAGGCAGATGGTCTTTTCGGTAAGAAGAGCTACGAGGAAGCAAAGTCGAAGTACGATGCTGCCAGCACGCTGAAGGACAAGGAGACCTATCCGAAGCAGAAGATCCGCGAGATCGAAGGCATCCTTGCCGACCTGGCCAAGAAGGCGGAAGAAGAGCGCTTGGCCAAGGAACTCCAGGAGCGTTACCAAGCAGCCATCACCGCTGCCGATGCCGCATTCAAGGCCGAGAAGTGGGATGATGCCACCGCCAAGTACAACGATGCGCTGAAGATCAAGGCCGAAGAAAAGTATCCCAAGGACCAGATCGCCGCCATTGCCGCCAAGAAGGCCGATGCTACAAAGAAGGCCGAGGAAGAGCGCTTGGCCAAGGAACTCCAAGAGCGCTACCAAGCAGCCATCACCGCTGCCGATGCTGCATTCAAGGCTGAGAAGTGGGATGACGCCACCGCCAAGTACAACGATGCGCTGAAGATCAAGGCCGAGGAGAAATACCCGAAGGACCAGATCGCTGCGATCGTACTGAAGAAGGCCGATGCCGCGAAGAAGGCTGAGGACGAGCGTTTGGCCAAGGAGCTTCAGGAGAGTTACCAAGCGGCCATTACCGCTGCCGATGCGGCATTCAAGGCTGAGAAGTGGGATGACGCCACCGCCAAGTACAATGAAGCGCTGAAGATCAAGGCCGGGGAGAAGTACCCGAAGGACCAGCTCGCGGCCATTGAAGGCAAGAAGTCCGATGCAGTGAAGAAAGCGGAGGAAGAGCGTTTGGCCAAGGAACTTCAGGAGAAGTACCAAGCTGCCATCACCGCTGCTGATGCCTCGTTCAAGGCCGAGAAGTGGGATGACGCCACTGCCAAGTACAATGAAGCACTTGGCTTCAAAGCTGCCGAGAAGTACCCAAAGGACCAGCTGGCCGCCATCCAACGGAAGAAGGACGAGCAGGCCAAGAAGGACGAGGACGAGCGTAAGCTGCGTGAACTGAACGAGCGCTACCAAGCTGCTGTGGATGCTGGCGACAATGCGTTCGGCAAGGAGGACTGGGAAGTAGCCCGTGGCAAGTACAACGAGGCGGCTGCCATCAAGTCGGCGGAGAAGTATCCCAAAGACCAACTGGCCGAGATCTCCAAACGCATAGCCGATGCCGAGGCGCGCCGTAAGCAGGAGGAGACGGATGCCAAGTACCAAGGTCTGATCACCGCTGCCGATGCTGCATTCGACAAGGAGGATCTAGCTGCGGCAAAGGCCAAGTATCAGGAAGCAAGCCTCGTGAAAACACAGGAGCGCTACCCGAAGGACCGTATTGCCGAGGTGGATATCAAGATCGCTGAGAAAGCACGCTTGGCCGAGGAGGAGCGCAAGCGTCAGGAGCTGGAGACCAAGTACACCGAGCTTATCGCCAAGGCGGACAAAGCCTATGGCAAGGATGAGCTCTCTGCCGCATTGAACGACTACAAGGATGCGCTGAAGCTGAAGCCCCAAGAGGCCCATCCGAAAGATCGCATCGCAGCCATTGAGCAGAAGATGGATTCGGCGGCACAGTCCAAGGCTGAAGAGGAACGCTTGGAACGCGAACGAAAGGACCGCGATAAGCGCTATGCCGACCTGATCACTGCGGCGGACAAGGCATTCGGGACCAAGACATACGACGGTGCCGAGCGCAACTACCGTGATGCGCTGGAGCTGAAGCCCGGAGAAGCTCATCCTACCAACCGCCTTGCAGAAATAGAGCGGGCACTTGCCGAGATGGCCGGTGCTGAAGAATCAGCGCGCTTGGCTGCCGAGCGCGAGGCTGCCGAACGTGCTCGTAAAGCGGAGGAAGATCGGCTGAATGCCGACCGCGATGCTGCAGAGAAAGCACGCAAGGCCGAGGCCGATCGCCTTGCTGCCGAAGCTGCCGCTGCCGAGCAGGCTCGTTTGGCAGAAGAGGAGCGCATGCGCAAGTCGTCAATGGCCGAGCAGGATGCGCACTACAAGGAGCTTATCGCTGGTGGCGACGCTTCCTTCAAGGAGAAGGATTACGAGAAGGCGCGTTCCAAGTTTACCAGTGCTTTGGGCGTGAAGCCCGGTGAACAGTATCCGAAAGATCGTCTCGCTGCTATTGACGCAGCCTTGGCAAAGGCCATCTCTGATCGCGATGCCGCGGACCAGGATGTTGCTGCCAAACGCCGGGCAGAGGAGGAGCGTCTTCGCAAGCAGGCCGAGGCCGATGAAGCCGCTCGCCTCGCTGCATTGAACGCGCAACAAAGTGATGACGAAGCCCGTCGCCGTAGAGAAGCAGAGCGCGCCCGTATGGAGCGTGAAGGAGCCAAGGCGGTTGAAGAGCGCTATCGTAATGCCGTTCAGTCTGCCGATGAGGCGTTCACTGCCAAGGACTATGAAAGAGCGCGCGGCAGCTATGCACAAGCCAGCGACATAAAGCCCGGTGAGGCCTACCCGAAGTCGAAACTGGACCAGATAGACCGTTTGCTGGAGGAGTTGGAGCGACAGCGCGCCGAAGCCGAGTTGGCGGCACAGCGCGCTGCCCAGTCACGCCCCGTGGAAAAGCATAGGGAGAGCAACACCATCGACATCCGGAAGGAACAGGAGGCAGAGCAGTTCATGCGATCGGCCCGCGAACGCGAAGAGGCCGAGAAGTACGAGCGGATCAAGAAATTCCGCGCTGAACTGGATCAGGAGGAGGAAGCTTACGCTGGCGGTGCCACACAGCGCCGAATGGAGGATGTGGCCCGCAAAGCAGAGTATCAGGAGGATGGAGCCCGCTTATATCAAGGCGATGAGTCACGCAGGATGCAGAACGCGGATGAACTGGAGGCTTACCGCGTGGCATTGGCACAGACCGAGGCAGAGCGCGCCACCCGTGCCGAGCGTGGTCGCGAGCTGAGCTATCAGGAGAAGATCGCGATGCAGGAAGAAGCCAATGCGGCGAGCATCGCCCAAGAGCAACTGCAGGCCGCGCGTGCGATGGAAATGGCCCAGAAGGTGGAAGCCGAGCAAAGGACCGAGCGCGATAGGGCTGCGGCCAGTAAGGAGCAGGCGGCCCGGAGCGCTGCCCAAGCGCAGGAAGTAGCGCGGCAGAACAGCGCCATGCAGGCGCGCGGTGCTGCACAAGTGCAGGAAGGGCGAGTTTCCGTGGAAGATCAGAAACGCGCTCGCGAATTGCATGAACAACAGTTGGTGCAGCGCAGTCAGGAGACACGCTCCCAAGCCCAGGAACGCATGGCCAATACCCCTGTGGACCAGCCGCGAGTGTACGGCGATATGAACCGCTCGAAACTGGCGCAGGACTATCCTCCCGGAGTGACAGAGGAAAGCTACACCGAAGGTAACAAGGTGATCATCCGGCGTGTGGTGGTCAACGGGAATCGTGCTGACGAATACAGCAAAGTGATCGCGAAGTGGGGAACGTTCTACTTCAAGAACGGCCAGAGCATCACCGAGTACATCTGGAGCCGCGAGACCGAGGATTAAGGTTTTCCTCCGCCTTAGAAAGATCTCCATCCAGAAGGTTCAAAAGCATGGAACTGCACTTCGCCAAGTGGCATGGTACGGGCAACGACTTCATCATGATCGATGATCGTACGGGTGTATTTCCCGACGATGTGGCCATCATCCAGCGCCTTTGTCATAGGCATTATGGCATTGGCTCCGATGGACTCATCGTACTTCGGAAACCCCATGTCTCCAATACCGAGTTCCACATGGAATTCTACAATCCCGATGGGAGCAAGAGCTTCTGCGGAAACGGTAGCCGCTGCGTATTCGCATTCTGGAGCAGCCTGAACGGAGGTGTGGAGAGCGCACGCTTCTCCGCGATCGACGGTGTGCATGAGGGTAGCTGGCGACGCGATGATGTGGCCATCAGCCTTCCCTCAGTGAATCTGGATCCTGTTTGGCGGCAAGAGGCGCATGTGGACTTCATCAACACCGGTTCACCGCACGCTTTGGTGTGGGTGGATAGTGTGGATGCGGTGGATATCCTTC
>CAJDVJ010000049.1_pt1 | contig 14702 bp, 5 predicted proteins | sample 7391371 | NCBI WGS metagenome assembly CAJDVJ01 (sample SAMEA7055699, study PRJEB34461) | soil metagenome | biome: terrestrial ecosystem; feature: Peninsula; material: soil | place: Antarctica | collected 2016 | reverse complement strand
CGCCGGAAGAACATAGTGTGATGTTCGCATCGTTGCCCGGTACTGGTGGCGTGTTCAGCGCCACGGTCACGGTTGCACTCACGCTGGGGCAAGGCGCAATGCCAGTGACAGTGTATGTGTACACTCCGATCGCGTCACTCGTTGGATCGAAGCTTCCGCTGAATGCTGCGCCGGATGGATCTCTCCACGTGCCACCCGCGACGGGTGTTCCACCCAGTACGGCGAAGAGATCAGAAGCGGCTCCGGAGGAGCAAAGTGTGATGCTCGCATCATCGCCCGGCACAGGTGGTGTGGTAAGGGCGACGGTAACAGTTGCATTCTGATCCGGGCAGGGAGCGGTACCCGCAAGCGTGTAGGTGTAGACTCCTTCGGGATCGATGCTCGGGTCGTAGTTGCCGCTGAACGAAGAGCCGGCGGGAGATGTCCAAGTTCCTCCGGCGCCGGGTGTTCCCGTTAGCGCGCTCAATAAGCTCTGGACACCGTCCGAAGTACAAGCCGTGATGCTGCCGGAGCCGCCGGCATCCTGCAGTTGGCTCACACTTACGGTTACGGTTGCGGTCTGGCTCGTCACACCGCAAGCACCAGTTGCGCTCACCGTGTACGTGTATGCTCCGGAAGCGTCGGTGGCTGGTACGAAAAGCCCACTGTGCGAACTTCCTCCGGGTGCAGTCCATGTTCCGCCCTGGTCGGGTGTTCCGCCCAGCAGGGAGAAGAGGTCGGTGATGCCGTCGCTGCTGCACAAGGAGATCACGCCGTCGATACCCGGGTCCACAGTCCCGTTGTCAACAGTGATGGTCAAACAATCCGTGCTGCTGCATAGAGGATGGTTCGCCAGATAGGCCGTTACGCAGTACTCCGTAGTGCTGCCTACGGTGGCGGTTGGGTTGGCTATGTTCGGGTTGTTCAGGCCGGCCGCTGGCGTCCAGCTATAAATGACAGTACCACCGGGGCATACGCCGATCCCGGACCATGCGGAACCGCTGGAAGGGTTCATTGGGGAGGTGTAGACCGCTGTTCCGGAGCTGTTGAAGAGTGAGAATGATTGCTCGTTGTTGTAGGTCCCGGATGCGTTGTACGTAAGCGTTATGGTACTGCCGGAGTTCACCGGAACGGAGACGCTGCCTTGCGAGCCGTTGGGCAGTGTCCACGAACTCGATACGCCGTCCACTGTGATCGTTACATACGATCCGTTGTTGTCGCCGAAAAGCCCTGTCCAGCCGTCGCCGTACGAATCATAAAGTGTGAGGACATAGTCGCAACTGGTGGAGAACCCCCCGGAGGTCGATGTTGCGCCGAGGTTCACCGGATCACCGCAGGCAACGGCATCGAGACCAGCGTTCACAACAGGTCCGGCAACGATGTTCACCGTGAGGGTGGTATCATAGCTGCAGCCGAAGTTGTCGGTCACTGTGTACAGATAATCGTAGCTGCCGATCGAGGGTGGCGTAACGCAGATCCCGTTCGCATCGCCGGTGGTGGTGGTGATGTGTGGTCCGCTCCATGAACTGCTGTCCTGTCCAGCGCCATAGACCGGCGTATAGATGAGCAGGTCCGGAAACAAAGCGGGATCGAAATCCACGTTCCAGTTGCAAACGAAGCCGTTATCCTGAGCCCACAGGTCGCAGATCTGTAAGGTCCATGTGCCGTTCAGCTGTGAGCCTAACAGACCGTTGAGACTGTTCACGCTCTGGTAGGTGCCGGAAGGAAGGGTAGTGGCCGCGTTCGCTGCCATGGTACCGTTGGTGGCCGTTGGGCTCCAGCAGTAGTTCCAGCATATTCCGGGCACGTTCGGTGTCGCGTCATTGTCCACCGGCACTCCGAGGAAGGTGCCACCACCTCCCTGCTGGTGTGTGGTCACGGTCTGCCCCGTCGGGCTGATGATGCGGATGACGATATCGCCCAGGAACGAATGCTCGATGTCCATGCAAATGGAAAGAAGCTGGTTGATATTGGTGAGCGTCTGCCCCGGTGCGAACTGGTCGAACGTGATGGTGGACTCGAAGCATTGCCCAACGTTGTCCGGCAGGAAAACCCCGCCGCCCAAATTGTTGCCGGGTAGTTCGCTCCACGTGGTGGGATTCACGGAGCCGTTCAAGCACAGTGTTTCCCCTAAACAACCGGTAAGTGTTCCTCCAGTCCCGAGGAAGTCCGGTTCAGTGCCTATGCGCACCTCCAGGTCCACACGATTGGTGCTGGCGCAACCATTGTCATCCAGCAGATAGAGCTGCGCTGTATAGGCGCCCGGCTGCGCGTAGCTGTGGTTCGCCGTTGCTCCCGATTGTACCGTCCCGTCGCCGAAATCCCATGACCAGTTCTGGATGTTGAAACCCGGTGCGGGAAATGATGCGCTCCCATTGAAGGTGATGCTTTCCCCGGGGCAGGCCAACAAAGGGACAGCGCTCCCGTAGGTCGCCACTGCGGTGGGCCTTTCGCAGGGAGTGTAGCAGAGGATGCTCGCTGCGAAAACTCCCGTGCCTGTGTTGTTCGATCGGAACACTATGGTGAGGCATCCGCTTGTGTTGAAGGGCGAAGCGCTCACCACGCTGCCACTCAGGGCATTGCCGGTATAACTGCCCAGCACTGGTGCGTTCGTGCTGTTGCCATCGTAGATCGTCATGTTGTCGATCGGCGCGGCTCCGGCGGTGCTCAGCGCGAAGGTCAGGAAGTTCAAACGCACCGCATCACCCTGAGAATTGGGGCAGAGCACGTACGTGAAGTTCTCGTTGTTCGAATAGCCGGAGGCACCTTCCCCACCGCTGTCCAAAAAGGCGCCTGTGCAGGTGGTGCCGGCACCTTCGTTGATGAGAAAGGCCTGGGCCTTTGCAACCTGCTGGGAGGCGCTCAGGAGCAGTACGGTCAGGGCAACGATCGAACGCGTCCAAATGGAGGCGTATGTCCGATCCTGTGGTCCAACGGTGTATCGTTCACGCAAAGCAGATAGGGTATGAAGTTGCTTTTACGGAAGGTGAAACTAGCGTTCCAAGAAAGCTGTTCCTAAGCATTTGCGAAGTATTGGACGAACTGCCTTGGATCACCTACCAACTGTGATGGATCACCCACCGATACCACCAATTCAGGTGTAGGAATTCCCTCGCAATAGATGAATGGTACGAAAAAGGGCACGGAGATGTCCCCTGTGCCCTTTATGCGGATCGCGGATCCCTCCTATTTCAAGAGCGTCACACTGCCGAGCAGTTCCTTCCTCTCCGAACTCTCCGGAATGCCATACTGGATACGGTAGGCGTAGACCCCTTGTGGCAGCGGTCCACTCGCATTTTTGTAGCCTCCGTTCCATGCCTTTTCCTGGTCGGTGCTCTCAAATACAACTTGGCCCCAACGGTCGAAGATGAGCATGCTGAATTCCCGCAAGGTCACGGTGGTGGTCACTCCGAAGAGGTCGTTCAGTCCATCACCGTCGGGGGTGAACGCGTTGGGCACGTACACGTACATCACATCGTCCACCACTATGTCGTAGCATACGGTGTCCGAACAATTGTTGCTGTTGTAAGCTATCAGGCATACTGGGTAAACGCCCGGCTCGAGGTCCGAGAAACGGTACTGAGCATCGAGTGTGGTAGGGTCCGCAACTCCCGCAATGTCCCACTCGAAACGGTTCGCGCCCGAGGAGGCGTTGAAGAAGCGGATCGAGGGATAGTTTATGTCGGTGGGGTCGGGGGTCCAAACGAAATCAGCCACTACACGGGGAGGACCTGTTACAGATAAGGTCGCGGTGCCGATGCAACCCGCGGTATTGCGAATTGCAAGATCGAAGCTGCCCACACAAAGCTCTTCGAGCAGTGACTCCGGAACCCAGGTCGTTCCTCCATTGAAACTGTAGTCAACTGCCTGCGCATCAATGATCAGCAAACTTCCATCGCAGGTTCCGAAACACGTTTCTGGAACCATTACTATCCGGTCCATCTCCAACAGCGGCGGTTGGCTTATGCTGAAGTTGGCTGTGCTAGAACAGCCTTTCAGATCGGTCACGGTAAGAGAGTACGCTCCAGCACAGAGCTCGTCCACGGTATTGAGAGCGGTACCGTACTCGCCATTGGACCAAGCGTAGGAGAGGTCGCCCGGGTTACCACCGGTCACGGTGGCGCTGGCATCGCCATCGCAGTAGCTGAAGCACACCGCATTGTTCACTGCGATGGAGATCTGGACCGGATCGGTGAGCGTCATCTGCACGCTGTCCACCAAGAGGCAGAAGTTGCCGTCGTTCTCTATCCAATAGAACCAGTGCGCGCCCCCTGATCCTGCGGGCATCGTGGCGGTGGTCTGTGGGTCGCTGGCATCAACGGGTGCGGTCACTGTGCTACCTGCACAGATCGTCAGCGCTCCGTTGGTGCCCGCGTTCGGCTGTGCCTGTTGGCTCACGACCACTTGCGCGGTCGCGTTCACCGCACATGGCGATGTGGCGTTCACCGTGTAGGTGTATGTTCCCGAAATGCCGGTCAGTGGGTCGAAGGTGGCAGGTATAACCGTCCCGGCCGCATCTGTCCACACGCCGCCCGCATCAGGTGTGCCGTTCAGCGAATCGGTGAGCAGGAAGCTCCCTTGGCCCGGGCAGATCGTAAAGGAATTGAACTCCCCGGCATCGATGGAAGGGTCAGGACTCACGAGCACGCTGTCCATTACCGCACATTCCGGATGTCCCACGGGAAAGGCACTGAGATAGTACCAAGTGGGTGTGCTGGTATAGACCGGCGTGGTCAGGCTGCTCGGATCGTTGAGGCCCGTGGTGGGCGACCACACGGTCTGGGTGGGAGCCAACTGTCCGTTGCACGTGGCGGTCCCGCTGTAGAGCAGTCCGCCGGAGGGTCCAGCGGTCGCTTGGTAGACCACGGCGTTCTGGTCGTTCCGCAGGGTGAAGGAGTTCTGGTTGTTGTTGCTTCCCACGGTGTAGGAGATGGTGATAGTGGCCCCCGGAGTAACAGGGATGTTGAAGGTGGCCACACCACCTGCCGCGATGGTGTAGTTGTTGGAAACACCGTTCACCGATACGCTCACCGAAGCAGTTGTGCCGAACATACCTCCGCCCCAGCCATTGTTGCCGCTGTCAAGGAGGGTCAGAAGGTATACGCAGTTGGCCGGTGCGTTATTGGAAAGCAGTACGCCCGCCATAGGCAGCGGGTCATTGCAGAGTATGATATTCGGACCGGCATCCAACTGGATGGGTGGTGCCACCGTCACCGTTATGGTGGTATCGTACTGACATCCGAAGTTGTCGATCACGGTAAGGGTGTAATCGTAGTCGCCCGGCGCAGTGGGGGCCGAAGTGGCGATCAGAGGCGTGTTCGGGTCGGGAGTGGTAAGGAACGGACCGGTCCAGAATGCTGAATCCTGTGAGGTTCCGGGAACGGGGGTGAAGACCGTGAGGTCGGGATAGAGGTCGGGGTCGAAGCTCAGCGCCCAATCGCAGGCGAATCCGTTATCAATGCCCAGTAGATCATTGAACGTGATCGTCCATTGTCCGTTCAGCGGACAGCCGATCAGGTTTGAAAATGGCTGCACACTGGAATAGGTTCCCGGGTTCAGAGCATTGTTCGGTGGTGTACCTGCACTGCTCACGTTCCCGCCTGCTTGCACGCTCTGTGCCCAGGTGCCATTGGTGGCCGAAGCGCTCCAGCAATACTGCCAACATACACCGAGCACGGGATTCTGACTGTTGTCGGCATCGTTCGCCGCACCCAGGTAGGTGCCACCGCCGCCCTGTTGGTGCATGGTTATCGTTTGGCCATTGGGGCAGGTCGCGCTGATCACGAGATCACCCATGTAGGAGTGCTCCATGTTCGCGCAGATCGAAACGATGTCGTTCACGTTCTGCACCGTCTGCCCCGGAGCGAATTGCGTGAAGCTGATGGTGCTCGAGAACGGGACGCCCTGTTGATCGGGAAGCGCGATCGGAGGACCGAACTCGAACACCGGCTCGCCAGTCCACGTGGTGCCGGCCACCTCGCCCGTAAGATCAACGGTGGCTCCCAGGCAGGTGCTGAGACTTTCCACCGTTCCTTGGAAAGATGGCACAGTGCCGACCAGGACCTGTAGGTCCACGCTGTTGGTGTTCACACAGTTATTATTGTCGATCACCGTCAACTGCACCACATACTCTCCAGGTTCGGAGAAGGAGTGAGAGGCGTTCGGACCGATGGCGGTGGTGCCGTCGGCGAAAGTCCAGGTGTATTGCGAGATGGAGTAGCCTGGGGCGGGAGTCGAGCCGCTTCCATTGAACTGGATCACTTCATCGATACAGACCAGTGCCGGCACAGCTTCGCTCATGAGCGCCACTGCTGTGGGTCTGTCGCATGGCGCGTAGCACGTGATGTTCGCGGCGAACACGCCAGTGCCGGTGGAGTTGGAGGTGAACTGTACCGTAAGGCATCCGCTGGTATTCAGGTTGCTCGCTCCTATGTTCTGGCCCTGTAACTGGGTCCCTGTGTACTCGCCGATCAGAGGTGCATTAGTGCTGTTGCCATCGTAGATCCGAATGCGGTCCTGTGGTGCAGCTCCGGCCGTGCTCAAGGCCGCCGATACCCACTGCAGAAAGATCGATCCGCCCGGAGTGTCCGAGCAGATGACGGCTGTGAGGTTCTCGTTATTGCCGTAGCCGCTGGCCCCCGGTCCGCCGCTGTCATAGAACGCGCCGGAGCAGGTGCTGATGATGCCATCGGTGATGGGGAAGGTCTGTGCACTAACGATGGCCACCGGAGCGAGCAGCAGAACTGTGAAGAGAACCAAGCGCGTGAAAAATCCGATGCAGCGGGAATTTTCGAGTTCCCGGTACGGGTTGGGAGCCTGCCCGGTGGTGGTCTTTTCCAGAGAAAAGCTCAAGGGGATGTTCATATGCAAACGGGTGCTCTTCGAAAGGCGCGCTCGAAGACATAGTCGCCCACTGTGCAAGATTCGCCTTTGTTACCAATGCGTCCGTTCCAAGGGCGGGCAGGGTCGTTGGTCTCATAGACCACACGTCCGGTAGCGCTGTCCATTATGCTCATGCTGAACTTCACGCCCAATGTCTTCAGTGCCTCTGGGATGAAGGTGTCCTCCACGCCATCGCTGTTCGGAGAGAAGGTCTTCGGGGCGAAAAGATCGTAATCGTTCTCGATCCGCACGATCCTCTCGGTGCGGTCCGTGCAGCCCTTACCATTGGTAACGGTGAGCACTACGCTATAAGTTCCTTTCTTCTTGTAGACGTGGTCGGTATGCACATCCTTGGAAGTGGACCCGTCGCCGAAATCCCAGAGGTAGCTCTTGCCGCCGATGCTCCTGTTCTCGAAGTGTACCGAGGGTACGGTATTCGGGAAATCCCTCTTCAATTGGGAGAAAGCCGCTTCGGGCGATTCGTAGATCACGATGGGGTCGGAGACGGGCCTGTTCATGATGCTACCTCCGCCAACGGCCGAGTGGGAAAGCATCACATCATAGGAACCGGCCTTGGAGAAGGTGTGCGATGGGCGTGCCTGGTTGGAGAAGCTTCCATCTCCGAAATTCCAGAGGTAGATGCCGTTCTCCGAAGCGTTGTCCAGTCCGAAGTCGATAGTGGTTCCGGGGCATCCTTCCGTGGTGCTCACGCGCACAGGTATGTCCGTGGAGGACGGTCCGGTGGGAGTGGCCAAAGTTTTTGGAGCAGGTCGGTGCACTTCGGACTTGCCCGACCTCACCTCCCTGTTGGGTGTAGTAGGGTTCGTGCTCGGATCCTTTTTACTCGTTCCAGCAGGCGCTTCGGCCGTCACTTCCACGGCCTCTACAGGCTTGGGAACATAGCGCTCCACGACGGGTTCGGCGTACACCTCTGACTCTTGTGCATCCTCCGGCTGTGCCAGAAGAGCAAGGCCGCTGTGTATGGGCTCAGGCTCCTGATCGAACAGCAGGTAAAGGCTTGTGCCAACGGCCAGAGCTCCGCTCAATAACAGAGCGTACAGACCTGCCGAAGCATGCCAGGACGCGCCTTTGCCTTGGTCGAGCTTGCTCTCCAACTTCGACCAATCGGCCGAGTTGTAGGGCACCTCGTACTGATCGAGCGCCTGCTTGAGGGATCTTTCGAATGGGTCAACCGATATCATGTTGTTCCGGTCGGTTAGTTGAGTTTGTGCTCCTTTTTAAGGAGTTTCTTCAGGTTTTGTTTCGCTTTCGCGAAATTGCTCTTGGACGTCCCGATGTTGATGCCCAGCAGATCAGCGATCTCCTGGTGGGTCAGTTCCTCGAACACATAAAGGTTGAACACCGTTCGGTAGGCGGGTGTCAGCTTTTGCATAGCGTTGATGATGTCGGCGGGCTTGAGGTCCCATTCGTCGTTCTCATGCTCGTCGGCAATGGTGTCCTCGGCGTCATGGTCCACGAAATCCTCGATGCTCCGCTCGGCACCCAACAGCAGATAGGAGTTCTTGCTCCTGCGGAAGTGGTCGATGGCGGTGTTCACCATGATCCGTCGCACCCAGCCTTCGAATGATCCCGCTTGGTTGAAGCGGTCCATGCTGTTGAAGACCTTGATGAATCCATCCTGCAGGATATCCTTGGCCTGGTCCGTGTTCTTGGTGTACCGCAAACACACGGCCATCATCTTGCCATAGAAGCACTCGTAAACCTCTTGCTGCGACCTGCGGTCCCCTTTGAGGCAGCCTTCAATGATCGCCCTATGCTGCGGTTCGGGCGCACCTGCAGAAGTCCACATCACCTTCAGGGGAGTGTCCTTAGCACGTGCTTCTCGATCCGCAATGGGTTCTGGCATAGCAGCCCGCAAGGTAGCGTTCATCATATGTAAGACGCAAGGACAGTGCAATGGATGCCTCCCACCTTTGAAATTGACCTTTCCGGAGTATGTCACGCTTGCATTTTCTATGAACGATTACCTTCGCCCTCATTGCGGCGCAGAGTTCCTGACCCGCTCAACAACCCGATCCAAACCCGCGTGCAGAACATGAAAGTCACTGTTGTAGGGGCCGGCAACGTAGGTGCTACCTGCGCCGATGCCGTAGCCCGCCAAGAGCTTGCCAATGAAGTGGTGTTGCTCGATATCAAGGAGGGATTCGCCGAAGGCAAGGCCCTCGACATCTGGCAGACCTCGCCGCTCAATCTGTTCGACTCACGCGTGGTGGGTTCTACCAACGACTACTCCAAGACCGCCGGTAGCGATGTGGTGGTGATCACCAGTGGCCTGCCCCGAAAGCCGGGTATGAGCCGCGATGACCTCATTGCCACCAATGCCGCCATTGTGAAGAGCGTTACCGAGAACGTGGTGAAGCACAGCCCGGATGCCATCATCATCGTGGTGAGCAATCCACTGGACGTGATGACCTACTGCGCTTACATCAACGCGAACCTGCCAAGCCAGCGCGTGATCGGCATGGCCGGCATTCTGGATACCGCACGCTACCGTGCATTCCTGGCCGAAGCACTGAACGTGAGCCCAAAGGACATCCAAGCGGTGCTCATGGGTGGCCATGGCGATACCATGGTGCCACTGCCACGATACACCACCGTTAGCGGTATCCCCGTTACAGAACTGATCGGCAAGGCCGAACTGGATGCCATTGTGGAGCGTACCAAGAAAGGAGGCGGAGAGATCGTGAACCTGTTGGGTACCAGCGCTTGGTATGCCCCGGGAACGGCTGCTGCCCAAATGGTGGAAGCCATCGTTCGCGACCAGAAGCGCATCTTCCCATGCTGCGTAATGCTGAATGGCGAGTACGGCATCAAGGACGTTTTCCTTGGCGCACCGGTCGTGCTCGGTCGCAAGGGCGTGGAGCGCATCATCGAGCTTCAGCTGAATGAGGATGAGAAGGCACTCCTGAATGCCAGCGCGAAGGCAGTGAAGGAAGTGATGGACGTGCTGGACAATATGAACAAGGGCGTTACTGCCTGATCATCGGTCCGGTGCGATAGCTTGTAATGAAAGAGGCGCCCGATCGGGCGCCTCTTTTCGTTCAGGGGTAGCTTGGTTCAACGTCCGGTGCCCATCACTATCAAGCGTTGCGTGGTAGAACTGGTGGAACCTTCCAAGCGGACCAGGTAGACCCCTTCGGCCAGATCGCCCACATAGAGATTGGTACGTGCGCTGGTAGCGGGCTGGCTCAGCACTTGTTGGCCCAAGCTGTTGCGCACTGTCCAAGTGGCTGCAGAGGTAGGCTGCTCGGGCAGGATCAGTTCCACATGTTCCGTTGCCGGGTTGGGCTGCATGCCGAAGCTCCTTTCCGAATTAGCGACCCGATCGTTCACGCCTGTTATATCGTCGCTGCGCCAGAAGGTGAGGCCACCGCGGTAGTTGCCCAGCACCATATCCAGCACACCGTCGCCGGTGAAGTCGTACAGGGAAACGCTGGTCCGGATGCCATCGCGCAGATCAAGGAAGGTGCTGTCCAGCAAGGTCCATGTTCCGCTCAGGTTGTTGTCGATATCGCCATAGTGATAGAGCCAGCCGGATTCGGACCCGGAGATCAGTTCGCGTTCGCCTGCTGCATTGGTGAACAGGGTGGGCACCGAATAGCCGGTGATGTTCCAGTATTCCGTGGTGTTCACGCCTCCCAGTGCCTCGGTGACCAAGGTCCATACGGGTGCAGCGCTTGATCCCGTATTGCGGTAATGGTTGAGGTTGCCGTTGCGCTCACCGATGATCAGGTCCAGCAGTCCATCGCCATCCAGGTCCACCAGTTGTGGGGTTGCGTACTGGCCCACGTCCAAAGGCTGCCCCGTTGCATCGGGCATGTTGGGTGTCTCCAGAACGAATTGCGCCACAGGTCCCGTAGCGATGTTCCGGAAGGAGTGCAGACGCCCTTGCAGATCGCCGATCAGCATATCCTGATCGCCGTCGCCATCCAGATCGCCGAAGGCGGGATACATGGATTGCCCGAGCCCCAAGGTGGAAAGGCCCATGTAATCATCGGTGACCAGTTCGAAGGCGGGAGCGGTTGCCGTACCGATGTTCTGAAGCAGCGCGATCTGGCTCAGATATGGTCCATTGGACCGGTAGTAGCCGCTGTTCGACACCAGAATGTCCATCAGCCCATCGCCATTGTGGTCGAAGAGAACGGGCTGTGCGCCTTCGCCAAGATCCAGCATCCGGTCCTGGAAAAGGTCCTTCTGTTGCAAGTTGAACTGAGGTATCGCATCAGTACCGATGTTCCTGTAGTACCACATGCTTTTGGCATTCTCCGCCAATGACTGGGAATTAGGGCTCACCACCAGGTCGCGTATGCCATCGCCGTCAATGTCCAAGTGGTACGTTGCAGGATAGAGGGCAAGGTCCACGGGAGTATTGTAGATAGGGAAGAGTGTATCCTCCGAAGCGATGTGCGCCAGATCCACGGTGCCGCCATTGTACAGGGCAACAATGTTGTTGAATCCGATATCGCCGAGCAGGAGTTCCATTACACCATCGCCGTCAAGGTCCAGCGCAGTTATGGTGCTGCCCGAGTGTGCTGCGGCCTTTTCGCTTGCCACAGCTTCCGTATCACCGCCGATCTCCGGGTTGGGCACGTTGAATTGGCAAGGCGCATCCAGCGTTACCGAGTTCGTGCTGAAATTTTCCGAGAAGAATCCCCAGCAACGGTTGCGCACTTCGAACTTCAGGCTGTCGCAACTGCCGTAGGTCTCCATGCTCAGATTCTTGTGGTACTCTACATAGGTGCCCAGCAAGCTGAAGGTGATGACGTCCAGATCGCCATCGCCATCGATATCCGTGATAGCTGGAACATCCTCTTGCGACACAAAAAGGTTGGTCACCACCGAAGCTCCGCCAGTGGAGATGTAATCGGAATTCACCTGAGGGGTGACGAGCTCGAAGGAGAGTGTCCCGTTAACGCTGGTATTGCGGTAGACCGCGAAGCCTGCGGAGGAGTACGTGAAGATGTCCTCTTTACCATCGCAGTTGTAATCGCGGAGCAGTGCCCATCCTTTAAGATCTCGTAAGGGCCACACCTGGTCATAAGCCCGGGTCACATGGTAGGCCATCGGGCCTCCGGTGCCGTCGTTCAGCAAGGTGGTCACCGTGTTTCCGCTGCGGTCGAAGAGGAAGAGGTCCTTGATCCCGTCACCGTTCAGGTCTATAGGGCTGATCTGCACGAAGTTGAGGCCGCCGGCGAAGGCCAGATCCAAGATGTTCCCGTTGCGTTCCACTGGAATACTGCCATCATAGAACAGGTCCCACTGGGCCGCGCTGCTCATCGGGAGGGCCAAGAACAGCCCGAAAAGGCCGATCGACCCAAAAGTGCGTTTCATAGGAAGTAGGAAGTTGTGCATGCGGTCGTTATCGGATCGTGAGAGGGGAAGTAAGGCTATTTGCTACGTCCAGCGGCACTCAAAGGTAGTGGGACCGCGGCTGGGAACTGCCTGGCCCGGAGGCTGTGGGACAGCTTATCTGGCACTGCTATCGCGCTACCGGCGCTGCATAGGCCAACAACGCTATATTTGCCGCCTCTTTTAAGAAAATCACCCGGTCATGCAGAACAGAGGCGCGCTTTGGATATTTACGGTCCTACTGGCGCTTGCGTGCTTATATCAGTTGTCATTCTCCTTCTTCACAGGTAAGATCGAGCGTTTCGCGCTGGCGGATTCGGAGCTCCGTACGGACTCTGTGTTCACCGCGATCCTTCAGCAGACCGGCGATACGGCGAGCCTGGACCGTGAGGCGATCCGCTTGGGTTACGAGAACGCTATCCTGCGTTCACGTGGTGACGACAAGGTGTACCCATTGCTGGGCTACACCTACAATGAGTGCAAGGAAAAGGAGATCAACCTGGGTCTTGACCTCAAGGGCGGTATGGCCGTTACCTTGGAGGTGAGCATCCCCGAACTGGTGGTGAACCTGAGTGAGAACAACGAGGATCCGGCTTTCAACGCCGCCATCGCCAACGCTCGCCAACGCACCAAGAGCAGCGATGCCGACTTCATCACCCTGTTCGGAGAGGAGTATGCGAAGATCGATGGCCGTGGCCCGCTTTCCGCCATTTTCTATACCCCCGATCGCAAGGAAATGTTCGACCGCGAGGGAAGCGATGCCGATTACCTCGATGCTCTCCGTCGTGAGGCAACCTCTGCCCTGAACAACACGGAGCGTATCCTACGTACCCGTATCGACAAGTTCGGTGTGGCCCAGCCAAGCATCCAGAAGCAGCAGTTCAGCGGCCGCATCCAGATCGAGCTTCCCGGTGTGAAGGACAAGGACCGCGTGCGTAAAGTGCTGCAGAGCACGGCGAACCTTGAGTTCTGGGAGACCTACCCGAACAGCGAGATCGGTCCTATCCTGGACCAGACCAACACCGCACTCAGCGCCATTCTCTACCCTGACCTCGTAAAGCAGGATACTGCTAAAACGGTTGTGGAAGGCGATACGCTTGCAGTTGATGATAGCATTGTGAAAGACAGCACTGTTGCGGTAGCGGATACTGCCATCGCCGATCAAGAAAAGGATCTTGTGGAAGCCGAGAAGCGTGTGCCACTGTCCATGAAGCTGCGTCCGATGTTCGACCAGCAGCGCGGTTGGATGCCAGGCTCGAGCGTGGGTCGTGCCGATCTGAAGGATACAGCCGATGTGAACCGTATGCTCGCCATGGACGTGGTGACCAGGGCCCTGCCCGGCGACGTGAAGCTGGCATGGAGCGCGAAGCCTGAAGCTGTGGAGTACAATGACGGTACCAAGGGAATGCTTTTGGACCTGCACGCACTGCGCGTTCCACGCGGCGGCAAGCCGAAGTTGGACGGTAGTTCCATCATCACCGCTGGCCAGGACTTCAACATGAAGGGCGAAGTGGAGGTGACCATGCAGATGAACGCCGAAGGCGCTCAGGTGTGGAAGATGATGACCGGCGATAACATTGGTAAGTCCGTGGCCATTGTGCTGGACGACCTGGTATACAGCGCTCCCACCGTGCAGTCCGAGATCGCAGGTGGCCGTTCCAGCATCACCTTGGGTTCGGGTGATCTGAACCGCCAGATCCAGGAAGCGGAAGACCTTTCCAATATCCTCAAGGCCGGTGCATTGCCTGCACCAGCTCGCATCATCGATGAGACCGTGGTCGGTCCTTCGCTGGGTGGTGAGAACATCAAGTGGGGTATGATCTCGTTCGCGATCGCCCTCCTGTTGGTGATGATCTACATGGTCCTCTACTACAACCATGCAGGTTGGGTGGCCGACCTCGCGCTGATCGTGAACCTCTTCGTACTGATCGGTACGCTCGCATCGCTGCAGGCTGCTCTGACACTCCCCGGTATCGCGGGTATCGTGCTCACCATGGGTATGGCCGTGGATGCCAACGTGCTGATCTTCGAGCGTATCCGGGAGGAACTGCGCGCTGGTAAGATGATGAAGTCCGCTGTGGACCTTGGTTACAAGGGTGCCAACTCGGCCATTATCGACTCCAACGTCACAACGCTCATCACGGCGTTCATCCTGTACATGTTCGGTAGCGGTCCTGTAAAAGGCTTCGCCACCACCCTCGGTCTGGGTATCCTCACCTCCTTGTTCACGGCACTTTTCCTTAGCCGCTTGATCATCAGCAGCCGTTTGGAGAAGGGCAAGCCCTTCAGCGTGTGGTCCACTTGGAGCGCGAACATCTTCGCCAACGCGAATTACGACTTCATGACCAAGCGCAAGGTGTACTACGCGATCAGCGGAACCATCATCGCAGTGGGTCTGGTCTCCATGTTCACCAACAACTTCAACTGGGGCGTGGACTTCACTGGAGGACGTACCTACGTGGTGAAATTCG